>Ga0209386_1000493_pt1 | contig 19261 bp, 17 predicted proteins | sample NGEPertwo_FD_184510 | JGI IMG/M metagenome (GOLD analysis project Ga0209386, IMG submission 184510) | Arctic peat soil microbial communities from the Barrow Environmental Observatory site, Barrow, Alaska, USA - NGEE Permafrost154B-two... | ecosystem: Environmental > Terrestrial > Soil > Wetlands...
CGCCTGCTCCTTAAATTAACACTTAATAATAATCCCACAGCCGCCATATTTGATAACATAGCACTTCCACCTGCGCTAATCAGGGGCAGGGGAATACCTGTGACTGGCATGATCCCTGAGGTCATGCCGACATTGACCAAGATATGAAAGGTAAACATTGAAACGATTCCCGTGGCGATCAACATGCCGTACGAATCACGCGCTTTTAAAGCGATACTGAGACTGCGCAGGAGGAAGATTAAGAAAAGGAAGAGTAAGGTGATCGTGCCCACAAAGCCAAATTCTTCTCCTACGACAGAAAAAATAAAGTCTGTATGATGCTCAGGCAGGAAGTTCAACTGACCTTGGGTTCCCATTTGATACCCTTTACCCCATAACCCTCCAGACCCGATGGCCCAAATTGATTGGATAATATGGAAGCCGTCTCCACTGGTGTCGCTGTACGGATCTATAAAGATCGTTAAGCGCCTGATCTGATACTCCTGCATGGGAAGGGGCAGCCCTTCAAGCTTATGGAAAATCCAGGGTAGATCTGTCGCGAAGTGGAGCATGAGCGCCACCGCGATGATGGTAACGCCTCCCAGTAGCAACCCTCCGAATTTCCAGGGATTGGCGCCTGCAACAAACATCATACCGATAAATATGGCCGCAAACACCAAGGTGGTTCCTAAGTCAGGTTGCATGAAGATGAGTAGCATGGGGGGCAGTACAAACAGAAAGGGCATGATAAAATCCTTATAATTATTGAGCTTTCCTTTGCGGTCGGCTAAGAAATCGGCGAGGGTAAGAATGATGAAGATTTTGGCGAATTCTGAGGGTTGGATATTAAAGCCAAAGGGCGTCGGTATCCAACGGGTTGCGCCTTTTGCTGCGTCCCCAAATAAAATCACACTCACCAGCAACAACATATTTAAGCCATAAACCCACCATCGGTACGTTCGCCATTTCTCATAATCGGTCACGGCAAGGAACACTGCGCCACCTATACCGATAAAAATCCAAACAGTTTGGGACTTCACATAATGCATTGGATCTGATTCAAGAACATTAATGGAAGCTGTACTCAATATGAGGATACTGGCGATTAAGAGCAAAATCGTAATCAATATAAATAAGAAATCCAAGTTTCTCAGTGTACGTCTATCCATGATGATTCCCCTCTGGTCCATAATAAGCCCGATTACTTGCTATTATAGCACATCTCTCACACAGCCCAAAACAAAAAAGAAGCCGAGGTTTTTCAACCCTGACTTCCAATACTTAGGCTTCACGTCTGTGGCGCTCATCTACTGAGATTATGCCTTAGCGGCGTAGTCTCGCTTCATCTTAACGACAGGAATGTTGGCAACTAACGCTACTTCGTTATCATCCTGCAATAGATTAAATTCTAGTGCTGCTTCGTCAATTTCCATGTATTTAGAAATAACTTTGATTAAATCTTCTTTTAAGTTGTTGAGCATGGTAGGCGATATACTGGCGCGGTCATGTACCAAAACGAGCCTTAGACGTTCTTTTGCCACCGTCTTGCTCGAGGCACTTTCCTTGCCAAGCATTCTGCTTATAAATTCTAACAAGGACCATTCCTCCTCTCAGTACCGGACGGCTAGCGTAGACCTACGAGTCGCTTCAGTCTATCCATGATTCCGATGGGCACATCTAGGTTCATGAGGGGTACTTCTTCCCCTATAATTCGCTTGGTGATCCGACGGTAGGCCTCGCCTGCTTTTGATGTTTTATCCATCACGGCAGGTTCGCCACGGTTCGTAGAGATGACGATACTCTCGTCTTCGGGAACGACCCCGATCAGTTCTACCGCTAAAATATCCAGAATATCTGCGATATCCATCATATCTCCACGTTTCACCATTTCAGGACGGATCCTGTTAATGATTAATTTCGGGTTTCTTAGCTCAGCTGCTTCTAATAGGCCGATGATTCGGTCAGCGTCTCGTACGGCACTAACTTCAGGCGTACAAACGACAATTGCCCGATCTGCACCCGCAATTGCGTTGCGGAAGCCTTGTTCGATGCCCGCGGGGCAATCGATAATAGCATAATCAAATTCCGCTTTTAACTCAGCGGCTAAGACTTGCATTTGTTCCGGATTAACGGCTGTTTTATCTTTAGTTTGTGCAGCGGGCAGCAAAAAAAGATTCGCAAATCGTTTATCTTTAATGAGTGCTTGTTTAAGACGACAATTTCCACTCGTTACATCCACTAAATCGTAAACGATGCGGTTTTCCAAGCCCATGACAACATCGAGGTTTCGCAGACCAATATCCGTATCAACCAAGACAACTTTATGCCCTGCGGCAGCCAGTCCTGTGCCGATGTTCGCGGAGGTTGTGGTCTTGCCTACACCCCCTTTTCCAGAAGTTACTACGATTACCTCACCCATATCCAGACCTACCTTTCCACTTATAGCTTATTCTTCCTAACGGGCTTTGCCACGCCGGCCGTTCATGCCAGCTGTTTCTACGATTAATTGGTCATCTTTGATTCTGGCAATTTCTGGACCTCGCCCGTCGGCTTCATCCGCTGGTCCCCTCGTCACCACATCTGCAATACGCAATTGGGTAGGGGCCAAATGATAAGCGCTCACTGAGGCTTTCCGCTCACCTGTCGCTCCAGCATGGGCAACCCCTCGTAGGGATCCCATCACGGCAATGTTACCGGTTGCAATAATTTCAGCTCCAGGATTTACGTCCCCCAGAACAACAACATGGCCATCAAATTGCACGCTTTTCCCGGAACGAAGTGTTCGCTCCACAAAGAGACAGCTTCCTTCTTCCATCCCTTCCTCCCAGATACGCGTTTCTTTGTCCTGTGTCCCATAAGCTTGGGATTTAGCTGATACACCCACTTCTTCGGGGGTCAACCAGCCCGTGAGTTCCAACTGTCGTTGGTGTAGGACCGTGCCCAACCTAGCATGTTCGTCTTCCGTAAATTGCTTTTTCCCTGAATAACACCGTACGCTTGCACCTTGCAGAAATTGTACAGAATTATTCAATAGTTTATCGAGTTCCTTCATTAACACTCCAAAGTCCGCCGCTGGATCAAAGTACAAGACCAATCCATCGCGAGTTCCCTTAAGTGCCACATGTTCAGTCCGTGTCAACCTGCACAATCCCCCATCGCTAGTCTTAAATTCTATGTTTCCTATAAATTCTACAAGACTGTCCCAATTCCCTTTATACTATCGAGAACTATTAGGGAAAAAATTAAACAATTTTATCCATTATAAGTTTCAATTCGAGGTTTTCCAACCGAAATACTTCATAAAAGCTGCCTTGGCGACATATCCTGCTGTTGCTCCCCCGCCAGTCCCATATTCTACGACGCCTGCAAAGGCAATCTCAGGATTATCATAGGGTGCGAAGGCCACAAAGGTCCCATTATATACCTTTTCCAACTCCGTACCGACATTCCCTTGTTGCGCGGTTCCCGTCTTAGCACCCCCGGAAAATTCAGGTAGATCCGAGAAAATATATTGTGCTGTGCCAGCTTCCTTGCCCTTGCCGGAAACGACGGCGCGCATCCCTTTTTTTACCTCTTCCAGCATAGCTGGTGTAATTGATACCGTATTTAGAACTTTGGGTTGGTTTTGTTGAAACGTTTCCCCAGTCACTGGATCCAATAGTTTGTCGACAACATACGGTTGAAAGTGTTTTCCACCATTCGCGATGGTGGCCGTGTAACTGGCTAATTGCAAAGGCGTGTAGGCGCTATCGCCTTGCCCGATGGAATTATTGTAACTGGTACCAACATGCCACTTAACATAATTATAGACGTTGTAGTCGTACGTATCCTGGACCTTCCTAATTTCTGCGTTTTTCTGGCTTTGCAGCGTTTGCTTAGCCTTAGCATCTGGGGCGCTGGCTAGTTTGGGGGCGTATTTGTTTTCAATCTCAGCCAACCCGTCAGCACGCAATCCATCATATTTAGGTCCGTTCACCGTTTTTCTCCATTCTGGGGAGGCTGCGTTTCCTATGGCTTCATTCGGTAAATCCACGCCACTTGCAATCCCTAGACCGAATTCATTGGACACCTCTTTAATGGCTTCTGGATAGGCGTCAAAAACGCGCCGGCCCATGACTTCAAAATAAATGTCCGACGATTTGGCGAGACCTTTATACAAATTAACGAGGCCGAAATCATTGTTCCCCCATTCTGGAAACCCTGCTTTCTGATCGTCTTTATTTCCCAAGGAGGTTCTTTCATCATCAATTTGCTCATACGGTGTCATCAGCTTATATTTCAAGCCTGCCATGGCGATCACCATTTTGTAGATTGATCCGGGGGCATATGTCGCGGATAAGGCCCGATTGAAGGCAGCTGCTGGCGCTATATCATTGGTGAAATACTTATCCGACACAGCTTGGGAAAAAGTGCCTGTCAATTCGTTGGGGTCCATGGCAGGGCGAGACACCATGGCCAGAATTTTGCCGGTCTTGACATCCATCACCACGGCCGCTCCGGAGTGAGCCTTTGGGTTTGTCTTTTGAATGCCTGCTATCACTTCATCCAAACTATCTTCCACTGCCTTTTGCAAGTCGGCATCAACCGTCAGTTGGACTGTCTTACCAGCTTGTGAAGCATTGATCACAGTTTTTGAAATAGGACGGGCGTTGTTATCGACTTCAACTTGTTGAACACCTTCGGTCCCTCGCAACCAGAAATCATACGATTTCTCAACTCCGACTTTGCCGATCATATCTCCCTGAGTGTAAGTAAAACCAGCTTTTTTCGCATCGGCATTCCCGTTAAACCTGTCAATCTCCTCAGACCCTATTTGTTGAACATATCCAAGAAGCTGACCTGCTACCACTGTTTCAGGATAAGAACGAACGGGTATGGCTTCTACACTCACGCCTGGAAGCTGTTCTTGATGCTCGGCGATACTGGCCTGAAGCTCTTCAGTTGCGTTTTCAAGGATTGTGACTGGCCGATACCGTTCCCACTGATGATTCTGGATATTGGCGAAGATGTCTTCGGTAATGGAGTCCACGGTTTGTTTTTGATTCGGCCAGTAGGGTTTTACGAGGGTCGCTAAGCGCCGGACGACATCTTTCCAATTACTGGTGTCGGCTAGTTGCAAATTCATCCAATCGAGATAGACCACGAACTCTGGAGTACTCGTCACTAAAATTTTCCCATTTTTATCGACGATATCTCCTCGTGTGGTCGGAACTTTCACGAGCTTCATGGAGTTCCCTTGGGCTTTGGCGGCAAAGTAGGCTCCTTGGGCAACCTGTAAATTCCAAAGGTTATAGCCCAGAAGAGAAAAAACTATAACCACTACAATACCCAATCCCATAATCCGTGTAATATATGGCTTACGCTCTCTCTCGTCCAAGTTATTGCCTCCTCGTTTATTTTTGGTTTAGACTTTTTTACAAGGCCGGGGACTTGCGTGACAACGCACCAGGTCCTACGACACAGAGCAAACTAACCGTGTCAGCTCTTGTCCTGGGGTAGCGGGGTTCCCGGCCAACGCGACGTCCTTGTCGCATGGCCGGCAGCTCACATCCTTGTTCGCTGCCCCGTTTCTGGGTCGCTTACACGGAAGTTTGCTAATCTGCTTTCGAAGAGACGTCGTGCTTGTGTCACGCAAGTCCCTGGCTTGGAACTAAGAACGCGAGACAGAGCAACGCAGAACCGAGACCAAGACAGTGAATGAAGACCAGGACGATTGCTTGTGACGTATCAAAATTGCGTTCCTGACCTGAGGGTCGCGATCACACGGCGAGAAGCCTTTGCGATCGTCGTAGCCAAACTCGGCTTTAAGCCCGCTTTCATCGGAAGGGCGGGGAACAGGACGTTCCCCGCCGGCCCTGAGACAAGGATGTCGAATGGCCGGGTACCCTTCCCTCATGCATTAAGGGCTTAAAGCCCTAGTTTGGCACGATGATGGCAGGGCCTGAACAAGTGTCTCGCGGACCCTCCCTAGTTTGGCACGACGCTCACATGGCTGAGGGGCGTGTCTCGCGGACCCGGGCTAACGTTCATACTTCGGTCTCAAGCGGAGCCATCCACTTACGAAGGACTTGTGAATAAAAGGATAGGTTAAGGGCACTAGAACTGTATTATAGATGGCTATGCCAAAGACCAAGTGTGTGATATCACTATATGCCCAGTGTATCCCTGCCCCTAGACTTAAAACGGCCACGATTGTTTGTCCCACCGCGGTCACCAAGAAAACCAGGAAGGTCGATAGAATGAGATTTTCTCTATACCAACGCTCGGCGAGCCAGTAGCTTATGTAAGCAACGACCGCAAGGGTGAGAGTATACATTCCTAAGTAGCGCCCTAAATATAAGTCCTGTAACAAACCCGCTCCCAACCCCCAATATATACTGGTAGAGAGACGATTGTGCATGGCGATATAGATGGTGAGTAACATGAGAAAATCAGGTTTTACCCCTGACCACGACCAAAAATGAAAGACCGTTCCCGGTAAAATGAGGCTCAGGAGAAACATGGCTGCGATCAAAACATAACGCATTTATTTCCCCCCCACCATTTTTACAATATAAACCTCTTCAATTGTATCAAAATTAACTAAAGGCTGAATATATGCAGTTTTGAGCAAGCCTGCTGAGTCGAGTTTAATATCAACGACTTTTCCGATGGGGATATCGTGGGGATAGACCCCTCCGATCCCCGCTGTCAGTACGAGATCTCCAGCGTTAACATTATCGTCTCTTTTAAAGAGCATTTGTAAATTCCCTTCAGAATTCAAACGAGACGTGCGCTCATAGGTTCCTTTGACAATTCCAAAGGTTCCATTGCCGGTGCTGCTGCGTACAAGTGCACTAACTTGTCCTTCTCCATCCAGGATTAGCAAGACTTCAGAGGTAGTTGGTGAGACGGAAATAACCTTTCCTATAAGTCCCAAAGCTCCGATGACCGGGTCATTGGCGGCAACGCCGTCCTTGCTGCCACGATTTAAGGTCAACGTTCGAGACCAAGAAGTAGGGTTGCGGTTAATAACAGAGGCGCCGACCTTTTCATACTTAGCGATGGTCGGGTTTCGGAACTGTCCCTCATCAAGCTCCTTATATCGCATACCGGCTAGAACTTCTTCTTTGAGCTTCAAATTATCGCCAGTTAACTGGTCTACTTTCTTGAGAAGGATAACATTTTGAAGTTGTACTTCTCGAAAGTCCCAAAGAACCTTCGTATTATCCCGAATTCCGTTGCCCACTTGAAGAATTGTTTTCTCAATCGGGCTTAACACGCCGTGTAATAAACCTCCGACGGGGTTAAGGAATTGGCTACCCAAGCCGGTCATCCGGATACTTATCAGCACGCCTAACAAAAGAAAGAAAACGAGAACCGCAATTCCCGTTAAATTAACTCTTTTCGCCAACCTAATTCCTCCCCGCTGTCCTTAATTCCTTTGCGAAGCGGCTATTCTACGCAGAATATCTGCATGTTCCAGTACAGTACCCGTCCCAATTACGACACAGGATAGTGGGTCCTCCGCCAAGTGAACCGCAATACTCGTTTCATCAGAGATCAGTCTGTCTAGATTGCGGAGTAAAGAACCTCCACCGGCCATCATAATGCCTCGATCCATGATATCTGAGGATAATTCCGGAGGTGTTTTTTCTAAACAGGATTTCACTGCATCGACGATTGCCATGACGGGTTCTTGCAGAGCTTCTTGAATTTCTTCTGAGGTCACTTCGACAGTTTTAGGTAGACCGGTTAATAGGTCCCGTCCCCGTACTGTGAACATCCCCGGTTCCGCCTTGTAGGCATACCCGATTTCGATTTTAAGGGCTTCCGCCGTTCTATAACCAATCATTAAATTATAACGTCTCTTAATATGAGCGACAATTGAATCATCCATTTCATCACCGGCCACACGAATGGAACGACTTGTCACGATTCCACCCAAGGAAATAACGGCGACTTCCGTTGTGCCGCCCCCAACGTCTACGATCATATTGCCCGTTGGCTCACTCACAGGAAGTCCTGCGCCAATGGCTGCTGCCATAGGTTCTTCCAAGATTATGGGGTCTTTCGCACCCGCTGCGATCGCGGCTTCTTTAACGGCCCGTTCCTCGACTGGGGTAACCCCGGAAGGTACACAAATAACCACACGTGGGCGTATAAAAGGATGATCTGTCCCAAGTGCTCGACTAATAAAATATTTCAACATTTTTTGAGTGACGTTAAAATCTGAAATAACGCCGTCTTTTAGAGGCCGAATCGCTATGATGTTCGCAGGTGTCCGCCCGATCATTTCCTTGGCCTTGTCACCGACGGCCAAAACAGTCTTATTCGTTATGTCCATTGCCACCACGGATGGTTCTCGTACGACAATTCCTTTTCCCTTGACGTGAACCAACGTATTGGCCGTTCCTAAATCTATCCCTAAGTCCTTGCTGAATAAACTAAAATTAAATATGCTCATTTGAAACCCCTCCAGTCGTATATTCGTAGTTCGTTATTTACCGTTTATAGTTCGCAGTTCTCGGTTCATAATTCGCAGTTTGATTCCGATCCAACCTAGTTCTCGCCATCGAGACGATGGAAATTCACGCATCACGTATCCTGTCAGTCTAATGGTTTTAGTATACCCGTTTTCGCAGTTCGTATTTGTGATTCGTCACAGAACGCCGCGTTCTTTCAGACTGATAAACCGATTATCCCCTATAATAACGTGATCAAGTACCTCGATGCCAAGAATATTACCTCCGTCTGCCAGGCGACGGGTGACTGCTATATCTTCCTGGCTGGGGGTTGGATCCCCGCTGGGATGATTGTGTACTAAAATTATGGCGTTTGAGTTGCGCCGTATTGCTTCTTTAAAACACTCCCGTGGATGAACCAAGGATGAATTCAGTGAACCTATCGAGACTGGGCTGATACCCAGAACATGATTCTTGGTGGAAAGTGACACGACCCGGAAATGTTCTCGATCAAGGAAACGCATTTCTTCCATGACAATGTGTGCTAAATCCTGGGGAGAATTGATGACAGGTCTGGACATGGGGTCAGCAGAAACTGAACGCCGCCCTAATTCCAACGCCGCCTTCACTTCGGCTGATTTTGCTTTCCCTAAGCCATGTATTTGGGTTAATTCATGAACGGTTAGCTTCCCTAACCCAGAAAGTCCACCTACGCTTACCAATATGCGTTCCGCAAGGTCTAAAACGTTCTCACCTTTGAGTCCTGTGCGGAGTAAAATTGCTAAGATTTCTCGGTTGGTTAGGGCTTCGGGGCCAAATTGATACAAGCGCTCACGTGGTAGCAAGTCCTCGGGTAAATCCTTCAAACGTCGATAATCCATCATCCACCTCGCGTGAAGCGATATTTGTCTGCTAAATCCCCCACGCCCTAAGATATTCCGAGAGGTATTCCATGGGTAAGCCAATGACATTTGTTAGTGATCCCTCGAAGGACTCGACAAATTTCCTTGCTTCCCCTTGAATCCCGTACGCTCCAGCCTTGTCCATTGCTTCTCCACTGGCCACATACGCCTTTATGTCTTCCACTGCGAGTGGATGAAAACGCACGACTGTTTCGACCACTTCTGAAACGATTGTTCCTGAACCTGACACCAGCGCCACGCCCGTTAAAACGACGTGGGTCCGACCACTCAAGCTTTGTAGCATTTCCTCTGCTTCCGCTTGTGTTTCGGGTTTCCCTAGTATGCGGGTGTCGAGTACCACCATGGTGTCCGCCCCCATTATGACGTCCTGAATGTCTCCCCCTTGCTCTAACCAATGGGTTAAACCTGCTTGGGCTTTACGTAGAGCTAAGGCTCTAGCCCCAGTCTTCGGCCCCATCCTTTCCGGCAACTCTTCTGAAACAGAAGCCTTGACAACTTTAAAGGAGTAGCCTCCCTGGCGAAGTAGCATAGCTCTCCGTGGAGATGATGAAGCAAGAACGAGCATATTACACCCTCTTAGACATGATATATCCCCCGAGTGCTCCCAAAATCGTCGCGATCGTTATACTCACGCGAAGACCGAAGGAAAGCGAGAGAAAAAAGAAATCCAAGTAAGTATGGGAGGGTATGTCGATGACGGCAGGACGCAAAAACGGCGCAAATATACCGTATTTTTCTAAGCCAAATCCAACTAAAGTCCCAAGCGCAGCACCGATCATAATGAGCAACACGGTTCTTCCTGTTCTTGAGGGATTTCGCCCCACAGCCATTGCTTTTTCCCCTTCCATTCCTGATAATTAGTGTTGAACCCACGGACCCTACTATGATCACATATTAGTGTAGCATTTTACCCAATACTACGCAAGGTCGACAGGATTGTATTTGTTTCGGGGACTTGTGCCACCGCTCTCGGTCATACGACGCAGAGGAACTTGCGTTACAACACTCACTTGCTTGCTCTCGCAGATCAAACTAAGACTCAAGAGCTTGCTTATGGGAGGGCGGGGTGCCTGCCAGACTAATCAGGCCATCCGCTGGACAAGGACGTCCGAGTGTCACCGGAGCCAAGGATGGCGTGAGGGGACCTTGGCTCGGTTGGCAGCGGTGTACGTCCTTGTACACCGCCCCGCCGTATGAAAGCGCTCTCGAGTCAAGTTTGATACGCTGCTCATTCAAAGAAGTTCCCTTTTGTAAGCGCGAAGTTCCAGGCTTAGAGCGAGGGTGACAACGACGCTATGGCCGGCAGATCACATCACGTTCACTGCCCCGTTTCTGCGGTCGCTTCCACGAAGTTTGCTAGGCTGCTTTCGTAAAGACGTCGCGCTAGTGTCACGCAAGTCCCTGGCTTATTCATCCTCAACAAATCTAGCGACTACGGCACCACACTTCTTGCACTTGCCTTTCAAAGCAATACCGAAGCGATCGTCATGCAGAGAATAATTTACCATCGTAGTCACCCCGCATTTTGAACAGAAAACATTAGCAATAATCTTTTGCTGCATTTCTAGCGGCACTGTTGCCCATTTCTTTAACGCTTTAATGTCTGTAACAGTATCACTACGCCTTGCATTGTGGTAGTCAACCACCTCTTTGATTACATCAATCAAAACCTCAACTGCCTCATTCGCGCTATATTTCACCCTCGCAACACTTTTGCCAAGCGATACCCCTGGTAGCGAATCCTTGATAAGCGACAACACTCGCACGTCATCCGTATAAAATGAAAAGTAACTTTTCTGCGCAGCAAAGGCAACGTAAAAGCCATCCCCTTGATATATCGGCATTTTGTGGTCAAAGGTTTCTGATATTTGTGGGTATATCTCCCGCATGAATGAAACAAGGGCTGTAAGCCACTCGATTTTAGCTCCATGAAAAGAGCTTATATATTCATCAACTTTGTTCATAATAAATCTTCTTTCTAAATATCTAATGTTTCAATAATACACTTCTTATTCTATGATAGCATAGTCTCTTGCAACTCGGTCGATAATTTCCTTGATTAATTATGTGCTCCCTTTTAACCATCTCATTTGCAAAATCGTTGTCGAGCCAAGGTTCGTGGCTCCCAGATGACAATAATGATGACGGCCACGAAAGCAAAGATTGTACCAGAGATACGTGGATCGTAGTAAGATCCGTTGATAGGGAACAGTTGCCAGGTGACGTTGAACATCATGTGGAAAAGTGCCACGGCGAAGACGCTTTTAATACATGGCTTAGACAAAAAAATGTTTAGAGCTGCCTAATATTTTCTATAGCTGTAACTATGGATTTTCGGCAACAAATAATGTAGATCGGAAATTCATCACGCTACCTATAGAGGTGGGAGAATTCTTTCCGACCGTCGGTTAAAAGGAAATTAGTAGGGATATGATTCTATTGACCTTACTGGAAATATAAAAAGCCAGAAAGACCTTTGTTCCAAAAAGGCTCATCTAGCTTCGTCTGTGCTGTATCGCTATTCTGTTTTAATTTTTATTGTTGTTGTGTTGAGCTTTAGTGGTTGCTTTTGGTTCAGTTATTTTAAGGCTTTAAGTTTTACGATATCGCTCCAATTATCGGCTGTGACTAATTCAACCTTCGATAAATTCTTTCTTATCGATTTTACTTCTCCACTTATTTCCGCTATATCAAGTGTCATTTTATCGTGCTCGGCTTTATTGATCTGCGCTAGATGTTCTAACGCCTTCAATATTTGTGTATTCTCATGAACTTGACTTGATAACGTATCAAATTTTTGATTCAAACTTTGTGTTGATTTATCAATTTTTTGATCGAGACTTTCTATTGATATATCAATTTTCCTATCGAGACCTTCTATCGATTTATCAATTTTCCTATCGAGACCTTCTATCGATTTATCAATTTTTAAGTTTAAACCATTTATCGACTTATCAATTTTTTGATTAAGAGCTTCTATTGCTTGAAGAATTTTATCCTCCATATTCTATCACTCCTTTTCAACTTTGTTGGTTTAAATTATATCATAGACAATCATTGAAATCATCTGTTTAATTTCAAATTATTAGCAATTACTTCTTGAACTATAAGGAACCTCTTGCTTCATCTTGTAAACCTTAATTATTAGCGTCTTTTTAAGCCTGAGGCATTGTACCACCTTCAAGAAAAAAGGCCCCACCTTTCGATGAGAGCTTAATGCGTAGGACGCCTTTCGTCTTACCTTCTTAACAGAGCGGCGCCTGCGATACCTGGATTGGTCATTTCGTAGGGGTTTAGGATCACCGCGAGTTCTTCTTTCGTTAGGACGCATTTTTCTACACAAATATCTCGGACTGGTCGGCCACATATGATCGCCTCTTTGGCTACGTTGGTGGCTACGTCGTAACCTACGTGGGGGTTAATCGCGGTTATGATGCCGACGCTGTTTTCCACCATTTCGCGGCAACGTTCGACGTTCGCGGTGATGCCTACGATACAACGATCCCGGAAGACACGTGATACGTTGCGCAGGATGTCCAAGGATTGAAGTAAATTAAAGACGACAACAGGTTCCATGACATTGAGTTCGAGTTGTCCTGCCCCGCACGCCAAAGCGATCGTAAAATCGTTTCCCTGAACCTGAAAGGCGACTTGATTGACAACTTCTGCCATCACTGGGTTAACTTTTCCTGGCATGATGGAGGAGCCTGGTTGCATCGGTGGTAAATTTATTTCATTTAAACCGGTCCGCGGGCCAGAGGCCATCAGACGCAGATCATTGGCTATTTTAGAAAGATTGACGGCTAGGGTTCGTAGCGTACCGGAAACTTCCATGAACGCATCTGTGTTCTGAGTCCCATCCACTAGATTATCGACTAGTTGCATGGGTAATTGTGTCCACTCGCGCAAGCGCTGTGTCACTTGTTTGATGTACTCTGGATCAGCATTTAACCCAGTGCCAACGGCCGTCGCTCCCATATTCATGAATTCCAGAGATTTTATTGCCTGTTGGATTCTCTTATGGTCACGTCCTAGCATGAGCGCATAGGCTGCAAATTCTTGTCCTAGACGGATTGGGACGGCGTCTTGCAAATGTGTCCTCCCCATTTTAATGACACCGTCAAACTCCTGCGCCTTATCCTCGAAGGCTTGACGTAATAGTTCAAGTGTGTCGAGCAAGTCATGAGCTACATTCAAGCTCGCAACGCGGATTGCGGTGGGGAAAACATCGTTGGTGCTTTGGGCCATGTTCACATGTGTATTCGGATGTACTTTAAAATACTCGCCTTTTTTCCCACCAAGGCGTTCAATGGCGCGGTTCGCAATGACTTCATTAGTGTTCATATTCATGGAGGTCCCTGCCCCACCTTGAATCACATCGACCACAAATTGGTCGTGCAGCTTTCCCTCTATTAACTCTCTAGACGCTTCGACAATCGCTTTTCCTATGGTGGGACTTAAAGAACCAATCGACATATTGGCTTCGGCTGCTGCACCTTTAACCATACCCATAGCTCTGATTAATTCTCTATGGGGGTTATATCCTGTCATCGGAAAGTTCTCTGTAGCACGTACTGTTTGAATTCCATAGTACACATCATCAGGAACTTCGTGAATGCCTATTAAATCCTTTTCTTGTCGCATAATCTTCTCTCTCCGTTCTTTTGTATATTGTATACATTATACAATGGCTTGGAGCACCTGTCGATAGGGAACTTACGTGACAACGCTCACTTGTTTGCTATCGCAGTTCGGGGACTTGCGTGACAACGCTCTCCCTCCTACGACACAGAGCGAACTAGCCATGTAAGCTCTTGTCTATGGGTGGCGGGGTTCCCGGCCAACGCGACGTCCTTGTCGCATGGCCGGCAGCTCACATCCTTGTTCACTGCCCCGTTTCTGGGTCGCTTACATGGAGTTCGCTAGGCTGCTTACGTAGAGACGTCGTGCTTATGTCACGCAAGTCCCGGGCTGGGGGTCTGGGGGTCACTAGAGTTTAATGATGAAAGGGCTCCTTGTATACCGCCCCGCCCCGCCACGCCGGCAAAGCACTCTTGAGTCAAGTTTGTTACGCTGTTCATTCAAAGAAGTCCCTTTTGTAAGGGCGTAGTTCTGGGCAACTCACAGCTTTTCGGCTCCTTTTCGTCTTCTTACTAGCCCAGGAGGGTCGACAATCACACGGCGAGAAGCCTTTGCAGTCGTCGTAGCCAAACTCGGCTTTAACCCGCTTTCATGGAAGGGAGGGAAACAGGACGTTTCCCTCCGGCCCCTGAGACAAGGATGTCGAATTTGCCGTGTACCCTGCTCTCATGCATTTACGGGTTAAAGCCCTAGTTTGTCACGATGAACGCATGGCCGAGGAGCGTGTCTCGCGAAGCCTCTTACTTTCGAAGCGCTAAACTTTTGGCAATCACCGATTGCACTACGGGAGCACATCAGAGACCTGCAGGGTTCTTGGTGATGCATTCACACCCTGTATTTGCGCCGGTGTGTCTTTTGATATCATCGATCGTTGAACAACACTGGGCCTCTGCGACGTGGTAAAGAATCTCTTCTTCCATAACGTTGGCACAATAGCAAATAGGTATGGGAGAAGAAATATTATCTTTAAACCAAAGCTTGTTGATTAACTGCTCTTGGCGAATTACCTGCCCGTTTGGAGAATAATAACCACCTTCACACGCTGGGGTGAGACATATGAAAAACTGTTCTCCCTCAAGGCTGATATCATTTCTATTTTTCGTCTGATACTCTACGGTTATTTCTTTTACCTTTTGACCTATGTTGCCACAGATAGGACATGTATTTTCTAGGTTTAGGTTTAGCTTTAGGTTAAGCTCTAACAACTTTTCACCTTCTTCCTATGTTTTCTAACGAAAATAGAATGTTCATCCGCCCTGGGAATTGCGCATTTTGCTATTTGGTCATTAGTGTTCCCAAAAAATTATTTTTCATTTTACGCTGCAGTGTCTCATTCATGACCAATAGTCTAATTGTATTATCTATTGCGTTGCAAGACGACGATTAACAGAAAAAGGCTACCACTTCATCAAGTATTGAATAAAGTGGTAGCTCCCCTATTGCTACTAATAACCACCGCAAATAAATCGACGCTTGGACAATATAGACTCATTACAGCCGTTTAGGCGGTTCGGTTCGGTTCTATCTACTCAAGTATTCACGTTTCGTTTCATTTAGGAATTGGCGGGGTGAGTGGAGGGTGAAACTGGAACTGTCTTGTGTACCGTATCTCTATAAATCGTCCAATTAAGCGCATCGAGCAAGGCTTGGGCGCTGGCTTTTAAGATATTCTTGGAGACCCCGATGGTACCCCAAACTTCTTGATCCAGGCGAGTATCGATAATGACGCGTACTATGGCTTCGGTTCCGCGTGCGCCGTCGATCACTCTCACTTTATAATTCACGAGCTCACTTTTTTCTAAAATTGGGAAGAAACCTATGAGGGCCTGTCGTAGCGCCGTATCTAAAGCATTCACGGGGCCATTTCCTTCTGAGGCAATTTGGACTGTTTCTAGGCCAACTTTGACTTTGACGACGGCGACAGAATCGAGTTCTCCTCGCAAGGGATCACTCCAGACATGATAATCTAAGACTTCGAAGGGCGGGGTGGTTAACTCCCCAAGTATCCTTAGAAGTAGGAGATCGAGGCTTCCTTCCGCTGCTTCGTATTGAAATCCACTATGCTCAAGCTCTTTGATCTCGATCATTGCCTTCTCAACGCGTGGGTCGTCTTTACGAATTAACGGGTCAAAGCGGCGCATGCGATCTAGAATATTAGCCTTACCAGCTTGATCTGACATTAAGATACGTCGTTCATTGCCGACGCCTGCTGGATCCATGTGTTCGAAGGTCCGCTGATTTTTGAGGATGGCATCCACATGCATTCCTGCTTTATGGGCGAAGGCACTACGCCCTACGTACGGTTGCTTCTCATCGAAGGGTGCGTTAGACAGCTCGGCCACGAAGCGAGAAAAGGAGGTTATTTTCAAGAGGGCTGACTCTGAAACGAGCGCATAGTCGCCTTTAAGCTGGAGCAAGGGAATGAGGGTACTTAAATTGGCATTGCCACATCGTTCCCCAAACCCATTCCAGGTCCCTTGAATTTGAGTTGCCCCAGCTTCAACGGCTGCTAGCGTATTGGCAACCGCTAGGCCACCATCATTGTGGACGTGAATTCCTAGCTCTGAGAGTGAAAATTTGCCCATCGCAGTCTTCACCCCGTGGACTATTTCCCCCGGCAAACTGCCTCCATTGGTATCACATAAAATAGCGATTTTCGCGCCAGCATCAAGGGCTGTCACGATACTCTTCAGTGCATAGTCCGGATTTTCCTTGAAGCCATCGAAATAATGTTCGGCATCAAAGAACACTTCCCGGCCGTGTTGAACTAAAAACGACACTGACTCTCGAATTAAACGCAGATTTTCCTCTAACGTCGTTCGCAAGACATCCCTGACATGAAGATCCCAGGCCTTCCCGAAAATCGTAATGGTTTCCGCCCCTGAAGCCAAGAGTTTTAATAATATCTGGCTATTTTCTGGAGACTCATTCACTTTGCACGTGCTACCAAAAGCGGCAAGGCGCGCATGGGGAAGCTGTATGTGTTGAGCTTGTTGGAACAAATCCTCATCCCGTGGGTTGGCACCTGGCCAACCGGCTTCCACAAAAAGATTGCCCATTTCTTCAATTCGTGTGATGTAACTTAGTTTATCTTGCGTTGAAAAATGAATCCCTTCTCCCTGGGCTCCATCTCGCAACGTCGTGTCGTATACCGTAATTATCTTCTTACCCTGGATTTGATTCATTTTTCTCCCCCTCTTTCCTTGAAAAACGCCCATCAAAAAACCATCAAAAAACCCGTGACAAGTTCCTATTAAGAACTTGCCACGGGGCTTTTTTCCCACACGGTGTAGTTGGCACCTTCCAACCTGTGTCGCTCGGTCCAGACCCTTTCGGCGGAACCCTAGACACACTTCTTATGGTGCTATTATATGACACATACCCTTTTATGTACAACAGTTACTAAAACCTTTGCGCACCAACATTAAAAGTTAACACTTCTAGGTTGACTGCCAGGTCCACATTTCGGAGTTCGATCTGTGCTGGGACATTCAAGACAACCGGTGCAAAGTTCAAGATGGCTTTTACTCCGATTTTAATTAAATGATCAACGATCTCTTGAGCCGCTGCCGCTGGCACAGCTACAATACCAATTTGAGTTTGGTTCTGTTTCCCAACTTCTTCTAGTTGATCAAGCGGTAGTACTTTCACGTCGCCAATCATAGTTCCCACTTTTGCGGGGTCTGAGTCAAAAACACTGGTGATGATAAAACCGCGCTCTCTAAATCCTTTATAGGTACTTAGGGCCAAACCTAGGTTTCCAGCGCCCACCAAGCAGACACTCCAATCAACGCTTAAACCAAGAATCCTCAGAATATGTTGACGAAGATCTTTGACATTATAGCCAACGCCCCGTGTGCCAAACTCTCCAAAATAAGCTAAATCTTTACGCACTTGTGCAGGACTAACGCCCACTCCTTCAGCAATATCTCCTGAGGACGTGGTTATTATCCCTTTTCGGTCCACGTCAGTTAGGTGGCGTGAATAGACTGAAAGTCGAATAATAGTCGCTTCCGGAATTTTTAAAGTTTTCAAATGGACCCCTCATTTCAGCTGATATTTATGTTAGTTTAAAATTAATGACAATTCAGACAGCAAGTTAATTATAGCACTAAGTAAGAAAAATGCAATTTTTGCATGGGCACCTGCTTTCCCCCACTTATTGTATTATTTACCAGAAAGTTTATTTATAACCCTCTGTGCCTCAAAATATAAGGATAATGCCACGACCTTTTGGTCTACGATGGTGGTTTCTTCACGAACTTTATTAAACACTTGATGAAGTTCTTCCAAGAGTGTTGGCGGATGCTCCCCTGCCAAGGTATTCCAGACCTGATTTTCTTTCACCAGCGCTTCGGGGGTCAGCCCCACTTGGAGTATGGTGTTAACGTTGGTTAAGAGTTCTACTGTGAGTTGTGCGCCATTTCCGGTGACACGAAATGACCGCTCTGGGAGCGCGAATTGTTTGGTCATCGTGGGAATTCCTTTATCCGCTAGGGTTTGTTTTAAGACTTTAAGATCCTCTGCAGAATGACCTAAGCCAATCCCTACTGTCCAAGGATTGGCGCTAATGACTTCTGCCTTAAGATTCAACACCGTCAGTTGCTCTTTCTTCAACTGAGCGTTCTTGTCGCTTTCAAAAACCCCGACTTGGCAGGTCCAAAACTTCGCTTCAGCAAGCGTTAGGACAGTGTCTGTCAGCGTATTAGGGTCTGGGCTAACCGGTTGCACGGCCGTTGTCTTAGCACTAGATTGCCCTATACGTTCTATGAACATTTTACCCACACCCCAGGTCAATAAACCGATTGCCATTACCCCCAGGATTAATATAATGACAGCTCTAGTTCGCTTTAAAAGACTCATGTCCCCATTCCCCTTTCACGCCTCTTTGGACAACCCTTTTACAGGAAAGATATGTGGGGAAGGGAGGAAATAGACCTTAGTACGAACTCTATAAGGCTTTCGACAACAAGGTGTAAAAGAGTGCTGCCAAAAGGGAGGTTGTGGGAATAGTCACAACCCAAGCGACGAGCATTTGCTTAGCCACTCCCCAGCGCACTGCGGAAACCCGCTTGGCGCTCCCAACGCCCATGATGGAGCCTGACACGACGTGGGTCGTGGACACAGGGAGATGGAGACCGGGAAATACTGTCGCTGTCCAGATTACAATTGAGGAACTCAAGTCTGCTGCAAACCCGTTAATTGGTTCCAGTTTAAAGATTTTTCCTCCCATGGTATGAATGATTTTCCACCCTCCCACAGCGGTACCCGCGG
>Ga0209386_1000494_pt1 | contig 19237 bp, 22 predicted proteins | sample NGEPertwo_FD_184510 | JGI IMG/M metagenome (GOLD analysis project Ga0209386, IMG submission 184510) | Arctic peat soil microbial communities from the Barrow Environmental Observatory site, Barrow, Alaska, USA - NGEE Permafrost154B-two... | ecosystem: Environmental > Terrestrial > Soil > Wetlands...
GTATTGAAACGCAGAAGGGGAGGAAGGTAGAATTTCCCCTTCTAGCTTTGACCGTAACACGAGGTGTATTGAAACGTTGATAAAAATAATCTCTTTTTCCATTTCAAAACACTTTGACCGTAACACGAGGTGTATTGAAACATGCCCCTAAATCTTCCACCCTGTCAAAATCATATCTTTGACCGTAACACGAGGTGTATTGAAACTCGAGTTACTAGCCAATGAATCAAATGAATATACTATCTTTGACCGTAACACGAGGTGTATTGAAACTCAAAAACCTCTACGAAGCCAAAGCCGACTTTCCTCTTTGACCGTAACACGAGGTGTATTGAAACCAGGATCAGTTAAGGGAGTATTTGCTTTTCCTTCGGACTTTGACCGTAACACGAGGTGTATTGAAACTTATCTCGAAACGGAAGTCACCTTAGAACTCCTGATCTTTGACCGTAACACGAGGTGTATTGAAACAATTAACGCGATCATTGACGAAACAGCCTTTAAGCTTCTTTGACCGTAACACGAGGTGTATTGAAACAGGCTAGGCTGCTTGAACACAAAGCGACCCTACGACTTTGACCGTAACACGAGGTGTATTGAAACAGACTAAAGAGGAAGTCGATGAATGGATTAGTTTCACTTTGACCGTAACACGAGGTGTATTGAAACCTTATACCAGAGATAGAAATGTGTAAAGGAGGCTATCTTTGACCGTAACACGAGGTGTATTGAAACCATAGTTGTTGTAACTTCATTAAGGAACGACCTTCCTTTGACCGTAACACGAGGTGTATTGAAACAGGGATGGCACGCAATGGAACGACATAGACACGTAACACTTTGACCGTAACACGAGGTGTATTGAAACCTGTTTACCCGGATTACCGTTATGCTGTTTACGCCGCTTTGACCGTAACACGAGGTGTATTGAAACCCGTTTCCGCTTGCTTGGTACCGCTGTCGTAGCTTACTTTGACCGTAACACGAGGTGTATTGAAACCGGTACCCAATAACTCTATTAACATTGTTACCTCCTTTGACCGTAACACGAGGTGTATTGAAACAGGAATTACCGCACGTAACAAACTCTACTCCGCAATCTTTGACCGTAACACGAGGTGTATTGAAACTCTTAATAAGGGCCGCGAAGGATTCCATGGCATAGCTTTGACCGTAACACGAGGTGTATTGAAACAGTTTAGTGGCATCTTTGCCGAGAATCGGAAAGCCCTTTGACCGTAACACGAGGTGTATTGAAACCATGAAAGTATGACACTGTATGGCGAGTGTGAAGAACTTTGACCGTAACACGAGGTGTATTGAAACAATGACACAAAAATACCACAATCTAAGCTACTGGCTTTGACCGTAACACGAGGTGTATTGAAACTAGTCGCGGTCCTGGTGGATGGTCAGCAGTATCAACTTTGACCGTAACACGAGGTGTATTGAAACTCTGAATTTCCTATATGATCTAAGAGCTTACTTTCTCTTTGACCGTAACACGAGGTGTATTGAAACGCGCAAAGGCCAGTGAAGTAGGGATAAGAATCGGCTTTGACCGTAACACGAGGTGTATTGAAACTACAATAATTTCTGCCTGAACTATCTTTTGCATACCCTTTGACCGTAACACGAGGTGTATTGAAACTGTGCTTATCCCCCTTCTATATCTTATAGTGAAAACCTTTGACCGTAACACGAGGTGTATTGAAACAGGCCATTCAGCGAAGATTTGAGTGCCCTAATTACTTTGACCGTAACACGAGGTGTATTGAAACACCGTAGGCTGCTTACGTATAAACACAATATCCCCCTTTGACCGTAACACGAGGTGTATTGAAACTGCTCCGGGCTGAGAAGGAAGCGGAGGCGCTGCTCCCTTTGACCGTAACACGAGGTGTATTGAAACAAAGTATTCCCGCTCTGGAACGGGGCAAACACGGTACTTTGACCGTAACACGAGGTGTATTGAAACTTAAGTGGATCGAAGACAGGAAGGGCGAAAAGTCACCTTTGACTGTAACACGAGGTGTATTGAAACCTAGTGTTTGGTTTTAACAGGGGTCAACGATTAGCTTTGACCGTAACACGAGGTGTATTGAAACTTTTTATCCGGAGGAACACTCTAATCCGCATCGTTCTTTGACCGTAACACGAGGTGTATTGAAACCTAAGTATTTAGGGTAACGCTCAAATTCCACAATCCCTTTGACCGTAACACGAGGTGTATTGAAACACCATACCGACACCGGAACAATTCAAACTTATTCACACTTTGACCGTAACACGAGGTGTATTGAAACAGGATTCACACGGATCGGTTGCATAGGTTGCCCAACTTTGACCGTAACACGAGGTGTATTGAAACATCCAATAGCGTAGGTTGCCGAAAAAGTCCTCTATCCTTTGACCGTAACACGAGGTGTATTGAAACAGGAATAAATGAAAATATTTAAACTTTATTTTGCTACTTTGACCGTAACACGAGGTGTATTGAAACAACGAAGGAGAAGTAACAGCACCTGAACCAAAACTTCTTTGACCGTAACACGAGGTGTATTGAAACTATTGAATAAGCACGGTATCTTCATACCCGTAAGACTTTGACCGTAACACGAGGTGTATTGAAACTCTTGATTTTAGACAAAGACCTGACGGAAAAGGTAACTTTGACCGTAACACGAGGTGTATTGAAACCTCCTTTCTCACTTGGGTTAAACCCACACATTGAATCTTTGACCGTAACACGAGGTGTATTGAAACAATACTCTTACTGCCGTTTCCTTAAATCCTCCATACCTTTGACCGTAACACGAGGTGTATTGAAACCTGGCATAATAAGCATCAACTTCAATCCCCGCTCTCCTTTGACCGTAACACGAGGTGTATTGAAACTGGGTATTAGTTCCTTGCTTCCGCTTGTATCGTTTCCTTTGACCGTAACACGAGGTGTATTGAAACTATTGCTTAGGGTGGGTTCGGCTCATGCGCTGGAACCTTTGACCGTAACACGAGGTGTATTGAAACAGATGCAAAGTACGATATTTTTGGTAAACACATCGGCTTTGACCGTAACACGAGGTGTATTGAAACCAAGTCCTGCTAATAAGCATTATAAGGAGTTTTGGCTTTGACCGTAACACGAGGTGTATTGAAACATGATAGATAAAGGATACTTCATAAAACACATATTCGAATTGAATTAATTGAATTTATGACTAATGTGGAAGAATAATTCGTTGATGACATAGACATATTATGATATGTTATGACTATAAACAAAATAATATCAGAACGAGGTGATACTATGGAAGCAGCCATTAGACCATCAGCGGATTTAAGAAATCATTACAATGAAATTTCTAAGCAGTGCAAAGAATCAAGAGATGCAGTTATTATTACAGTAAATGGACGAGGTGATACAGCAGTTATTGGATTGCAGGATTATTATCAGATGAAATCAGAACTGGAATTACTGAGAACACTTGCAGAAGCGGACGATGATGTGAAAAATGGAAGAGTAGCACCAATGCAAGATTCATTTGATGATCTTCGTGCATCTTTACTGGAAAGGAAGAATGGATGAAGTATAAAATCTTAAGAACGGATAAGGCAGAGGCGCAATTCCGTGAAATCATATTCCATATTGCAGATGATTCCGGTAATGTAGATATTGCACTGGTATATCTGGATAAGATTGAAACTGCAGTCAATCGTCTACAGGAATTCCCAGAGTCAGGAAGTATACCAAGATATTCTATATTGAAAAAGCAGGGCTATAGAGTAATAATTATTGAAAGGCATCTTGTGTTTTATAAGATAAATGAGGTGGATCAAACAGTTATTATATATGCTATTGTGGATGGTAGAAGAGAATATCACAATTTATTATAAGAAGTACAAAAACATTCAGGGCAAAACCTGGATGTTTTTTGTCCAGGGCGTGGTTAATGGATGCAATGCAAGTGTACCCGGCGGTGACGTTCACGTGCTCTAGATAATATCTTACTGTTTTTCCAATTGTAAATATTGACTTGACCATGAAATGGCATAAGCTAAAAAAATATACAGACGAAACGGATCACGCTATCAGCGGTACCAGCTTTACCATGCCAGCAGGGAATGTATACCGTGACAGCAGTGTTCGAGCAGATACCTTTCAAGTGAAAGCTCATATACTTTATATTACAACGGGAGTAAAAGAAGTTAAGAATTCAATCCTCAAACAAGGATTGCGAGTTCCATTTAACGTTCGGTAATTCTGAGTAATTAAATTACAGATTTCCAAAAGAAGTTCCCCCCGTTCCATCGAATGAGGGGAACTTCTGGATCTAAACGCCTGATACAGAAGGCTTCTGGGGGCACAGCAAAAAGCCAGACCTAAGTCAATTTGAGAGGAGAAATTCACACCATGAGAAAAACGAAAAAAGCCTTAGCATCTTTAGCTATCGCAGGTATGGCACTGACAATAGTTCCTTTTAACGCATTTGCTGAGAGCGTAGTACCAACCCGCTTAGCAGGTACAACTGCTGCACAAACTGCGGTGGCTATCGCTGAACAAACAGGTTGGACAGGCACAGCGATTCTTGCACCTTCAGCTTCCTATGGTATGGTTGATGCTTTGACTGGCGGCCCGCTCGCTTCCTACTTGAAGGCTCCTATTCTTCTCACAGGGGCCGGCGTACTGGATGCTGACACCAAAGCTGAACTCATTAAACTCGAGGTAAAGAAGGTTTATGTGACAAGTGGAACGGCCGTAATCAGCCAAGTAGTTCTCAATGAGTTAACAGGTATGGCGATTACAGTTGTGCCCCTTGGTGGAGTCGACAAATATGAAACATCTGTAAATATCGCCAAGAGAATGGTTGGAGTAACTAAAGTTGCTGTTGCTAACGGCTTGCAAGATGAACTATCCATCGCGGCGATTGCCTCTGCTGCCAATCAGCCAATTCTTTTGACCGACAAAGACATAATTCCTGCCAGCGTATCAGCTTACTTGGCTGAAAACCCGGGCATTACAACAAGTGATGTTATTGGTGGAACTGGCGTCATTAGTGAAGCCGTAAAAGCAATGCTCCCAAGCGCAACTCGTCATGCTGGAAGCACTGCATATGATACTAATAACCAAGTGATCAAAGACTTCGACTCTGTCCTCACCTATAGTAATGTCTACGTAGCTAACGGAAGAACGGGTATTGATGCCCTCGCCGGTGCACCACTAGCTGCTCAGACAAAGTCTGCCATTGTTCTCACGGACGGAACACTTCCTAATGTAGCTACTTTCGTGAGAGGTGAGCTTATTGGTAGCAGTGTTGTTACGGCTCTCGGTGGTGTTGCAGTTGTTCCTGAAATTGTACGATCTGGGGTTGTCACTGGTGAAGCTGACTTGGCTGAAGCAATTAACGATTTGGCTGTAAAAGTGAACGGAGAGTCAATTTTAATCAAGGACTATGATGAACGAGTTGCCGAGTCGAAAAAGATTTATGAAAAACAAGGCATGAAATTTGACACGGATCAAGGGGAACAGGCCTTAATCAATATAAAAAGCCAGTTGTTAGACCGTATGATAGAGGGTAAGCTTATGGCACAAGAAGTAAAGAATCAAAATCTTGACCCAGAGGATTCAAAAGTGAAAAAGCAGGAAGACGTCATAAAGAATAGTATAGGGGATGAAACAAAATTCCAGGATACCCTAAAGCAACAAGGTATGACAGAACCAGAATTAAAGAATTTCTTGTCATTGTACTCGAAAATAACGGCTGACGCTAAAGTCAGCGATAGTGATGTGCAAGCCTTCTATGATAGAAATAATGCTAATTATAGCCAGCCTGAAAGCGTAACGGCCCGTCATATCTTGCTTAAAACAGAAGATGAAGCGAAAGCAATTATTTTACAGCTCAAAGCGGGGGCTGATTTTATCCAGCTCGCTAAGGACAAGTCCATTGAGGCTGGAGCAAAAGAGTCTGGCGGGGATCTCGGGACCTTCACTAAGGGGGAAATGGTTCCAGAATTTGAGACCGCTGCATTTACCCAAAAAGTGGGCACATTTTCAGATGTCTCCATCAAAACGCAATTTGGTTTTCATGTGATTCTGGTTGAAGCACATACAACCGCAGTGGTACCAGACTATTTCAAAGTTAAAGCTCAAGTAGAACAAGATGCGTTGAGTCAGGCAAAGGACGCGAAGTTCCAGACTTATTTTGAAGATCTGCGTGAAAAGGCAAAAGTTGAGTATTTTACAGGATACAATCCACCAGCATAAGTAAATAACCACTTTTCTTGACTTGGCCGTTAAATTGTCATAAGCTTGAAAAAGGGCTACTTTAGAAGCAAGGAAACTAATTTTTGATCGTAAGGAAAGAGTTTTTGCCCTGAGCAATGTAATGTTCTGAGCGGAAGGGGTAAGGGGATGTTTATTCGTAGCCAACTGGAGAGAATGGCTGAGGAAACGAATTGCGCGATCTTAGGAATTAATTTATTAAATGAAATTGTGATTTGCAATCTCTCTGCCGCCAAATTATTAGAATTATCAACTGGAGAAATTTTAGGTAAAGATCTGTGGCAACTCATGCCGGACGATTCTCTACCACAAATCAGAGACTCTGAATCGATTGAATTTAACAAGCTAAGTCCATTTGGCAACAAGACGATTATTGCTAGTCGCATGCCATATCAAGATGATCAAGGTCGCGTGATCGGTGCTGTGGCTTTTATACGGGATATGACAGAATATGAGGACCTTAAGTGTGAAGTTAACACTCTTCAGGAGGTCCGCATACTTCTCACGGCTATCATTAACTCAACCCAGGATGCCATTTCTGTGGTGGATGAAAATGGACTTGGAATATTGATAAACCCTGCGTACACCCGACTGACGGGTTTGACTGCGGAAGACGTCATTGGTAAATCCCCTACAGTGGACATTGCTGAAGGGGAAAGTATGCATATCCAGGTATTACAAACCCGTCAATCAGTGAAGGGCGTTATGATGAAAGTCGGGCCTAAACGTAAAGAAGTGATTGTCAATGTTGCCCCAATCATTGTTTCCGGTCACTTGCGAGGAACCGTGGGCGTGCTTCATGATATATCTGAGATACATAAACTTTCCGAGGAATTGGAAAGGGCAAAACGATTAATTCGTCATTTGGAAGCGAAATATACCTTTAGAGACATCATTGGGGAAAGTGAAGTCATTAAAGCGACGATTGAGCAAGCGGGACGGGCAGCTGTAACGCCGGCGACAGTACTCTTGCGCGGGGAAAGTGGGACAGGCAAAGAACTGTTTGCCCATGCTATTCATCGTTCAAGTGAACGACAAAAGGGACAATTTATTCGAGTCAATTGTGCTGCCTTAACAGATAGTCTTTTGGAAAGCGAATTGTTTGGTTATGTCGAGGGAGCTTTTACTGGGGCTAAACGTGGTGGAAAGGTAGGCCTTTTTGAAGAGGCCAATGGGGGGACTATTTTTCTCGATGAGATTGGAGAAATCAGTCAAAATCTTCAAGCAAAGCTCTTACGCGTTCTGCAAGAACGAGAAATCGTCAAAGTGGGCGATAATCGTGCCTTCAACGTGGATGTTCGAGTCATTGCAGCTACGAATGCGAATTTGGAAGCGGAATTAAGGGCGGGTAAGTTTCGTGAAGATCTCTATTATCGTTTAAACGTAATACCTCTCATAATACCACCCTTAAGACAGCGTCGAGACGATATTCCCTTACTTGTCCACCATTTGATTGGGAGCTTTAATCAGGACTATGGTCGGTGTGTCGAGGGCATTAGTGATGATGCCTTACAAATTCTGATGGAGTATCATTGGCCGGGAAATGTTCGTGAATTAGAAAACATTCTAGGTCGAGCAATTATTAACATGCGAATCGGTGAGACGGTTGTGGAAAAATATCATCTTCCGGTTTTGACGCTTCCTATTAATAGTGTTTCCGAGGGGCCATATGCTGTTGTAACTGATTCTGGGTTGCCTGTCGAAGAAAGTGGATTTGATGGATTGCAGCGGCAGTGGGAACGGGCCCTTCTGATAGCTGCTTTACAAAGAACTGAGGGTAATAAAACGAAAGCTGCCCAGCATTTGAAAATGTCAATCCGTAATTTTTACTATAAACTTGAACGGCACGGATTAATATAGAAACATATTAAATAGTAAATGGTTAAAGATGCTTGCAATATATTGCAAGCATCTTTTTGCATGCCGTGAAAAATACTGCAGGATAAGATTCTGGTTTCAGGATAGATGGCGTGCCAATTGGTTTAGATTACCATAGTACTCATGGTTAAAGGGCTTAAAGTCAGATAATTACAATATAAAAATATTTTCACTCTACACTGACGATTATTGCAGATGTGGCACTTGTATTGCATAACTGATAAGAGTGGGTGCAAAGGACCTTAAGTACCCTAAGTACTCGGAAAAGGCCTAAGGAGGATGTATATGAAAATTTTTGATTACTTAGAGAAGTACGATTACGAACAGCTGGTAATATGTCAGGATAAGACATCGGGCTTGAAAGCAATTATTTGTATTCATGATACTACATTAGGGCCGGCACTAGGCGGAACACGGATGTGGAATTATGAATGTGAAGAAGATGCAATTCTTGATGCCTTGAGACTGGCTCGAGGGATGACTTATAAAAATGCAGCGGCAGGTCTCAATCTTGGCGGTGGAAAAACAGTGATCATGGGCGATTCTCGTACACAGAAAAGCGAAGAATTATTTCGTGCCTTTGGACGTTATGTTCAATCCTTGAATGGACGTTATATTACAGCTGAAGATGTCGGGACCACTGTTCGAGATATGGACTGGATACATCTGGAGACAGAGTTCGTGACAGGAGTGTCTACCTCCTATGGTGCTTCCGGCGATCCTTCCCCTATGACAGCCCGTGGAGTATGGCGGGGTATGAAAGCAGCGGCAAAAGAAGTCTACGGCAGCGACTCTTTGAATGGGAAAACGATTGCTATTCAAGGCTTGGGGCATGTAGGGTATTATTTGGCGAAGCACCTGTACGATGAGGGTGCAAAGCTCATTGTCACGGATATAAATGAGGAGGTCATAAAGCGTGTTGTTGAGGAAATGGGAGCAACAGCCGTTGGCCTTGAAGAAATATATGGAGTTGAAGCGGATATTTTTGCTCCCTGTGCCATGGGTGCAGTGATAAACGATGAAACGATTCCCCAATTTAAATTTAAAGTTATTGCGGGTGCTGCTAATAATGTGCTCAAAGAAGAACGTCATGGAGATAAGCTTCATGAACTTGGGATCCTTTATGTACCGGACTATGTGATTAATGCCGGTGGTGTCATCAATGTCGCAGATGAATTGGAAGGGTATAATTATGAGCGAGCCTTGAGTAAAGTGGAATTGGTGTATGATAATGTGGCAAAAGTTCTTGAAATTGCCAAGAGGGATAAGATCGCTACCTATAAAGCTGCCGATCGTAGGGCTGAAGAGCGTATTGAGAAGATAGGAAGGGTCCGCTCAAACTACTTAGCACGGCAATGACTATAAATTTATAAGTGAACTCGTTCAACTAAAGATAAATTATATGGAGGAATCATGGCTCAAATTGAAATATATACCGGACATTTTGGCAGCGGAAAAACGGAGGTTGTTCTCAACCGAGCCGTGGCTTATGCGGGTGAGGGCGAAACCGTACACCTTGTAGACCTAGATGTAGTCAAACCATATTTTCGGTCACGAGAGGTTCGTCATTTCCTGAAAGAGTGTGGAATCAAGTTAATTACCCCTGGAGGTGAACTGGAAAATGCAGATCTTCCAGTGATCAGTCCAAAAGTCCTTGGTACGCTGACCAGTGCCCAAGGGAAGATTCTACTCGATGTTGGAGGGGACCCGATGGGGACGACTGCCTTGGGGGCTTTTGCACAACTGATTGGACGCCAGGGCTATGAAATGTTTTTTGTTGTAAATCCTTATCGACCTTTCACCAAAGATATCCCCCTGGTGACTAAGATGTTTAATGACATTGAAGCGGCTTCTCGCTTAAAGGTAACTGGCGTTATTAGTAATCCTAATCTCGGACGAGGAACATTACTTGAAGATATACGCCATGGATTACCGCTAGTGCAGGAGATGGCGCAAGTTCTAGGGCTGCCAATCTCTTTCACGGCGATCACAGAAAGGTATGGAGATCAGCTTGCTCCTGACATAGAGGGCAAGGTTCTGACGATAAAGAATTACCTTTTACCTCCTTGGGAACTGGAAGAAGGGCAAGTCTTCCAAATGGATTCTAATCTAAGATTGCCACAAATAAGGAGGGACGAAGATGCTGAAAGTTGAGTTTGAGGAAGACCGATGTAAAGGGTGTGAGCTCTGTAAAGACGCGTGCCCAAAAAACATCGTTATTATGGCAGATCATTTCAATACGATGGGCTTTCATCCGGCCACTGTGGTCGAACAAGAAAAGTGTATTTCCTGCGGCTTCTGTTACAGAATGTGTCCAGATGTTGTGATCACTGTACGAAAGGAGGAGAAAAAGTAATGGCCAAAGTACTAATGAAAGGCAATGAAGCTTTAAGTGAAGCAGCGATTCGCGCTGGCTGTCGCTATTTCTTCGGGTATCCCATTACTCCTCAAAATGAAATTCCGCAGTATTTGTCTAAACGCCTTCCGGAAGTGGGAGGCGTGTTTCTCCAGGCAGAGTCTGAGATCGCTGCGATAAATATGGTTTATGGGGCAGCAGGGGCAGGAGCACGAGTTATGACCTCTTCATCAAGTCCTGGAATTAGTCTTAAACAAGAAGGCATTACTTATATGGTTGGAGCGGAACTCCCGTGCGTCATCGTGAACATGCAGAGGGGAGGACCTGGACTTGGCAGTATACAACCAGCACAATCTGATTATTTCCAAGCAGTCAAAGGCGGTGGGCACGGGGATTATAAATTGCTCGTTCTTGCCCCAGCAACCATTCAGGAGACTGTCGATTTAATGGGCAAAGCCTTTGATCTAGCAGATGAATATCGCAATCCCGTCATGATCCTAGGAGATGGCATACTTGGACAAATGATGGAAGGTGTGGAATTACCAGCAGAAGAAACTCCTGTGACTTTAGCAGGAAAACCCTGGGCGACGACAGGAGCTAAGGGACGTAAGCCCAATGTGATCAACTCCTTATTCCTTGACCCCATAGAACTTGAGAAACATAATCATCACCTACAACGGAAATATGATTGCATGGCCAAAGAAGTGCTCTGGGAAAACTACCAGACTGACGATGCGGAAATTGTACTAGTTGGCTATGGTTCCTCGGCGAGGATTGCCAAAGCAGCTGTGGATTTAGCGAGAGCCCAAGGCATCAAGGCGGGGTTATTTCGTCCGATTACCTTATTTCCCTTCCCTAAAGAGGCTCTTCAGGAAGCTTGTAAGCAAGCAAAGCATGTCCTTACAGTAGAGATGAGTATGGGGCAGCTTGTGGAAGACGTACGTTATAACCTAGAGTTTAAAGTCCCCGTGCATTTCTACGGACGCTGTGGAGGCATGGTGCCTACTACTCGAGCTGTTCTAGAAGAAATCATCCGCTGGGTCAAAAGCGGGAAGGAGGAAACGCATGAAGACAGTCTTTGAACGCCCCAAATCCCTGACATTTGCCAAAACTCATTACTGTCCTGGGTGCACTCATGGTATTATTCACCGTCTGGTAGCGGAAGTTCTTGATGAATTGGGCGTGCAGGAAGAAACAATTGGCGTATCTCCGGTAGGCTGTGCAGTATTGGCCTATAATTACTTTGACGTTGATATGCAAGAAGCAGCTCATGGTAGGGCGCCGGCTGTTGCCACGGGAATCAAACGAGTCCATCCGGATAAGATAGTTTTCACGTATCAAGGTGATGGTGATCTGGCTTCCATTGGTGCTGCGGAGATTGTACATGCCGCTGCCAGAAGCGAGAATATAACGACGATCTTTGTCAATAATGCAATCTATGGTATGACTGGTGGACAGATGGCCCCCACAACGCTTGTCGGACAAGTGAGCACGACGTCTCCTAGAGGCAGAGACTCGGAGATCCATGGATATCCCTTACGAATGTCGGAAATGCTTGCTACCATTGAAGGTGCTGTATATATTGCTCGGGTCTCCGTGCACAACCCTCAAGAAGTAGCCAAAGCGAAGAAGGCGATTAAAACTGCTTTCGAATTACAAATCGCAGGTCGTGGATTTACGTTAGTTGAGGTCTTATCGACGTGTCCTACGAACTGGGGGTACACGCCTAAGGAAGCCTTGCAATGGTTAGTAGATAATATGATTCCTGTTTATCCGCTGGGCGTGAAAAAAACGCTAGAGGAGGAGAAGGCTTAATGCTACAAGAAATTATACTCGCTGGCTTTGGGGGGCAAGGAGTTATGTCCATGGGACAACTTCTTGCTTATGCCGGTCTCGAAGAAGATAAACATGTGAGTTGGATTCCTTCCTACGGACCGGAAATGCGCGGCGGAACGGCCAATTGTTCCGTTACAATTTCAGATGGTGAGGTGAGTTCACCAATTATTACCGAACCAGATACGTTGATTGTATTGAACCGTCCTTCCCTAGAGAAATTTGAAAGAGATGTCAAACCCGGCGGGTGGTTACTCATCAATTCTTCGCTGATTGACATTGAACCCACTCGTCAAGATCTTAAAGTTTTGAAAATACCTGCATCTGAACTTGCGAATGAGAAACTGAAAAATTCAAGGGTGGCCAACATGATTATTCTCGGTGCATTTGTCGAGTTGACAGGCGCCGTAACTATTGAGTCTGTGGTTGGAGCGTTAAAGAAAGTCCTGCCGGAGTATCGACATAATCTCATCCCGCTTAACCGTCAGGCTCTGGAAATAGGAATTCAGTTGGCCAAAGGTATTTAATGTTTTTGAAGGTAATTACCTTTCTTTTTCATATTTTTTGTTTTCTCAAGCTACTTTGGGGTAAAATACTTGAGAAGTAATGTTTTGTGGAAGAGGTAATACCGTGAAATTTAAAGAACAAACAGAAGAACGCCTTAAGGGAGAAGTGCTTTTTGAGGGGCGACTGCTCCGCATAGAACGAGATACAGTTCGATTGCCCAATGGACTTGAGACGTCCCGCGAAGTCGTTAGGCATCCTGGTGCTGTGGGGATCCTTGCGTTGAAGGATCAACAGTTGATCCTGGTTCGGCAATACCGTTATGCTATCTCCCAAAGTACCTTGGAAATTCCAGCAGGAAAAATTGACCCACAGGAACTGCCCCATGACTGTGCAGTGAGAGAACTCCGTGAAGAAACGGGTTACCGTGGGACTATGGAACTTATCAGTACCTTTTACACTACACCGGGATTTACAGATGAAGTGATGCATCTTTATCTAGCTCGGGATTTGGTCTGGGATCCACTGAACCCGGACGACGATGAATTCATCGAGGTGGAAAGAATCCCCTGGGATGAGGCTGTACAAAGGGCTCAACAAAACGAGTTTATCGACGCAAAAACTATACTAGGAATAATGCTAGTCAAGAGTCGAATCGAATGATCTTTGCAGAACTCAGTATTGTGGACATACTTTCCCAACTCATGGAATAAAATTCCCTAGGACGTATGGGGAGGGATGCTCAGGATGTGGAAAAAACTTGGCGAGCACATTTATCAATATTGGGTCATATATCTCACGCTTTCAAGTGTCTATCTTGCAGGTGTGGTGTTTGGAGCAGTTGGAGTCGGTGCGTTAGGGGTGGCTGAAACCTCCCAATTGGGAAAATTTTTGGACACGCTATTAAAAAGCCAACCCAAAGCACTTGATCCGATTTTTTTAGGACAACTAGCCAGAGACATGTTTATTATGATGGCTGGAATTTGGATTTTAGGACTCACCATCATCGGGGCCCCTTTAATATATCTCATTGTCTTTACACGGGGATTTATTCTTGGGTTTACCGTCAGTTTTATCATTGGAGTAAAAGGAACACTTGGTTTAGGCTTGATTCTAATGACGGTTCTTGTTCCCGCTCTCTTAGCCATTCCGTTACTACTTCTCGGAGCAGGTCTAGCCACCATCTTTTCGTTTCTATTACTTCGAGGTAAGGCTAGAGGGGTATCGCTACGGAGAGAATTTCTATATTATACAGCGGCAGCTACATTTGTTACTGTTGGAGCAGTTGCGGTCGGCGTTGTACAAGGATATTTTTCAATACTTGGTGTTCGCTTTTTTGGATTTTAATAATGCAAAATGTATTGTGGACAATCATTGATAGAAAAAACTGCTTGCTTATGTGATAATACTTGCACTATAATAAAACCATAATGAAGGTTAATGATTAAGATGGAGGTAGTATTATGCTAATTGGAATACCAAAAGAACTTAAAAACAATGAAAGCCGGGTAGCAATTACCCCTGCAGGTGTTAATGCTTTAACTTTGGCTGGACATCAAGTTGTTGTGGAAAAATCCGCAGGAGTAGGTAGTGGAATTACCGATCATGAATATAGCGAAGCTGGAGCTAAGATTCTTGACTCAGCTGCAGAAGTTTGGAACGCTGACATGATTATAAAGGTTAAAGAGCCTCTTGCCTCGGAATACGAATATTTTAAAAAAGGACAAATTTTGTTTACTTATTTACATTTAGCAAATGAACCAGAATTAACCAAAGCCCTCATGAAAAAAGAAGTGGTGGGGATTGCCTACGAAACCATCCAATTAGATAATGGCTCATTGCCTTTGCTTATTCCAATGAGTGAAGTCGCAGGGAGAATGGCTATTCAAATCGGAGCCCAATTTCTTGAAAAACCTTATGGTGGGAAAGGGATTCTATTGGGTGGGGTCCCTGGAGTGACTCCTGCAAATGTGACCATTATAGGTGGAGGAATTGTAGGTATTAATGCGGCTAAAATGGCGATTGGCCTAGGCGCAAGAGTTACCATTGTTGAAAAGAACGCACAACGATTACGGGAGATTGATGATGCCTTTAATGGTCGCGTAAGAACCTTGATGTCCAATCCCTTTAATATTGCAGCTAGTGTAGCAAACGCGGATTTGCTGATTGGGGCTGTACTGATCCCCGGTGCTCGTGCGCCACATCTGGTTACAGAGGAAATGGTGAAAGCCATGACGCCCGGAAGTGTGATCGTCGATGTTGCCATCGACCAAGGCGGTAGCGTAGCTACTGTTGACCGGATAACAACGCATAGTGATCCCACGTATATTAAATATGGGGTTGTGCACTACTCTGTTGCAAATATGCCTGGAGCTGTTGCACGGACGTCAACCTTTGCCCTGACCAACGTGACGCTGGAGTATGCACTGGAAATCGCCAATAAAGGCTATTTTAAAGCGATCCAGGAAAATCGTTCCCTTCGTAAAGGGATTAACGTCATTAACGGCAAACTAACCTATAAGGCAGTGGCCGAAGGCCTCAATATTATGTATACAGCTCTAGAGGAAGCGTTACTATAAGTACAGGTTCTAGCCACTCAAAACTATGTTAAAAAACGAGTGGAATCCGTTGCAACGGGTTCCACTCGTTTTTTTGTTCGGATCTTGCATTCTCTTGGGATAAAGACAAACAGGTTATGCATAGCTTTAGGGGTAGGGGGAATAAAATGTTAACAAAACGATGGAGTTATTTCTTCATGTATCTCACAAGGGTGTTTATCCTCCTTGTTTTACTAGCTGTAGTGTTGCCAAAGTTAGCTGCTGTGTGTAATATTTGGATGTCTGCAAGAATACATGATGAGCAAAAACCGATAGGAAACCCACTGCGAGTTGAAGCACCAGGGTGGAGCGAGTTTGTCATTAAGTTGTTCCCGACTACACAGAAAGAACCATAATTTCTAGTGGCTTTAAATAGTGAAAAGGGAAATCCCCTTCTTGTGTAGAATATCTCTAAGTAAAGGGAAGGGGGGGAGAATGTGACCTCCAACGAGCAACTTTTGAAACAGTATATGATCTACCTTAATGTCGAACGGGGACTTTCAGAGAATACACGGCAGTCCTATGAGCGAGATCTACATCAACTGTTGATCTACCTTACACAGAGGGGGACGGATTTCACCACATGTGAGGCCAACGATTTATTTTTATTCCTTCTGAAATGGAAAGATAACGGGAAATCACCTCGAAGTATTGCGCGTTGTAATGCAACTTTACGAGGATTTTTTGCATTCATGTTGGATGAAGGGAAAAGAAACGATAACCCAAGTACTTATTTAGTGACCCCAAAGTTAAATCAACCACTTCCCAAGGTGTTGTCGGAAGCGGCGATAGATAAACTACTACAAACAGGAGTGGAATCCGATCTCGCCCTACGAGATTTAGCGATGATGGAGGTCCTTTATAGCAGCGGTCTCCGTGTTTCTGAATTGATAGGGTTACGTTTATTAGATGTATCACTCAGCGTTGGATATGTTCGCTGCCTGGGCAAGGGAAATAAGGAGCGGATTATCCCCTTAGGTGACCCGGCTGTTCGGGCTGTGGAGCTCTACATAAATTCCTTGCGAAAGCGTTTGTGCGGTAAGGTTGAGAATAACATTCTATTTCTAAATGTTCACGGTCGTCCTCTCACGCGTCAGGGAGTAGTATATATATTAAAAAAATGGGGAAAGACTCATAACGTGGAGCGTTCGATTTCTCCCCACATGTTTCGTCACAGCTTTGCAACCCATCTGCTAGATCATGGAGCAGACCTGCGTTCAGTTCAGGAAATGTTGGGACATGCAGATATCTCGACAACACAAATCTATACGCATCTGACAAGTAAACGCTTGTTAGATGTCTTTAAGAAGTCACATCCACGAGCAGTTAAGGATAAGGAGTGAAAGTCAACCATGTCACGAAGAGTTATTATCATTGTCTTAGACAGTGTTGGAATCGGTGCATTGCCTGATGCAAAAGACTATGGAGACGAGGGGAGCCATACCTTGGCTAACATCGCCCGCCAGCACAGGGGACTCTATCTCCCTCATCTTGAAAAACTTGGTCTGGGGAATATTGACTCGATTACGGGAGTGTTGCCCCGCGAAAAACCTGAGGGGAGCTTTGGGAAAATGGCGGAACGATCGGTGGGTAAAGATACAACGACGGGACACTGGGAGATGGCAGGAGTAATATTAGAGAGAGCTCTTCCGACCTTCCCACTTGGTTTTCCTAAAGAGTTTATTACGCAATTTGAGCTAGCAATAGGGAGAAAGATTATAGGAAATGAAGTTGCGTCCGGGACAGAGATTATTCAGCGTCTTGGAGAAGAACATGTAAGGACTGGGAGACCCATTGTCTATACCTCGGCTGATTCGGTATTCCAAGTGGCGACCCACGAAGGGGTTATTCCTCTGGCCGAATTGATGCAGATATGTGAAGTCGCACGGGGAATGCTTACTGATAAGCTGCAAGTTGGCAGAGTCATTGCACGACCATTTCTCGGCGAAACTGGACAATTTTATCGAACTTCAAATAGACATGATTTCGCGATTGCTCCACCCCATAAAATATTAATGGAATATGTGCAAGAACGAGATTTAGAAGTATGTACCGTGGGAAAAATTCATGATATCTATGCAGGGAGAGGAATAACTAGCTTTGTGGCTACAAAGGGAAATATGGAAGGTGTTGACAAGACCTTAGATTATATGACCAAGGTAGAAGCTGGTCTGATCATGACTAATCTTGTGGACTTCGATATGCTGTATGGACACCGTAACGATGTCGATGGATATGCGCAAGCTATAGAAGCCTTTGATGAACGCTTACCAGAAATCTTTGCTGCTCTACGCTCAGAAGATCTGCTCATCATTACGGCAGATCATGGCTGTGATCCGACATTGCCCGGTACGGATCATACCCGTGAATATGTTCCGTTACTTGTTTACGGGCCAACTCTGAAAAAAGGAGTCAACCTAGGGATAAGGTCTTCGTTCGCTGATATAGGGGCAACAGTGGCAGACTACCTAGAGACGGAGCCCATATCTAATGGGAAAAGCTTTTTCTCTGAAATTTAAGGAGGATGATACGATGATTTCGGAAAAGGAATATAGTAATAAGTTGGCGGAGGCGCGTAGTTATCTTGTGGAGCGTGTCACAGTGTTGCCAGACTTAGGTGTTATCTTGGGCTCAGGATTAGGTGCTTTTGCCGAACTTGTGGAGGAAAAAGTGGTGATTCCCTATCAAGACATTCCACATTTCCCAATCTCCACGGTCGAAGGGCATGCTGGACAACTGGTTTTCGGCCAAGTAGAAGGACGAAAGGTCATGGTTATGCAAGGCCGTTTTCACTTTTACGAAGGGTACACGATGCAGGAAGTAACCTTCCCAATCAGGGTAATGCAGGTATTAGGAGTGACGGGTCTTATTGTCACGAATGCCGCCGGGGGGATAAATTCAGAATTTAACCCGGGGGACTTGATCCTCATTAAAGACCATCTCAACATGATGGGGGACAATCCGTTGAGGGGGGCGAATTTGTCGAGCATAGGTCCACGTTTTCCCGACCTAAGCGATGCGTATAATAAGGGCTGGCGTCAGAAGGCCCTTGGGATCGCGGCAGAATTTGGGGTAAAGCCTCAGGAAGGGGTTTATGCGGCTATGAGTGGACCTAACTATGAAAGTCCTGCGGAAATACGGTTTTTGCGTACGATTGGGGCTGATATGATTGGGATGAGTACCGTGCCAGAAGTGATTGTAGCTAACCACGGAGGAATGAAGGTTTTGGGCATCTCCTGTGTAACAAATATGGCCGCGGGTATCTTGGATCAAAAACTCAATCATGTAGAAGTTATGGAAACAGCGAGCAGAATAGAAAAACAATTTGTGCACTATGTTCAGGCGTTAGTAAAGCTACTTTAGCCAAACTGACCTGTTATTATTTAGAATGTGCCTTAAAATAGAAAGAGTGATTTAATATGCGTATGGTCGACCTAATTGAGAAGAAACGGGATGGGGAACCCCTTTCTAAATCTGAAATTTACTTTATCATTAATAGCTATGTCCAGGGTGATGTTCCGGATTATCAAATGTCAGCCTGGGCTATGGCCGTCTATTTTCGTGGGATGTCGCTCGAAGAAACGGCCGAACTCACCCTGGCAATGGCCCAAAGTGGGGATCAGCTGGACCTTTCTGCCCTCTCGGGACGGTTTGTGGACAAACACAGTACTGGAGGAGTGGGGGACAAGACTACCTTGCTCCTGGGACCGATGGTGGCAGCTTGTGGCGTGCCTGTCGCGAAAATGTCTGGGAGAGGGCTTGGACATACAGGCGGGACCATTGATA
>Ga0209386_1000495_pt1 | contig 19124 bp, 22 predicted proteins | sample NGEPertwo_FD_184510 | JGI IMG/M metagenome (GOLD analysis project Ga0209386, IMG submission 184510) | Arctic peat soil microbial communities from the Barrow Environmental Observatory site, Barrow, Alaska, USA - NGEE Permafrost154B-two... | ecosystem: Environmental > Terrestrial > Soil > Wetlands...
TTTCTGCTGCGGTCCTGCTCGGACACCTATTACGAGACGCGGGTCAGGCCCTGCCTGCTGTTCCAGATCAAGCGCTGTAGCGCGCCGTGCACCGGCGAGATCTCGCTGGAGGACTATGGCGCGCTGGTCGACGAGGCGCTCGGCTTCCTGCGCGGCGAGAGCGACGAGGTGAAACACCGGCTGCACGCGCTCATGGACGAAGCGAGCGTCCGCCAAGACTATGAGCGGGCGGCAAGCTTCCGCGACCGGCTGACGGCGCTCAGCCACATCCAGTCTCGCCAAGGCATCAATCCCCACACCCTGAAAGAGGCTGACGTGTTCGCCGCCCATCAGGACGCAGGGCAAACTTGCATCCAGGTGTTCTTCTTCAGGAGCGGCAACAACTGGGGCAATCGCGCTTACTACCCCCGCGCCGACAAAGCCCTGCCCGCCGACGAGGTGCTGGAAGCCTTCATCGCCCAGTTCTACGACGACAAGCCGCCACCGAAGCTCATCCTGCTTTCGCACGAAATCAAAGGGCGGCGCCTGCTTGCCGAGGCTTTGTCCTTGAAGGCCGAACGCAAAATCACCGTGACCACGCCCCAGCGCGGCGAGAAGCGCGAACTCGTCGACCATGCGCTGGTCAATGCCCGCGAGGCGTTGGCGCGCCGCCTCGCCGAATCCGCCTCGCAGGCGGCGATCTTTGCCCGCCTCACCGAAGTGCTCGACCTCGACGAGGCGCCTGAGCGCATCGAGGTCTACGACAACAGCCACATTTCCGGCACCAATCCGGTAGGCGCCATGATCGTGGCGGGCCCGGAAGGGTTCATCAAAGCGCAGTATCGGAAGTTCAACATGAAGGCCGAGGATCTCGCTCCCGGCGACGACTACGCCATGATGCGCGAGATGCTGACCCGGCGCTTCAGCCGGCTGGTAAAGGCGAGGGCCAAAGACCCGGGCGATGGGACGGGATGGGCCGCACCGGATCTCGTGCTGATCGACGGGGGCCCGGGCCAATTGTCATCGGCCCACGCGGTCCTGGACGGCCTTGGCCTGCCGGAGATCAGGATCGCCGCGGTGGCCAAGGGCCCCGACCGCAATGCCGGCCACGAGCGGATCTATCTTAAGGGAAAAGCGCCTTTGCTTTTGGAACCGCGCGACCCTGTGCTTTACTGCATTCAGACGCTTCGGGACGAGGCGCACCGGTTTGCCATCGGCGCCCACCGTGCGCGGCGCAAGAAAGGCATCACCGCCTCGCCGCTCGACGAGGTGCCGGGCATCGGGCCGGCGCGCAAGCGGGCGCTGTTGCAGTATTTCGGTTCGGCCAAGGCCGTGAGCCGCGCCGGCATCGCCGATCTCGAAAGCGTTGGCGGCATCAGCGCGCAAATGGCGAAAGCGATCTATGATTACTTCCATGAGCGCGGCTAACATGAGCGCGGCGAGTTGAATATGAACGGACGAGTTTGATATGGCGCAATTAGGATTGGCAGAACGGGGCGGCCCCAGGGGCCGATACGGCAGCCTGCCGAACCTCCTCACCTATGGCCGCATCCTCGCCATCCCGGCGCTGGTCGCCTGCTTCTTCGTGAGCGCCGATTGGGGCCGCTGGCTCGCCATGTGGATTTTCATCGCCGCCGGCGTTAGCGATTTTCTTGACGGCTATCTCGCCCGCGCCTGGCAGCAGCAAAGCGCCCTCGGCAAGATGCTCGACCCCATCGCCGATAAGCTCATCGTCGCCGCGAGCCTGATGATGCTCGCCGCCAACGGCACCATCGCCGGCTGGTCGCTATGGGCCGGCGTCATCATCCTGTGCCGCGAAATCCTGGTCTCGGGCCTGCGCGAGTTCTTGGGCACGCTCGCCGTCAGCGTGCCAGTCACCAAGCTCGCCAAATGGAAGACCGTGGTGCAGATGGTCGCCATCGGCTTTCTGCTGGCGGGCAGCGCCGGCGACAAGGTGTGGTCCTTCACTACGCTGTTCGGCTTGAGCCTATTGTGGATCGCCGCGATCCTCACGCTGTACACCGGCTACGACTATCTCAAGGCCACGTTCCGCCATGTGCTGGCCGAGGAGGAGTGAGCATGCGCCTCCTCTATTTCGCCTGGGTCAAGGAGAAGACCGGCATCGCCACCGAGGAGGTCGCGCTGCCGGAGCACGTTGCCACCGTCGCCGAGTTGATCGTCTGGCTCAGGACCCGCGGGCCTGAGTTCGCCCATGCATTCGACCGCGCCGAGGTGATCCGCGCCGCTATCGACCAGAGCCATGTGCGCCATGACGCCGAGATCGGCGGGGCGCGGGAGATCGCCTTCTTCCCGCCGGTCACCGGAGGCTGAAATGATGTCCGTCATCCTGAGGTGCCCAGCGCGTGCTTCGAGGCGAGCTTCGCTCGCACCTCAGCATGACGCGCCGGGCCTCGAAGGACGGCGGACCTATTGAGGACTAGACTTTGATCAGAGTCCAACAAGAGGATTTCGACGTCGGCGCCGAGATCGCAGCAATCAAAGACGGCCGCACCGATATCGGCGCCATCGTCAGCTTCACCGGCACGGTGCGCGACCAGAACGGCCAAGTCGCGGGCGAAGTCAGCGAGATGACGCTCGAGCATTATCCCGGCATGACCGAGCAGGAGCTGACGCGCATCGAGACCGACGCGCACGCCCGCTGGCCGCTGCAAGCGAGCCTCATCGTGCATCGCGTCGGCACGCTCAAACCCGGCGACAATATCGTGCTGGTTATCACCGCATCGGCGCATCGTGACGCCGCATTCGACGCGGCCAGGTTCCTGATGGACTATCTCAAGACCAACGCGCCGTTCTGGAAGCGCGAGACCGGTCCGGGCGGCAGCAATTGGGTCGAGCCGAAGGCGCAGGACGCGACCGCACACGCGCGCTGGCGCGAAAGCAAAGACGCCGCCGAGTAATCACACACATCGTCATGCCCGGACTTGATCCGGGCATCCACACCGTTACGCCTCGGCAAGACGAAGCGTCAATGGAATGGATCGCCGGGTCAAGCCCGGCGATGACGGGTTCGGGACGGCTGAGCTATCGAATTTGGATGATCCGCGCGCCGCGCGGCACGACCTTCACGTAAGGCCCCCACACGCAGACATCCCGCCAGCTGCATAGACCGCCGGCGCAGGACTTCTGGTAGGTGCAGGAGCGGCATTTATAGACCGGCTTGCAGCCGGTGCAGCGCGCGATCTCCTGGCAGTCCCGCCACACCTTGACCGGCGTGGCCATGGGTGCCGGCTGGCCGGCCTCGCTCAAACCGCGCGGCGACCAGACGCCGGCCTCGCCCTCGAGCGCCGCGAAGGTGACCAGGCCGAGGGCGATAAGCCCCGCTAAGCCCAAGATGATGCGTGTGTAGCGCAAGACGCCCCCTCCTCCGCGATGCCCATATCGCGTGCAGCCCAAGATCGCGTACCGGCAAGAGTGCCCTTTGATCGCCGCCGGATCAAGCGGCTCGCGCCCGCCTGTCACGGCGAGGGCCTAACGCCGGATCACCACGCCGTCGGGCGCGTGGCGATGCTCCCAGCCTTCCCGCTCCAGCGCCGGCGTGTCGTCCTCTTTCAAAGGGTAGCCGACGCACAGATGGCCGATAAAGATCCAATCCGCCGGCACGTCGAGAATTTCGGTCATGCGGCCCGGATCGAGGATCGACACCCAACCGACGCCTAAGCCCTCCGCCCGCGCCGCGAGCCACAGCGTATGGATGGCGATGGCGACGGAGTAGTCGAGCGTCTGGGGCATGGTGCGGCGTCCCAAACCTTTGCCTTGCGCCGTGGTCCGGTCGGCGAACACGGAAACTTGCACCGGCGCGTCGTCGAGCCCGGCGAGCTTGAGCCGCGCATAGAGCGCGGCCCGGTCCGGGTCCTGCATCTCGAGCGCGTCTTTGTTGCAGGTCTCGTAACAGGCGCGGATGGCGGCGCGGCGGTCCGCATCGTCGATCAGCACGAAGCGCCATGGCTCGCTCAAACCCACGGACGGCGACAGACAGGCAATGCCGATCAGCCGCTCGGTGGTTCCTACGGGTAAAGGCACGCGCTTGAAGCGGCGCACGTCGCGGCGCCACCGCAGCAAGTCGTAAAGCCGCTCGCGAAACGCCGGATCGAAGCGCGGCGGCTTCGGCGCGGAGGGCGCCTCCGTCTCCTGCGGGGTGCGCTGCTCGAACTGTTCGCTGGAAGGCTCCATGGCGCCCAAAGACTAGCATGAATTCTAAATCTCGCCCCGTGGGCTGAAGCATCAGTCCCTGTACAGTAGTCCATCCTGCATTCTTTGGCCGGACCACCCGAGGCGCGCTATGCTCCCGTTGAGCGGGACTCAAGATACACCCGCATCAACGAAAACCCTCGGGGCTCCCATGGCGACCAATGTAGTCAATCTTGATGCTCTAATTCCTCGTGATGACTTTGCCATAGAAACGGCAACCCAGAGGAGCGGCAGCAATGTGGAAAAAATAGATATTCATCATTTGGACGACCATTTTTTCGTTACTCGGCTCAGAAAACCAGACTTCCAGCGAGAGACAACTCATTGGACGCCAGCCAAAGTAGTCGATCTTGTATCTTGCTTCCTGCGCGGCGATTTAATACCAGCCGTTATTCTTTGGCAGGCAAGCAGCGTTTTCTTTGTGATCGACGGCGCGCATAGGCTAAGTGCGCTTCTGGCCTGGGTCTTGGATGACTATGGCGACGGGAAGCATTCCCTAGCCTTCTTTGGCGGAAGAGTACCTGACGAACAGACGCGCATCGCCGAGCGGACGCGGAAGATGGTGAAGTCGTCAGTGGGAGCGTACGGGGAGTATGTTGCTGCGCGGAAGAACCCCGACTCTTTATTACCAGAGATGACCGCACGGTTTAATAACCTCGCGACACAATTCATTACTGCGCAGTGGGTTCCCACCGTTGACCGCAAAGCTGCAGAAGATTCGTTTTTCAAAATCAATCAAGCAGCGACTCCTATTGATCCGACCGAGCGTCAGATTCTGAAGGCGCGCCGCTCCGCTAGTGCATTAGCAGCGCGGGCGATAACAAGGGCGGGGACTGGACATCAGTACTGGTCGCCATTCCAAATAGGAGAACAAAATCGAATTAGGGAATTGGGCAAGCTGTTGTACGAGACGCTTTACGAGCCGCCCATCGCCGAAGGTCCTGTCAAGACCATAGACTTGCCAATTGCCGGCAAGGGCTACAATGCCCTCCCCTTTGTGTTCGACCTTGTCAATCAGACGAACGGCGTCAGCATTCCCACTTCCAAGAACAAATTGGATGAGGATGACATACTTGGCGTGGATGAGAACGGCACCACCACCATCAAATACCTTGGAAAGGTCAAGCGCACCGTTGACCGATTGGCTGGGACTGCTCCTGCTTCTCTAGGATTGCACCCGGCAGTCTATTTCTACACGCGCAGCGGTGCCTTTCAGCCCGCCGCATTCTTGGCTGCAGCACAGCTGGCAGAACGCCTTACGAAGGGCGCCGAGATTGGCAAGTTCATCAAGGTCCGTAAAAAGTTTGAGCAGTTCCTTATTGATAACAAGCATCATACCAGTCTCGTTGTGCATAGGTATGGCAGCGGCCAGCGAAGCGTTGCGCCCCTGAAGGCCTATTTTGAGAAGCTAATCAATAGCCTTGAGCAGAGCGCCAATGGCGATCTGAAAACGGCGCTCAAGAAGGACGACGAGTACGCATTCTTGTTGGCCCCTCGCCCCAGAGGTATTCGCACACCTCAGAGTGAAGGGAAGCGCTTCAGCAAGAACTCAAAGTCGGCCGCCGCGATAGCCCAGCTTCTTGAAAGCGCACCTACTTGCCAAATTTGCGGGGCACGAATCCACATGAAGTCGATGCACGTCGATCATGTCCGCCGTCGGCGTGAAGGTGGTTCCGGCGACATGAGAAATGCGCAACTAACGCATCCGATCTGCAATTCTCATAAGGGCTAGTCAGCTGAGACGGAAAAGACCAACTGTCGAGATGCAAACCGTGAGCCGCGGAGCTACCCCGCCGCAGCGACAGCCTTCGCCGGGCGCACCAGCGCGGCGTAGTCGTCCATCAGCGTGCGGGTGATGTCGCCGACCGTGAAACTGTACTCGCCGATCGAGCCGACCGGCATGACCTCGGCGGCGGTGCCGCTGATGAAGCACTCGGTGAACCCTGAGAGCTCTTCCGGCATGATGCCCGTCTCGATCACTTTCCAGCCGCGCTGCTTGGCCAGCCCGATGACCGTGCGCCGCGTGATGCCGTCGAGGAAGCAGTCCGGCGTCGGCGTGTAGATCGCCCCGTCCTTGACGAAGAAGATATTGGCGCCGGTGCATTCGGCGATCTGGCCGCGCCAGTCGAGCATCACCGCGTCGGCATAGCCTTCGCGCTCGGCGCGATGCTTCTCGATGGTGCAGATCATATAGAGCCCCGCCGCCTTGCTGTGGACCGGCGCGGTGCGCGGATCGGGCCGGCAATATTTGGCGAAGGTGAGCTTCAGTCCCCTTTCGCGCGCGGCCGGATCGAAATACGAGCCCCAGTCCCAGGCGGCGATGGCGACGTTGATCTTGGTCTTCTGCGCCGAGACGCCCATCTGCTCGCTGCCGCGCCACGCCAGCGGGCGCACATAGGCATCGGTGAGCTTGTTGGCGCGCACGACCTCGCGCGCCGCCTTGTCCAGCTCGGCGACGGAATACGGCACCTCGAAGTCGAGGATCTCGGCGGATGTGTGCAGGCGTTGATTGTGCTCGGTGAGCTTGAAGATCTCGCCGTCATAGGCGCGCATGCCCTCGAACACGGCGCTGCCATAGTGAAGTGCATGGGTCAGCAGATGGACGCGCGCATCCGACCACGGGACGAGTTCACCGTTGAACCAGATAAAGCCGTCGCGCTGATCGTAGTCCATGAGCTTCCTCCGCAAGCCGAACCGGCCGTTCTTTGTCGCGGCCGCCGTCCCATAAATACCAGAACTGCCCCTCATGCCACCCTCTCGACGGCAATTGCGCGAGGGTGCGGCGAGGCGTATCAAGGACCCAAATTACGTCAACATGGCTGACATAAACCAGGCCAGAAAATATGTCAACATGACTGACCTAAGTGCACCTCTGGCGCGCGGCGAAGCCGCGGAAGCCAAGCGCGGCGACGGCCCCCGGGCCGGCAAGGGCGCCCCTTTGCCCGAGGCCAAGCTGCACGAATTCGCCGAGCTGCTGTTCTTCGCCTATCGCGACTTCACCCGCGACCCGGACGCCATCCTGTCGGATTTCGGCTTCGGCCGAGCCCATCACCGGGTGCTCCATTTCGTCAATCGCCATTCGGGCCTGCGTGTCGCCGACCTGCTGGAGATCCTCAACATCACCAAGCAGAGCCTGAGCCGCGTGCTCAAGCAGTTGATCGACCAAGGCTATGTCATGCAGCAGGCGGGCGCCGCGGACCGCCGGGAACGCCTCCTGTTCCCCACCGAGCGCGGCCGGGCCTTGGCCGAGCGGCTGGCGGCACCGCAGCTCGTGCGCCTGGCGGCCGCGCTGGAGGCCGCCGGTCCCGGCGCCGAGACGGCCTTACGCCTTTTTCTCGAAGCCATGATCAATGCCGAAGATCGGCCCAAAGTCTCCTCCATAATGTCGACGTCGCCGGCCCAACCGAATGCCGGCGGCAAGAGGGAGTGACCATGCCGACGCCGATCAAAGTCCATCGCGCCAGCGGCCCGGACGACAGCGCGCCGCACATCCTGGTGGTGGACGACGACAGCCGCATCCGCGACCTGCTGGCCCGCTACCTCAACGATCACGGCTTCCGGGTCACCATCGCGGTCGATGCCGCTTCGGCGCGCGCCTCCATGCGCGGGCTCTCTTTCGACCTTCTCATTCTCGACGTGATGATGCCGCAAGAGTCGGGCATCGACTTCGCCCGCGCGCTGCGCACCGAAAGCCAAGTGCCCATCCTCATGCTGACCGCCCGCGCCGAGCCCGAGCAGCGCATCGAAGGCTTGGAAACCGGCGTCGACGACTATCTCGCCAAGCCGTTCGACCCGCGCGAGCTCCTGCTGCGCGTGAGCAACGTGCTCCGCCGCGGCACCGCCGCCCCCGCCACCGGCGAAGTGCGCATGGGCGCTTTCATCTTCCATGTCTCCCGCGGCGAGCTGAGGCGCGACGGCCAGACCGTCCGCCTCACCGAGCGGGAGCGCGATCTATTGCGCTATTTCGCCCAGAGGCCCGGCATGCCGGTCTCCCGGCACGAGCTGGCCAAGGACGCCGATAGCGGCGGCGAGCGCGCCGTGGACGTGCAGATCAACCGGCTCCGGCGCAAGATCGAGCATGACCCTGCTAACCCGGTCTATCTCCAGACCGTGCGTGGCAAGGGCTATATCCTGTATTCCGAATGATGACCGCAGTCTCCGACACCACCTCCGTTCCCGACGAGCGCCCCAGGCCCCTGGGACGCTTCATGGCCGCGCTCGGCGACAAGATGCCGAAGGGCCTCTACGCGCGCGCCCTCATCATCATCATCGCGCCCATGGTGCTGCTTCAGTCGGTGGTGACCTTCGTGTTCCTCGAGCGGCACTGGCAAACGGTGACGCACCGTCTGTCCACGGTCACCGTGCAGAACATCTCGATGCTCATCGATATCTATGAGGAGTTGCCGAAAGCCCAAGACGTCGCCACGTTGACGGCGCTTGCCGAGAAGGACCTCGGTCTGCGCGTGCGCTTTGCGCCGGGCGAGCGCCTGCCTCAAGCCCGCTCCAAGCCGTTCTTCGATCTGCTCGACTCGACGCTCTCCGACGAATTGCGACGCCAGCTCCGGCGCCCGTTCTGGCTCGACACCGTTGGCCGTTCCGATTTCGTCGACATTCGCATCCAGCTCGACGACGCCATCATGCATGTGCTTGCCCGACGTAGCCAAGCCTACGCGTCGAACTCGCATATCTTCCTGGTGTGGATGCTTGGCACCTCGCTCGTGCTCCTCACCGTGGCGATCCTGTTCCTGCGCAATCAGATCAAGCCCATCCTGCGCCTTGCCCTTGCCGCCGAGAGCTTCGGCAAGGGACGGCCACCACCGGCCGACTTCAAGCCGCGCGGCGCGCGCGAGGTGCGCCAGGCGGCGCATGCCTTCATCGAGATGCGCGACCGCATCGAACGGCATATCGAGCAGCGCACCGTCATGCTCGCCGGCGTCAGCCACGACCTCCGCACCATCCTGACGCGGTTCAACCTACAGCTTGCCCTGTTCGAGGAGACGCCGGAGATCGACGCCATGCGCGCCGATGTCGACGAGATGCAGGCCATGCTCGAGGACTATGTGGCGTTCGCCAAGGGAGACTCCGGCGAGGCCATCGGCCGCGTCGATATCGGCGAGATCCTGAGCGAGGTCAAAGCCCAAGCCCATGGCAACAAGGCGGTCGAGATCACGGTCGAGGGCGCGCCCCTCGTCGTCCCCGTGCGCCGTCACGCCTTCAAGCGCGCGATCGCCAACCTCGTCAATAACGCGGCCCGCTTTGCCGACCATGTGAATGTCAGTGCAGCCAAGCATAACGGCTCGCTCACCGTCGAGGTTGAGGACGACGGCCCCGGCATCCCGGAGGCCGAGCGCGAGCATGTGTTCCGGCCGTTCTACCGGGTCGACCATGCGCGCAACCAGGACGCCGGCTCGACCGGGCTCGGGCTCGCCATCGCCCAAGACATCGCCCGCATCCACGGCGGCGACATCGCCCTCAGTCAATCCCGTCTTGGCGGATTGAAAGCCGTGTTAAAAGTACCGGTGTAATTCATTCGGAGGTGCATCCATGCACAAGATGGTTGTCGGACTGGGCGCGTTGTTGGCAGTCGCCTGTTGGGGGCCCGCCATGGCCGAATCTGAGACGGAACAAATTCAGGAGACCGAGCAGCCGGGCTCTGAGTTCGAGTTGGATGTCGACGAAGACGGCAAGGCCGAGTTCGGCCGCAAGGGCAGCCTCGACGCCGAAGAGGATGCTTCGGAGGACGCCGAAGGCAATCCCATCGAACTGGGCGAAGGCGATCCCCCGCTCGAGCCTCTCGACGATCCGGACGATTCGATCGATCCGGACCCCATCGATGAGGAGCTTCCGGGCGAAGGCCCCGAGAGTCTCTCGGGCCCCGACGACGACGATCCGCTTCCTGAATAGTCGGCGCGCTTGCGATTAGAGCAGCAGAACACCAGTCAAGGTCCGCGGCGCAGCGGGCCTTGGCCCGTCCTGCGGCGTATGGCGCTTGGCCTTGTGGGCGGCACCCTGCTCGTGTGTGCGGCTGCCCTTGGCCTCCTCACTTACCCGCAGCCGCTCTTCGCCTATCACGTCACCCTGGGTCGCGTGGAGCTTTATTCGGATCGCCCCTTCGATACGAAGCGGGGGCGACAGGTTCTCGCCGACATCGAGCGCCGGGTCGCGTCCTCACCCCTCAATGACCGCAAAACATATCGAATCTTCATCGCCAATGCCGGATGGCGCAGTCGCCTCGTCTTTCTGTGGAACTACGGTGCCGGCGGCGTGAATTATTACCCGCTGCCAAACGTCTTCATCCGCAAGGCGAACATCGACACCGACCGCGTCATGACCTCGTTCGGCATGCCCGTGCCGCCGCCCCGCACCCTTGCCTACTACGGCGCCCACGAGGTCGGTCACAGCCTCGTCGCGGCGCAAATCGGCGCGATCGCCCACTTCCGCTTGCCGGCCTGGGTGCGCGAGGGCCTTGCCGATTACATCGCCTTTGGCGGCAACGTCGATATCGACGCCCTCGCGCAAGATCTTCGCAACGGCGCGCCGGATCTCGACCCCAAACGCTCCGGTCTCTACGCGCGCTATCGTCTTCTCGTCGCCTATTTGCTGGAGCGCGAGGAATGGCCGATCGAGCAACTGCTCTCCGCGCCGCCTACGCAGGAGGCGGTGGAGCAGCGCGTTCTCAACAACGCAGGGCGCTGACGCGAAGCCCCGTCACACGCTGCCGGCGGCCGGTGCGGGTCCTGCTTCGGGCGGCGGCGGTTGGTCCTTCGCTCCAGCACCGTCTTTCCGCTTCCAGCCACGCGGCACCAACCCGCACATGACGCTGCACGCCTTCTCCACATTCGCGAGCATACGCTCGCCATTGCTCAAGGCCCGGTCGAGCGCCGCCATGGTCCGGTCGAGCGACGGCGAATCGTCGTCGAGCCAGACCTGGAACACCTTGCCGTAAATGGCCGCAAGTCCGGTCACGCGCAGCGCCGCCCTGGCGCCACCCATCTTGGCCCCCGCGCCGGCCAGCATCCAATATTGCGAGGCGAGCGAGGAGCAGGCGAGCAGGGAGGCCTCGCCCGGACGGCAGCGCAAGTAACAGGCGATGCGCTTGAGCGCCGGTTTGTAAGGCCGCATCACCTCGAACCGTGTCATCATGAGATCGAACAGCCGGTCGCGCACGCTTTGATCGGGGCCCGCTTGCTTCGCCTTGGCCAGAACGTCGGTGTCGACCTCGGCCTGGAACGCGCGCAAGATATCGCTCTTGCACGAAAACTCGGTCCTGAGATCGGCGAGGTCGAGCCCCGCCTGCTTCGCGATGTCGGTGAGGCCGATGTCGCCCCAATCGCGCTGTTGCGCCAGCTCCAGCGCGGCCCGCACCGCTTTGCTGCGTTTGGAGAATTCGTCGAACATGGGCGTACTCCTTCACCCCCTAAGATAGGCTCTCTTGGTGGCTATCTAAAGACGGCGGAAGGGCGTTCGAAGAGCCTAAGACGACAGCTCACGGGAGCGCTTGGCGGCGGCGGCAACGGCCCGGGTGAACAGGTCTTTCAGCGCGTCCTTGTCCATCAGTACGTCCAGCGCGGCGGCCGTAGTGCCCTTGGGCGACGTCACGTTTTTGCGCAGCTGTTCAGGTTCCAGGTCCGACCGTCGCAACAACTCGCCGGCACCGGCGACCGTAGCCCGGGCCAGCCGCTCGGCAAGATCGTGGGGCAGGCCAGCGGCAATGCCCGCCTCTTCGAGACATTCAGCGAGCAGGAATACATAGGCCGGGCCGCTGCCCGACACGGCGGTCACGGGATCGAGCAACGCCTCGTCCTCGACCCAGATCACCTCTCCCACCGCCGACAACAGCGCATCGCATTCGCGCTTCTGCTCCGCCGTAACATTGGCGTTGGCGATGGCGACGGTGATGCCCTGCCCCACCGACGCCGGCGTGTTGGGCATGGCCCGCACCACGGCGACCGTCTCCGGCAGATAGCGCGACAAGCTCTGAAGCGTCCGCCCGGCGGCGATAGACAGCACCACGGTCTTCTCGCCGACCATGGGCTCGACTTCCGGCAACAGCTTCTCGGCGATGTCAGGCTTGACCGCGATGAGGATGACGGCGGGCGGCGCCGGCAGCTCCGGCGCGTCGCTCGCCTCGATGCCGCGCGCTGCCGCGAACGCAGCCATCGCTTCCGACAGCGCGGGGTCCTGGATGAAGACCGTGGCCGGGTCGAGGCCCTGCTGGAGCCATCCCTCGAGCAGCGCCCCGCCCATCTTGCCCGCGCCGACAAGAAGAAGCGGACCGGCGAGGCGGAGTGTCATGCGGTTCCTTGAGTCTCGAGCATGGTGGCGGCAAGCGCCTCTTCGGCCGACTTGCCCGCCCACAACACGAACTGGAAGGAGTCATAATAGCGCTCGCACGCTTCCAGCGCTGCCTTTAACAGCCCCTCGCATTGGCCGGCATGGGTATGCGCGCCGGCCAGCAGAAGGCCGTTGCGATAAAGCAGCATGCCGTCGTCGCGCCACAGGTCGAAATGGCCGAGCCAAAGCTGCTCGTTGACTTGCGCCATCAGCCGGTAAACCTCGGCCAGCCTGATTTTGGTGACCCGGAAATCGAAGGCGCACGCCAGATGCAGCGCCTCCAGATCCTCCCGCCAGGTCAGCGAGATATGGTAGTCGCACCCCGTTCCGGCCACCGACAGCGTCAGCTCGTCGGGCGCGCTGCGCTCGAAGGTCCAGTCGTGGATGGTTGCAATATGCTCGACCATGTCCACCGGGTTGGCGAAGTGCTCGTAAGACGCTTGTGTCGAAGCCATGCGTGTCCTCTGAGGGGCCTCAGCAGAGTTCCGCGCACGAGAAACACGCCGCCCCGAATCATTAGGTGAATCAGTTATATATCGCGGAGTCTGCGAGCACCAAGGCGGCCAGAGTCCGCTCAGGCGAATAGCTGTGGACGGCCTAAAAAAGTTGTGGATATCTCTTTATGCGGACTCGACTCTTGGGACCCGCGTCCTCGGGCGCTAGCCGGCCTTCTTGCCCTTGCCTTTAAGTTCCAGCGCGGCAATGCGCTCCTTCAAGAGCTCGTTCTCCTCCCGCGCCTTCTGGGCCATCGCCTTGACCGCCTCGAACTCTTCCCGCTGCACCACGTCGAGATCCCGCAACACGCGCTCGGCCTGGGTGCGGACCACGCCCTCGACCTCTTTGCGCACACCGTCGGCCGCGCCAGCCGCATCGGTGAGGAGCTTGCCGAGCTCGTCGAAGAACCGTCCGGTGGTCTGCGTCATGTCGTGGAATCCTTGAGATCGAGATCGACGGCGTGAAGCCAAATTGTCATGTGGGCCAACTATGGGATGCTCCGATGCCCGAGGCAAGCCGCGGGCGCCGGCCTTGAGTGCCTTGACAGTCCAATGGGAGCGGTGAAGGGTCGCCCCGATTTCGCGATCCGAGGCCCATGCAGCTTTTCGTCCTTCCCTATCCTGTGATCGACCCCGTGGCGATCGAGTTCGGACCGGTGGCCGTGCGTTGGTACGGGCTCGCCTACATGGCCGGCATTCTGCTCGGCTGGCTCTACGCGCGCTATCTCGTCTCGCGTCCGGCGCTGTGGGGCGGCAAGTCGCCCATGACCGTGAGCCAGGTCGACGACTTTCTTCTTTGGATCACTCTTGGCATCGTGGTGGGCGGGCGGTTGGGCTTCGTGCTGTTCTACGAGCCGAGCTTTTTCTGGCAGCACCCAGAGGAGATCCCCGCAGTGTGGAACGGCGGCATGGCCTTCCACGGCGGCCTGCTCGGCGTTGTCGCCGCCGTCTATTTCTTTTCCCGGGTGAAAGGCATCAACCCGCTGTCGCTCGGCGACATTGCCTCCGCCGCCACCCCGTTCGGTCTGTTCTTCGGCCGCATCGCCAATTTCATCAATTCCGAGGTGGTGGGACGGGCGACCGACGTGCCGTGGGCCATGGTGTTCCCCGGCACCGACGGCCAACCGCGGCACCCGAGCCAGCTCTACGAGGGCGCGCTCGAAGGCGTCGTGCTGTTCATCATCTTGCGTATCGCCACCCACTACTTTCATGCGCTGAGGCGGCCCGGCACCGTGTTCGGGCTGTTCCTGGTGTTCTACGGCATCTTCCGCAGTTCGCTTGAGTTCGTGCGCGAGCCGCATCCGGGCCACCCCATGGATATCGGCATCCTCACACCCGGCATCGCCTACTCCATTCCCATGATCCTCATCGGTGCTTGGCTGATCTGGCGCGCAAGGCAGAAGCCAGCCCTGGGGGCGTGATGAGCGCCGCGCGCAAGTCGCATAGTCCGGGAACCACGCTGCTCGCGGCGCGCCTCAAGGCGCGTATCGCCCGCGACGGGCCCCTGAGCGTCGCCGATTTCATGGAAGCCTGCCTGGCCGATGCGAGCGCCGGCTACTATCCCTCGCGCCAGCCCATCGGCGAGCACGGCGACTTCATCACCGCGCCGGAGGTCAGCCAAATCTTCGGCGAGCTTGTCGGGCTTTGGGCCATCGCCGCCTGGCAGTCCATGGGCGAGCCAAGACCCGTCGTCGTGGCCGAGCTCGGTCCCGGACGCGGCACGCTCATGGCGGATGCGCTGCGCGCCTGGCAGAGCGTGCCTGCATTCTTCGAAAGCGTCACTGTCGCGCTCGTCGAGACGAGCCCCGTGCTGCGCGAGGCCCAGCAAACGGCGCTGCATGGCGCGCCGGCCCCGATCCAGTGGTTCGACGCTCTTGAAGACGTGCCGCACGGCCCCTTGATCGTCATCGCCAACGAGTTTGTCGACGCCCTGCCCATCCGGCAACTCGTGTGGCGCGACGGAGAGTGGCGCGAGCGCGCGGTCACCATCGGGCGCTCGGGCGGCTTCGCCTTCTGCGAGGGCCACGCGGTTCTGAACGAGAACTTGCGACAGGCGGCCTACGCGCTCGATACGCCGAACGGCTCCATTCTCGAGGTGAGACCCGCGGCGGCCGCGCTCGTCTCCGCTCTGGCTACCCGCGCGCGCGGTGCACCCCTTGCCGCGCTGATCGTCGACTACGGCCATGACGAGACCGCCTGCGGCGATACGCTGCAAGCCGTCTGGCGCCACAAATACGCCGATCCGCTCAGCCAGCCTGGCGAAGTCGATCTCACCGCCCATGTCGATTTCGCCGCGCTGAAAGATGCCGCGGCGGCCCACGGCCTCGACGCCTATGGGCCTATGCCGCAAGGGGAATTCTTGCTCAAGCTCGGTCTCGAGGTTCGCCGCGACCGCTTGTGCGAGCACGCGACGCCCGAGCAAAGACAGGACATAATGTCGGGCGCGGGCCGGCTCGCCGATCCGGGGCAGATGGGGCTTCTGTTCAAGATGCTCGCTCTGACGAGCCCCGGGCTTGCTCCGCCGCCGCCCTTCGGAGAGATTTAGCTGCTGCCAACGAGTGCGGGCATGGTGACACAAGACAAGATGATGTTTCAGGCTTCAAGCCTCGCCGCCCAGGACGGCGTCGCCCACGGATTCTTTACGCGGCTCGGCGGGGTGTCGGACGGGATCTATGCTTCGCTCAATTGCGGTCCGGGCTCCCGCGACGAGCCGGCCAATGTGACGGAAAACCGTGCGCGGGTCGCGGGCTTGCTCGGCGCCGCGCCGGGGGCTCTTCTCACCGCATACCAGAGACACACGAATACCGCCGTCGTGGCCGAGGCGCCGTGGGCCAAAGACAAGATTCCTGAGGCCGATGCGATCGTCACGCGTGTTCCCGGTCTGGCCATCGGCATCCTCACCGCCGACTGCGCGCCGGTGCTGTTCTGCGATGCGGAGGCCCGCGTCATCGGCGCGGCCCATGCCGGCTGGCGCGGCGCGCTTTCCGGCATCATCGAGGCGACCGTCGACGCCATGACAGGGCTCGGCGCCGAGCGCCAGCGCATCTCTGCCGTGGTCGGTCCCGCCATTTCGCAAGGCGCCTATGAGGTAGGGCAGGACTATCAGGAGCGCTTCATGGCCGAGGATCCGGACAGCGCGGCGTTCTTCGTCACCGACGAAGGCTCGGGCGAACCCCATTTCGACCTCACCGGCTACGTCGCCGAGCGGCTGGCCAGGGCCGGCGTTGGTGAGATCGTCGATCTCGGGCTCTGCACCTATTATGACGAGACCCGGCTTTTCAGCTACCGGCGGTCGCAGCACCACCGCGAGGAGGATTACGGCCGTCAAATTTCCGCCATCGTACTCGCCTGAGTACTGGCGTTCACCATGAGCTGCAGGTCCCGGGAAAGCGGCGTTGCTAGAACTGGACGCGAGCCGTCGGAGGCAGGTAAGCTATTGTTAGGTAGAGGGTTGGGAGTCCCGGCGCGACGCGTTTCTGTCGCGAGCGGTGCTGTGCGGCCAACAGAGGGAGTATCTTGTTGGACGCGGACTCACGACACATGCGCGGCCATCTGAGTCATATTGCCGGAATCGTGCTTGCCGCACTCGCGACCGCCTGCCTTGCCGGCTGCGGCGGAGGGGCTGGCGGCCCGAGCATGGGCGGCCTTTTGAGCGGGGCCTCCGGCATCTTTGGCAGTTCGCCAAAGGTCTCCATCGCGCCCATTATCGGCGCCCCGGAGAATGTCACGAGCGAGCTGACCAAGGCGTTGGTTGTTGCCGGCAGCGAGCGCAACCTAACCCTAACTCCGGGCACCGCCGGCGGCGGCAACTACACCCTTCGCGGCTATCTCCTCGCCAACCCCGAGCGGCGCGGATCGAAGATCTCCTACATTTGGGACGTGACCGACGCCAAGGGTACCCGTGTGACCCGGGTTTCCGGCGAGGAAGTCGTATCCAAGGGCACGCGCAGCAACCCCTGGAGCGGGGTCGACAGCACGGTGATCCGCAGCATTGCCGGCAAGACCGCGTCCCAGCTCGCGGCCAACCTGCCGGGGGGAAGCCGCGCCTCCACGCCGGTCGCCGCGGCCGCGCCAGACGCCACGGCCGGCATCGCCGCCGCATCGACCGCCACCCCCAGGCCAGTCGCTGCACCTAAACCATCCGGCGTGATCGTCGCCCCGGTCACCGGTGCGCCGGGCGATGGCCGCAGGTCGCTGACCACGGCCCTGAAAAAACGGCTCTACAAGGATGGCGTCAAGCTCGCCAACGGGACATCCACCAACGTCTATACGGTGCAAGGCATCGTAAAGCTCAGCAGTGCCAGCGGCGGCAAGGAATCCATCCGCATTGATTGGCAGGTGCTAGATCCCAGCGGCAAGCGCCTGGGCACAGTGTCGCAGCAGAACACGATCCCGAAGGGCTCGCTAAACGGCCCCTGGGGCGCCATTGCCCCTGCCGCAGCCGACGCCGCCGCCGACGGCATCATCAAGCTTCTGCCCAAATCGAGCTAACCTCATCCACAAGTGCGCTTGGCGAGTTTACAGCGGTGCCAAGCCCTTGTTAAAAGCGCGCCATGGGCGGTGGCCGAGCGGCCCGCCTCGCGGGGGCTGACGTGCTCAAGGAGCGGTCGCAATGAAATTGGTTGCAGGCAATAGCAACCGCCCTCTCGCCGAGGCGATCGCCAGTTATCTCGACCTTCCCTTGGCCCGCTGCATCGTCCGCCGCTTCGCGGATATGGAGATCTTCGTCGAGGTGCAGGAGAACGTCCGCGGCGAGGACGTGTTCATCGTCCAATCGACCTCCGCCCCCGCCAACGACCACCTCATGGAGCTGCTGATCCTGATCGATGCCCTGAAGCGGGCGTCCGCGCGGCGCATCACCGCGGTCGTTCCCTATTTCGGTTATGCCCGCCAGGACCGGAAGCCGGGTCCGCGCACGCCGATCTCCGCCAAGCTCGTCGCCAACATGATCGTCCGCGCCGGTGCCGACCGCGTGCTGACGCTCGACCTCCATGCCGGCCAGATCCAGGGCTTCTTCGACATCCCGACCGACAATCTGTTCTCGGCTCCGGTGATGGTGCAGGACATCAAGAACGTTTTTCCCGACGACAATCTGATGGTGGTCTCGCCTGATGTCGGCGGCGTGGTCCGTGCCCGCGGACTGGCCAAGCGCATCGATGCGCCGCTCGCCATCGTCGACAAGCGCCGCGAGCGGCCTGGCGACTCGGAGGTGATGAACGTGATCGGCGACGTCGCCGGCCATACTTGCATTCTGGTCGACGACATTGTCGATTCCGGCGGCACGCTGGTGAACGCGGCAGAGGCGTTGCTTGAGCAAGGCGCCCATGTCGTCACCGGCTACATCACCCACGGCGTGCTGTCGGGCGGCGCGGTCGCCCGCATCATGGCGTCACGGCTGAAAGAGCTCGTCATCACCGACTCGATCCTGCCGAGCGACTCTGTGATCAAGGCGCACAATATCAGGGTCTTGCCCATCGCCTCGCTGCTCGGCGAGGCTATTGCCCGCACCGCCGAGGAGAAGTCGGTGTCGAGCCTGTTCTACTAGACCGTATCGCGCCGAACCCAGTGCCGGCACAAAACGCCCCCACTCGGCGTTTAACCGAATATTCCCTACCCGGTGATCATCTCACCCATCTACCCCCCAACGAGGAGCCCCCCATGCATGTAAATCTGGAGCACGCCGAGAAAGCCATCGAAGCCGCGCGCAAGAAAGCCGTCGAGCTGAATACGCAGATGTGCATCGCCATCGTCGATTCAGGTGCGAATCTCAAAGCGTTCATGCGCATGGACGATGCCTGGGTCGGCTCTATCGACATCGCCATCAAGAAGGCGAAGACCGCCTGCTTCTTCGGCATGGCAACCGGACTGCTGGGTGGCCTGTCGCAGCCTGGAAAGCCCCTCTACGGCATCGAGCATTCCAATGACGGGCTGATCACCTTTCCCGGCGGCGTGCCCATCGTCGACGAAGACGGCGTCCTCGTCGGCGCCATCGGCGTCAGCGGCAGCATCGTGGAGAACGACCACGCGGTGGCGGAAGCAGGCGTCAAGGTGCTCGGCGTCACCGAGCTTCCCGAGCATCCCTGGCGGACCTAAAGTTCAGCGCAGTAC
>Ga0209386_1000496_pt1 | contig 19123 bp, 17 predicted proteins | sample NGEPertwo_FD_184510 | JGI IMG/M metagenome (GOLD analysis project Ga0209386, IMG submission 184510) | Arctic peat soil microbial communities from the Barrow Environmental Observatory site, Barrow, Alaska, USA - NGEE Permafrost154B-two... | ecosystem: Environmental > Terrestrial > Soil > Wetlands...
AAAATCTAACCATTAACCAATCAAATTCTTGACTTTAATTAGCTGGTCTAAAGATTGTTAAATATTTTCTCATTATTTCTTTAGATGTAAAATATATTCTGTCACTGACATCTCCATTTGATGAAAAAGGATGCTCTAATATGTTAAGAATGACAGGGTCGCCATGGTTATCAAAATAAGCATCAATGGCATATTCTGCGCCTTCAATATACTCCTCGATAATAAATTTTGAAGAATCCAAAACTTCTTTGGGATATAATCCTTTAACCGTTTCCATTTCATTTCCAATTAAGCTTATAATTGATGCCCATTCATGATCTCCGTTCACCTTATGTACTCCCATGCTGAAAAACCCAATCGCTGGCTTGATAATAAAAGGTTTTTTAATCTTGCTCACATCAACTTCTAGTAGTTGATCATACGAAACTTCTTCAAATAAGAACTGAGGATATATCCCTTTAACTAACGTTCGAAAGCTCACTTTATCTTTAAACAATTCTATTGCCCTAGGAATTCCCGTGTATTTAAGATTTCTATATATCCATTGAAACGAATTTTCAGAATTACAATAGAGTAGTAATGGTGCTTTTGTTTTGGCTATTGTAATAAAAGCCTCTTCATTGAATGTCTTCACATCGTTCAAAGATATCAATTCCTGGTCATTTGAGCAGTTCAAGACATGAATACCCATATCGCGCGCGGTTTTCTGCAAGAATATCGATACATAAGGTTGGTCTAAAATTATCATGGATTATCACCCCCATCAGAATAGTTTTCGACAACTGTAAATAATTTACCTCTATAAAGTTTTGCGCAAATAAGGAGATATAGTGTACAGCACTAGGGTTTATATTTAATTGAACATAAAAATAATTTTTCAGAGCCATGCAAAGTACCTACGAGCTTTGAAGTAATAATCAAAACCACGAGTACCTTAACATTATTTGAAGGTCTTTTTCCACTTAACGCTTGATCGTTAATTATCGATATACACCCATCGTACAGGTTATGGGAGGAATTCGACATTATAAATAGAAGCTATAATATAGAGGAGATGTAAAAAGTGAGTAAAATTCTTAAAAATATTGACGAAAAAGAGGTCATCCTGACTTTAGGAGGATTTAAAAAACTTGAAGAAGAGTTGAACCAATGTAAAACTGTGAAGCGCGGTGAGGTTGCCGGACGCATTAAGCAGGCCATTGACTTTGGAGATATTAGCGAAAACTCCGAATACGACGATGCCAAGAACGACCAGGCCTTTATTGAGGGCAGAATCATTACTCTCGAGAAAATGCTCAGAAATTCACGAGTTATTAATGAAGTTGAAGGAAAAGATATCGTCGAAGTAGGGGCAAAAGTTCGTCTGAAAGACGTGGACTTTGGGGATGAAGAGGAGTACTCCATTGTTGGTTCTGCAGAAGCAGATCCAGCCTCCAATAAAATTTCCAACGAATCACCTGTGGGAAAAGCAGTTCTTGGACTGCCTAAAGGAGCTGTTGTGGAGGTTAATGCGCCTGCAGGGGTAATTCACTATCAAATTTTGAATATAAAGTAAGCAAGTTTAAGGTTTAACTTTCGGTTCTAGAGTTTAATAATCAATACCTACATTGACCCATTGATTGCAACCAATCTAAAATCAGCTCCTTGAGCATGTTGCTTTACTGTCATCTTCTAGGTCTTTAACTAACGACGAATCAATCAAGGCTGGGAGTAAGCAAACCGAGTTTCACCTCAATGCTAGTACCCTTTCCAAGTTCACTCTGTACTAAAACCGTACCATCATGAAGCTCAATCAGGTGTTTTGCGATAGCAAGTCCAAGGCCTGTACCATTACCCTTGCGGGAGTTATCTACTTTGTAAAAACGGTCCCAAATATGGGTTAGTTCCTCTGCCGCAATACCATACCCTTGATCGCGGATTATGATCGAAAGCGTATTATTGCCAAGTAAGCTTGTTTCAACGAATACGTTGGTGTTATTAGGTGAATATTTGATGGCATTATCCAAGAATATTACAAACAATTGCCTTAAACGATCATAATCGCCTATTAGTCGAGTATCTTCTTGCTCAGTTAGATACTTAATTTTAATTCCCTTTTTCTCAGCGATTGTCTGAAGACTCTTGACCGCATCTGCAAGCAGGCTGGGGATATGGATCTTCTCTTTATTAATAGTAATCTTGCCAGATTGAAGGCGAGAAAGTTCCAGAAGATCCCCCACCAAACGTTCCAAAACTCGCGTTTCTGAAAGCATCCTTCGCTGGTAACGTTTAATATCCTCGCTTTTTTCAACGGTACCATCTACTAAGGCTTCAAGGGAACCGCGGATCACTGTCAGAGGCGTACGAAACTCGTGAGACACATTGGCAACAAAATCTCGGCGTAGTTGTTCAAGACGTGCGCTTTCGCTAATATCATGAACCAATGCAACGCTTCCTGTGACCGTCCCCAAGTTGTCGACAATGGGGGTAAAGGTAAACATAAGCTTTTTACCCAACCAATCTTTTACCATTTGTACGGGCTTCTTTTCTTCCATAACTTTAGACAGTTGGGCCTGAACGCCTAAATTGTTGAGGTCTTTTTTTACAGCTTCATTGGAATACCGATCAGGTCTATTCATGATCTCCGAGAGCGCAGAATTGACACTCACTAATTCTAGACTCTTATCAAAGGCTACAATTCCCTCGGAGATACTTGATATTATGTCGTTAAGCTTCCCTTTTTCTTGAAAAAGTTGGTTGATCGTAGAGCCCAACTCCGAAGCTAGTATATCCAAGGAATTACCTAGCTGACCCAATTCATCCTTGCTATGAAACCCTGTTCTTGCTGCATAATTTCCTCTCGATATTTCCAGTGCCGTGCGATTCATTGCTTTCAAAGGACGAGTAAAGAGTAGGGAGTAGAAAATCCCCAAACCCACTGCAAGAATAAGTGCCGCAAGAAGACTAAGCGCTAGTATACTCACTGCTCTGCTTAGAGTTTCTGTAACCCCTGTTACCGGAGAATGTAGCAGCACAGAACCAATGTATTGCTGCTTAGAATTAACGATTGGCACACCCACGGTGAGCGTGGCTTCGTTGTAGACGCTGCTAAAACTTTCACTGACAGATTCCTTGCCCGTCAGTACTTCTTGAATGACGTTTTCCGCCTCCATAGGTAGAGGCTCTGAGTTATTAGAATTACCCATACCCATGCTCATACCCATACCTTGCCCCCCTTCAGAGATCAAGGAGAGGTCTCCTTTACTATCAGTAATCCATACCTTCGATTCGGTAAGCGTATCAAGAGAACGCATATATCCCCCGAAACCTCGCATCGGGCTATTAGGACCCGGAATATTCGTCCCATTAATTTCCAGGTAGTCAGCTACAACTAGAGAGATGCTTCGTGCACTTGCCAGCATTGTTTTTTCTCTGCTATCAAAGGCATATTGCCGAAACATTTGAATAAAAAATAATCCTATAGCAAGCATTGATATGAGCACGATGACCACAAAGCCGGCGGTTAATTTAACAGCAATTCTATTCTTAAACATGCTTAACCTCAAATTTATACCCTACACCCCAGATGGTTTTTATATCCCAACCCAGAGTTTCCGAAAAGTTTATTTTTGACCTGAGCCTCTTAATATGAGTATCTACTGTGCGAGCATCGCCAAAATACTCATAGCCCCATATGCTATTTAGAAGATTGTCCCGTGAGAATACCTTTCCCGGGTTCGATGCTAAAATCCATAGAATTTCTATTTCCTTCTTGGTAAGGCTTATATTCTCATCATCGATCATCACTTCATAGTCTGATATATTGATTTTTAGACCCGGGTGCACAATAATATCTTCGTGTTGCTCCTCAGAAATATCTGGGCGCCTTAAGACTGCACGGATCCTAGCCATGACTTCTCCAGGACTGAATGGTTTCACGATATAGTCATCCGCACCGATATCAAGTCCCATGATGCGATCCCCATCTTCTCCTTTTGCCGTAATCATGATAATTGGCACATTGGAGGTTTTACGAATTTCACGGCAAACTTCAAAACCATCCTTTTCAGGCATCATGACATCCAAGAGCAAAAGCACTGGTTTATATTCGATAAATTCTTTAATAGCCTCTACACCATCACGGGCAAGAATCGGTTGAAATCCTTCTTTAGTGACATAGGTTTTTAAAATATCCAGAATGCCTTCATTATCATCGGCAATAAGTAGATACTTGTTCAAAATAACCCCTCCAATTCTTCTCTCTCTATATTATCATTAATCCAAATTATATTTGTGTCATATTTATGGCATAAAAAGACATCATTGATTAACGGGATATGCTAAATATTAGCATATCCCGTTTTGACGCTGAAATTATATTTGCGTGTCTATATTAAATTCATGAGTACACTGGGGGCATTTAATTTCAAGGTCGCCCTTGTTAATTGGAACGCGAATTTTTGACGAACATTTTTTACATTCAATGACTCGGTGGTCGATAAGTTTAAGTATTTTTGTGGGGTTGAACCCTGTAACAAAATCCTTTCCAATAAGGAAAGTTGGGACTCCCCTGATGTTTCTCCGTTCTAACTCCGCTCTTGCTTCAGCATCAACGTTAATGTCCTTTTGCTCAAACTGAATTCTATTTTGGAAAAGAAAGTTTTTTGCTTTCTTACACGATGAGCAGTTTTGAGCGGTAAACATGATCACTTCTTTCATAACACAATCCTCACAATTTCACAATCTATTAAGAGTCCTTCAAAAGGGCCTTCTTTTTCAAGAAAGCCCTTAAATCCTTAGATATCACAGCTGAATAGAACTACTGATTGAGTTTCATAAGGGTTTCGATCGCTTTATTCAGAGCTTCCTTACGATCTTCCCCTTGATCCATTGCGTCAATCAAGCAAGAGCTCGCATAACGTTGGGCGACGATTAAAGACGTTTTATGCACGGCTGCACGGATAGCGACAAGCTGTAATAATATTTCCTCACAGCTCTTTTCTTCCTCTATCATCCGTTCAACACCTGAAATATGGCCTCGCACTGTCTTAAGTCGAGTTAGAATTTGTTTAACTTCTTCCGCGTTGACCTCTTTCACAAGGATTATCTCCCATCTCATTTTGAATATAACTATTTACTATAAAGTTTATTGTATTTTGCGTAACTTTTCAAGACGCGCCCTACATAATCGCGTGTCTCCTTATATGGGATATCCTGTATGCGTATATTATTTGGGTCGAGCTGTCCATTCTTAATCCATTCTTGTACATGTCCTCTTCCGCCATTGTACGCAGCGGTCACTAAGGTTGTATTATTAACGAATTCTTTTTGCAAACTAGCGAGATACCAGGTTCCATATTGGATATTCTTCTCTGGATTAAGTAAATTCTGTTCGCTATATGTTTTATCTCCCAGACTTTCAGAAATCGCTTGTGCTGTACTTGGCATGATCTGCATTAAGCCTTTTGCACCTTTATGTGATTCCGATTGAGAGCGAAACTTACTTTCTTCTCGGATCACGGAAACAACAAACAAAGGGTCCACACCATACTGCGCTGCATACTTTTCTATGATCGCTTGATTTGGGTAGGGATAAATAATTTTCTCAAGGCTTGGCATATTCAATATAGTGAAAGCCCCTAGGAATGCTAGCACACAAAAAATAAAAATCTTCTTTCCGAGTGTCCAACGTTTTTTCCTCGTTATTGCCATAACATCTCCCTCTTTCGTGTAGGATTATATAAACAATTATATTTATCACAAACTTATTTTAGAATTGTCTCAATGATGATTATACATAATTTTCTTCCAGTTTATTTGCAGTTGATGCTCAGTATCTAACTCACATCCGGAGTTATCAATAACTACATCGGCTTTCTCACACTTTTCATCTAACGATCCCTGTGCAGCAATACGGGCTTCCACCTCAGCCAAATTCAGCTTGTCCCGCGCTAGAACGCGTGAAATTTGAAGGTGCCGTGGCACCCACACTACCCAAACTTGGTCGACAAACCTTTCAAACCCTGTTTCAAGAAGCAAAGGGACGTCCCATACGCAAAATTTCGTCCCTGAGTCACGAAGTGTTGCTTGCTCAGCCTTCATACATTCAACCACGCGAGGATGCACGATGCGCTCAAGCAGCTTTCGTGCATCCTGATCACGGAAAATGCGCAGACCCAATTTCGAACGATTTATTTCTCCATTTTCGCCAACGATTTCAGACCCAAATTCATGGATTAAGGTAGATAGGATGGATGAATCCGCTTCAAATAAACGGTGAACCGTTTTATCAGCATCTAGAACGGGAACCCCTTGCTTTTTAAACCACTTTGCAACGGTGGACTTGCCGCTTCCGATACCACCCGTGAGCCCTATAGTAAACATTTATCTCACCTCAGATCAATTTACCCAGTCCCACCAATATTAAAACAATTCCCGGTAAATATTCTGCTTTTGCGATCCATTTTTCGGGAATTTTTCCAGCCATCTGTTGACCCAAGCGCAACATCATAACTTGGGTTAAGGCTACTATGCCAATGACTGAGAGCGTCATTCCTGCCATTGCAGCTCCAATTCCACTGGCAAAAGCGTCCATTGCCAGCGCACTTCCTAGGAGTAAACTTTCGCGAAGACTAATTCCACCAGAACCGTCAACATCCGCTATATCCGGTGTTTTCAATACCTGAATCACGAATCCGAAAAGACTTAATTGAAATCGGAACACTGGTTCCAATACGGGTTTTGGAAGGACTACAGCCATTGCAGGAACAGCCTGTGGGAAAGTCTCTCCCCTACCATTCCATATCGCTCTAGACAGTTGAACGACTCCTAGAGCAAGGATTATAGTTGCTCCCAATGAACGTGCCGGAATAAAACTAAGCCATGAGGTGACCCAACTGCCAAATAGCATCGATATTCCCATGGCAAAAACTGTACACAATGCAATAGCAATCAGTGAACTGATTGGTATAAGAATACGGCGTAAGCCGTAGGCCAATCCGACACCAAATCCATCCAAACTTAAAGCTACTGCCATAAGCATAGCTGCTCCCATATATGTATCCCTCCATCTTGCGACTTCAGGATAATATATGGGTTTGAAGGCTATTTGGTGAAATGAATTACTCGCTCTCAGTGATCCATTCCTCTAAGACCTTATCTCTTCGTTTCTTCAGAGTCTCGCTCTCTTCATTAAGTTTCATAGCTAATTCGTAATTTGTACCGGCTAAAGCAAGCGCTTCTTCAACAGTTTTGACTTCTAACTCCAGCTCTTCAATATCCAGTTCTAGTTGCTTCATCCGTTTTTTCTCTCGCGCTTGATTGCGGGTTTCTTGCTGATCTTGATAACTAGACTTTGCACTTCGTTCCACCGGTGCGACGTTTGCATCCGCTTGTTGTTTATATTCCTTAAAACCCGTGTAATCTCCCTCGTAAAGAGAAAGCCCCTCCGTCGTAAGCTCCCCGATCTTAGACACGATTTTATCCAGGAAGTAGCGATCATGGGAAACAACGAGCACAGTGCCATCATAGTCAAGAAGCGCTTCTTCAAGCACTCCGCGGGTCTCAGCATCAAGATGATTAGTCGGTTCATCTAATAATAGTAAATTGCCTCTTTCCAGGAAAAGCTTACATAAAGCTAAACGGCTCTTTTCTCCTCCGCTCAAGATAGAAACGTGTTTAAAGACATCCTCGTTTCTGAACCCATAACGGGCGAGAAGGCTTCTAATGTCCAGGTCTTTTAACTTTGAGACACCCAGGATTTCGTCCATTACTGTTCCTGAACTGCCCAGATTTTCATGTTCTTGAGAATAATAGGCAATCTTCACATTGGCACCTAAGTGTATGGTTCCAGCAAAAGGAGCCTGGCGAAGAATTGCCTTTAGAATCGAGGTTTTACCGACTCCATTTTTGCCCAACAAGGCCACTCTATCTCCCCGTCGCAGATCCAAGTTTACCTTTTGAAATAAAGTTCGTGCTCCGTAGGAGATCGATAGATCGTCAACTAAAAGGACACGATCTCCGCTTCGTACTCCGCTATCAAACGTCACCGCAAGCCCATGGTCTACCTTAGTGACTTGAATGGGCTTTAATTTGTTTAACTGAATTTCTCTGCCACGGGCCTGTTTGGAATTAACCCCCGCTTTATTTCTGCGAACATACTCTTCAAGCTTGGTAATTTTATTGGCTAGACGTTCTGCTTCACGGCCTATTGTCTTATCTTCCAAGATCTTTAATAGTTCGTATTCAGAATAATTACCTGTATATCCCTTTAGACCCCCGTTTTCCAAGCAAAAAACCCTTGACACTGTGCGATCCAAAAAGTAACGGTCATGCGAAACGATGAGTAGGGCCCCCGGATAATCTCGCAAATACCCTTCTAGCCACTCTAGAGCCTCGATATCCAAATGATTCGTGGGTTCATCTAATATTAAGAGTTCGGGTGATCTGAGCAACAGTTTGCACAAGGCCAGCCGAGTTTTTTGCCCCCCACTTAATGTAGTGACTAGAGAATCAATCTCTCCCTCAAGCCCCAGTCCAGACAAAATTCTCCGCACCAAAGCCTCTAGCGCATATCCACCCTGGCCTTCAAACAACTCCGTTAAAGCAGCATATTGCTCCATAACTTTATCAGTGGGGGTGAGCGCCATCTTCTCTTCTAACTCTCGCAACTGTTCCTGCATCCGCAACAAATCCGCTCGTTCTTGAATTACGCACTGAAAAACGTTCCCCTCATCCTCAACTATCGGAGTTTGTGGGAGGTACCCAAAGGATCCAAGAATCTGAACTTCTCCACTTTCTAACCGAACGTCTCCTAAACAAGCTCGAATTAGTGTGGTTTTACCTGCACCATTTGGGCCGACCAATGCGACTTTTTCACCTTGTTCTAAAGCAAAACTAACCCGCCGAAAAAGCGGTTCTCCAGATATATCGATGCCACAATCCCGGCAAAATAAAACACTCATTTCTATAAATAGCCCCTTTATCTAACGGACGCACTGTACATTATCTACCATTCCAGAATCATTTTACTATATCATACCCACCTCTATCTAACAAACAATTGCTCAATCTAAATGCTACTTTTAATGAGCAGTAATATGTCATAATATAGGTAAATATACTTTGACTTTTACGGAGTTTAGATGTAATATTCAATTATTAATAATACCCCCATACAGGGGGGTATCGTCATGTATTAAAATTTATCTGAAAACCCGTTACATACCTACAGTGGAATGCAAAGAATGAGAGGAATAATTATATGAAGAAAAATTCGCCTCTAAAACATCAGAGGCATGAAATCTCCACCATGGTTGGAATGTTAATTGCTATGCTTATAACAGGAGCAACTGTCGGTTTAATTTTCCCTTTTTTTGCAAAGATTTTTGTGGTGGTTAACGCGGGGATGTTGGCTTTTTTCATAATTAGCTGCTTACTTGCCGGAATTATTTTAGGCGTTGCAAACTACTATATTGCCAAGAAGATCCTCTATAGTCCGATTCTACGAATGATTGATCAAGTAAATGAACTTTCACAAGGAAACCTTACTGTCAAGATTGGACTCAATGAACAAGATTTTATTGGCCAACTAGCAAAATCTATCGACGTACTGACACAGAACTTTGCTAAAATTGTGATTGGGGCTAGGGATGCTGCTGAGGAAGTTGGACTGGTTGGTAAGAATGTTAGAGCGACAACGCTTTTTAGTGCCGAGTCCTCTCACCAGGCGGTAGAAGTAACTGGTACCCACGGTGAAACTGCTCAAAAGCAATTAATATCGGTTGATGAAGTGAATTTAGTCGCAAGGGATATGGAACAAGGTCTTAGGAAGGCTGGATCCAACGTAGACAAGGCTGTAGTATCTGCTCACGATTTTTCGTTAATAGCAGTAAAGGGACACCATCTTATTGAACAGATGAACGAGGGCATGCAAACTGCATTACAAGAAGCACTACAGGCCCAGCATATAGTCCTCCAACTTCAAAAGAATACGCTCGTAATTAATGACATTGCACAATTAATTCAAGATATTTCTGGCCAAACTAATCTTTTGGCACTGAACGCCTCTATAGAGGCTGCTCGTGCAGGTCATGAGGGTAGAGGTTTTATGGTTGTGGCTAATGAGGTCAAGAAACTCTCGGAGGCTTCAGCTTCTGCTGCAAGACAGATTACGTCTCTGCTAACCTTGATGCAAACGGATGTTGGAGCAACTGTTAAGTCAACTGAGAAGTGTTCTAACACGCTAAAGTCAGAAACTAAGAATATGTCGGAGGCTCAAACTGTATTTTCAAAAATCGACGTTACCTCAGAACAGCTTAAAAGCAATATGAATTGTGCCGCCAGCGAACTTCAAATAGCGCTAGCCGGTGCACAAGGTGTTTTAAAAAAGATGGACACGTTTAAAGATCTAAGTGAAGCTTCAGCCTTTTGTGCAATACAAGTAGGAACTATGATAGAAAAACAAGTGGATAATTTGAATACTCTGGAGATACAGGCTGATTCCTTGAGTAACGCCGTGAACCTCTTAAATAGGCATTTAGAGAGTATTAGAGTTTGATTTTTAGGAAATCGAAAGACACCACGTACTATTACGTGGTGTCTTTTGATTATCTCGCGTCCCTTTGCCATATAAATAGATATGGCAGGCTCCCTAGTACTGGTTATTTCATCCAGGTATCTGCTAAAGCGCGATTATCCGCAAGCCATTTCTTTGCAGCGGCGTCAGGTTCCATACCTTCGTTAATTAGACCCTCGAGGGTAGCGATTTGCGTATCGTCGAGTTTAAAGGCTTTGAGCATTTTGGCAACTTGAGGATTTTTCTTTGTGAATTCTTTGTTTGCTAAGGTATGAAGCCGTTCAGATTCTCCATAAGATTTTTTCGAATCCGCTAAGTATTTAAGATCATACTTGGCAAACATCCAATGTGGACTCCAGGCAGTAATCACAATCGGCTTTTTATCTCGGTATGCCTTATCAAGGGCAGTCAGCATGGCGGTTTCAGAACTTCCCACTACTGTGTAGTCTAAGCCATAGGTTTTGATTAATTCGTCCGTGGTTTTCATCATACTAGCGCCCGGATCAATACCGATTATTTTGCCATCGAACTGAGCTTTGTTGTCTTGCAGCTCCTCAATGGTATTTATATCGACATAGTTCGGCACTACGAGACCGAGTTTGGCTTCGCCCTTATACCATATTCCATAGTCATCCAAGTTATCTTTATACTTTTCCCAATATGATTTATGCGTAAGCGGAAGCCAGCCATCCATGAAAACATCTACATCGCCCTTGTTTAAGCCAACGAAAAGGGGTGCCACATCAAGTTGTTGGAGCTTGACCTCATAACCTTTCTCTTCTAGAAGTACCTTCCATAAATTACTTACAGCGACATCTTCAGCCCAACTGACATAACCAATTTTAACCGTCTTGTTTTCAGTGTCCTTTGTGGCATCTTCTTTGGGGGCGGTATTTCCACAACCTGCCACTAATCCGACTGTTAACATGCCTACCATGGCCCCAACCAGAACTCGTTTCCAATGCTTTGGCAGTACCTTCATTTGATCATCCTCCTAAATTAATTCTTATGATTTCTTCTATATATCTGAGCTTTAACTGGTAACTTCCTGTCATTAGGATAAACGAAAAAAGAATTATTATCCATAAAGCGAACTGGAAAAATGGAAAAACAACTATTAGGCATTGCGAGGCGCCATCTTTTTCTCCAGAACTTGGACTGTTGCCGCCGCTTGGACGGCTTCTATAGTGGCAGCCAAACCCGCAAAACCTGATCCGATGACGATACCGTCAGTTCCGCAATCAAAATCTAGCGCAGAATTTGACCTACCATAAACATGCATAACCTACACCTCCATTGTACTAATACACTATAATAAAATGATACTAGCCCCACTATATGTTAATTTACAGTATATTAACAGCTTTGCCCGAATTTAGTTGAAATTCATCGTAAAACTACCATTCAGGTACGTACCTGAATGGTAGTTTTACATAGTCTTATGTGCTCAATGTTCTGTTTATTAGAAGTTATATTGAGACAGCACTTGTATTGCATTGTTCCGAGATAAATTAAAAGACTGCCAAGAGTTATTTCTAGATATAACCCTTTGTTCTTCACTCAGATATTTCTTAAGATCGGTCGACACCTTGTTATCATCTAGCAAGTTAACTAACAGTGGTATTGTGTCATATGACAAGTTCTTCAGATATTGAGTATCAACTTACCAGTCTCGACATAACGAACCTACTTATCACGATCTACGCTAAAATGGCCTGTCTTTAACACTATTAAAGACAGGCCATTTTAGACAGCTCTACAGTTTTTCGAGATGGAAAAAGATCGTTATTAACTCTGGCAACTAAGGCAGTAAACCGTCGTCCTCCCCGCGAGTTTAATACGCTCTAGCGATCGCCCACAGACTTGACAGGGTTTCCCTCCCCTGCCGTACACTTGTAAGGCTTGCTCAAACGATCCTTTTTCCCCATTGGCATCCCTATAATCTCGAAACGATGTCCCTCTAGCATCAATGCCTGCTTGAAGAACCGTTTGAATCGCTTGGTGAAGCTTGAGAATTTCCTTCTCTGATAGAGTGTCTACTCTGCGGTCGGGAGATATTCCAGCCAAGAACAGCGCTTCATCGACATAAATGTTCCCCATTCCTGCGAGGACCGTCTGATCAAGCAATGCAGCCTTTAGAAAGACTTTTTTCTTTCCGAAACGGTTTCTCAGCACTGCAGGGGTGAATTCATCTTCTAAGGGTTCCGGACCAAGCTTACCCAGAGAGGATTGACTAAAACGAAGTGAGGTCGGTATCGCTTGAATACGCCCAAATTTACGCACGTCTGAAAAGTGCAGCTCGCCGGTTTCCAGACGAAAAACCACATGCGTGTGCTTTTCTGGTTCTTGATGTTCCGGATAATAATTCAAGCGTCCCGTCATTCGCATATGGGCAATTAACGTCAAATCTTCATCTAACAAGATCATTAGGTATTTACCGCGCCGATCGATTGTTTGGATCCGTCGTCCTGTAACTAGCTCTTCAAAGACCTTATCTTCCCAGCTGCAAACTGCAGAGGGCCAAATGAGCGTAATTTCCTCGATTTTAATATCTCTAACGTGTTCTAATAATGTCCGTCGAATAGTTTCAACCTCAGGTAGTTCTGGCATGGTGCCTCCTCAATTCGTTGGTGTATACGGTTGCATGTCATACCAATTAGGTCCAACTTTGCATTCTACCGTCATGGGCACGGAAAGCGGAAAAGCGTTTTCCATATTATCGATCAACACTCGTGCTACCTTCTCTAAATCTTCGGGAGCAACTTGGAGCAAGAGCTCATCATGCACTTGCAGTAGTATATCCGCCCGGAAGGGCTTCAGTCCTTCGGCTACCTTAATCATGGCTATCTTCATGATATCTGCTGCCGTCCCCTGTACTGGCGTATTCATGGCAATGCGTTCTCCAAATTGACGTTGAACTCGGCTAGAATGGAGCAATTCAGGAATTCGTCGCAGGCGATTCAACAGGGTGCGGACTTGTCCCTCTTGTTTAGCCTTCTCAACGACTGTTTCCAGATAACGCTTGACCCCGTTATAGCGCTTAAAATATTGCTCAATATAGAATTTTGATTCTTTACGTGGAATCCCTAAATCCCTAGAAAGCCCAAACTCGGTGAGCCCGTACACCAACCCAAAATTAACCGCTTTGGCGCTCCGGCGCATGTTTGACGTGACCGCCTCGATAGAGATACCAAATACTTCCGCTGCAGTTCGAGCATGTACATCCTGTCCCAGGGCGAAAGATTCGCAAAGAAGCGGATCTTGAGAGTAGTGGGCTAAAATTCGCAGCTCGATTTGCGAGTAATCGGCTGATAGAAGTACCCATCCAGGCTCCGTAGGATGAAACACTTTTCTCAGCTGTCTTCCCTGCTCAAGCCGCATGGGAATGTTCTGTAAATTTGGCTCTGTGCTCGACAAGCGACCGGTTGTTGCCACCGTCTGTTGAAAGGTGGTGTGGATCCTACCATTCTTCACTTGAGCCAGCAAACCATTCACATAGGTAGACATGAGTTTATTGAGCTGCCGATAGTCCAACACCTTTTCTATGATTGGGTGAGATGAACGCAGTTCCTCCAGTGTCTCTGCGTTGGTGGAATACCCCGTTTTTGTTTTTTTTGCCGTGGGCAAGCCCAACTTCTCAAACAGTATCGTCCCCATCTGCTTCGGAGAATTTATATTAAAGATTTCCTCGGCGAGCGCATATATGTCTAGCTCTAGTTGTTTTAAAGTGACACTAATCCCTTCGCCGACATGCGTCAATTGTTCTGCATCAACCCCGATGCCGTGAAGTTCAACTTCTGCTAATACCAGGCTAAGCGGTTCTTCGATGTCATGCAGTAAGCCCGTCAGTCCTAGTGCTTCAAGATCTTCCTGAAACTTGGGGGCGACCTGCGCTAAGGCGGCGGCTTCATGGGCGACGTTCAAGAAGACGTCTTGGTTCTGAACGTATTCTTTCACTAAATCCAGCGGGGCAAATTTAGTTCTTGAGGCTTGAATAAGATAAGAAGCCAAACCCAGGTCCAACGCAACGCCCTTTAACGAAGTTCCTTCATTAGCGAGCAACAAAGCCACCGTCTTACTATCTGCCAAGGTTTTGAGCACCCGATCACTACCCAACAATTCTGACCAAGCTTTGAGCACACCCTCAGATACTATTGATCGTGTCAACTTAAAAGAGTCGCCCAGAGTAGCTATTCCCCATTCCAGCCAGCGACCGCCTTGTAACCCTGTTCCCTCATAACGACAGGCTAACGTAAGCGGAACGTTTCCTGCTTGCCACTTTCCTATCTGTTCCAGCCAGCCCTCGTCAGAAAGCGTGCTTTCAGGCCAATCTTCCAACACAGCATCTAGGCTTTCTCCAGACGCATCTCCATCGTCTTTGTGACGCTCTTGCCACAAACGAGTCACACTTTTAAGATTATAATCTTGAAACACGGGGAGCACTTTGGTTGCTTGTGAGCGGTGGTAAACAAAATCTTCGATTGAAAATTCCAACGGTATTTCAGTGATCATCGTGGCCAATTTCTTACTAAGTCGTGCCTGATCAGCAAATTCTATCAAATTACTTTTAACTTTTTTTCCTGATACTTTGTCAGTATTCGCCAAAACCCCTTCGACTGTTTCAAACTCCCAGAGTAATTTTAACGCGGTTTTCTCACCGATTCCAGGCACTCCGGGGATATTGTCCGAGCTATCTCCCATGAGACCCTTTAGATCAATGATTTGGTAAGGTCTGAGTTGATAACGTTCCCATAAAGCATGTTCGTCATAACGTTCCACCTCACTAATTCCTTTTTTCGTCAAATATATATTGGCCTTGGGAGATATAAGTTGCAGCGCATCCCTGTCCCCTGTATAAATCTGAACTTCCATCCCCTGTGCTTCTGCTTGTTTGGTCACTGCAGCAATAAGATCATCCGCTTCATAACCCGACAGCTCCAGCATGGGAACATCTAAGGCTGATAAGACTTCTTTAAGATAATTAAATTGAGGGCGCAATCCCTCTGGGGTTTCTTTTCGTTGTGCTTTATACCCGGCATACTGTTCAATCCTGATCGTTGCCTTAGTTTTATCGAAAGCCACCAGCCAATAATCGGGCTGTTGTTCTTGTTCTAATTTAAAGAGCATGGTAAGGAAACCATGTAATACATTGGTCGGACGCCCATCGGCCGTGGTCAAGGGCGGCAGAGCATAAAAAGCGCGATACGCAAGACTATTTCCGTCTAAGATGATCATTTTGGGCATCGTGATCCCCCCAATCTTTTGCCATCAATTATATCATACCCACTGCTTTCTAACAAACGATGCGACATATAATAGAGACTATCGTGATCTTAATACGATTAGCCTCTATTATGATATTTATATATTATCTTTTTCAGCACGAACAGTGATACTCTTTAACTTTTAGGCCGCAGATAACGACTTTGTTGTAGGGGCTCACTGCTAATGATGACGCCGTTTTCTTTAACAATACGTTTAGATTTAACAATATAGGTAGAGTTTCCCTGGTTTAATACAGACGATCCAACTGCCGGCATAGTATTTGTGATTAGTACTTTCTGTCCAGGTTTAACCTTGCCATAAAACTCAATGGTAAGAGTGTTATGAGTGGTTTTAGTTCTCACAAGAAGGTAACCTTCTGAATCATTTTCGAACTTAAGGTCAAGATCGGGATAGGCAACCGTGGCATCTTGCCCTAAGGGAACATAGGTAATAGCCAAACTGTGGTTACTGCGTTGTGTGACTGCTAAGTTTGCTAATAGCCCGGTATTATATAAAGTACTAGAGACTTGACATATACCGCCTGCTAAACCTGGAATAAATTTGCCATTAACAATGATATAAGCATCTTTATAGCCATCCTTTACGGTTCTTTCACCCACAATCTGGTTGAAAGATAAAATGGCACCCGGCTTAATGATGGCCATATCTAAGGCTTTTGCAGCAATTTTCACATTCACGGTTCTAGCTATTTGTGAGGGATTGAAAGTAGTCGTATAGCTTGATAATAACCCTGTTATCTTCTGATCTTCAAGTTGAGCAGTCGTAATAAGTGGTTTTTGCTCTTTAAAGTCTACCTTGAGCTCAGGCACCAGTTTGTAGATGTTAATCCCTTTTACTTTTGTAATAAGTGCCTCAAAATCGATGATCGAACCCACATGATCACCTGTAATAGTCATAGTATTGTTTTTAGTAATTTGAAACTTAGCATCTACGGCAGAAATACTAAACGCTTCCAATGTGTTGTTGATCGTGACGCCTAACTTTGATTCATCCCACGTTTGCAGAAGTGTAATGTCCCCAATGTTTTCTGCTGACATTTTTGATACTATCTTTGTATAGATTGAACCATTCCTTCCAATATCATAGGCTTCTTGTAATGCCAAATCATCATTTACGCCAAGACCTAAGTCATCCAACCTCACTGCAGGCGCTTGTTGACCCACATTTAGTTTTATAGTTTGACTCTGCAACCTATTAACTTCTTCGTCAATCATTTTCTTAGCATCATCTTGTGTCAAATCACCAACATCGATGCCTGATACTGTGACCCATTTTTGAATTTTATGATTATCATGTGTATAGATCAGTGCTAGGGTTCCAACTGAAAATAAGATAATAAATAAGAGTCCAACAGTATTAATAAAGAATTTTCTCCATTTGATACCTTTACTTAAACCATTTTCGGGGTCTACACCAAGTCCTGTATTCATTCCAGTAACCTACTCTCTGATAGTTTAATAATGCAAAACATATTGCTTTAAGTTTGCATTATATGGGCCTTATCTTCCCAATTGTCTAGCGTATATGATATCTGAAATACCAGATATAGTAGCGTTTGGATTTCTTAGTCCATTCGTATAGATCGCAAGAATATAGGGTCTTTCAGTATATATAATTCCTATATCGTGAACATTAGAGCCGTAATTTCCAATTTTATGTGCAACAATCGAATTGGGCAAATTATGACTAATTCGATCATTAAAGATTGTCTGCTTCATAAAACCAATTAATTTAGAGTAATTCTTATTCCCCTGATTTGCTCCATCGTTTAAGCTCTTAAGGGCATTGAAGGCTCCTTGAGCGGTGATTTCATTTTTAGTATGATTCGTTGTAATACCCAATTTAATGTCTTCTAGCCTTTTGTAATTACTATAATTTATCCTTTTTATAAGCATATTGGCGGCTATATTATCAGAGTAACGTATAGCATATTCGACGAGAGTACTCACCTTGATAGGCGAAGCTAGATTAGTATTTTGCAGTAGTCCAGTACCGCCTTCTCTTGACGATTCAGTAAATTTCAGGGTATCTGTCTCTTTTAGAGTTCCCTTGGATACCATGTCATAAATCATCATTGCAAGTGGTACTTTGTACGTACTAGCTGCCGTAAACACTTTACTTTCATTGATTGAGATCGTAGAACCTGAGGATATATCATAATAGACCAAACCGACTTTACCTGCCTCATCCCCAAGAAAATTTCTAATCGAATCTTCAAGGCTGGATGCGGCAAGCATTGCCTCTTGGGCCGCCTTTGCTGCTAGCTGTTTCTCTTCGTTTTCTTTTATAGCTTTTTGAAGTTCAAATATAGTGACGCTTTCGACAAGTTCATTAGAGCTTTTCATCTTTAACTGTGTATCCTGGTCTTCTAAATCCTTTAGTTGGATAGACCCAAGAGTTAGTTGCGCGTCAGCACTAGTTGCTGTACTATCTCTCACTGTCCCAAATATCCCTAAGAATAATGATGATGTTATGATGATCACAACAGCGGCTACCGCAAAGGCATGATGTCTCTTTCGTCTAGTCCTTTTAATCATATTTCATTTCACTCTCCCGCTTTCTAATCTTTGTGCAAATTAGCATTAGGTACGCTAACCCAGTAAAACAATAAATGAACAATGAGAATCCGCATGAACACTAATTTGGTAATTTCTGTTAGAAATCAGCCAAAAAACTTGGTGCTATCATGCGGAAACATGTCAAAAAATCGAAAAAATGTCATAAATGATGGTTATATGCTAACAATATTATATGTGAAATTATGATGACGTTCAAGCCTTAATTGCTGTTTCCTAAAGTAATTTTTTTTCATATACCAGCTGCAGCTTCTTACTTAGTTCCTTTTATTTACAATTGTAACTGGTGACAACTCTCAATTATGTCCAGCTGAATTAGCTCTGAAGGAAAGCTGAAGGTCTGCTGAGTAAAATAAAAATAGAGCCTCGAAAGGCTCTATTTACATAATCATTATGGTGGGCGAGGGGGGACTTGAACCCCCACATCCTCTCAGATATCGGATTTTGAGACCGACGCGTCTGCCATTCCGCCACTCGCCCAATAAGCTCGTCCTTAATTAAAGAAGACTTAGATATAATACCATTAATTGAAAGGCTTAGTCAAGACCTTTTGCTAAATTAAGTGTAACTTTTTCTTCGTACTCAATTGTAAAACTTATTTCCACCCCTACTAACCTCACAGGTGGAAGTTAGTCTTGCAAATAAAAGGGTAGCTTTTAGTTGTACAAATTATTATACTCTTATCTGGCTCGGTTGCATGCAGTAA
>Ga0209386_1000497_pt1 | contig 19117 bp, 21 predicted proteins | sample NGEPertwo_FD_184510 | JGI IMG/M metagenome (GOLD analysis project Ga0209386, IMG submission 184510) | Arctic peat soil microbial communities from the Barrow Environmental Observatory site, Barrow, Alaska, USA - NGEE Permafrost154B-two... | ecosystem: Environmental > Terrestrial > Soil > Wetlands...
CGTTGGCCAGCTCCGTCAGGGCCTGCAGCAGCTCCTCCCGCCCGCCGAGGTCCAGGCCCGCGGCGGGTTCGTCGAGCAGCAGCAGCTCCGGGTCGGTCATCAGCGCGCGCGCGATCTGGGCCCGCTTGCGCTCGCCCTCGCTGAGCGTCCCGAACGTCCGGTCGGCCAGCTCGCCGACGCCGAAGACGTCCAGCAGGGCGTGCGCACGCTCGTGATCGAGCGCCTCGTACGCCTCACGCCAGCGACCGGTCGTGCCGTACGCGGCGGTGAGCACGACGTCGAGCACGCTCTCGGTCGGCGGGATCCGGTCGGCGAGGGCTGCCGACGCAACGCCAACCCGTGGACGCAGCTCGAAGACGTCGACGGCGCCCAGCCGGCACCCCAGCACCGTCGCGGTGCCCGAGGTCGGGTGCATCCGCCCCGAAGCGATCTGGAGCAGCGTCGTCTTGCCTGCGCCGTTGGGGCCGAGGACCACCCACCGCTGCCCGTCGGCCACGGTCCACGACACCGAGTCAAGGATGGTCGTGCCGCCGCGCCGGATGGTCACGTCCCGCAGATCCAGCACCATGCGCCGACCCTAACCCGCCGCAGCACGCACCCGCCGAGCGGCTCGCGCCAGGCCACGTCTTCGGCTGCCCGACTAAGTTGGGTCAGGTGGATCCCGCCGTCCTGGACCTCCCCCGGTCCGTCCACCTCGCCCTGTGGCTGCCGCACGCGGACCGCTCGCCGAGCGCGACCGAGCGAGCCCTTGCGGTCATCCAGGGCGAGGACGAGCCGCACACCGTCACTGCTGATGGGGACGTGCCGGGGACCCTGAGCAGCCTCGCCGAGCTCCTCCGCGCCTGGGCTCGAGAGGCGGTCGCCGTCGCCGCGGTCCTGCCGGTGCCCGGTGACGTCGGTGGCGTGCCGGCACCGGTCAGCGGTGACGCGATCGACGCCGGTGAGTGCGTCCTGGTGTCGACGCCTGAAGGCTCCTTCGCCGCGGTCCCGCGGGTGGCGGCGTTCGGCAGCGCCGCAGATACCGGGTACCTGGTCGACTGGCGGGTCACCAGGGTGCCGGACTGGTCGCTCGCCGTGCTGGCCGCCGTCGGCTCGCTCCCCGATGCGGAGCGCGACCTGCGGGCGGCCCTGATCACCGCCACCGACGCCCTGGACTCCCTCGAGGTCGCCCAGTGGCGACCCGACGCGGCTGAGGCGTTCGCAGCGCTTCGGGCCACCCCCACCCACCTACCACCGGGACTGGACCCGCGGCGCGCGCAGGTCCTTGCCCTGGCCGCCCGGCTGAGCGCAGTCGTCGAGGTGGCCACCGCGGACGACGGCGGGGCGGTGAACCTGTGGCAGGCGGACCAGCGTTCGGCGGCCCTGCGTCACATCGAGCGCGCTGCCCGGCGAGCGGTGTGCGCCGCGACGATCACGCCCTGAGTCGCCGAGCAGCGAGTCGGAGCACCAGGTCAGAGCACTGGGTCAGAGCACCGAGCGATAGATGTCCAGGGTCCGCTCGGCGATCGCGTCCCACGCGAAGTGGTCCTCGACGCGGCGTCGGGCTGCCCGGCCCATCTCGGCCGCCCGGTCCGGGTCCGCGACCACCGCAGCCAGCGCGTCGCCGAGGTCGGCGACGAACTCGTCCGGACGAACCGGGGTGCCCGTACCGTCCTGCACCTGCTCGATCGGGACCAGGACACCGGTGACGCCGTCATCGACCACCTCGGGGATCCCTCCGGTGGCGGTGCCCACCACCGGCAGCCCGCACGCCATCGCCTCGAGGTTGACGATCCCGAGCGGCTCGTACACCGACGGGCACACGAACACCGTTCCGGCCGAGAGCACCGCGACGAGGTCCTGCCGCGGCAGCATCTGCTCGATCCACACGACGCCGCCGCGGGTGCCGCGAAGGTCGGCCACCAGACCGGCCACCTGCGCCGCGATCTCCGGCGTGTCGGGGGCTCCGGCGCACAACACCAGCTGGACGTCCTCCGGCAGCCGCTCCGCCGCGCGGAGCAGGTAGGGCAGACCCTTCTGGCGGGTGATCCGGCCGACGAACACGACGGCCGGTCGGTCGGGATCGATACCAAGGCCGCGGACCACCTGGTCGGCCCGCGCGAGGTCGTCACCCTCGGGCCTACGCCAGCCGGCCAGGTCGATCCCGTTGTGCACGACCTTGACCCGCTCCGGGTCGACCCTCGGGTAGACGCGCAGGATGTCGGCACGCATCCCGGCACTCACGGCGATCACGGCCTGCGCGTGCTCGTAGGCGGTGGACTCGGCCCAGCCGGACAAGGCATACCCGCCGCCGAGCTGCTCGGCCTTCCATGGCCTCAGCGGCTCCAGGCTGTGCGCGGTCACCACGTGCGGGACACCGTACAGCAGGGCGCCGACGTGCCCGGCCAGGTTCGCGTACCAGGTGTGCGAGTGCACGACGTCCGCGCCGACGGTGTCGCCGGCCATCAACAGGTCGACACCAAGGGTGCGCAGGGCGGCGTTTTGGTCCGTCAGGCCGGCCGGGATGTCGTACCCGGTGACCCCGACGTCGTCCCGGGGGCCGTCGAAGCAGCGCACCCGCACGTCGACCTGCCGCCGGAGCACCGCGGCCAGCTCGGTGACGTGCACACCGGCACCGCCGTAGACGTGTGGGGGGTACTCCCGGGTCAGCAGGTCGACGCGCACAAGCGACACGCTATCCCGACCCGGGTCCGGCGACCGGCTCCGGCGACGGCGCGGACGCGCCGGGTGAAACAGCCTACGTCTTGACTTGTCGGGACTTTACCGCGCAAGGTTCAGAACACGGGAGGCGGCACGGAGGCGAGCAGCCTCTACCTCCCGCAAAACCCACAACGGAGTGTGTACCGATCCAGGGAGTGCCCAACATGACCACATCGCTTCTCCGCCGCGGTATCTGTGCCGTGGCGTGCACGATCGTCCTCGGCGTCGCAGGTGCCGTGCCGGCGTCCGCCGAGAACGACGTCCTCGACGGGTCGACCAAGCTGTTCGTCGACTCGCAGAGCTCCACCAACCAGGCTGCCCGCGACCTGCGGGGCCAGGCCCAGCGCGACGCCCAGCTCCTCAGCCGATACCCCGGTGCCACATGGTTCACCGACGGCACGCCGGGGCAGGTGCGCCGCGAGGTCGCCGACCTCGTCCGGCGAACCGACCACAAGGTGCCCGTGCTGGTCGCCTACAACCTTCCCTACCGCGACTGCGGGCAGTACTCCGAGGGCGGTGCGCTCAGCACTGCGGCGTACAAGGCCTGGATCGACGGCTTCGCGGCCGGCATCGGCAATTCCGACGCGGTCGTGATCCTCGAGCCGGACGGCCTGGGTCTGATCCCGAACTACGTCAGCGAACTCGACGGCAGCAAGAACTGCACGATCACCGATCCCGAGGCGACGCCCGAGGCGACGCCCGAGGCTCGTTTCGCGCAGCTCAACTACGCGGTCGACGTCCTCACGGCGCTGCCGAACACCGCCGTCTACCTCGACGCCAGCCACAGCGGATGGCAGAACGTCAGCGAGTCGGCATTCCGGCTGCTGAAGGTCGACGTCGAGCAGACGGACGGCTTCTACCTCAACGCATCCAACTACCAGTACACCTCCAACCAGGTTCAGTACGGCACCTGGGTGTCCAGCTGCATTGCGGCGGCGACGTCGTCCCCGAGCTGGACTGGTGACCCGGTCGGGCCGCTCGGTTCCGGCTTCCCCGACTGCCCGAACCAGTACTGGAACGGTGGGCCTCTGCCCTCCACGATCGCAGTGCTGTTCGGCGAGTGGAACGGCGTGGCGCTCAGCCCGTACGGCGTGTGGAGTGACGAGTCGAACGTCCAGGCGCTGAACACGTCGGGGCTCAATCTCCGCTACGCCGGCATGGCGCCGGGGACGACCCACTTCGTCATCGACACCAGCCGCAACGGCCAGGGCCCTTGGGACTGGGCAGGCGCCGAGTACTCCGACGCCGGCACCGCTCAGGACTGGTGCAACCCGCCGGACCGTGGTCTCGGCATCCCGCCGACGACCGACACCGGCAACCCTCTGGTCGACGCCTACCTGTGGATCAAGGTCCCGGGTGAGTCCGACGGGTCGTGCACCCGCGACGGTTCGGCAGGGGCGCAGGACCCGGAGCGCGGGATGGTCGACCCGGCAGCCGGCGCCTGGTTCGCCGAGCAGGCCCGTGAGCTGATCGAGCTCGCGAACCCGGATCTGGCCCTGCCGGGCAACCACCACCACAACGCCTGGTGGCGGAGCCATCACTGAGGCCGTAGCGCCCAGGTAGTGGCACATGAGTGAGGCGGAGGGGCCCCCTTGCCCCTCCGCCTCACTTGTCTGCTCCCACGACCCGCGCCGAGCGGGTCGACGCCCGCCGGCGACGTGACGGCGTCCCGCCGCGCCATCTGGTCGCAACGCCCGCGCGGCCCTAGGGTCGAACCATGGCAGCGCCCCACGTCCTGGCCATCGTCCTCGCCGGCGGTGAAGGCAAGCGACTCATGCCGCTCACCGCCGATCGCGCCAAGCCCGCGGTGCCCTTCGGAGGGCTCTACCGGCTGGTCGACTTCGCGCTGTCGAACCTGGTGAACTCCCGGTACCTGCAGATCATCGTGCTGACCCAGTACAAGTCGCACAGCCTGGACCGGCACGTGGCCCGGACCTGGCGGATGTCCCCGCTCCTGGGGAACTACGTCGCTCCCGTCCCGGCCCAGCAGCGGGTCGGCAAGCACTGGTACCTGGGCAGCGCGGACGCGATCTACCAGTGCCTGAACATCATCCGCGACGAGGGCCCGGACATCGTCGTCGTCGTCGGTGCCGACCACGTGTACCGGATGGACTTCAACCAGATGGTCGACGCGCACATCGAGTCCGGCGCGGAGTTCACCGTCTCGGCGATCCGGCAGCCGATCGCGATGGCCGACCAGTTCGGCGTGATCGACACCACCGCCGAGGACCCGACCCGCATTGCGGAGTTCCTGGAGAAGCCCACGTCACCGAAGGGTCTGCCGGACTCACCCGGCGAGATCCTCGCCTCGATGGGCAACTACGTTGCCAACGCCGACGCGCTGATCGAGGCGGTCACCAAGGACTCCGAGAACCCGACCTCCAAGCACGACATGGGCGGCGACATCGTGCCGTACTTCGTGCAGAAGGGCACGGCCGGGGTCTACGACTTCATCCGCAACGACGTGGCCGGCTCGACGGACCGCGACCGCGACTACTGGCGCGACGTGGGGACGCTGGACTCGTACTACGACGCGCACATCGACCTGATCTCGATCAACCCGGTGTTCAACCTCTACAACACGGACTGGCCGCTGTTCTCGGGCTACGCCGGGCTGCCGCCGGCCAAGTTCGTGCACGCCGGCCCTGGTCGGCTCGGCCACGCCGCGGACTCCCTTGTCTCCCCCGGCGTCATCGTCTCCGGGGCGACGGTCTCCGGGTCGGTGCTCTCGCCGGGCGTCTACCTGCACTCGTGGTCGTCCGTCAGCGACTCGGTGATCCTGGACGACGTCGCCGTCGGTCGGCACGCCCAGGTGCACCGGGCGATCCTGGACAAGAACGTCGTGATGGAGGAACGGGCGAGGGTGGGCATCGACCCCGAGCACGACCGCGCCAGGGGGTTCACCGTGACGGACTCCGGGATCACTGTCGTGCCCAAGGGCACCGTCGTCACGGCCTGACCGCCGGCACCGGCCGTCGTCAGTCGATCGGGTGCACGAACAGCCCCGAACGCAGCTTGGGCTCGAACCAGGTGGACTTCGGGGGCATCACCTCGCCGAGATCGGCGATGTCCATCACCTCGACCGGTGACGTGGGATGCATCGCGAACGCGACGGCGAAGTCGCCGGAGTCGACGAGCCGCATCAGCTCGGCCGGTCCACGGATGCCACCGACGAAGGCGATCCGCTGATCGGTGCGCGGATCGTCGATCCCCAGCAGCGGGGCCAGCACCTGCTCCTGCAGCAACGAGACGTCCAGGCGCGCGATCGGATCGGACTCGTCGACGACTCCGGCGCGCGCCGTCAGCAGGAACCAGCGGCCGTCCAGGTACACGCCGAACTGGTGCCGCCCGGGCTCGGGCGCCCCGGGCGACGGCTCGATGTCGAAGCCGGCGGCCAGGGCGGCAAGGAAGGACACCGAGCCGTGGCCGCCGAGATCGCGCACCACCCGGTTGTAGGCCATCACCGTCACCTCGTCGGCCGGGAAGACCACGCTGGGGAACTCCGCGGCACCGCCATCGCCGCGTTCGCCGGCTACCCGGGCCGCGGCGGCGCACCGGTGGTGCCCGTCGGACACGTACAGGATCGGGATCGCGGCGAAGGCGGTGACCAGGGTCGTGACCACGTCCGGGTCCTGAACGGTCCAGATCGTGTGCCGGATGCCGTCGCAGTTCAGGTCGTACTCCGGCTCTCCGGAGGTGACCTGCGCCACGGTGGCCGCGATGGTCGTGGCACCGGGAGCGTCCGGGCGGTACATCAGGAAGACCGGCTCGTCGTGCGCGCCGAGGGCGTCGATGTGCCGGGTCCGGTCCGTCTCCTTGTCCGGGCGGGTGTGCTCGTGGGTGGCGATCAGCCCGCCCCGGTACTCCTGCACGCTCGCGCAGCCCACGACCCCGGTCTGGACCGCGGCTGCCATCTGCTGGCGGTACACCAGCAGACCCGGTGCCTCGTCACGGACCAGCACGCCGCGGCGCACGAAGTCCTCCAGGTTCGCCCTGCCGAGCGCGTAGACCTCGTCGCGGTGCGGGTCAACGTCACCGAGATCGATCTCGGGTCGGGAGATGCGCAGGAAGCTGTCCGGGTTGCCGGCGGCCAGGGCCCTGGCTTCGGCGGTGTCCACCACGTCGTACGGCGGGGCAGCGACCCGGCCGACCAGCGCGCGCGGCGGACGGAGGGCTCGGAACGGTCGGATCAAGGCCACGCGCATACCTTTCCATGCCGGGGGCAGGGGCCCGAATCCGGGTGTGAACCCGCCGTCAGGCTCCCCGTGCCACCCGTGCCACCCGGCGGTCGGCCGCGGCGGCGAGCAGGTAGAAGGCCTGCGCCTCCGCAGAGCGCCCCGCGTGGTCGAAGTGCGGTGACCCGGCGACCGGGCGGACGAAGCCGTCCGGCCCGACGCCGCGCGCGGCCGCGGCCCGCAGGTCACGTCCGACCGCCGCCCACGACGGGTCGAGCCACCCGTCAGCCACGCCGGTCAGGGTCGCGTAGGCGAGCATCTGGGCGACATTGGCCTCGACGAACGTCTCCGGGTCGTCCAGGACGTCATGGAACAGCCCGTCGTCGCGACGGTGAGCCAGGCACACCTCGATGATCTCCCGCGCCTGGGCCGCGAGCTCGTCCCGATAGGGCTCGGCCGCCTCCTCGCGCCACGCGCGCGCCAGGCCCGCGGCCGCCCAGCCGTTCCCGGTGCCCCAGTGCGCGGGCCACACCAGCGACGCCGTCGGCTCGTCCCAGCGCGCGGCGTACAGCCCGCCGGGAGTCTGCAGGCGTTGCCGGTGCCCGGCCAGCTGGGCCATCGCCGCCTCCGGGCGGCCGAGCCGGAACAGGGCCGGGACCAGCATGTACACCGAGTCGGTCCACATCTGACGGCTGCCGGTGATGTGGAAGAGGGTCCCGTCCGTGGCGCGCGGGCAGCCCGACTCGAACCAGGCCAGCTGACGGTCCAGCCCGGCGCGCAGGGCCGGGTCCCCGGTGAGCCGCCAGGCGGCGTCCACCACCTCCACCAGGGCACCGCAGTTGACCAGGCCTCCCCCGTCGACCTCGCCGAGGCGACCGTCGGAGTCCTGGCGCACGACCGCGTCGTCCGCGATCACCCGGACCAGGTCGTCACGGCCGAGGTCAAGGGCAGCGTGCCCAGTCACGCCCTGCTCCCAGGAGAGCCGCTGCAGGGCCAGCAGGGCGGTCAGGACCGCCTGCTCGATGTCGACCGGCTGGTCGGGTGGGATGCTCATGCCCTCATTCTGGCCAAGCCGGGCGGACGACGTCGCGCAGGACGGCACCGAGGTGCTCCAACCCCGACCACGGCGCCTCGACCCAGAGCGCTGCGTACGCCGCGGTGGGCAGCCCGGTGCGGACCTGGGCCAGGTGAGTGGGCTCGCCACTGCCGGCCAGGTACGCCGCGGTCGCGGACATCGCCGGCTCGTGGCCCACCACCAGAAGGGTGCGGACCCGGCCCTCGGTGCCCCGGATCAGCTCGACGACCTCCTCGGCACGGGCCCCGTAGAGCTCGTCCGACACGATGACGTCGGGCTCCGGCTCGTCACCCAGCGCCTCGGCGACCTTCTGCCAGGTCTCCCGGGCCCGTACCGCGGAGGAGACGAGCACGGTGTCCGGCACCAGTCCGGCCTGGCGCAGCCCCGCGCCCACTGCCATGCCCTGGCGCCAGCCACGCGGCTGGAGGCGCCGCAGCTCGTCCGAGACCCGTCCGGCCGCCTCGGCCTTCGCATGACGCAGGAGCACCAGTCGTCGCCCGTTCGGCATCTCATTGCCCCATCGCGTGGAAGCCACCGTCGACGTGCACGATCTCACCGGTGGTGGCAGGGAACCAGTCGGACAGCAGGGCGGCGACACCCCGCGCGGTGGGCTCGGGGTCGTACGCGTCCCAGCCCAGTGGTGCACGCTGCGGCCAGCCGCTCTCCAATGCCTCGAACCCCGGGATCGACTTGGCGGCCGTGGTGCGGATCGGTCCCGCGGAGACCAGGTTGACCCGGATCCCGTGCGGACCGAGGTCGCGGGCCAGGTATCGCGCGGTGGACTCGAACGCCGCCTTGGCCACGCCCATCCAGTCGTACACCGGCCAGGCGTAGCGCGCGTCGAACGTGAGCCCCACGAGCGCGGACCCACTGACCATCAGCGGCCGCGCGGCCACGGCGAGGGCCTTCAGCGAGAACGCCGAGACCTGAATGGCTGTCGCGACGTCCTCCCACGGCCCGGCGAGGAAGTTGCCGCCCATCACCGACTGCGGGGCGAACCCGATCGAGTGCACCACGCCGTCCAGTCGATCGGTGTGCTCCCGTACGCGGTCCGCGAGCGCATCCAGGTTCTCGGTCGACGTGACATCCAGCTCGACCACCGGTGCCGGGCTCGGCAGCCGCCGGGCGACCGTCTCGGTCAGGCGCATCTGCCGGCCGAACGAGGTCAGGACCACCTCGGCGCCCTCCGTCTGCGCCAGGCGCGCAACGTGGAAGGCGATCGAGGTGTCCGTGAGGACACCGGTGATCAGGAGCTTCTTGCCGTCGAGCAGCGCCATGACGCTTCCCTTCGTCGTCGTCCCGGTCCGATCCCCGTCCGGAGAGCGGGCGGGCCTCAGTGCCCCATACCCAGCCCACCGTCCACCGGGATCACAGCCCCGCTGATGTACCCGGCCTCCGCGGACGCCAGGAAGTGCACAACACCCGCCACCTCGTCAGGCTGGGCGAACCTCCCCAGCGGGATCGCCGCACGGTAGGCCTCTTGGCGGTCCGGGGGCAATGTAGCGGTCATTGCCGTGTCAATGAAGCCCGGGGCGACGACGTTGGCGGTGATGCCCCGGGCGCCCAGCTCGCGGGTCAGCGAGCGAGCCATCCCGATCAACCCGGCCTTGGACGCCGAGTAGTTGACCTGGCCGGCGCCGCCGTACAACGCGACCACCGACGACACCAGGATGATCCGGCCACGACGCATCCGGATCATGCCCTTCGCCGCCCTGCGCACGCAGCGGAACGCACCAGCAAGGTTGATGTCCAGGACCTGGTCGAAGTCCTCGTCGGTCATCCGCAGGAGCAGCTGGTCGCGGGTGATGCCCGCGTTGGCCACCAGGATCTCCACCGGCCCCTGCGCGCCCTCGACCTCCGCGAAGGCGGCGTCGACCGCTGCCGAGTCGGTCACGTCGCCGACAACGCCCAGGACGCCGGCCGGCGGCCGACCGCTGCGGTCAAGGGAGGCCACCCTGTCTCCAGCCGCGAGGAACCTCTCGGCGATCGCCTGCCCGATGCCCCGGCTGGCGCCGGTCACCAGGACGCTACGGGGTGTGGTGTCCGCCACGGATGTCTCCTTGTCTCGGATCGCACCGATCCGGAGCCGACGGTAGCCGAATCGACCGGTCGCCCGCCGCTGGTGCCCACGACGTCGTGCCCCGATCGGCCCCGCTGGGGTGGGTCGGGCACGCTGCCTAGACTCGTTCTGTGAGCCCACGGCGCAGGAGGGCGGTGCACCAGGAGCCGGTCAGGATCACCACCGCCGCCCCCTCCCTCTCCGATGACGTCGCCCGGCGCACCCGGCGCTACCTGATCCAGATGGGCATCCGGGTGGTCTGCTTCCTCGGCGCGGTCGCGGTGGACCACTGGATCCGCTGGGTGCTGCTGGCCGGGGCCGTCGTCCTGCCGTACGTCGCGGTCGTGCTGGCCAACGCCGGGCGGGAGCGCCGGACGGACCCCGGGACGTTCCTGGCACCGCCCGCCCTGCCACCCGGTCCGGCCCCGCCGCCGAGAGGACACTGAGCAGGTGAGCGACCTGGTCTGCAGCGCCCGCGGGTGTGCCGCGCACGCCGTCTGGGGCGTGCGCTGGAACAACCCCAAGCTGCACACGCCGGACCGACGCAAGGTCTGGCTGGCCTGCGAGGACCACCGCGAGCCTTTGGAGCAGTTCCTCGCCCGCCGGGGCTTCCACCGGGACACCGTGCCGGTGGCCGACCTGTCGACCGACCCGTGAGCGACCTCCGACGCACCGTCGGTGTGCTCGCCGTTGCCCTGCTGGTCGCGGCCGGCTGTGTGCAGGCCGGCATCTGGCAGTGGGGCCGGCACCAGGACCGCAGCCGGACCGCCGCGCTGCTGGAGACCAACTACGACGCCGCGCCGGTCCCGCTGGCCGACCTGATGGCCGACGGGCTCGCACCTGACGAGGTGTGGCACCCCGTGGTGGCCGTCGGGCACTACCTGCCCGACGCGGGCGTGCTGCTGCGGGGCCGCCCGGTGGCCGGTCAGCCGGCGGTGCACGCCCTCGAGCTGCTTGCCGTCGACACCGGACCGCTGACGGGTTCGTTGCTGGTGGTCAACCGCGGCTGGGTCGGTGTCACCGCCGATCAGGGCCTGCCCGACGTCGCGGACCCGCCGTCGGGTGCCGTGCGGGTGGTGCTGCGGCTGCGTCCGTCCGAGCCGCCGTCGAACCGGTCGGCCCCGGACGGTCAGGTGCGATCGATCAGCGTCGAGGACGTCCGCCGAGTGGCCGGACCCGCGACGCAGGAGTCCGCCGAGGCCGACTCGACGGTGCTGCCGGCCTACGGCGTCCTGGTCAGCGAGGACGGGCGGCCCGCCGAGGCGCTCGAACCCCAACCCCGCCCGGAGGTCACCCTCGGGATCAACCTGTCCTACGCGTTCCAGTGGTGGGTGTTCGCCGTCGGCGCGCTCGTGGGTGGCGTGCTGCTGGTTCGGCGCCCACCGGAGTCGACCCCCGGTGGCCCCCGGCGTCCCGGCACGACCGGCCGCCCGGCGGGAGCAGCCGGTGCGCCGAACGCACCCGGCTCAGCGCCCCGCACCCGCCGTCGGCCGACGGCAGAGGAGGAGGAGGACGCGCTGCTGGACGCGCAGACGGGCGCCGAGCACTGAGCACTGAGCCAGAACTCCCTCGATGGGGCCGCCGGTGTCAGCCGGCCTTCTTCGATGCCGCGCGACGAGCCTCGGCCGCCGCACCCCGGGTCGCGCCACCGCGGCTGCGCATGGCGACGCCGGACTCCGCGAGAACGCCGTGCACGAAACCGTACGAGCGTCCGATGTCCTCCGACATCGACCTGATGCTCTCCCCCCGCTGGTACCTCTTCACCAGCGTGGCGGCAAGGTCCTTGCGGCCCGCGCCGGTGATCCGGGAGCCCTTCGGCAATCGTTCGCCCATGGTGGTCCTCCTGAGGTGGTCGGCCGTCGGTACCGGTCGCGAAAGGTCACGCGAGTGCGATGAGATCCGCGTAACCGTCGTTCCATAGATCTTCGTCGCCATCCGGCAGGAGCACCACTCGGTCGGGTGCCAGCGCCGCCACCGCGCCCTCGTCGTGTGTGACGAGCACGACGGCGCCCTGATAGCTGCGCAGTGCGTTGAGCACCTCGCCCCGGCTCGCCGGGTCAAGGTTGTTGGTCGGCTCGTCCAGGAGCAGCACGTTCGCAGCGGAGACCACGAGCGTCGCCAGGGCCAGCCGGGTCTTCTCCCCGCCGGAGAGCACCCGGACCGGCTTGTCGGCGTCGTCGCCGGAGAACAGGAACGAGCCGAGGACCGAGCGCACCTGGGTGTCGGTGAGATCGGGCGCCGCATGCCGGAGGTTCTCCAGCACCGTGGTGCTCGCGTCGAGCGTCTCGTGCTCCTGGGCGTAGTAGCCGAGCTTGAGGCCGTGGCCGGGCACGATCTCGCCGGTGTCCGGCGACTCGATGCCGGCGAGCAGCCGGAGCAGGGTCGTCTTGCCGGCGCCGTTGAGACCGAGGATGACCACCCGGCTCCCCCGGTCGACGGCCAGGTCGACGTCGGTGAACACCTCGAGCGACCCGTAGGACTTGCTCAGGCCGGTCGCGGTCAGCGGTGTGCGCCCGCACGGCGCGGGCGTGGGGAAGCGCAGGTGGGCGACCTTGTCCGCGGTGCGCTGCGCCTCCAGGCCGGAGAGCAGGCGCTCGGCGCGCTTGGCCATGTTCTGGGCCGCGACGGCCTTGGTCGCCTTGGCCCGCATCCGGTTCGCCTGGGCCATCAGCACGGCGGCCTTCTTCTCGGCGTTGGCCCGCTCCTTGCGACGACGGCGCTCGTCGGTCTCCCGCTGGGCCAGGTAGGCCTCCCAGCCCAGGTTGTACAGGTCCAGCTCGGCGCGGTTGGCGTCCAGGTGGAACACCCTGGTCACCGCCGTGCGCATCAGGCCGACGTCGTGGCTGATCACCAGGAAGCCGCCGGCGTAGGAGCCCAGGAAGTCCCGCAGCCAGACGATGGAGTCCACATCGAGGTGGTTGGTCGGCTCGTCGAGCAGCAGGGTGTCCGCGCCGGAGAACAGGATCCGGGCCAGCTCGACCCGACGGCGCTGGCCGCCGGACAAGGTTCCGATCGGCTGGTGCAGCACCCGATCGTCCAGGCCGAGGTTGGCCGCGATCCGGGCCGCCTCGCTCTCGGCGGCGTACCCACCGGCGGCCGTGAACCGCGCCTCGAGCCGGCCGTAGCGGTCCATCGCGGCATCCCGGGTCTCCGGGTCGGCCGAGGCCATCGCGCCCTCGGTGCTCCGCATGGACCGGATCAGGTGGTCCAGCTTCCGCACGGACAGGATCCGGTCCATCGCCAGCACGTCGAGGTCGCCGGTGCGTGGGTCCTGCGGGAGGTACCCGACGTCACCGGTCCGCGTCACCCGTCCGCCGGTGGGCTGGGCCTCACCGGCCAGCACGCGGGTGAGCGTCGTCTTGCCCGCGCCGTTGCGGCCCACCAGGCCGATCCGGTCGCCTGCCGCGATCCGGAAGGTCGCACCGGTGAGCAGGCTCCTGGCACCGACGCGCAGCTCGACGTCGTGCGCGGTGATCACTGAGGTTTCCTCTCACGGGGGGCCGTACGGCTTGGTGGGCGGACGCAAACGCCGCCCATCGTACGACCGGCTAGCGTGACCACCGGCCCGATTTCCCCCGCCAGGCGCCGTTCGCGGTGACCGACGAAGGAGAACACATGATGGACCACGACGACGACGCTGCCGAACAACGGCCGGACGGCTCGGTCGCCCTTCCGGTCGCCGCCGTCCCCCGCACCGCGGTGACCGACGTCGCCCTGATCGCCACGATGGCCGCGTTCATCGCGGTGTGCGCGGTGCTGCCGTCGATCACCCTGCCCGGGATGGTCGTGCCGATCACGCTGCAGACGTTCGCCGTGATGTTAGCCGGCGTGCTGCTCGGCGCCCGGCGCGGCGCGCTGGCCGTGCTGCTCTACCTCGCTGCCGGGCTGGCCGGCCTGCCGGTGTTCGCCCAGGGCACCGGGGGGCTCGCGGTCCTCGGCAAGCCCTCCCTCGGCTACCTGCTGGCCTTCCCGCCGGCCGCCGCGCTGGCCGGCTTCCTGGTCAGCCGGGCGCGGACGGTGCGTCCCCGGATGCTGCCCCTGGTGGTCTTCGGCGCCGCGATGGCCGGCAGCCTGGTGTTCACCCACCCGATCGGCATCGCGGTGATGGGCGCCCGCCTGGGGATGTCCGCACAGGAGGCCATCACCACCGGGGCGGTGTTCCTGCCCGGTGACGTGATCAAGAACGTGCTGGTCGCGATCGTGGCCGCTGCCGTGTTCCGCGCGTTCCCGGACATGCTCGAGCGCCGCTGAGGGCCTGCGCATGATCGAGCTGCGCGACGCCACCGTCACCGTCCGCTCCGACGGCGGGGTCCGCACGCTCCTGGCACCCACCACCTGCACCCTCACCGAGCAGCGCGTGGCCGTGATCGGGGCCAACGGGTCCGGCAAGTCGACCCTGGCACGCCTGGTCAACGGCCTGGTGCTCCCCGCGGCCGGCACCGTCCGGGTGGACGGCCTGGACACCGTGCGGGACGGGGCCGCCGTGCGCCGTCGGGTGGGTTTCGTGTTCACCGACCCCGATGCGCAGCTGGTGATGCCGACGCCGGTGGAGGACGTCGCGCTCTCCCTGCGCCGGACCGTGCCGGCTGCCGGCCGCGACGCCGCCGCTCGGGCCGTGCTCGCGCGGTTCGGGCTCGCCGACCACGCGGAGATCCCGGTGCACGCCCTGTCCGGCGGTCAGAAGCAGCTGCTCGCCCTGGCCGGTGTGCTCGCGGTGCAACCGGCCGTGCTGGTCTGCGACGAGCCCACGACGCTGCTGGACCTGCGCTGGCGGTGCGTGGTGGACGAGCTGCTCGACTCCCTGGAGCAGCAGCTGCTGCTGGTCACCCACGACCTGGCGGCCGCGGCCCGCGCCGACCGGGTGCTGGTCGTGCACGACGGCGCAGTGGTGTTCGACGGCGAGCCCGGGGCAGCCGTCGCGGCCTACCAGCTGCTGATGTCGCCGAGGCCTGTGTGAACCGGGCCTCGGCCTCGGCGAGCGCCGGCCTGCTCGGGCTCTACCACCCGGGCACCTCATGGCTGCACCGGGGTGGCGCGGGCAGCAAGGCCGCCGCCCTGGCCGTGCTGGGCCTCGCCGTGGTCATGCTGCGGGGTCCGTGGTGGGCGCTCGGACTGCTGGCGGGCATCGTCGTTCTGGCGGTCTCGGCCCGCCTCCCCCTGCGCACGACGACGCGCGCCCTGGTCCCCCTGCTGGTCACCGCCCTGCTGGTGGGCGGCTATCAGTGCTGGCAGCGCGGCTGGGCCACCGGCGTGGAGATCGCCGCCGACCTGGTGACGGTGGTGCTGGCCGCGACGGTGGTGACCGCCACGACCCCGGCCGACCGGATGCTCGACGCGCTCACCCGGGCGCTCGGGCCGCTGCGCCGGGTGGGCGGGGCACCGGAGACGGTGGCGCTCGCCGTCGGGCTGATGCTCCGGGCGGTCCCCGCCCTGATGCGGACCGCGACCGAGGTGCGCGACGCCGCGCGGGCACGGGGTCTTGAGCGCGACCCGCGGGCGCTGCTGGTGCCGGCGGCGGTGCGGGCCGTCGGCCGTGCCCGGGCCACCGGAGAAGCCCTGGCCGCTCGCGGGATCGGCGACTGACCGTTCACCCGTTGGGCTGACTGACCCGGCACGGCCGGCCGTCCCGACGGGGATCCCGGCGCGGGGCCCGGCGGAGGTTCGGCGGGCCGGGGCCTCGATCCCGGCCTATTTTGTCCCATGACGTTCACCGAGGGTGGCAGCTTCGAAGGCGGCCGGGTCGGTCGGCGCGGCCGCGGCGGTGCCGTGGCCGGGGGCGGCGTCGGACTGGCGATCGTCGCGTTCCTGATCTACCAGTTCACCGGGGTCAACGTGGGCCCGGCGCTCGAGAACCTCCAGGGCGGCGCCGTGAGCGGCGGCGGCGGCCAGGTCGACACGGTCCAGGATTGCTCCGCCGAGGAGGCCAACACCCAGCGCGACTGCCGCCTCTCGGCGACCCTCCAGGCCCTGGACACCTACTGGGGCACGACGCTGCCCACCGCGGGCATCCAGGCCACCCAGCCAGACGCGTGGACATTCGAAGCCGCGACGTCGACCGGCTGCGGGAACGCCTCGTCGTCGACCGGCCCGTTCTACTGCCCGAGCGACCAGAGCATCTACCTGGACCTGGGCTTCTTCGACCTGCTGCAGAGCCAGTTCGGGGCGTCCAACGGCCCGCTCGCGAAGATGTACGTGGTGGCGCACGAGTACGGCCACCACATCCAGAGCCTCACCGGCGTCATGACCAGCATCAACCGCCAGCAGACCGGTGAGACGTCCGACAGCGTCCGCCTGGAGCTGCAGGCCGACTGCTACGCCGGCATGTGGGCCGGCGCAGCGGCGACGACCGTCGACCCCGACACGGGCGTGACGTTCCTCGAGCCGATCACCAGCGGGCAGCTGGCCGACGCGCTGTCCGCGGCCCAGGCGGTCGGCGACGACCACATCCAGGGACAGTCCGGCGGCGGGATCAACCCCGACACGTGGACGCACGGGTCGAGCGAGCAGCGCCAGCGCTGGTTCACCACCGGCTACGAGCAGGGCACGCTCGAGGCCTGCGACACGTTCGCGACCGACACGCTCTGATCCCAACCGGAGGTGCACACCTCAGACGTTGAACCCCAGCGCCCGCAGCTGCTCGCGCCCGTCGTCGGTGATCTTGTCCGGCCCCCACGGCGGCATCCAGACCCAGTTGATCCGGAAGCCGTCCACCAGGCCATCCAGGGCCTGCCCGGCCTGGTCCTCGATCACGTCGGTCAGCGGGCACGCCGCCGAGGTCAGGGTCATGTCGATGACCGCGTGGTTGTTGGGGTCCACCGCGACGCCGTAGACCAGGCCGAGGTCGACGACGTTGATGCCCAGCTCGGGGTCGATGACGTCCCGCAGGGCCTCCTCGACGTCGGCGGCGCTGGGGGTGCTCGTCGCTGTTGCGCTCATGGCGTCTCCTGACTGGCTCATCTGTCCTCCGTGCTCGCGCCGGCCTGGATCAGGGCGTCACGCAACGCCATCCAGCCCAGCAGGGCGCACTTGATCCGTGCGGGGTAACGGCCGACTCCGGTGAACGCGGTCGCGTCCCCGAGCCGGTCCTCGACCGCCTCGTCCATGGCCTCGCCGCGGTTGTGCATCAGGGCGCGGAAGTCCTCGCTCAACGCCTCGGCGACCGCAACCGGTTGCCCGGTGACCAGCTCGGACATCACCGAGATCGACGCCTGCGAGATCGAGCAGCCCTGACCGTCCCAGCTGACCCGTTGCACCATCGGCCGATCGGTGCCCGTCAGGTGCACGCGCAGCCGCACCTCGTCCCCGCAGGTCGGGTTCACCTGGAACGACTCGGCGTCGTAGTCCGGGGCCAGACCCTTGCCCTGCGGGTCCTTGGCGTGGTCGATGATCAGCTGCTGGTACAGCTGCTCCATCGCGCTGCCGCTCACCGGCCCTCACCTGCCAGCCCGAAGAACGGCCTGACCTGGGCGAGCGCGGCCCCGAACACCGCGACCTCGTCCGCCGTCGTGTAGATGCCGGCCGACGCCCGGGCGGTCGCCGCGATGCCGAACCGGCGGTGCAGCGGCTGGGCGCAGTGGTGGCCCACCCGGACCGCCACCCCGGCATCGTCCAGCACCTGACCGACGTCGTGGGCGTGCACGCCGTCGACCACGAACGAGACGACGGCGAGCCGGTCGTTGGCCTGCGCCGGTCCGATCAGGCGCACCCCGGGGGTCGCGGCGACCGCAGCGAGCAGCAGCCGGGCCATCCGGGCCTCGTGGTCCGCGACCGCGGCCATCCCCAGGTCGCCCAGGTACCGGGCCGCCGCCCCCATGCCGACGGCCTGAGCCACCATCTGAGAGCCCGCCTCGAACCGTTGCGGTGGTGCTGCGTAGGTCGCGGACTCCATGGTCACCACCTCGACCATCGAGCCGCCGGTCGTCACGGGCGGCAGGGCGTCGAGCAGCTCACGCCGCCCGTACAGGGCACCGACACCCGTCGGCCCGTACATCTTGTGCCCGGAGAAGACGGCGAAGTCCACGCCGAGGGCGTGCAGGTCGACCGGCAGGTGCGGGACGCTCTGGCAGGCGTCGAGCACCGTCAGGGCGCCCACCTCGCGGGCTCGCCGGACGAACGCCGCGACGTCGGCCACCGCACCGGTGACGTTCGACACGTGCGAGAACGCCAGCACCCTGGTGCGGTCGGTGACGACGCTCGCCAGCTCCTCGGTGCGGACCCGGCCGTCGTCGGCCAGCCCCACCCAGCGCAGGGTGGCGCCGGTCCTGGCGCACAGCTCCTGCCAGGGCACCAGGTTCGCGTGGTGCTCGGCCTCGGTGACCACGATCTCGTCGCCCGGCCCGACGGCGAACCGCTGTGCGGCCGCGCCACCGCGCCCCACCGAGGCGTTGGACATCGCGTAGGCGAGCAGGTTGATGCCCGCCGTCGCGTTGGCCGTCCAGACGATCTCGTCGGCGTCTGCCCCCACGAAGGCGGCGACCTCGGCCCGGGCCGACTCGAACGCGTCGGTGGCCTCCTCGGCCAGCATGTGCGCACCTCTGTGCACGGCAGCGTTCCGCTGCGCGTAGAAGTCCAGCTCCGCGTCGATGACCACCTCGGGCTTCTGCGAGGTCGCGGCGGAGTCCAGGTAGACCAGCGGCCTGCCGCCGCGGACGGTGCGGCGCAGCAGCGGGAAGTCGGCGCGGACAGCCGTCAGCTCGGTGGCGCTGAGCGCCGCCGTTGGTGCAGTGCCGCTGAACGCGTCGGCTGCCGCCCTCGGGTCGAGGATCGCGGTCATCGGGACTCCTGTCGGACGGTCGGCACTCAGGCGGACGTCACCTGGAAGCGGTCGTAGCCCTCGGCCTCGAGGCGCTCGGCGAGCTCGGCGCCGCCCTCCTCGACGATCCGGCCGTCGACGAAGACGTGCACGAAGTCCGGGGTGATGTAGCGCAGGATGCGCGTGTAGTGCGTGATCAGCAGCACGCCGACCTCGCCGCCCGCCTTGGCCCGGTTGACGCCCTCGGAGACCACCCGGAGCGCGTCGACGTCCAGGCCGGAGTCGGTCTCGTCCAGGATCGCGAACTTGGGCGCGAGGAGCTCCATCTGCAGGATCTCGTGGCGCTTCTTCTCCCC
>Ga0209386_1000498_pt1 | contig 19075 bp, 15 predicted proteins | sample NGEPertwo_FD_184510 | JGI IMG/M metagenome (GOLD analysis project Ga0209386, IMG submission 184510) | Arctic peat soil microbial communities from the Barrow Environmental Observatory site, Barrow, Alaska, USA - NGEE Permafrost154B-two... | ecosystem: Environmental > Terrestrial > Soil > Wetlands...
ATTTGCCAGCAATCGTTCTAGGATCTCCGGTTTAGGGGTGAGGTATAATGTCCAGTTCTGATCGTAGATCACCATTCCAGGCTTAGCTGAATTAGGCTTCTTGATCTGTTTGACATGGGTGTAATCCACGGGAACTTGAGAGGAACCGCGTGCTTGGCTGTAATAGATAGCGAGGGCAGCCGCTTCTTCTAGGGTAAGGTCATCTGGAAATTCTTCCCCATCTTCGAGGGGAATCAGGACGTGTGACCCTGGAATGATTTTGACATGGAGCCAAAGATCAGTGGGTTTGGCTTTACGCATGGTCAACCAATCATTTTGAGCATTATTTTTCCCTACATAAATCATTCTTCCTTGGCTGGAACGATAGACACGAGGGTGAGGAACCTCCTTGGGAGATTTTGTTTTAGCCTTTGCCTTGAGGCGGCCTTTTTTTAGTTTAACAGACTGTTCCTTCACGTGTTTTCCAGCTACATATCCTTGACCGACTAGCTCCACATGGATTTCATCAAGCTCTGCAAGGGTGGACGCTTGATCCAAGCTAACCAGTAAGGAATTTAGATAGTTCACTTCGTCGAGAGAGGCTTCTTGGAGCGGTTTCGTTTGACGCAGTGTAGCTTTTGCTTTGTTATAGCGCTTGTAATAGCGCTGGGCGTTGTCGATCGCGCTGATATGGGGATTGAGGGGAATCGTCATGGAAGAAAGACAGGGGTCATAATAATCTTCTACCGTTATTTCAAGTGATCCCTCCAGAATTTGGTAGAGGTTCGCGGTAAGGAGTTCTCCCCACTTTTGATACGCAAGACCCGATGTGGCGCTAGTCTCGGCTTCTTTATATATTTTAAGCTTTTTGCTAAAGTGAGCGTGCTGTTCTTGGACAATCTTTCGCAGAGAGCCGCGTTTTGATTCTAAGGTATTATTGGTGGTTTTTGATTGATGAAAGCCCGTGATTGCGTCGTTTAAGGAGGGCATGTTCACCATTTTTAATTCTTGGTATTGTTGGAAGGGCGTAAACGTGAACGCGACGGGACGCGATTGGTTGGCAGGCTTGTAATAGAGGCACGGTTGAATGGTGGGAACACCCTCGGGGTTGCTTAACCTGCGATAGGCTTGAAAAAGCCGTGAGAAATCTATATCACCGCACTGCTCAAGGCGAATGTCTGTCGTTAATCCTGCTTGAATGACTATTTCTCTGGCTAATTCCGGACTTACCCCAGCGAAGCGAGCAAGCAGTACACCCGTTATTGGGTGATCCAGATCTTCCTCATAAAGTGCCTTTCGCCACAGTTCTTCATCCTCGATGGGAGAATGTTTTCCCTGTGAGGGAGGCGCTAAATAGGTTCGTCCAGGTAACACCTCACGGTAGCGACTAAGGGCGTGAGAATATCGTCTAAGACCGTCGAGGATCACACCAGTTGCTGGGTCAACGAGGATGAGATTGCTGTGTTTACCCATGATTTCCAAGTGAAGCTGTAGAGTGACCAAATCGCCGAGTTCGTTGTAGTTTTGAATGTCAAAGGTCACGACACGTTCTAGCTCGCCTTGATGTAGGTTGACAAGTTTACCACCCTCGAGATGTTTGCGTAGAATCATACAAAACATGGGCGGGGAGGATGGATTTTTCTTGTTTTCCTCGGTTAGATGGAAGCGGGCTGAAGTTGCGTTGGTACTAAGCAGGAGGCGACGAGATTTCTGTTGCCTTAAGACAAAATGGATTTCATCTTTTTCCGGTTGAAAAATTTTATCTATACGTGCTCCAATAAGTTGCGGAGCTAGCTCGTTCATTAGATAGTTGAGGGTCACACCGTCTAAGGCCATAAGGGAACTCCTTTCATTATTCCAAGTGTTTTTAGTATAACACACTTGTTCTGAAGAGGCATTTTTCACTGTCTTTGGGAATAAGCAATAAGCATGTACTACAAAAGGGACAAAGTCATTTGCGGGATGCAGGCTGAGTGAAGACAATGCACGATGCAAGAAAAGGGAGGAAAAGGCATGCGACAACAGGCATGGCATGTATTGCCTTGGCTTGATGTGGCCAAGGTCTTGGATGTTCATCCGGGCAAAGGATTGAGTGTTAAAGAGGTTCATCGTAGGTTACTAGAGGTTGGGAAAAATGTCCTTGCAGCCAAAAAAGGAGTTCATCCTGTTTTTTTGTTCCTGGGACAATTTAAAGATTTTATGGTGTTGGTCTTACTGGCAGCCACAGTCGTATCGGGACTTCTTGGCGAAATTGCGGATGCGGTGACGATTTTAGCGATTCTAATTATTAACGCTATTCTCGGTTTTGTTCAGGAGTATCGCGCCGAGCGTTCCATGGAATCCCTGCGTTCTCTTACCGCCCCTGAAGCACGTGTGTTGAGAGAAGGCCTAGAACAAAGGATTCCGGCTGCGGACGTTGTACCGGGGGATATTGTACTTCTTGAAGCTGGAGACCGTATTCCAGCTGATGTGCGCTGGATTCAGGCTGTCAATATGCAAGTGGAGGAATCGGCATTGACAGGGGAATCTCATCCTGTGGTCAAAAGTATTTTACCGCTTCGAGAAGAACTTACGCCCATGGCGGATCGCCAAAATATGGGGTATATGGGGACCTCTGTAGTCAATGGCCGAGGGGCTGGTGTTGTTGTGGCGACTGGAATGGAAACAGAGATGGGTGTCATTGCAGGGATGATCCAAAGTGTGGAAGACGAAGAAACACCTTTGCAAAAGCGCTTAGCGGAACTAGGTAAATGGTTGGTTCTGATCAGTTTTATTGTTTGTGCTGCAGTAGTGGCGACTGGGGTTCTAAGAGGAGAAGACTTCTATAAAATGTTCTTTACAGGAGTGTCGTTGGCGGTAGCGGCCATTCCAGAAGGTCTACCAGCCATTGTCACAGTGGCTTTGGCTGTGGGGGTGCAGCGAATGGTGAAGCGGAAGGCGATCATCAGGAAACTTCCAGCCGTTGAAACCCTGGGGTGTGCGACGGTGATCTGCTCAGACAAGACAGGGACGCTGACCCAGAACGAAATGACGGTGCGTCAAATTTATTCGGATGGGCGAAGAATCAGCGTTTCTGGACAAGGGTATGATCCTAAAGGGGAATTTCATGGAGCGGAACTGGAGAAAGAACGCGATCCTCTTCATGCAGCGTTAATGATTGCAGCGTTGTGCAACAATTCCAAGTTAACCAAGAAAGGCGCTCAAGTTGTCGGTCTATTTCGATCAAGGAATAATGATGCACCGTGGGGAATTGAGGGAGATCCAACAGAAGGGGCTCTTTTAGTGGCTGCTGCCAAGGCAGGGGTCTGGCGAGAGGTACTAGAACGTAAACAAGAGCGAATTGGTGAGCTACCCTTTGACTCCGATCGGAAACGAATGAGTGTTATTTATAAGACTAAGCAGGGGCGTATGTCCTATGTCAAAGGGGCTCCCGATAGGGTGCTGAACCTTTGTCGCCAGGAACTTACGGCTCAAGGGGTCGTGGAATTGTCAGCTGAGCGTAGAAAACACATCATGCAGGCTAACGATGAAATGGCGCGTCATGCTCTCCGCATCCTGGCGGTTGCCGAGAAACCGTTATCACAGTCAGAACCATTGGATGAACATGTTGAAGAAGGCTTGACGTTTGTCGGATTGCTGGGAATGATTGATCCTCCTCGAGCCAGTGCGGTTGAGGCGATAAAAGTATGTCGCCAGGCTGGTATTAAAACGGTCATGATTACGGGTGATCACCGCTTAACTGCAGAAGCAGTGGCCCATGAGTTGGGGATGATTCGTGGAACAGGTAGAGGAGTGATCACCGGAGAAGACCTTGAGCGAATGTCTGAAAAGGATTTAAGCGAGCAAGTCATGGATATTTCCGTTTATGCTCGCGTAACCCCAAAAGATAAACTTAGAATTGTGCGGGCCTTTAAAAAGCGTGGGCAAGTGGTTGCAATGACAGGGGACGGAGTGAATGATGCTCCTGCGGTCAAAGAAGCTGATATCGGGGTGGCTATGGGCTTAACTGGCACGGATGTAACTAAAGAAGCGTCCTCTATGATATTGGGCGATGATAATTTTGCAACCATCGTGGCCGCAGTGGAAGAGGGGCGTGGGATATACGACAACATCCGCAAGTTTATCCGTTACTTACTTGCCTGCAATTTAGGAGAAGTCATAACGATGTTTCTAGCGACACTCGTGGGCTTGCCACTTCCGTTACTACCTATCCAAATCCTCTGGGTTAATCTCGTCACAGACGGCTTACCGGCAATGGCTTTAGGGGTAGATGGGGCTGAACCCCACATTATGAATCGTCCCCCTAGGACTCCGGGAGAAAGTATTTTCGCGAGAGGGTTGGCGAGTAAAATAGCCATAAGGGGGACGATGATCGGACTTGGAACACTTTTAGTATTCGTAGCCGCCCTCTTTTTAGGGGTGAACTTGTTAGGTGCGAGAACTATGGCTTTTACTACTCTAGTGTTTTCTCAGTTGTTCCATGTATTCGATTGTCGGTCTGAAGAACGAGGTATCTTCGAAGTGGGCCTTTTTACTAATCCTTACCTAGTAGGAGCGGTGCTGATTTCCACGATTATGCAACTCAGTGTCATTTATTTAGCTCCCTTACAGGTGATCTTTAAGACCGTTCCTTTACAAAGTTGGCAATGGATTATTATATTGTGCGTCGCCGGAGGACCGTCAGTTGTCATTGGATTTGCTCGACTTGTAAAGAATAGTTGGCCAGCGAAAACAGTCATAGCAAAGTAAGAACTTACTGTAAATCCAAGGGCACGATTTGATCGTGTCCTTGTAACGTATAATGTATAACTCGCCTCATACTCGTGTATACTTGCTTCAAACTGTTGACCCACTTCAGATAGCGTAGTATCCTTTTAGGAGATAAGGCATATGAAAGAAAATAACAGTCAAAGATGCCAAGGATATTTTGCGTCAGATAAAGAAAACTGGGTTAGCGTCAAGCGGTGGCCATGGATGGCCGAGTGTCCCTGAAGCCATGGACGGCGAGAAGGGACCCCTCAGGCGCCGGCGGTCGCCCTAGTTGCACTTATGCTTCCAGAAAGTATATAACGTTAGTTATACTTTCTGACTAGTACAAGGAGGTATGTTTACCTCATAGCGGGCTATTAGGTGAACATGCCGACGCGGTATGGCGCGAAATAGACTGGCATACTGACTGGTTATTTTCTTGAATGTGCCTAACGTTTGATTTTAGGAGCACGTGCTCCTGAAGAGGAGGAACACGATGAAATTCATTAAAATGCATGGTCTGGGGAATGATTTTGTTTTCCTAGACCATTTTTCTGTTGCAACAGACGTGGATTATCCTGAGTTAGCCAAAAAGCTCTGCCACCGACAATTTGGGATAGGCGGGGACGGATTAGTCGTAATTATGCCCTCGAAAATCGCAGATGCACGGATGCGTATCATTAATTCAGACGGTTCTGAACCTGAAATGTGCGGAAATGGCATCCGATGTTTCGCAAGGTATGTCTACGATCAAAGGATTGTATTACATAATCCAATACGTGTGGAAACTCTTGCTGGTGTCTTGACGGTTCATCTGAATATTAAAGATGATCAGGTTCAAGGTGCGCGAGTAGATATGGGCGAGCCCATTTTGAGAGCAGACCTCATTCCAGTTTTAGGACAAGGCGAACCTGTAGTGGGAGCGACGCTTGAAGTGTTAGGTGAAACGTTCCAATATACGGCTGTTTCCATGGGGAATCCGCATTGTATTATCTTTGTAGAGGATCTTGCCACGTTGGATTTTGAACGTTTTGGCCCGGCGATCGAGAAGCATCTGTTGTTTCCTCGTAAGACCAATGTCGAGTTTATCCAGGTTAATTCACCTAAGGATCTGACCATGAAGGTTTGGGAGCGGGGTGCTGGACCGACGCTGGCGTGCGGAACGGGCGCTTGCGCCGCTGCAGTGGCTGCCGTGCTCAATTATAAAACAGAACGCACCGTGACTATTCACCTGCCGGGTGGAGATTTATTAATTGAATGGGGATTAGACAATCACGTCTATATGACGGGTCCTGCGACGTATGTGTTTAAGGGCGAATGGTTGGAGACAGATTAAAGTTGTCTTCTAAATAATAGACAAAATATTAAAGGAGGATTTACATTATGGAAGAAGCACAACGGATACAGTCATTACCCCCGTACTTATTTGCACGCGTTGACGAGAAGATTGCCAATGCCAAAGCAAAGGGTGTCGATGTCATTAGTCTGGGGATCGGGGATCCCGATCTACCAACTCCAGATCACATTATTGACGAGCTGGTAAAAGCCGTACGCAATCCAGAAAATCATCGCTATCCGTCTTATGTAGGAATGCTGGAGTTTAGGCAAGCAGTAGCGGAGTGGTATAAACGACGTTCCAATATCGTACTTGATCCTAAAAAAGAAGTGATGACACTTATTGGATCTAAAGAAGGGATAGCCCATATTGCCCTATGTTATCTGAATCAAGGAGATATTGCCTTGGTTCCTGATCCCGGTTATCCGGTTTATGGCATCGGGACCTTACTTGCAGGAGGCGTTCCCTATACAATGCCACTCCGGGCAGAGAATGGCTTCTTGCCTGATCTGGAGGCGATTCCAGAGGAAATTGCCCAAAAGGCTAAACTTATGTTCTTGAATTATCCCAATAACCCTACCGGTGCCGTTGCGGATAAAACCTTCTATTTGAAGGCCATTGCTTTTGCAAAAAAATACGATATTATTATTTGCCATGATGGTCCCTACTCGGAGATTGCGTTTAAGGGCTTTAAGCCCTTGAGCTTTCTAGAGATTCCAGGAGCTATGGAAGTTGGGATCGAATTTCACTCAATGTCCAAAACTTACAATATGACGGGTTGGAGAATCGGTTGGGCAGCAGGAAATGCAAGGGTTATCGAGGCCCTTGGTCGTATCAAATCTAACATCGACTCAGGGGTTTTCCAGGCTATCCAAGAGGCCGCTATCGTAGGACTATTGGGAAACCAAGAAATAATCGCAGAACTTTGTAAGATATACCAGGAACGACAAGATATAGTGATCGAAGGCTTGACTGCTTTAGGGTGGAGTGTGGAGAGGCCTAAGGCTACGATCTATGTCTGGGCAAAAGTACCTAAGGGTTATACTTCAACTTCTTTTTGCGAATTAGTCTTAGAGAAGACTGGCGTAGTTGTTACTCCTGGCAACGGCTATGGGGAATATGGTGAGGGTTACTTCCGAATTTCGCTTACAATTAGTACGGAACGACTTCGAGAAGCGTTAGCCCGAATAAAGGATAGCTTGGGGAACTTCGAATTTTAGTGAACTTATAGGCGCATCTTTGCAGGAAGATGCGCTTTACCAAAGATAAATCATAAAGGGGTGAATATTCTCGGTTGATCTAAATCGGGAAGATGTATGGCAAATAGCATGACGGGATTTGGGCGGGGTGAGGCAAGCAGAAGCGGCTATAGGATTTCTATCGAGCTGAAAGCTGTGAACCATCGATTTTTAGAGATCATAGTGAGAACGCCTCGTCATTTAACTAGTTTTGAGGAACAAATACGAAAAACGTTGCAAGGGAAGTTCCAGCGTGGCCGGATTGAAGTGTATGTTAATGTGGTGGAAACAGAAGAACGAAAGAGATCAATGAAGGTTGACAATTTTTTAGCACTGTCGTATGATAAGGTATTGAAGGATCTCGCCATAGAGCTACATACAACGTATGAAACGGATATTTACCGTTTAGTCGCCTTTCCAGACGTTCTTTTGGTTCAGGAACCAGAGACTGACCTTAATACTATGTGGGGAGCGTGCGCTGAGGCGCTTAGAATAGCCTCTGATAGTTTCGGACAAATGCGCCGGATTGAAGGAGAAAAATTAACGTTCGATCTACTACAACGGCTCGAGCTTATTACCGGGTCTCTGCAAATGATTGCTGAGCGCGCACCCTATGTCGTGACGGATTATCAAGAACGCCTGCAGGAACGCATTCAGACGCTCCTAGGCGAGGTTGAATTGGATGCAACTAGACTGGCAAATGAAGTGGTTTATTTTGCGGATCGCGCATCTATCACAGAAGAACTTGTGCGCTTTGACAGTCATTTAGCTCAAGGACGTGATGCGCTAAAGAGTGATGATTCGGTGGGACGCAGACTTGATTTCTTAGTTCAGGAAATGAACCGAGAAATTAATACCATTGGTTCAAAAGCCAATGACCTGAAAATCGGCCAACAGGTAGTTAGTGTGAAAAGTGAATTGGAAAAAGTGCGAGAGCAAATCCAGAATTTAGAGTAGGGGGGGGACTCAGCTTGGACATTAAGCTCATCAACATTGGATTTGGCAATATCGTTTCTGCCAACCGAATTGTTTCTATTGTGAGCCCGGAATCCGCCCCGATCAAACGTATTATTCAAGAAGCACGCGATGCGGGTATGCTCATTGATGCAACGTATGGTCGTCGAACACGCGCTGTGATTATCTGCGATAGTCATCATGTGATTCTATCCGCCGTCCAACCTGAAACCGTGGCTCATCGTCTTTCGGCAAAAGAGCCCAATACCCACGTAGAAGATCCGGATGACTAGGGGTGTAGAGTGGAAAAAAATCATGGACTTCTGATTGTATTATCTGGCCCTTCTGGAGCAGGCAAAGGGACGATTTGTCATGAACTTCTGAGGCAAATGCCCAACCTCAGATATTCTGTCTCGTTGACGACAAGGTGTCCTCGCCTGGGCGAAATGGAGGGGATACATTATTATTTTTGTCCGAGGCAGGAATTTGAAGAAATGCTAGCTCGTGACGAATTGCTGGAATGGGCTGAGTTCTGTGATAATTACTATGGAACACCACGAATTGCTGTTGAGCAAGCGCTACAGGAAGGGCTGGACGTTATTTTAGAGATTGAAATTCAAGGGGCGTTGCAAATCAAAAAACGGTTTCCTCAAGGAATTTTCACCTTTATTGTGCCACCTTCCATGGATGTACTCTCTGAACGTATTCACAAACGTGGAACCGAGACCGAGGAAGTCATTCAGAAACGCTTAGCCACTGCCGTTCAAGAACTAGAGTATGTGAGTGAGTATGATTACGTCGTTATTAATGATCAAGTGCCTGTGGCGGTTGAGAAGCTAAAAAGTATTCTTTTGGCAGAAAAATGTCGAGTTAAACGAAAACCGTTTGTTTTTAAGGGGGAACTTTAATGAAACAACCTTCACTTGATTTACTAATGAATAAGGTCGATAGTAAGTACACGTTGGTCGTAGTTGTTGCCAAGAGGGCACGTGCAATAATGGAAGAGGCAAAACATGAGGGCTTAGCCAAAGGCATGAAACCGGTCAGCATTTCGCTCGAAGAGATGTCTGAAAGCAAATCCACCTATGAATGTAACCCAGAAGAGATTGAGTAATGTTAACTGAGAAAAGAATTCTCGTTGGAGTTACTGGGGGAATTGCAGCCTATAAAGCGGCGGAAGTTGTTAGATGCTTACATAAGCTGCAGGCACAAGTACATGTCGCCATGACGAAGTCTGCAACTGAATTCATTACCCCACTTACTCTGCGAAGTCTCTCATCCAACCCAGTGTATTTAGATCTCTTTGGCGAATCCAAACTGTGGAATGTAGAGCATATAGGCTTGGCGGAGCACATTGATGCAGTCATTGTTGCTCCGGCGACGGCTAATATATTGGCAAAGATGGCGATGGGACTGGCGGATGATTTTCTTTCGACGGTTCTTTTGGCGACTCTTGCACCGGTTTTCGTGGCACCGGCCATGAATCATGGGATGTATCACCATCCTGCGACACAAGCCAATTTGACTCTCCTTAAGGGGCGCGGGGTCCACGTCATAGGACCTGACACTGGCTTTCAAGCGTGTGGAACTGAGGGTGACGGACGTATGAGCGAACCGGTGGAGATCGTCGAATCCTTAGTGCGGTTTTTTGCTGGCTTGGATTGGTTAAAAGGGAAGAAAGCCCTAGTGACTGCGGGTGGAACCCAGGAACCGCTTGATCCAGTCCGCTATCTAGGTAACCGCAGTTCTGGGCGGATGGGATATGCCATCGCTCAGGCGCTACAGGAAGCCGGTGCGGAGACCATTCTTGTCAGTGCGCCAACGGATCTACAAACTCCTTACGGAGTGACCCGGATATCAGTACAAACGGCCCGAGAGATGTACGATGAAGTCCTGGGGCTTTTTCCCGAAGTAGATGTAGTCGTAAAGGCAGCAGCGGTTGCAGATTATCGCCCGGCGGTTGAGGCTGAACAGAAGATAAAAAAAACTGGGACAAGCAGTACACTTGAGCTGGTTCCAAACCTGGATATTTTAGCAGAACTTGGGCGGAAGAAAACGTCGCAGGTTCTTATTGGGTTTGCAGCTGAGACGGAGAATCTGTTAGTTAATGCTCAGTATAAAATGCAAAAAAAGAATGTTGATTTGCTAGTTGCCAATGATATTACCAAACCGGGTGCTGGCTTTGGCAGTCTAACAAACATTGTCAGTTTTCTCTTTACTGACGGAAGAAGAATAGATTTACCACAGCTGAGCAAACTGGAAGTTGCTCGCCATCTCGTTCGTGAGATTGGCAGTCTTCTTGGTATTAAAACAAAAGGAGTGAATTGAATGGTAAAAAAACTGTTTACATCAGAATCTGTGACAGAAGGGCATCCTGATAAGATTTGTGATCAAATTTCAGATGCTATCTTGGATGCCATTTATGCGCAAGATCCTAACGCTCGAGTGGCCTGTGAAACGACCGTAACAACAGGTTTGGTCTTAGTCAGCGGTGAGATTACGACGACCTGCTATGTAGATATTCCCCATGTTGTGAGGGAAACAATCCGTTCAGTGGGATATACCCGGGCCAAATATGGCTTTGACGCCGATACCTGCGCAGTGTTAACCTCGATCGGAGAACAATCAGCAGATATCGCGTTGGGTGTGAATAGAGCGTTAGAAGCGAAAACTGGCGAGATGACCGATAGTGATATTGAAGCGATTGGAGCAGGAGATCAGGGCATGATGTTCGGCTATGCGACGAATGAAAGCGAAAGCTACATGCCTATTCCCATTGATTTAGCCCATCGCTTGGCACGTAAACTCAGTGAAATGAGGAAATCAGATTTCTTAAGTTACCTCCGTCCAGACGGTAAAACTCAGGTTACCGTAGAGTATGAGGATAACAAGCCAGTTCGGGTCGATACGGTTGTAATCTCCACTCAGCACCACCCGGATGTTACTCAAGACCAAATACGCCGTGATTTGCTCCAATATGTTGTGTTTCCAACTATTCCCAGAGAGCTGTTAGATGATGATACAAAGTACTTTATTAACCCAACGGGTCGTTTTGTGATTGGTGGACCCCAAGGGGATTGCGGTCTGACGGGACGCAAAATTATTGTGGATACCTATGGCGGCATGGCTCGTCATGGCGGTGGTGCCTTCTCAGGTAAAGACCCCACAAAAGTTGACCGTTCAGGGGCCTATGCCGCGCGCTATGTGGCCAAAAATGTTGTGGCTGCAGGGTTAGCAGAACGCTGCGAAATTCAAATAGCGTATGCTATCGGAGTAGCCCGTCCGGTTTCCGTTTCTATTCAGACATTTGGTACGGGGAAGATCGACGATGATAAGATCACTGAGTGTATCTTGCAAACCTTTGATCTTCGTCCCGCAGGCATCATCAAGGCTTTAGATCTTCGTCGACCGATCTACCGCCAAACGGCAGCCTATGGGCATTTCGGAAGGACGGACTTGGACCTGCCCTGGGAAAGAACAGACAAGAAAGAAGCCTTGCGAGAACTTGCAGGTCTGTAAGCATAGGAATAAATCCATTGATCAAGAGACCTTATCACCTGTGAAGGGTCATAAGGTCTCTTCTTTATATCTCATTCTTGCCAGGTATTGAATGGATTCTGCATTGACAAGAAGTAGAGAATTCACATATGATAACGTAAACTGTATTATATTAGATCATATAATTGCATATTGGATGAAATGTATTTAAGATTAGTCATGATCGATAGACTAAATTTATAGTTAAGTAGGGGATGCGGTAATGAATACAGAACAACAATGGCTGAAGGGTCTTCGGAAAACAATTGAGAGCGTCTTGCCAATACCATATTATCGAGAGCGTTTTGGAGCAGTAGGAATAAATAGAGCTGAGGATGTTCAATCCTTGCAAGACTTTCAGCGGCTTCCCTTAACGACGAAAGAGGATTTGCGCCAAAACTATCCGTTTGGGCTTTTTGCCGAACCGATGGAAAATATTGTTCGTCTTCATGCCTCCTCTGGAACAACGGGCAAGCCGACCGTCGTGGGATATACTAGTAAAGATATTGGGCTCTGGGCCAAGATCGTGGCCCAGGAACTTACGAGACTAGGTATAACTAAAAAGGACGTCGTTCAAATTGCATACGGCTATGGCTTGTTTACCGGCGGAATGGGGTTACACTATGGCTGTGAAGAGCTGGGTGCCGTAGTCGTTCCTATTTCTGGAGGAAACACAGCTCGGCAACTCATGTTGATGAGAGATTTTGGTACCACTGTGTTGGCGTGTACACCCTCTTATGCGTTGTTTTTAGCGGAAAGTCTTGAGGAATCGGGGATTGCGCGAGACGAATTGAAACTGAAAATCGGTATTTTCGGTGCAGAGCCTTGGTCAGAAGGAATGAGAGAACAGATTGAAGCTCGCCTTGGTATCAGAGCGTTTGATATTTATGGTCTAAGCGAAACTATGGGACCGGGTGTTGCCATGGAATGTTCCGCTCACAACGGATTACATATCGATGAACATTTTTATCCGGAAATTTTGGACTCAGAAGGTAATACTCTTCCGGTTGGGGAACGAGGAGAGTTAGTCATCACAAGTTTGGAAAAAGAGGGATTTCCAGTTTTACGTTATAGAACAAAAGACTTAACCACCCTGAACTATGGGGCGTGTTCCTGTGGAAAGGTCGGCTGGACAATGGAACGTGTCTCGGCTCGTGTGGACGATATGCTAATCATTCGAGGAGTTAATGTCTTTCCGAGTCAAGTTGAGGAGGCTATTCTTTCCTTGGGAGGGTTTGAACCACATTATCTGCTTGTTGTTAACCGTGTTGGTAGCTTGGATCAACTTGAAGTTCAAGTCGAAGTTAATCAAACGAGCTTCTTTGACGAAGTACGGGAATTAGAAGGGCGTCAAGAACGTCTACAGCAAAGAATTGAAGAAATTCTGGGAATCTCGGTTCGTATTCGCTTGGTAGAACCCAAAAGCATACCACGAAGTGAAGGAAAAGCAGTTCGAGTCATCGATAAACGCCGGTAGAGGGAGGAGAAATAACATGTTACAATTATCAATTTTTCTCGAAAATGCCAAAGGGCGTTTGGCCGAGGTAATAAGTCTTCTTGCAGAACATAATGTAAATATACGGGCCCTATCACTGGCGGATACCAAGGATTATGGGGTGCTGAGAATTATCGTTGATGAACCTGAAAAAACTACAGAAAAATTACGTGAGCAAAAAGTTGTAGTATCTTTAACACCTGTTTGGGTACTCACAGTTCCAGATCGCGCTGGTGGACTAGCAGAAGTGCTCAACAGACTCGTCAAACAGGGCGTTGTCGTGGAGTACATGTATGCTTTTGTAGAGAAGGAACATCAACAGGCTCAAGTTGTTCTCAGAGTTCAGGATAAGGATATCATGGAGACGGCGATGAAAGCGCTCAACTTGCAAGTGAGGTAACTATGGTCTTGGGAGGGTGATTAATAAATGAATTTCGATGATTATGCCAAAACATGGGATACTGATGAAAGAATTGGCAGAGCAAAAATAATTGCAGATGAAATAAGTAATTCAATGGGTAGTTGTGAAGATCATTCTGCTATGGAGTTTGGCTGTGGAACAGGTCTTGTTAGTTTTAACCTCTTTGATAAATTTAAAAGTATAGCTCTTGTTGATTCATCAAGAGCTATGATAGACATACTCAATGCGAAAATTAGTAGATACGGAGTAAGTAACGTGGTTCCTTATCATTTAGATATTATATCCAATAAAAATTCACTTAATATGACATATGATGTTATTTACAACTCTATGGTTCTGCATCATATTCATGATACTAAAGCGATAATCGAGAATTTTTACCATTTGCTTAATAAAGATGGGTATTTGTGCATAGTAGATTTGGATGAAGAGGATGGTAGTTTTCATAAAGAATATCCAGAGTTTGATGGCCATAATGGTTTTAATCAAAATGATCTAAAGTATATTTTAATTAGTGCAGGTTTTAAGGACATAGAAGCAAATATATTTTTATCCGATGAAAAAATAATAGACGGTAAGAAAATTAAGTATTCATTTTTTATGATGAAGGCGAGAAAATAATATTTCTTCTAAACTTTCCTCGAAAAAAGAGGGCGTAGCAAAACTGAAGTTTCGCTACGCCCTCTTGAAGTATTTGTATCTCTATTTTCCTTTACTGTGTTTGCCAGGGCTAGAGGGTTTGATTGGCTCAGGCTGCCCTCTAAGTACAAGGTTTAAGGTAATTCCGACGATGGTTGCCCAGGCTACTCCGTGTTCAGGTAACCCAATACCTAGGGCGAAAATGACGGAAGCGATGATAAGATTTTTATTATTCGAAAGATCTACTTTTGCCTCGATAAGAGTTCTCAGACCAGTCGTACCGATCATCCCGAAGAGGAGGATTGTGACACCGCCCATAACTGCAGTGGGTATGGACATGATAGTGGCTTGCAAGGGGTTTAACATACTAAAGATGATCGCGAGAATCGCGGCAATCCAGATATTGAAGGTACTGTAAACTTTAGTAACGGCTAACACGCCAATGTTTTCCCCATAAGTAGTTACTGGAGGTCCTCCTAGGAAGCTCGCCACGACGGTGGCTAGGCCATTACCAAGGAGAACTCGATGAAACCCGGGTTTTTGGATTGGATCGGAATGAGTAATATTTCCGAGTACAATCATGTGGCCCAAATCTTCAATGATTGTTACTAATGCGAGAGGGGCCATAGTCAACAGTGCTAGTTTATCGAAGCTGGGTAATTGAAAATCACTTCCTAATTTGACAGGGAAGACGAATGGGTGGCTAAAGGAGGCAGAGATGGGGCTGAAGTCGACAAGGCCCATGATTGAGGCGACGATATAGCCAGTGACGATGGCCATAAGGATGGGGATGATCTTTAAGAAGCCTTTGGCATACACTGAGAGTAACGCAGCAACGGCTAACGTGAAGGCGGCAATCGGCCAGTTTTCAGCGGCCATGCTAATAGCCACAGGGGTCAAGCTTAAACCAATGATGGCGACGACTGGACCGGCAACGATGGGGGGGACAATCTTATGAATCCAGCGTGTCCCAAAGGCAGCCATGAGAAGATAGATGATGACATACACCATACCCACGGCTAAAACGCCACCCATAGCTGCAGTAGGATTATTTTGGTCTTTAACAAAGGTGGTTAAGGCTGCAATGTAGGCAAATGATGAACCGAGGTATGCGGGAATTCGACTTTTTGTTAGTAAAAGGAATATTATAGTGCCGACCCCCGAAGAAAGTAGAGCAACAGATGGGCTGAGCCCCGTTAAAAAAGGCACAAGAACAGTAGCGCCAAACATGGCGAAGACGTGTTGCAAGCCGAGAGGGATCGCCTGGGCAAGGGGGAGCTTTTCGTCGATTTGAACTTCTGTAGACATGGTATTCCTCCTCTTTCTAAATGAGGCACATTCAAGAAAATAACCAAATATCCATTGCATCTTTGATTTGTTATTTTCTTTCATATACCTAAAAAACCTCTTCCCTGCCCGCAAGCAAGAAAGAGGTGTCCATGTTTAATCCATGGTCCGCCATTCCCTTCTTAGTCTCACGGGACTAATTTAAAGGTTCAAGAATTTAACTCTGTAGAGTATACCATATTCCAATTCATTCTGACAAGATGGTACCTGTTGTGAATTGTCTTAAAAATCCTATAATATTCTATTCCAGAAGGATTATGATAGAATGTAATGTGAACGTAAAATTTGGTACAGTAATGTAACATATTTATGCTGTTAAGGAGGCGTCGTCATGTTTCGTTATGCTGAAGTGTTGGTTGATGTAGCAAATCGGCGCCTAGACCAAAGTTTTCATTATCTTATTCCCGAATCTCTGGACTTGAAGATAGGGATGAGGGTTCTCGTTACCCTCCAGAACCGCAAGGTTCAGGGGCTTGTCGTGAATGTGACCAACGATCTACCAGAGGAATTGGCACTCGTGAAGCTAAAACCCGTATTAGAGGGTTTAGACAAGGATAGTCTCGTCCCTCCGGATCTGATTGAACTAGCCCATTGGTTAGCACAAACCACCATCTGCTCAGTTGCTCAAAGTCTACATACGGTCTGGCCGCTTCTCAAGGGAAAAGTGGAAGAGTGGGTTATCCTCCTGGCATCCCTTGGAGATTCAGATGTTCAGACCTTGCAGTGGCTAGATGTTGATGCCTACAGAGCCCTTCAAGTGCTTAACCGAGCGCGCAATAAGGGGATTTCCCTTAAACTATTTCTTAAGCGGGCTAATATTTCGACGGTAACTCTCGAGAAGCTGATCCAACATGGATGGGCAAAAAAGAAAGCGCGCTTTGTATCGATTGGAAAAGGCTCTGTGAAGAAAGCATCCCTGGATGGAGGGACAATAGAACATAAAATTCCAACGGGCAGAACTTACGAATTAACTGAAGAGCAAGCGACAGCAGTAAAAAACGTACTGACTGCCTTGTCTGAAGGCTCGTCTCATACTATTCTGTTGCATGGTGTGACGGGTAGTGGAAAAACGGATGTTTATCGTGAGGTGATAGCACATATACTTGCTCAAGGCGGGGATGCAATACTTCTGGTGCCGGAAATTTCCCTGACATCTCAAGTTGCACGGTATTTTGAAACCCAGTTTGGTGACCTGGTAATTATCTTGCACTCTGGTTTACGACCGGGGGAAAAAATGAAAGCCTGGGAAGATATTCTGACAGGTCATAAACGGATCGTCATCGGGACTCGTTCCGCAGTATTTGCACCTCTCCAGAATTTGCGCCTTATCATTTTGGATGAGGAACACGATGGTGCCTATAAACAAGACGAGAACCCCAAATACCATGCGCGAGACGTCGCTCGTAAACGTATGGAAAAGCTAAAGGGCGTCGTTTTGCTCGGCAGTGCAACGCCATCTTTGGAAGCCTATGCTGCAGCGCAATCTGGTAAAATTCGTATGTTGACGATGACCCGGCGAATTGGAGAAAGTGTCCTGCCACCGGTTGAGATCGTGGATATGCGGGAACAACTTATACAGGGCAACCGAAGTATGTTTTCCCTTATTCTGCAACAGAAACTTCGGGAAAGGTTAGACCGAGGCGAGCAATCGATGCTTTTTCTGAACCGCAGAGGCTATTCTACCTTTGTGTCTTGTCGAGAATGTGGCTATGTGGTCAGTTGCCCTAATTGTGATATAACTCTGACGTATCATAGCCAAGGGCAGGCAATGCGTTGTCATTATTGTAACTACAAAGAACTTCCCCCACTGACGTGTCCCAAATGTGCTAGCCGGTATATCCGCTTCTTTGGGCAAGGGACGCAGCGTGTAGAAGAGGAACTGCAGGGACTACTTCCGGAGGCTTCCATATTGCGACTGGATTTCGACACTACACGCTCCGGAGAAGCGCATCGCCTGATCTTGGAAAGTTTCCGCCGTCAAGAAGCGTCTATCCTGGTAGGGACGCAAATGATGGCCAAAGGACTGGATTTTCCAAATGTCACCTTGGTGGGGGTCGTTGCAGCAGACCAAACACTCAATATACCTGATTTTAGGTCTAGAGAACGAACGTTTCAACTTTTAACTCAGGTTGCAGGTCGGGCAGGTCGGAGTACTAAACCCGGTGAGGTTGTCATTCAAACTTATTCTCCGATCGATGGAGCCATTGTGCGGGCTGCTCAGCATGATTTCCAGGGGTTTTTCTGGGAAGAGATACGCTATCGAAAAGAACGAAACTATCCTCCGTATACCCATATTGTGCGAGTCTTGTTACTTCATGAAAAAGAAGAGCGGGTAATTAAAGGGGCTAACGATTTGGGGGCTTGTCTACAGCAAGGAACTCAGGACCCCAAATACGGAAATAGTGAATTAGATATTATGGGGCCAGCACCGGCTGTCTTCACCAGACTTAAAAATCAATGGCGATGGCAAATATCTGTTAAAGGGAGAAGCCTAGATCTGCTCAGGTCGTTCTTACATCAAGGGGTCCAACGTTTTTACAAAGGGCCAGCTAGTGGTGGAATTATATTGAACATCGAAGTTGATCCGCTTTCCAGCTAAAAGCCGGAATCCTCGACTTAGGGGTTAGTCATAGGATACAATAATAGACAAAGACGCGAAATTATGGGTTTACTGAAAGGGAGTAAAAAGCGATGGCTGTATATAAGATTGTTGAAATTGGTGCAGATATATTACGGGAAAAGGCAAAAGAGGTAAAAGAAGTTAATCCGTCCATAATAAAACTCCTTGATAACATGATAGATACACTGCATGCCGCTGATGGCGTAGGCTTGGCAGCTCCCCAAATAGGGGTCTCCAAGCGGGTAATCATCGTAGAAGTGGATCAAGTGCTGGTTGAACTCATAAATCCTGTTATTTTGGAAAGAGAGGGCGAGAATAGTGCTGAGGAAGGGTGCCTTAGTATACCAAATGTAACAGGAGATGTACTGCGGCCTTCTAAAGTCCGTGTTCAGGGGTTAAATCGCCAAGGACAAATGTTGGACTTTGGGGCGGAGAGTTTGTTGGCTCGTGCCTTGCAACATGAAGTTGATCACCTGGAGGGGATACTGTTTGTCGATGTGGCCAAGAAGACCTATCGGAGTTAGTCGGAGCGCAGTTCTGCACACGTCTGCGCGTTACATCGCTGACAAGCGCTCCTCTGGATTGGTTTCGAACTACGAACTACGAACTACGAACTACGAACTACGAACTACGAACTACGAACCACTAGTAGGGGGATTAAGTATGCGATTAGTTTTTATGGGTACACCAGATTTTGCCGTAGCTTCTTTACGGGCCCTGGTCAGGGGAGCTCATGACGTGGTGGGAGTCTTTACACAAC
>Ga0209386_1000499_pt1 | contig 19052 bp, 19 predicted proteins | sample NGEPertwo_FD_184510 | JGI IMG/M metagenome (GOLD analysis project Ga0209386, IMG submission 184510) | Arctic peat soil microbial communities from the Barrow Environmental Observatory site, Barrow, Alaska, USA - NGEE Permafrost154B-two... | ecosystem: Environmental > Terrestrial > Soil > Wetlands...
ATATAGAAATTTCTTCATAAGTTATTGACAATCTCAACATTATTCTTTTACAACATCAAATCAAAAGAAAAACAATTTAGTATATATGTTTCCCATTCTCTAAAATCATTACATTATCAACCCAAACGGTTGGGTTATTAATGATGCAATCATAATGTATATCCGATTCTCGAGTACCGCCCATTGATACATTCATCCCAAAAGCTATATGTATTGTTCCCCAAACTTTTTCATCAACCAATGGGTGTCCAATTATCTTTGCAGAAGGGTTTGTTCCAATACCAAATTCTGCTATGCCATAAGCTTCATCATCCTTGTCCTCAAGGAATGACTTTAGATCTGCTGCACTTTCCTTTCCATCTATTTTAATTATCCTGCCATCTTCTATAGTAATAACCACTTCATCCTTAACTGCCCCCAAATATGCTATGCACCCATCTACAACAATTATTCCTGTACCTTTATTTTCTATTGGTGCCAAATAGGCTTCTCCGGCAGGTAAATTCCCTGATGATCCCGCTTCTGTAAGCATTCCAGTATCCGCATGACCGTCTCGCCCTTCAATAAATAGTGTGACGTCCGTACCCTTTTGAGTAACAATGTGTACTTCTTTAGCAATTGTCAGCATACCGGCAAGCTTTTCACTTACCTTTTTAATGAAAGTGTAATCAGTATTCAAGTAGTTTTCTGCTATAGTGGTATTCATCATCGGCATCGAGGCTATTCTTGCGCCTTTCTCTGTAGCTGCTATGCGAGCCTTTACGTGCGAATAACTCATTGATGTTATAAGGAATTCTACATCCGCTGATAACATCGCCGCTGAAACTGGAGCAGGTGGTTCACCTTTAGTCTGAATTGGAATTTGGACAAATGTAGTATTGAATCCTTCTTCCCAACCAGCAACAGCAAAAGCATACCCTACATCAAATGTTTTTTCATCAGCAACAATGAGAAGACACTCCTCTTTTTTAGCTCCCATACAGTCGATTATAAGTTTTTTTGCAGCTTCAACAATGTTTTGATTTATTAACATAATTCTACCTCTTTAATTTTGTGCTTCATTAGACTTTTCAACCTTAATTGGTTTTTCCTTCTTAGTAAGATACTTATATTTAGTCTACTTTTAAGTTAGTTTATCGTCTTTTCTACTAAATTAAAATCCGTTTTAACTTTTTTTTGGGTTGTCATTCCATTTTCATCGTTGTACTCTTCCTGATCCATCTCCATGCATAAGTGTTTTTACTTCATCGACAGTAACCATATTAAAATCACCCTCAATAGTGTGTTTTAAACATGAAGAAGCTACTGCAAAATCCAAGGTTTGTTGACAATCCATTTCCTGAAGAAGTCCATAAATGATACCGCTCGCGAAAGAGTCTCCTCCGCCCACTCTGTCTACTATATGGACATCATATTTAATGGATTTATAAAATTCCTTGCCATCATAAAGCAATGCCGACCACCCATTATCTGATGCGGATTTACTTTCCCTTAAGGTAATTGCAACTTTTTCAAAGCCAAAATTTTCGACTAGTTTTACAGCAACTTGCTTATATCCTTCGTCACTTAACTCTCCTAATGTTATATCAGTCGACTCGGCCTTAATGCCAAAAACTTTATCTGCATCTTCTTCGTTTGCTATTGCTACATCAACATACTTCATAAGTTGACTCATAACTTTATTTGCTTTATCTGTACTCCAGAGGTTTTTTCTATAATTTAAATCACAACTTATTTTTATTTTTCTTTCTTTTGCTGCTTGGCATGCTTCTAAAGTTACCTCAGCAGCAGAATCACTAAGAGCTGGCGTTATTCCGCTAAAATGAAACCACTTTGCATCTTTAAATATTTCATCCCAATTAAATTCACCAGGCATTACTTTTGATATTGATGAATGTTTTCTATCATATATAACTTTCGAAGGTCGCTGTGAAGCGCCTGTCTCTAAGAAATATATTCCTAGTCGATCCCCATTCTTTATTATATTTTCTACGCCAACACCATATCTTCTCATTTCATTGATGGCTGACTGCCCCAATGGATTGTTAGGGACTTTCGTTACATAACTTGTATTCAGTCCAAAATTAGCAAGAGATACACATACGTTTGCCTCTCCACCTCCATATGTAGCCTCAAAAGTTGTAGTTTGCGCAAACCTCTGAAATCTTGGTGTTGCTAATCTAAGCATTATTTCGCCAAAGCATATTATTTTTCCCGCCATGTTTAATCTCCTTTCAAAAATAAAATATTACTCGATTCTTGCTGTTCTTACTGCTTCAACAAATGCCCTTGCAGTTTGAGTTACCAATGCATAGTCTCCCGTCTTAGCTCCTGCTGTCAATTCCCCTCCAACTCCAACTGCCACACATCCGGCTTTTATCCAGTCACCTACATTGCTAATGGTCACGCCACCTGTTGGCATAATATTGGCGTAAGGAATCGGTCCTTTGATTGCTTTAACCATACTTGGTCCAAAAACATTCCCTGGGAATAATTTAATCACATCTGCACCAGCTTCCATTGCTTCAATAATCTCTTTAAGCGTCATGGCTCCAGGCATGCAGATTTTCTGATATCGATTGCAGAGCCTTACTACATCAAGGTTTAAATTCGGGCTTACTATATATTCAGCGCCAGCTAACAATGCCACTCTTGCTGTCTCACTATCCAAAACTGTACCAGCACCAATTATAACTTCATTGTTTGGATATGCTTTTTTTAGCTCTTTTATAACATCTATTGCCCCTGGAACCGTTAATGTTATTTCAATTGATTCAATACCGCCATTCTTTACAGCCTCCGCAATCTTGATTGCCTGTTCAGCATTTTCAGCTCTCACAACTGCTACTACCCCATTATCAAGCATACGCTTTAATGTATTATATTTTTCAATCATTAATAAACCTCCTTTTAAATCAGTTATATTGTGGAATCAAATCTACTATTATAGTAAATAAAAAATAGATATTTAAATGCTACTTTCTATATATAACTTTATTCTTTTCATTGCTTCTTTCAGATTCTCTTGGCTATTAGCATAAGATAATCTCAAATACCCTTCTCCACAACTTCCAAAGGCTGATCCCGGTATGGTAATTACTCCTGCCTTTTCCAAAAGTTCATTCGCTACTGAAAAAGAGTCTTTACCAAGGCTTTTAATGTTCGGAAACGCATAGAAGGCGCCTTTTGGTTTATAACAGCTAATTCCATTTATATCATTTAATCCAGCAATAACAATGTCTCTTCTTACTTTATAGATTTCTGTCATTTCATTCGCTCGGTCCATAAGACTTAATGCCTTTATAGCTGCATACTGTGATACCTCACTAACACATGCAACTAGGTTTTCTTGTAATCTTGTCATTTTTTCGATTATTTGTCTGTTTCCTGTTGCGAATCCCACTCTCCACCCTGTCATTGCAAAAGACTTGGAAAAACTGTTTACAACTAAAGTTCTTTCCTTCATTCCTGGTAATGATGCTATTGAATAATGACGAGTCCCATCGTATAAAAGGGTGCTGTAAACTTCATCGGAGATGACGAAAAGGTCATGCTCAATTACCACCTCAGCGATTTCCTTCAAGTCATCATACCCTAGTACTGCCCCCGTAGGATTATTTGGGAAATTCAGTATAATTATCTTTGTCCGATCAGTAATTTTTTTCTTAATGTCTTTTGCAGTTATTCTAAACTGATTTTCTTCATATGTTGGTACAGGTACAGCTACCCCCCCCAAATATTTAATCTGAGATAAATAGTTTAGCCACTGTGGGTCTTGTACCAAAACCTCATCACCAGGAGAAATGGTAACCATTAAACCCAATGCCAGTCCACCCATACCTCCAGTGGTAACAATAATTTCATTTTCAGGATCAATCTCAATATTAAATGCACCAAGGTATTTAGATATTTTTGATCTAAGCTCGATGATTCCTTCATTCGCAGTATAATGGGTTTTCCCTGACCTTAGTGCAATACAACCTTCTTCTATTATTTCACTTGGCGTGTCAAAATCAGGTTCACCAATTCCCATGTTTATCGCTCCCGGGAAAAATTTAGCCCTATCAAACATAGCTCTGATAGCACCTTGCTGTAACTCCGTCGCCCTTTCATTAAGAAAATTCCTCATGAATAATCAACCTTCTTTCTACTAGTCATCTATTTATTTAATGTTCTTCACAATATCCTTACACTTCTCGAAAATAATCCCCACATCAACAGAGTATGATATGTATTTTACGCCTAAAGCCATCCATTTTTTACCAGTATCAATATCGTCTACAAAGGTGCCCACTAATTTTCCATTGGCAGTTGCAGACTTTATAACTTTTTCCATCATTTCTAATACTTTAGGATGACTAACTTGTCCCGGCACCCCTAATGATTGAGATAGGTCATAAGGGCCTAAGAAAATAACATCTATACCCTCTACAGTCAATATTTCTTCTATATTTCTAACTCCTTCTTCGCCCTCAATATGGATAATAACCATCGTTTTTTCGTTTGCGCTCTTAAAATATGAAATTTTATCCATAGATGTATACTGCGCTGCTCTGACGAATCTACATACTCCTCTCTCTCCATTAGGTGAGAATTTGGCAGCTTTTACGGCTCTAAGCGCATCATCCTTATTACTTATTTGTGGAACCTGTACAGCATCAGCACCTATGTCCAACGCCCTGGATATCATCACAGGGTCATTATCTGATACCCTTATAACTGCAGACATTCCCGTCAACTTCGCAGCTCTAACCATGTCCTCTGCTTTTAGTATGTCCAATGGCCCATGCTCGCAATCAATTATCACATAGTCAAAACCAGCAAGTCCCATAATTTCAACAATTGCAGGACTTGGTAGTTTTAAAAAAGGACCTACTACACATTTGCCTTCTCTTAGTTTATCTTGTATACTATTGCTCATTTTCCTCATCTCCTTATGTTTATCCGTTATTCTTCATAATATATAGATCTTCGAGCCCTTTCTTCGTTAAATACATTATAGGGTCTTTAACTTCTATTTTGCTCTTAATATCCCAGCTTACCATTCCCGCATAACTGACATCTCCAATAAATACAAATCCTACAACATGGCCTTCTTTAAGTACGACTTTTCTGTATATCTTTTTAATTGTATCATTTCTTATATTGACCTCACACTCAGATATTTCATTATCCAGTATTTGGCCAACTGATATAAAAGGAACACCATAAAAAACCACCGAATTCATGCTAAGACCACCGGTGTATTCCCGGTCTATTCCAAGAATACTATAGGCCGCCACCTTACCTTGATACATGGCGTCAGGCCACAGGGTAAAAGTATTTGAATCATAACTTAGCAGACTTGAGGATTGAGCAACATCTCCTGCTGCGTATATACTGTCTACTGACGTTTTCATCTGATCATTTACTAATATCCCTTTATCCACTCTTATATCAGTGTCACAGGTTATGGAAATATTAGGTGTTACACCCTTCCCTACAACTACAAAATCAGCATAAAAGTACTGACCATCCATTAATTTCACACCTGATACATTTCCTGCATTTTCATCTATATTATCTATTTTTGCGTTTAAAACTATTTTTATACCATTCTCTTCAAATAATTGTTTTACTAGTTCTGATGAATGTTTATCCATGACTCTTGATAAAACTCTTTCAGATTCTACCAGTATTGTTACATCTTTGACTGATTTTTTTATTGCCGCTGCCGCCTTGAGGGCTACTAGACCACCTCCGATTAGAATACAATTTGAAGACTGTTCTACCTTATCCTTAATAGCCACGGCATCCTCAAAATCTCTAAGATCAAAAATACCCCCTAAATCCACCTTTACATTTTTTAGTTTTATTGCAGATGCACCTGAAGTGATGATAAGATTATCATATTCAATGCTACCAAACTCATCTACAAACACACGTTTTAATTGCGTATCCAAGTTTATAACCGTTCCTCTAACTATTTTGAGTCTTTTGTTTTCTATAAAAGACTTGTCCACAAAACTTAAATCCTCCATGTTTATTTCGCCAGCTATATAATTTGGAAGAAGGACCCTTGAATAAAAATAGTTGGTATCTTTTGTAATCACTGTTATATCAATATCTATTCTATCTGCAGATAATATAGTATCAATAGCGCTTTTTGAAGCAGCACCACTTCCTATTATCACGATGTTCATAAATTAAATCTCCTGCTCACTTAAAAGTCTCTTCATATATTCTCTTCGCTTACTTTTCCCAGCTTTTGAGTAGTCCATGAATTCAATAGCTCCTCGCTCACATATTTGGGCACACTTTTCTGCACCACAGCAAGTGTCACATTTAACGTTATAATGGTCTTCAATTCCTATTGCATTAAATGGACATAGCATCACACACATATTACAGCCCACACATTTAGTTTCGTTTAATACTACAAAATGATCTTCTATTCTTCTGTAAAGCGCGCCCGCAGGGCATGCATCTATACATGGTGCTTCTTCACAGTTTCTACATATTATATGAACGCTACCTTCCATATCTCTCTCTATAGTAGATATCCTTGAGTCTTCAGGATTAAATATCCCCATCTTACTATAAGAGCAAACCAACTCGCACATGTGGCATCCGCTGCATTTATTATGATTCAACCATACAATCCTATTTTCATTCAATGACTTAACCTCCACAAATATAATGCATGATTATTACTTCTGCATTCTTATCTAAAGTTGTATTTGCTCCATCTAATGTATGGGCGTTTCTTCTGTTAACTAAAATCACCATATTCCTAGAAAGATCATCATTTTCATCTAAGAGCACATTCATTTCGCTTCCAAATCTCTGTATAAGTTTTTTACACAACTCTCTTACATCAGCAGCTTCAATATTTATATACTTAGAGCCCGTAAGTTTAGTAAAGGGCATTATAAATCTGACTCTTGCCATTTAAATCACCTCCAAGGGAATCACCTCTTATGTGAGTTTTCATTGCTTTCATCTAATAATCTATTTACAACATCTTTTCTTTTAATTTTGTTTATCTTTGAATCTTCTAAATAATTAATAGCCCCGCTTCGGCATACCTTAATGCATTCTGGGTCACCTGCGCAAAGATCACAAATACTTATCTCTAGTTTACTGTTTTTCTTTACTATGGATATTGCCCCAAAGGGGCATGCCATTGCACAAGCTTTGCAGCCTATGCACCTATTTTTATCTATCAATATCGAACCGGTCTTGTTATCTTTGTGCAAAGCTCCAGCAACGCAGGCTTTTATGCAATTTGGCTCCTCACACTGCATACAATTGTTAGGAACATTAAACGCAATATCTTCAATTGATTCAATCTTTATATTAGATAACTCAGGCGAGAAAGTTTTATAGTGTTTGTAGGCGCATGCTAGCTCACATAAATGGCATCCTGTGCATTTATTTGAATCAATCATATATACTTTCATAATAACCTCCTTAAGCCTGCTCAATATTGTTGAAAAGTCTCGGTATCAATTCTTCGAGTCCAAGATCTTCCAGAGCTTGCTTTGTAGGCAGCCCTTTTTTAGAATCCCAGTTATGTAGTCTGAAGTATTCATCCTTCATAAGATCCAGTTTTTCTTTTGAATTTATTGCTCCTTTGTGCAAAGCATCCTTTTGTGTTTCATGCATTAGTCTATAAGGAAGTAAATCATTTTCTCTCGTATGTCCCAAGATGCCATTGTACACCCTCTCCATAGTGATAATCCTTTTCCCTGCCAGCATGATTGCATGTGCATCGATTTCCAGTCCTGTTGCCGACGAGTACAACTCAGCAAGATCATAATCATCAATCCAGAATTGTGCTGTTGTTGGGAAAGAACAGATGCCCAGACTGTCAGAGACTGCATATATATCTTCATGCCATCTTACGATTTCAGCTCTTTTATCTGTTGTATGCGGATATGCATATTTTTCACTGCCTGTTATTTCTTTAATAACTCGTCTTGCTTCACTATCCCCCCCAAACTCTGCCAAGCATTCTGTATTAAGGTGATCGGGGCCTCTTGAATTTATTGCAAAAGCTAATGCATAGCCAAAAGCTGATCTCGTCTCTACTCTTGACTGCTCTAACCCTCTTGCCTGAATTGCCCATTTGTATGAATCCTTGCCTAACTCTTCGGAAGCCTTTTTTGTTCCTTTTGAAAGCAAATTCCCTATTCCTTCTCTATAAGCCATCTTTTTTACTAGTTCAATTATTGTATTTGTATTCCCCCAACTTAAATCTAAGCCATCTGCTTCCTCGTTAGTAATTACATTTCTCTGTTTACATTCCATAAGCCACTGAATGCAGCCGCCCGCAGAAATGGTATCCATTCCCAATATATTACATAACTCCCCCGCCTTAATTACTGCTGCTGTATCAGTTGTACCACAGCCTCCTCCAAAAGATGAAAGCGTTTCGTATTCCGGACCACCTGTGAATGTACCTCTATACTCGCCACTATCGACTGTAACAAATCTGTGGCATGCTACAGGACATGAGTAACATGCAATCTTTCTTTTCAGATATCCTCCCTCTACAAGGTGTGTACCTGTTAGATATTCAATATTTTCAATGCTACCTATCTGGAAGTTTTTTACCGGGAAAGCTCCAATTGCATTTGTTGACTCTACACCTATACTGGTTCCGTAATCAGAAAGTGGACCAACTCCTGGCGCTTTATTCATTTTATTATTAATTACCTCGAGTGCTTTAAAAAACCTTTCCCCTTGGGCAATCTGTATTCCTTTTGTTCCTCGCGCAGCGATAGCTTTAAGATTTTTGCTACCCATTAAGGCACCGCCGCCACCCCTACCTGCAGCATTATTGATTGATACCTGTATAGACGCAAATACCACCTTGTTTTCTCCCGCTGGTCCTATACATGCCGTTTGTATTTCAGAATCATCATGTTCTTCTCTGATTAAAGCGTTTGTTTCTCTGACATCCTTGCCCCATAGATGTGATGCATCCTTTATTTCAATATGGTCATTCTCAATATAAATGTATACTGGCTTTTCCGCTTTCCCCACAACTACCAAAATATCGCATCCTGAATATTTTAGCTGTGCTCCAAAATGCCCACCCACATTTGTTTTAAAGAATTCTCCTGTTGCAGGGCTCTTGAAAAGCACTGAGGTTCTACCTGAGCATGGCACTATTGTTCCCGAAAGAACGCCAGGTGCAAAAATAATTGGCGCCTTTTCATCATACGCATCTATTTTAGAATCGTACTCGTTTATAAGCATATGCGTAGCGATTCCTCTACCCCCAAGATATTTTAAAATATAAGCTTCATCGCTAATCTGAGTTCTTGAAATACTTCCTGTGCTTAAGTCTACGGTTAGTATTTCAACAGGTAACTTTGGCAACATATTAATTTCCTCCCTACTATGTAAAATCTAAATCAAGTGTATTTTACAGGTTCATACTATAATTAATTGCTTTTATATTTGTCTCGATTATTGATCGTTTTGAACTTCTTTTATTACACTTGCTTTTGGAATACTAGTATAAAGCATAAACTTTTGCATTATTTTCTCGCCCTCAGGTTCACCGGATGCTAGTTTCGACCAGTTGTCAATAGATGCAAATCTATCCATTTCAGTTATGAACCAGTAATCAGCAGGTCTATACCCTTGCAAGGTCCTAAAAAGCTTGATGTTAAAACCTCTTTTCCTCAGATATGGGAAAGCCTCTCTTAAGAAAAACTTTTCAAATGCCTCACATCCAACTAGAGAATTAAAATTCTCAACATGATACATTTTACCCGGAATCCTTATCCACTTTATCTCAGGCTCTAAATCTTTAACTGTAGTTGACATACTATCTACTGTTTTACTAACTAGATTTCGTTCAATGTCCTTACCTTCTTTATCATCAAAAAACTTTTCGCCAATTAAAGTAACCATATTCAATCTCTCCATTGATGTTACAAGCCACATTTCTCTCAATCCAAGACTATATTGTGTTGAAAATAAATATGCATTGAATCCAAGATTTTTGTAATAGGGTAGTACTGTTTGCTGAATATAACTTCCAAGACTGTCCTGATTATCAATTCTATCAAATTGTTCAATACGATAATTCATATATTACCCTCCTGTATATTTAAAATCATTGACCTATTCTCTAATCTCATTGGCCCTATCAACAAATGGCTTGTATATAGGTTCTTTTCTAAGATACTCTTGCGTACCTAAAGCTCCCGCTCTAAGTATCATAGCCATTTCAACTGCTCTTTTAGCCAGTGAACGACTTGCTCTCACAGCTACCAATGCATCCGTCTTGCCTTCTTCTGCTTGCTTTTCCAGTGAATCGCGCCTAATTTCGTTAGAAGTCCAACCACCTGCACCTATATAATTCTCCCACATATCCCCAGCTACAGGAACGCAGCCCATTATAAGCGTATGGTTGATCATATCCGTAATTGTATGCTCCTGGCCTGAGAATATATGTGCACCTTGCGCAATCGTCCCTATCACCTTAAGACTCTTTGGCAATGTGGCTGCATCTGCCGGAAAGTTATTGACATATCGACCAAATAGGCTATTCCCTAAACGGTCGATAAAAGCTTTTAATTGCGCTGGAATACCCATATGATAAACAGGCACTGAATACAGAATAACATCAGCTTCTACCCATTTTTGCAATAGCTCATGGTAGTCATCCTTTATTATGCAGATACCATCTTTTTCACATGCTTGGCACATAACACAACCTGCCATCTTTTTCCCTCTGATTGAATAGTATTCTACATCGGTATCTAAGCCTAAGAGCTTTACTGATGCCAAGGCTTCTTCTAATAAGAATTTACTGTTACCATTTCTGGGACTTCCGCAAATACCTAATACTTTTATCATAAAATTCTCCCCTACTTTTATATTTCTACTTTACATTTTCAACTTCATGCTTTTGGAAAGAACTACCGAGATTACTACTGCAATAATAACAACAAGACCTTTTGTTATATATTGGAAATAATATGCTACATTAAGCATAGTCAAACCGTTATTTAGCATGCTTATTACAAAAGCCCCTACAAAAGTTCCTTCTCCTGTAGGTTCACCATCACCAAACATAGTTGTGCTCAGGAAAACCACAGCAATGGCGTCAAGTAAGAATTCTTCGCCTGCGAGAGGCTGTGCTGATCCTAATCTTGAAGTTAATATTACTGCTGCCAAAGATACACTCATGCTACATATAATAAACGTGATTAGTCGATATTTCTTAACATTTATACCAGCATAAATGCTGGCAACTGGATTTCCACCTATTGAATATATCCTTCTTCCTAAGGTTGTTTTGTTTAATACAAATATTGCAATACCTACAAATATAAACATCAGTATTACTGGGAATGGTATAGGTCCTACATATCCTTGCCCTATAAAGCGCGAGATAGCTGGAACATTATCTGGGAAAAACATTGGATTCCCCTTCGTAATAAGCATTTTTATTCCATAAATTACTGAGCCAACTGCAAAAGTTGCAATAAAATCCGGCAATCCAATATAGGCAACCAAAGCCCCATTTATCAGACCAATTACCAAACCACAACATAAAGCTGCCAATAGTGCTATCCAAAAGCTGCTTGTAGAAAAAAGAGTGGCTGCAAACAGAATGTTTATCAAGCCTGCGGCACTACCTATTGACATATCAAATCCACCAGCACCCATAACAAATGTAAAGCCAATAGCTATTATTGTCAGCATACTCATTTGTCTTAAAAGCATTAAAAGATTTCCTGATGAAAAGAAGTTTTCTGAAGCAAATGAAAATATAACGAATATAATCATAGCACACAATACTGTTCCGTATTTTCTAAAAAAATTCAATAAGCCTTGTTTGTTCGCTTTAATAAAGGGCATCATTTCACTCCTCCTAACATTGCATTCATTATTTTTTCTTCGGCATTTGATTCTTTTGGATTGAACTCGCCGACTAATTCTCCCTCATGCACGACTATTATTCGATCACTTAAGCACAATAGTTCTGGCAAATAGGATGAAAGCATTAATACTGTTTTGCCCTCTTTGGCTAGTTTTTCAATCATATGATAAATATCCTCTTTTGCCTTAATGTCTATCCCTTTTGTTGGTTCATCAAAGATGCCAATACTAAAATTACCATTCAACCATCTCGAAAGTATGACTTTTTGCTGATTACCTCCACTAAGGAACTTAATTAGTTGCGAATGTCCTGTGGTCTTTATTGAGAGTTTATTAATATATTCATTTGCCACTTTGATTTCTTTTTTATTGTCAATTACACCGCATCTGCTCCAATTATCTAGGTAAGTTAGCGTCGTGTTCTGCAAAACCGAAAAATTTGGTATAAGACCTTCTGCTTGCCTTTCTTCCGGCACTAAGGCCATGCCTGAATGAATTGCATTTTGTGGAGTTGGAGAGTAATCTTTACCTTTTACCTTCATTGTTCCCTTTTCAAGTTTATCAATACCAAACATGGCTCTTGCAATTTCAGTTTTACCAGCTCCTACTACGCCAGCAACTCCTAATACCTCACCTTTTCTTAACTTGAAGCTTACATTCTTGAGTCTATTTGTGTATATGTTAGCTGCTTCGAAGTATACTTCATCCGTACAGTAGCTGTCTTTCTTAATATAGCAACTATATGTCTTATCCCCTAACATCATAGGAATGATCTTATCTATAGATGCCTCTTTTCCACTCATTGTATCAATTTTCATACCATCTCTAAAAACTGTTATTCTGTCAGAGATACTAGTTATTTCTTCTAGATTATGAGATATATATATTATACTGTGACCTTTTTCTTTAAGTCCAATAATAATCTTCAATAACCTCTTTCTTTCATCTAGCCCCAAGGATGTTGTAGGTTCATCAAATATTATTACTTTGGGTTCATGAATAAGTACTTTGCTTATTTCTACAATTCTCTTCATCGAGGCATTCAATAGCATTGTAGGTTTGTTTATATCAAAATCTATACCTAAGCTTTTTATAACATCTTTAGCTTTTTTTTTCATTTTCTTATCGTCCAAATAGGTTATCCCAGCCAGCTTAATTTTCTCTTCCGAACCTACAAATATATTTTTATATATGGGAAAAAACGGTATTAAGTTTACTTCTTGATGCACAGTTCGTATCCCAACAGTTTCACTTTGTCTTACATTGCTGAAGGACACTGGTTTGCCTTCCATCCACATTCCCCCTTCTGATGGTTGGTGTACACCAGAAAGGATTTTAATAAATGTTGACTTACCTGCACCGTTTTCACCAACTACAGAGTGTATTTCTCCAGGTTTTAAATCAAAATTTATATCCTTTAAAACCCAAACGCCATTAAATTCTTTACCAATTCCATTTACTTCAATAACATTTTTTGTATTATCAGTTACCATTTTTACCCCTTCGTCAGATTAAAATTATTTAGAATGGCAATTAGAACCATTGCCATTCTAAATAATTATTAATTGTGATATATTATTCTTCTGGTATATTATCTTTGGTGATAAGTATAGCTGGAGTATAGATATGTCTTTCTGATATTTTATTTCCCCGTAACAATTCAAACATATTGTCTACTAATGTTCTAGCCATAGTATCTGGATCCTGTGCTAATGTAGCTATAAAAGGACTATCAGGTTTAGCCATTTCCTTATAAGCTTCTGGGTCGCCATCAACACCTACAACAATGATTTCATCTGTAAGCCCCGCTTCTCTGATTGCCTGCACTGCAGCGAGTCCTACTCCATCAAATGTTGCAAATACAGCAGATATCTGTCCTGGATTTGCTTGTAGTACTGCCTCCATCTTAGCCTTCCCATCCGGGAAAAAGTCAGGCCAAGCATATGTAAAGCCAGCAACAATTTCTATTTCAGGATATTCTGAAATCACTTCATGCATTGCTGCTCTTCTCGCTCTAATCATAGATCCAGCTTCATTGTATATTTCAACAATTTTCCCTTTACCACCAATTGCCTCGACCATTTGTTTCGCAGCTTCCGCTCCCATATCTGACTCATTTGATTCAATAAATACATCTACAAATTCTGCATCCCCTGCACCCATAGAACCTATTATAATGCCCTTTTTCTTTGCTTCTAAAAGAACTGGCTCTAACTGTGTGATATCCCCTTCTTGAATGATTATGGCGTCTACATTCTGAGAAATCATATTCTCGATAGAAGTTACTCTTCCAGGAACGTCAGCATTTACAGTAGCTATTACTTCACCACCGTTTTTAGTTATTTGATCTTCTAGTGATGCTTTTCCAATTCTTGCAAAAAAGTTTGCTTGTCCAAAGTTATTGATCCCTACTTTAAAAACTTTGTCCGCAGGAGTCGTATCTGGTGTTGCAGTTGAGCATCCTGTAAATACAAGACTTAACATAATAACTACCGCAATAAAAACAGTGAATTTCTTTTTCATTTTTATTCCTCCTAAATATTTTTTTTGAACCTAAGCAATAATAATTATTTAATAATCTCCTATTTAATCAAATCTTCAATTGGAACATACTCAAGCTCGGGATAACCATATCTGGAACCACCTAATGCTTTTCTTCCAATTTCAGTTTTCATACATGCTCTTAATCTTTCATGACATTTCATTCCAACTATTGAGACATGTATTCCTGGCTTAAGATCAACACTCATTATTCCTTTGCCTGTATCTGTATATAAAATACAAGCAAGGTCAGGAAATATTGACCTTATTTTTCCATCCACCCATACTGCCATGGTTTCGTTCTTAACAACTATTTTAGCAAGGCTGCCTTTATAATCATCAACACCCTTGACTTCTATATTTGTAAGATAGAACCCCCCTTTATCTTCTCCTTCTACATCTTCTAATACTCCCTTGAAGATAATTTCGCCATCTTCAAGTTCTTTAAAAGTCGCAACAGGATCAGCACCTTTTTCATTAGCTTCAATTATAGCATTCCCTATTGCAATACATCTTGTTATTGTATATGGAATGCAACTTTCCTTAAGCTGTTTCCCAGTCATTGCATAATGTGCATTGCCTCCCATTCCACCACCTTTAGTCACTACAGTTCTGCCTATTTCATCTGCATATGTAGTTTCATTTGCATTCATAACAACAATAGTATTACCATTATTATCTACTAGTGGCATGGGGTTGAGGGATATACCGTGACCTATAAAACTTGTCATTTGAGTTTCTGGAGCAGATCTTCCAACTGCATCTCCATTCACAATGGGGATTCCCATTCTTGCTGCAAGACTCATAATTACAGGGGTATTCAATCCGCCAGGCTCAAAGGCTACAATATAGTCAAGCTTCCTTCCTTTAATCTTCTCCATCTCTCTGAATGCTTTAATAAGAACAAATTCTTCTTCCCAATTGCTCACAATATCATCATAGGAAATATTCTCCAAGGCTTTAACTGATCCCATAATGCCACCGCTGCAAATAAATGCGTCGTCCTCCACGTCCTCTGGGTCTACTATTTTATATACTCTACTTTTAGAAAAATCATTTTCAATAATTTTCCTTCCCCACTCAGGGTCACCACCACCACCTGTCCCTAGTATTCCAAGACCAATAAGCAGTGCGTCTAAATCCTCTTTTTTAAGAGTTCTGTATGCCAATTTAAATTTTCGCCTCCTTTCATATAATAACCTGTTTTAAATTTGCTTAGAAAAGCTTCAAAGATTCCTCCTTTCTTCGCAATTCTTCTCATCGTTTTCATTTGTGTTTAATGCTTTAGGATAAGGTACTTCAACAACATAAGAACCCGTTGGATTTATAAATATATGGAGTTGCGAATTATTGAGATTGTAACTTTGAATATGAATACAAGGATCGTATTCAGTTGTATTTATTAGCATTTCTGGAGTGAATGCCTTGTCGTCATACTGTGCATGAATCACATCAGCTATAATCAATGCATGGTCACCTACATCTTGAATGCTTACAACTTTGCACTCAAGGTGAGCTTTACATTCTCCAATGGAAACCGGTTCAACCTCAACAGAAGGAATACGAGTAAATCCAGACCGATCAAATTTATTTTCTCCGAATTTTGTGGAGTATGAACATTCTATCATTTTTTCTGCAATTCTCAAGTCAGGCATATTAACAATAAATTCGCCTATTCTTTCAATATTTTCAAGACTATGTTGTTTTTGGGGTTTACTAAGAAGGGCCATTGCCACTCTGGGAGGCTTTTGGGATACTGGAGTTATCCAACTGAAAGGGGCAACGTGATCTGTTCCATCCTCGTTTTTTGTTGTACACAAAATAGGCCTGCTTGGTTGTAGTAATAATAAACTTTTGTAAAGTTCTTCAATTTTTATTTCTTTTTTCATAAGACTGCTCTCCTATTACAATTTTAATAGTCGCAAATTTTATCTATTGTAACCCAGTTGTCTGGATATTTCTTTAGCAGTTCGGATGATTTCTTCAGTCAATTCTGGCATTCTATCTTGAGTTACAAAAAAAATAGGACCTGATAAACTTATAGCTGCAATAACATGATCTGTCCGGTCAAAAATAGGCGCAGCGACACACCTTATACCTTCCTCATGTTCCATCTCATCAAAGCAATATCCATTTTTACGAATCATTAATAATTCTTCTTTTAACTTTTGAAAATCAGTTATAGTATTTTTTGTGTGTCCTTTTAATCCTTTTTTTTCAATAATCTTTTCAACCTCCACATCGCTTAATCCTGACAGTAGTATTTTGCCAACACCAGTACAATGAATCGGTCCTCTTTTACCAATCTGGGAAAACATTCTAACACTATGCTCTGGGCTCTCTTCTTTGTCTATGTATACAGCTTCTCCTTGATCCAATATAGCAAGATGTACAACTTCTTTGGTTTTTTTCGCTAATTCATTTATATGAGGACGTGCAACTGATCGAATTTCTAATCTGTCAAGGATGGCACTCCCAAGTTGAAGGATTTTAATGCCCAATAGGTACTTATCGCTATTAATATCTTTTTCTACATAATCCCGACTCATCAATGTAAATAAAAGTCTGAAGACAGTAGTCTTAGGAAAACCTGTATAATTAGATAACTCAGTTACACCAAGTCCGGTTTTCTCTTTTGATAGAGCTTCAAGGATAGTAATAGATTTATCAACAGACTGGACAAAATTTTTATCTAAATTACTCATTAATAATACCTCTCATATGGTTCGTACCGCATTGCGGCACGTTGTTCCGGTTTATACTCACTATAATAAATCAATTAAAGTAATTTGTAAAGTACTATTTTATAAAATATTTTGCCTTGAATGCAATACTAAATTCCACTCTATAAATAAAATAAAGGAATTTACTTCTTCATAAATTCCTTTATTTCAGGCTTTCAAAATGCATGCTTATCTATCTTCTTCCTGATAAGAAGTAATCTTAGGTTTTGCCTGTTTTTGAAAACCTGGAAATGCTGCTGGGAACCGATACTTTTACAAGGGTATTTCCCGTTATATTAACAGATCGCGGTACTGAATTTGGGAATCCTGACGCACTAGAAACGGATAATGCTTCTATTCGTCGCACAAATATTTACTTTTGTGATCCTTTGGCCTCATTTCAAAAGGCCGGTATTAAAAAGCAGATGGAATCACTTATAATTTTGCAACGAAGTCATCGGAATTTACTCTAGCACAAAAAATCCCGATGGCTTGTTTGCTATGCAAAATTTGCAAATTCTCTCAATCACACCTTTATCATACCACCTTTTTTGCAAAATATGGCACCAAAAGAGCTTGCAAAATGGCGTTTACCCTTTCACAAGCTCTTCTTTTTATTTTGTAGAATTTAATTTTTCATCAAAGGCAGCACAATAAAATCATTCAGTAGTATTTTCAATTCATTCATTTAAGTACAGTGGCATAATTATTGTAATGCCTCGCACATATAACTGACCGGGAACGAATTATTGTCTTCCACAATTTTCATAAGGACATCCAGATCGCTGGTTTGTTTTATTGATTTAACATTCAATTTTCCTAACAATGTTCCGAAAAATGAGTTGTCAGTATATTCCAGATCAATAACTTCGCAGTCCTCCAAACCATATTCTGAGGCCATGTCGGCTTTGGCATCATCGAAGCTTGCAATCTTGTCAACAAGACCGTTTTCAAGTGCCTGTTTTGCCGTATAGATTCTCCCGTCAGCAATTTTTTTTACAGTGTCTATATCCATTTCTCTTTCTTCTGCAACAATACCCGTAAACTGAGCATACGCTTCATCGATCAGGCTCTGAAATATAGCCAGTTGTTCTGATGTAAGCTCATCATAATTGCTACCCATCGCTTTATTTGGACCGGAGGTTATCGTTTTAGATTTAACACCGTAATTTTCAAGAAGCTGAGAAAAATCAAACAGCGTTCCAATGGTAACACCTATAGAGCCTGTCCAGCAATTTCTGTTGGCAACTATTTTATCAGCTGAGGCAGAAACATAATATCCTCCCGACGCAGCCATAGAACCAAAATAGGCATAGACTGGTCTTTTGGTTGTTTTCTGATATTCCTTCACCTTTAAATATAATTCATCACTTTCGTAAACGCCCCCACCTGGCGAGTTTACGTATAGGATCAATCCTTTATTATTTTTGTCAGCAATTAATTCATCAATTTGTTTAAGTGTCCATTCATGCTGATAGCCTGTCGGTATGCCAAAATAATCTGAAATACCAGGGCCAATTGTTCCTTCCACGTAAATGGTTCCGACGTAAGGCGCTTCTGGCAGATCAACCTGATTGTTACCGGTTTTCATACTGTTAAACACCAGATTACCTGTCATATTGTTGCAGGAAACTGCCAGCACTACGATAGCCAGTACAATGATTCCAAATATAATGACTCCCTTATAAGGTGCTTTTATCGCTTTATGTTTTTCATTGACTGAATAAGTCCTGACTCCCTTCTGATTTGGCTCGCTTATTTCTATCTTTTCCTTTTTATTTTCTTCGATTGTCCCCTTATTGTTATCTTCCATATTTCTTATCCTTTCGTTTTTTTATATTCACATTATACCATTAAAAAAGCAAATGTAAACAAGGTGTTGACAGTGTACTATTTCTT
>Ga0209386_1000500_pt1 | contig 19052 bp, 15 predicted proteins | sample NGEPertwo_FD_184510 | JGI IMG/M metagenome (GOLD analysis project Ga0209386, IMG submission 184510) | Arctic peat soil microbial communities from the Barrow Environmental Observatory site, Barrow, Alaska, USA - NGEE Permafrost154B-two... | ecosystem: Environmental > Terrestrial > Soil > Wetlands...
CTGCTTTCTGCATCTTTTGTTGTAACTCTGTAAGTTTTATTTCTTTTTCATCCTCTAAGGTAACTTTCTCTGTAGAAGCCTTATTTAATACTTCTTCGGTTACATAAATAGGGGCGTTTGCCCTCAGAGCTAAAGCAATAGCGTCACTCGGTCTGGCATCAATTTCTTTTTCCGTTTGATTTGTTTTCAATCTAACTGAAGCAAAATAAGTATTATCCTTAATATTGCAAATTACTACTCTTGTTACAACTACACCAAGGGAATCTAAAATATTTTTTATTAAATCATGGGGTAGAGGTCTTATTGGTTTTACTTTTTCTAAAGCTAAAGAAATCATCTTTGCTTCATAATGCCCTACCCAGATAGGAAGCCACCTTTTTTCAGTTTCATCTTTTAAAATTACTACAAAACCTTTTGTCACCGGGTCAATTGCTACACCGGAAATTTTTACCCTTATCATCTTTATCCCTCTTTTTTTATTTTGCATTTTAACATATTTTACTTTTAATTTTAAGAGCTTTTCTTTTTCTCTATATATTATATTCTACAACAAATATAAAATCCCTGCATAAATATTAATTTTTTTCAAAAATTTTACCAGTTATAAATTAATTAGCCAATTAAATTAGTTGTTAGCAATAAATCTAGCGTACAGCGTTTAGCGTACAGGTGCGGGTAAAAAACTGTAAGGAACAATACAAGATTGGAGTTAAAAGTGGAAAGTTTATAGTTGTCAGCTATTATTATACAACTAAAAATTTAAAGCAAAAAGCAAAAAACCATAATTCAAAACTCAAAACCCTTTTGCATGTTTTTGATGTAGGGGTCGGATTTATCCGACCCGGGTTGTTTGGTAATCTTTTTAGCGGGTTCGATGAATCGAACCCCTACCTTGGACTTTCGGATTCTAACTTTTAGTTTTTAGATAAAAAGTAGAATGGTATTTCTCTTTTCCTTTCTCTTTCTTCACTATATACTTAATACTATATACTCGATACTTTCTTTATTTCAATTGATTACCCTTTGAAGAAGTGTTATAATTTTTCAAGTTATAAAGATAATATTTTTAAGCTTTTTGGATTGTAACCATAATACAATAAAACTTATAAAAATAAAATACTTTAACCTCGAGAGGGATGTAATAAATTTGCTTAATTTATGGCTTTTATTTTTAATATGTGCCTTGGTAATTATTTTTACGGGAACTAAACTAACCCGCTACGGAGATATAATTGCTGAAAAGACCGGATTAGGAAGAGTCTGGATTGGAGCTGCATTAATCCCCTTAGCTACCTCTCTTCCTGAAATCACTTCAAGTTCCGGTGCCGCCTGGATCAATGCTCCCGATTTAGCTATTGGAAACATCTTCGGCAGTATCATGTTCAATCTATTAATTATTGCCATAGCAGATTTTGCTCATGGTCCTGGTTCGCTTCTTAGAGAAGTATCTCCCGGCCAAATTCTAACTGCTATTTTAGGAATATTTCTATGTGCAATTGCTGCCTTAAGTATGTTATTAAAATCATCGTTTCTCTTGGCGGGAGTTGGCATAGACTCCCTAATTTTAATCATTCTGTATTTTTCAGGTATTGTAGTAATATTCAAATATAGTAAAAAAACTAAACCTGATGATGTCCTGGGAGTCCCCGAAGAAAATTACACTGCCTATTCTTTGCCCTTAACTAACATCAAATTTTTAATAGCTGCTATAATAATAATCGTTACTGCCATGAAGTTAGCTCAAGTAACCAATAGTTTAGCTGACCTTACCGGATGGGGAACAACTTTTATGGGCACCGTCGTGTTAGCCATCGTTACTTCTTTACCAGAATTAGTTACCGCCCTTGCGGCTATTAAAATAAAGGCTTATGACCTTGCGGTAGGCATTGTCCTGGGAGCAAATATTCTTAATTTGACCATACCTTTCTTCTCAGACATATTTTATGATGGCCCGCCAATTTTAAGTGTAGTCTCACCCCAGCATATTATTAGTGCTTTAATAGCTATAATTATCACCAGCATTGTTATTGGCAGTTTGGTATATAAACCTAAAAGAACGGTATTTAGTTTAGGGATAGCGGCCTGGTTAATTTTTTTAGTATATTTTCTGGGAATTTTCTTAATCTTTAAAGTAGGAATAAAAATTTAAAAAGCTTAATACTCTTTTCTTCTCTATTTTCGAAAACTTTTTCATCCTCTTACTAAATTTAATTTTAAGAATATTATTCAATTTTTACCCTATAGTTTAAATATCCGCTAATGATTATTAAAGATGCACCAAATATGCTAAACAAATCAGGAAGCTCTCTAAAAAAGAACATTCCAAATATTGTGGCAAAAATTATTTGAGAATAAGTATAAAGAGATACCATGCTCGCAGGTGCCATTTGATAAGCTTTGGTAAGAGCAATTTGAGCTCCTAAGGCAATTAGCCCGAGTAAAATTAAACTCATTAAACTAATAAAATCAGGAACGACAAAATTATTTTGCCAGATTAATATTAACAAAGCCATTAAACCTGACACAAAAGAAAAGTAATTGACTATTACCAGGGGATGATCAGTCAAACGTAAATTTCTTAAACTAATATGCGCCCCTGCACCAAATATCGCTGCCAATACTCCTACTATCGCAGGAAATATTTCCAAACGTATTCCTGGCTTAATTACCAAAAGACATCCTAAAAATACCAATAAAAAAATAGGAATCCTTTGGGGAGATACTTTTTCTTTCAGAAATATTATAGCAAACATAACTATAAAAAATGGGCTGAGTTGCCGAATAGTCATGGCATCGGTCATAGTCATAGTCTTAAAAGTATAAAAATATCCTACCGTTGAAAGAAAGCCAAAAAAACTTCGAAATAACAAAAGGGGCTTATTTTCCCCTCTGAGAGAAATATTTTTATTTTTTAAAATCAAAGGTAAGATTAAAATAGAAGGAAGATTACGGAAAAAGATCATTTCCATCAAAGGGATATTTTCTATAAACTTTATCATTACTCCTACTAATGCAAAGCAAATTGAGGCAAAAATCATCATTAAAATTCCTAAATTAGGTTTGTCTTCTCCGCTCTTTTCCAAACTTGACAATTTAATTTTATTAATTATGGGTTACCTCTACATTTTTTATTTTATGTTTTTACGCAATATAAAAATATCATAAGCGATTATCTTTTTAAAGTAAAGAAGATTCTACTCGAAATGTGACTTTTATAAGAATCAAAGTATTAAAAAATTAAAGTTCAATTTATTCCAATTTTTAAATGACAAATTTTATAATTTTATAATTTTTTTGACTTTTCTTAATATATATGTTATCTTATTAAAAATTTAATATTTGTTGCCTCACTTTTTTCTTAAGTGGGGTAGAGGCGCGAGCAATAATTAGTACTGATGATAAGATGAGCATCTTTGATTCGCCAGGAAAGGTATTCTCGCCGAAGCGTAAAGATAACAGCTCTAACCTTTATGCTGGGTTTATGGTTAAAAGCCATAAGACTGTCATCAGAATCTATACCCTGGTTTCTGATGGAGCGCTATCTCATCTAATGAGAGAAATGGGAGTAAATTTAATTGTCAGTTTAATTAAAGGCAATTGATTAGCATAGCGCTTATCAATTGCCTTTTTTATTTTTCATAATTATAAAATTTAGGAGGATATAATGAACTCAAATAAAATAGTCTCTCAAATTAACAGGGAAGGTCTTTCTCTAAATAAATCTGGAAATTTAGAATTCGACCAATGTGAAATTATAAAATTAGCTCAAAAATATGGAACTCCCTGTTATATCTTTTCGGAAAATATAATTAGAAAAAAATGCCGGCAATATGTTAACGCATTTTCTGCAAGAAATGTTACTTTTGAAATACTATATGCCGGAAAGGCTTTCCTGGTTAAAGCTATGTGCAATATTTTAAAGGAAGAGGGCTTAAGTTTGGATGTTTCTTCTGGCGGAGAATTATATACTGCCCTATCAGCAGGATTTCCTCCGGAAAAAATATTTTTCCATGGGAATAACAAATCCAAAGAGGAAATAGAATTCGCTCTTAAAGAAAAAGTTGGCACCATGATGGTAGATAGTGAATATGAGCTCGACTTGATTGAACAGATTGCAGAAAGTTTAAATACAAAAGTGAGAATAATTCTCCGGGTAACACCGGGCATTGATACTCATACCCATAAATATATTCAAACCGGACAGGTAGATTCAAAATTTGGAATCAGTATCGACAGGGTACCTGGTTTTATGAAAAAAGTTTTATCCAAAGAACATGTTAGTTATAATGGTTTGCATTTTCATCTTGGCTCACAAATTTTTGATCTATCTTCTTATGCCCTGGCTATTAAGGAAATGGCAAAACTCATTAAACAAATAAAAGACCTCTGGGGAATAGATACCCTTAATCTAAATTTGGGTGGAGGTTTAGGGGTGAAATACCTTGAATCTGATCAACCTCCTTCCATAGAAAATTTTGTAAATTTAATTGTAGATAATCTTGCAAAAGAAATAAAAGAAAATAATTTAGTAATGCCTAAGATATTGATAGAACCAGGAAGGTCTATAGTAGCAGAAGCAGGTATTACTCTTTATACTATCGGTAATATAAAAGATATACCTGGGATTAAAAAATACCTAATTACAGATGGCGGTATGGCTGACAATCCTCGACCCATCCTTTACCAAGCAAAATATGAAGCTGTTTTAGTAAATAAAGTAAATGGTAATCTGCCTGAGGAAGTAGTAACTATTGCCGGAAAATGCTGTGAATCAGGAGATATTTTAATAAAAGATTTGAAACTTCCTTCAGCTTCACCCGGAGATCTTTTAGCGGTATTTACCACTGGAGCATACCATTATTCTATGTCCAGCAATTATAACCGGCTTCCGCGGCCAGCGGTTGTCCTGACAAATCAAGGAAAAGATGATTTAATGGTAAAAAGAGAGTCTTATGCTGATATTGTAAGAAATGATACTATGCCGGAATGGCTTAAATAAAAAATGATGCAAAGGTGATATCTATGAGAATAATAGTAAAATTTGGCGGAACCAGCGTTCAGGATCCTGAAAGAATTAAAAAAGCCGCTCAATCAATAATTCAACAAGCAAAAAAAGGATATGAAATAGTAGCTGTTGTTTCAGCAATGGGTAATACCACTGACACCTTAACTTCTTTACTTAAAGATTCTGTCAAAGAGCATATTGAGGATAGGGATTATGCTGATTTTGTTTCTATGGGAGAACGGATAAGTGCCAGGATTCTTGCGGCTACCATTAAATCTATGGGATTTTCTTCTAAATATTTTGACCCGGCAGATAAGGATTTTCCTATAACAACTGATGAAAATTTTAGTCAGGCTAAAATACTGTCTGCGGAGAGCAAAAAAAAGTGTCAAAAAATAATCGACCCACTGTTAAAAAAGGGTGTTATTCCTATAGTATGCGGTTTTTTGGGTAGAAGTTATGAATATGGAAACATAACCACACTTGGCCGTGGCGGTAGCGATATCACTGCTTTTGCCCTGGGGAATTTTTTGGAAGCCGATGAAGTAATAATCGTAACTGATGCAGTGGGGGTATTAAGTGCTGATCCCCGGATAATAAAAGAACCCGTAACTTTAAAAAAAATAAGTGTGGAAGAGATGGGAGTCCTTGCTGAAGGCGGAGCAAAAGTTTTACATCCACAGGCCTTAAAATACAAAACGGATAAGATGAAAGCAAAAATAATTCACTTTAAAAGCGGAAACTTAGCAGCAGAGGGTACAGAGATAATAGGTGCTTTTAAAAGTAAATTAACTCTTTTCAAAGAAAAACTGACTATGTTAACTATCCTGGGAACTGAAATTTTTAATACTCCTGGACTATTAAAAAAGATAATTACTCCTATTTCTGATAATAATATTAGCCTATTCGGAGTTTCTATCGGGACAAAACATGTTGGGATTTATGTTACAGAAAATTTTACTCAAAAATCCTATGACTTAATCCATCCTATAGTAATCGAAGATGAAAGATTAAAATCAGTTACCTTAAAAAAAGATATTGCCTTAATTATTGCCCGAAGCAGAGACTTTATTGAAACACCTGGTATTATCGAGAGGATTACCCGACCATTAGCTCAAAATAATATAAATATAATTGAAATGACTACTATCAAAACAGATATTTTAATCTTTTTGGAATGGAAAAATAGGAAATTCGCCTACAATACAATAAACAAATCATTAGAAGAAGCAGGAATCAAGATAAGCAAATAAATTAGCCACAAGCCAAATTCGTATCGAGTATCGTATAAAGAGAAAAAGAAGGTACAAGATACAAGGTGCGAGTTGCAAGTAGGGGTGTATTGTATACGCCCCTATAATAAATTAAAATTGAAAACTGATTGTCTTCACGCGATACGCGATACGAAAATAAAAAGGAGGAAACAAAAATGTTTAAAGGATCTTTTGTAGCTATGATCACCCCATTTACAGAAAGCGGGAAAGTTGATGAAAAAGGAATAAAAGAATTGGTGGAGTTTCATATCAAAAATGGAACCAACGGTATTGTCCCCTGTGGCACTACCGGTGAATCACCTACTCTTTCTCATGAGGAACATAAAAAAGTAGTGGAGCTAACCATAAAAGCAGTAGCGGGAAGAGTTCCGGTCATTGCCGGTACCGGTTCCAACAGTACCTGGGAAGCTCTGGAATTAACTTCCCATGCAAAAGAAGCCGGTGCGGATGGAGCGCTTATTGTGGTCCCTTATTATAACAAACCTACCCAAAAGGGATTGTATATGCATTATAAAAAATTAGCAGAAGAAATTGATATACCCATCATCGTATATAATGTCCCCTCTCGAACTGGAGTTAATATGCTGCCTGAAACATTAGCAGAATTAGCAGAATTAAAAAATATTGTGGCAGTAAAGGAAGCCAGCGGGGACTTAGATCAGATGACCCAGATAATTGAATTGTGCGGAGACAAAATCACCCTTCTCTCCGGAGATGATAAATTATTACTTCCTGTGCTATCCATAGGAGGAAAAGGAGTGATCTCGGTGGTAGCCAATATTATCCCCCGGGATGTTTCCGATGTAGTCAGGGAATTCGAAGAAGGAAATTATCAGGAAGCTAAAGAACTTTTCTTATCTAAGGTCTATCCCTTAAGTAATGCCATGTTTTACGAAGCTAATCCTATCCCGGTTAAAACCAGTGCCCGGCTAATGGGGCTGCCTTCCGGCGATTTACGGTTACCTCTAAGTCCAATGAGTGAAAATAATCTGGCTAAATTAAAAGTAGATTTAACTAAATTTGGTTTACTGGAGGAATAAGATTATGATTAAAGTGATAGTATGTGGCGGTTGTGGAAAGATGGGATCGAAAGTTGCTCAATTAATATACCAAGATAAAGATATGGGATTGATAGGAATAATTGAATCCCCTTCTCATCCTGATATAGGAAAAGATTGGGGAATAGCAGTGGGCATGGGAGAAAGCGGAATCATTGTCAAAGACAATTTGGAAGAGATAATTCAAAATTCCGACCAGATAGTTGAATTTACTAGCCCTCAAGTAGCAATTCAACATTTGAAAATTGTCTCTAAACATAAAAAAGCTATGATAATGGGAACTACAGGGTTCTCCTCAGAAGAAATCAAAGAAATTAATAAATTAGCTCAAGGCACTCCTTTTCTTCTCTCACCAAATATGTCTTTAGGAGTAAACTTACTATTTAAACTTGCTGCTGAAACTGCTGCTGCTTTGAGCGATGATTACGATATAGAAATTGTGGAAGCACATCACCGATTTAAAAAAGATGCTCCCAGTGGAACGGCAAAAAAGTTGGCCCAAGAAATTGCGAAAGCTAAAGGGGTGAGTCTGGATAAAGTAGCAATCTATGGCAGAGAAGGAATGACTGGAGAAAGAAAAAGAGGAGAAATTGGTATCCACTCGATTCGTGGAGGAGATATTGCCGGAGAACATACCGTCGTCTTCACTGCCTTAGGCGAGAGATTAGAACTTACTCATAAAGCCCATAGTCGTGACACTTTTGCTTACGGTACAATTCAGGCCATAAAGTTTATGAAAGGCAAACCTCCCGGCTTTTACGAAATGAAAGATGTGCTGAAAATATGAAAATAAATTTCGTAAAAATGCACGGATTAGGAAATGATTTTATTTTAATAGACTGTTTAAGTAAATCATTAGGCGATACCTCATTTCTTTCTTACCTGGCAAAAAAACTTTGCAACCGTAACTTTGGAATTGGTTCAGATGGACTAATACTTATCTTGCCCTCATCTAAGGCAGATCTAAGAATGAGAATTTTTAATTATGATGGCAGTGAAGCCCAGATGTGCGGAAATGGAATTAGATGTTTCGCTAAATATACTTACGAAAATAAATTAATCTCTAAAAACAAATTTAAAGTGGAGACTTTAGCGGGGATAATCACCCCCGAACTAATTTTTCAAGATTTAAAAAATAAAAAAGTTTTAAAAGTTAAAGTTGATATGGGCACTCCCAAATTAAGAAGAAGAGAAATACCTATGACCGGTGAAGATAATCCCACAGTAGTGGATGAAACATTGGAGATAAATTCCGAGCAGACTTTTAAAATCACTTGTGTCTCTATGGGGAACCCTCATTGTATAGTCTTTGTAGATGATGTACAATCTACACCGGTAGAGAAAATTGGCCCAAAAATTGAAAATCATCCCCTCTTCCCTGAAAAAACTAACGCAGAATTTATTCAAATTATAAATAATAAAGAGTTAAATTTCAGAGTATGGGAAAGAGGAGTAGGAGAAACTTTGGCTTGCGGAACCGGGGCATGTGCAGCTTTAGTAGCTAGTGTATTAAATAAAAAAACCGATCGGGAAGCTACAATTCACTTACCGGGAGGAGATTTAGATATTCGCTGGGCTGATGATGAACACATTTACATGACCGGACCGGCAGAATTAATATTTAAAGGAGAAATTAATTTATGAAAATTGCACAAAGAATTCAAACTATCCCCCCTTATTTATTTGCAGAAATTGATAAGAAAAAAGAAGAAGCTATAAAAAGAGGGGTTGATATTATTAATTTAGGTATAGGTGATCCTGACCAACCAACACCTGATAACATAATCGAAAAATTAAGAGAAAGCGTTCAAGACCCTAAAACCCACGATTACCCCCCATATACAGGAACAGCTGAATTCAGGCAGGCAGTTGCTTTATGGTATAAAAAAAGATTTGGAGTTGACTTAGACCCGGATAATGAAGTTATGGCCCTCATCGGTTCCAAAGAAGGGATAGCTCATATCTTTCTGGCTTTTATTGATCCGGGAGATTTTAGCCTTATACCTGATCCTGCTTATCCGGTTTATAAAACAGGAACTTTATTTGCCAATGGCTTCCCCTATATAATGCCTTTATTAGAAGAAAATAATTTTCTGCCTGATTTAGATAAAATAGATGAAGAGATTGCCAAAAGAGCCAAATTGATGTTTATTAATTATCCTAATAACCCCACAGCTGCTATAGCTGACAAAAATTTCTTCGAAAAGGTAGTAAAATTTGCAAAAAAATATGATATCTTAGTCTGCCACGATTTTGCTTATTCAGAAATGACTTTTGATGATTATAAAACGAGCAGTTTTCTGGAAGTGGATGGTGCCAAAGATGTGGGAATAGAATTTCATTCCTTATCTAAAATATATAATATGACTGGCTGGAGACTGGGTTTTGTAGTGGGAAACAAAGAAGCAATTTCAGCTCTTTCTATTATAAAAACTAATATCGACTCTGGAGTCTTTAAAGCTATCCAACAAGCCGGCGTTGAAGCCTTAAGCGGTCCTCAGGATAATATAGAGAAGATGAATAAAATTTATACCGGTAGACGAAATGTAGTGATAAATGGACTAAATAAATTAGGATGGAATTTAAAGCCAACTAAAGCTACTTTTTATATCTGGATTCCTACTTTGAACAAAATGAGTTCTATAGAATTTTCTAATCTATTACTAGAAAAAACGGGGATAATTGTAACCCCCGGAATAGGCTATGGGGAATATGGTGAAGGATTTGTAAGAATTGCCCTAACCGTTGATGAGAAAAGATTAGAAGAGGCAATGGAAAGGCTAAAAGTTTTAAAATTGTAAATATAATTAGTGAAAAATTTATCACCCGTCTTAATCAATTAAAATAAAGACGGGTGATAAATCAACCCCCCAAACCTCCTAATTTTTTAGCAGTACTCCATAGGGTCCATCGGCTAAATAGGCTATTCTTATTTTTTCTTGTCCAGCGCTTTTTAATTCATATATGGCTGCTTCCAGCGCTTTTTCAATTACTTGAGCAGCATTCTTAAAATTATCTTTGTATCTTTCAGATCCGGGAAGAAATATGTTTCCATCAACACAAGGAATAATTTTGTAATCATTAAAAGAAAGTCGAGGACTGTAATAAATAAAATTCTCTGGAGGAATTTTGGAAAACAGACGAGCCCACATTTGTGCCTGCCACTGATCGGGAACAAAAGTCCAATCGGGTGATAAAATCAAATGGTTATATTTTTTTGCTCCTATTATTTTTAATAGATGTAAAACTGCTTTATATTGCTCGCTGCCAATTAAATCCTTATCATTATTATTTGCTATCATAATTAATTTTCCATTGGGCTTTAAAGCCGGAATAGCAACTACCGCTGCTTTAGCTGCTTGATAATGATTGATGCCTACAAAGCCAGCATGAGTAATAATAACATCGTATTCTTTTTCTATAGGTATGGTGACATATTTTTTTATTTGATTTACTGCTTGTTTATGGGCTTTTTCTAAATCTCCGGCGAACACTCCCGTTAGCTTAAAATCTTGGTTAAGAGCAACGTTGAGAATATAATCTGCTCCTGCTTTCTTGGCTACTTCTAAAGCTTCCTGGTGACAGGGATTATCATCTATAATTAGGTCACTGGCTTTCGGAGAAGCTAACATAGGCGCTCCGTGGAATATATAGATGCTTTCTTCTCCTATGAGCCCTGGACAGATTGATTTTCTTCCTCCTGATGCACCGGCCATAAAATGTGTTTCTACTAAACCGGTAAGTATTTTAATATCTGCCGCCATATAATCTTGATTAATATATACTGAGCTACCTCGATTAGTCTTGCCTAAATATGCTAAATTATTTTTGTCTCGGCAATTGTGGTTTTTTATGGGAATTTTATAGTCAAATACCCGAGGATCCAACATTTCTCTTAACTCTTTTTCAGTTAATGAGCGATGTGTGCCAGTAGCAGCTAAAATAAGTATTCTTTCTTTAAGTATATTATGAGCTAAAAGTTTTTCAAGAATTGGCCATAATATTCCCGATTCCCCTTTGTAAGGAACAGGCCGCGTATTATCAGAAATTACCACTACTACCTTTGCTTCTGGGTTTTTCTTTAGTTTTTGCTCAATAATTTTGTCTAAACTTGGACTACCTATAGGATCTTCCAACGCCTTTTGAATAAAAAAAGCTGGATTGCTAAGTGGTTTTGCTTGATCAGTAGATAATATTTCTGTATTATCCGGAAGATTTACTTTGACCATTTCTTTCTCTAATTTTATAGAAATTCTTTTCATTACGATTCTTTCCTATTTTTTTCGGTTGCAGAACATTTTTAATTTATTTTACTATAGTAATCTCATCGCTTTATTCATTTTACTATAAATGCCTGCCTTTTCTAAAGACCAATATAATGAGTCATGTATCTTACTTAACTCCTTATATACTGTATAATTTTCCATATTTGGTTCTTTTCTGCTTAAGTTATTTACATTAATCATATTATCTACAGCTGAATTTATATTGTCATATAGACCTGTAGTAGTTGCAGCTACTACAGCTGCTCCCAGAACAGAAGCTTCCTCATAATCCGTTTTTATGACAGTTTTACCGTAAATATCAGCTTGAATTTGATTAAATATTTCAGAACGGGTTAATCCTCCACTAATTCTAACTTCTTTGATTTGGTCTGTATAACTTTCCATAATACTGATATTTTTCTGTATTTCAAAGGCAATTCCTTCTAATATTGCCCTAATAATTGAAGAACGTTTATGGCCTAAGGATAATCCAAAAAGTACTCCCCTTGCTTCCGGATTCCAATAAGGAGCTGCTGAAGCAGCAAAATGGGGTATTAAGAGTAAACCGTTTGCCCCTAAGGGTTCTTTTTCCGCTTCGGAATCCATTATTTGATAGGCATTCATTCCCGATTTTATTTTATTTTTTACTGGAACTTGTCCAATGTTGTCCCTAAACCAACGAAAAATTGAACCGGTAGTAAAAATGCCGGCTTCCAGTACCCATTTGCCGGCAATTGAAGAAGCACTACAAATTAAGCGTTGATTAAAATCTTTAACCGGTTTATCGCTACTAGCTAAAACAAATGAACCCGTTCCTGTGCTGACTTCCACTATCCCGGGTTTTATTACACCCAATCCTATGGCAGCACACTGTTGGTCTCCCCCTGCGGTAATAACCGGTATTCCTTTTGGTAAACCAAGTTCAACGGAAGCAGCGTGATTGACTAATCCAATAATTGAACCAGGTGGAACAGCTTCCGGTAACTTGTTAAAATCTATCCCCACGCTTTTTATCAGGTCTTTATCCCACCTTAATTCGTCAATATTAAAAAGCATGGTTCTGGAAGCTTGTGTCCAATCAGTTTTAAATTCTCCTGTTAAAAAATGAATAATAAAGTCCTGTACCGGAAGAAAAATGAAGGAATGATTATAGATTTCCGGTTTATTCTTTTTTAACCACAATAATTTTGGTAAGGTAAAATAAGGGTCAACTCTTAACCCTGTAATATTGTATATTTTCTCCGTGCCGTATTCATTAATTAAATGCTGCGTTTCTTCGATTGCCCTTTTATCTTGCCACAATATGGCATTATCTAAAGGATTACCTTTTTTATCAACAGGAACAACAGTAGCTCTTTGTGATGTGACTGCAACAGCAGATATACAATTTTTATCATATTCTATTTTTTTTACAGTTTCTTTAACTGTTTTTTTTACAGCTTGCAACCATGTTTTAGGGTCATGGTCAATCCACCTACCTGGCAAATAGATACTTTTATACTCTTGATAAGATCTACTAACTTGCTGGCCTTTTTCATCAAAAATAACCGTATGACATCCCGTTGTTCCCAAATCGATACATAAAATCAGAACACGCATATTGACTCCTATATATTAGCAACTAAAAAATCCATTACTCCAAATTACCATCTTTATCAAACTTCAAGGGGTAACCACCACAATTTTTAATTTCAATTGCCAATTATTTGATTGCATTATTTACATTTTTAGTGCCACGATGACCGGCTGTAACGGCTGTTTGGTTTCCCAAATTAATTTTACTAAAATTACCTTTTATGTATCGAACCAATTTTACCGCGAGAAAATAATTTCATTTTTTCCTTAATTACTGTAAGCATCGGTTCTTTTATCATATTGGAAAGAGCAGACAAATGGCCGGAGTAATCGCGTTTAAATATTTCGTTTAATTGCTTTACGGCTGCATTTGATATTTCAGTATTAATATTTATCTTTGATATTCCTTCATCGATTGCTAATACAAAATCTTCTTCTGTGTTTCCAGAACCTCCATGCAGGACGAGGGGAATTGAAATTGCTTTTGCGATTTCTTTTAAGCGGTCATGATATATTTTTGGTTTACCAATATAGTTACCGTGGATCGTTCCAACTGCAATAGCTAAGGCATCGCAATTTGTCTTCTCTACAAATTCTTTCGCTTCTTCCGGCTTGGTTAATTGATTCTCCGGAACAAATTCTCCGGTATCTTCTGCAGGAACATAACCCAATTCTGCTTCTACGGTAACATCGGCCGCATGAGCTATTTTTACAATTTTAGAGGTTATTCTTATATTATCACAATTTGCCATACTGGAACCATCATACATAACTGAAGTAAAACCTGCTTGAATTGCCCGAATAATAAAATTTTCTGATTTGCAATGATCTAAATGAAGCACAATGGGTAATGGTGTTTTATTCGCCAACTCATGAACGCATTTTGCGATTAAATGAATCGAACTAATATAGCTATATTTTTCACCAAAAGCGATAATAGCCGGGATATTTAAAGATACAGCTGCATCAAAAACAGCTTCTATAGTCTCCATATTATAAACATTAAATGCTCCGATGGCGTAGCCTGACTTTCTTGCTTTATTTAAAACATCATTTAAATTAACTAACATCTAGAGACCTCCTTGCTTCTTCGAGCCAATTCCGGACTTCAGCTCGCTTTAACACTTCAGGGTTAACAACAAATTTTGGTTCCTTGTTTTCTAATAATTTGTTGATATCTTCAACTAAAAGATAAGGTGATTTCGTTAAAGCTTCTTTGGTTGTTCCGGCTATATGAGTTGTTAAAGTAACATTATCAAGTTCTAACCAGCGGCTATTTTTACCAATCGGTTCCTGCCAAAACACATCCAGGGCGGCACCGGCTATTTTTTTCTCTTTTAACACATGATATAAAGCATCTTCTTCGATCAAGCCTGCACGAGCTGTATTGATGAGATATGCACTTTTCTTCATCAAAGAAAGCTCCTTTTCTCCAATAATGTGTTTGGTTTCTTTACTCATCTTTACATGTAATGAAACAAAATCAGCATTTTTTAATAAATTATTAATGGTTACTTTTTTGGCATGATACTTCTTGATTACTTCATCTGAAACATAAGGATCAAATACTAAAATATTGGCTTGAAAACCACTTAATTTTTGGGCTACTAATTGACCAATATACCCAAAACCTACCAATCCAATTGTTTTTCCCTGTAATTCAGGTACCATATCGGAATTAACAAAACTTTTTTGCCAGATACCGTTTTTCACTGCATGATAACTACGGGCAATATTACGAGCTTCCCCCAGGATTAAGCCGATAGTAAAATCAGAAACGGCTTGTGCGTTACGACCTTTAATGTTTTGAACAATAATTCCCTTTTCAGTAGCATGTTTAACATCAATATTTTCTAATCCTGCTCGTAAAGCACCAATAAGTTTAAGATTAGGTAATGCATCGATAGCTTCTCTGGATACCGGACAAAATAAGACCAATAATATTTCAGTGTTCTTGTTTGCGTTTAATATTTGCGGTACCACTGATTCAGCAGACGGTCCCTGTTTTTCAATAATCAATCGGCGATCCTGAAGTTTATCCCAATCTGTTTCCCAATCTTTAATATCTATATTTAAATTATTCAGTTTTAGCTCTTTGGCTGCTGCTCCAATATTATTACCCAGTATCATTACATCTCCAATACATAAAACTTCCATAGAAAAAGACCTCCTCAGCAAATAAAATTTATTAGTTTTTTTGTATAGACCAGTTTGAATTTATGAACCATAGTATATATGGGCAAATCAATGCCTTCTTTAAAATATAATATTTTCAATACTAATCTTTTTTAAATTATCAATCATGATGAATGGAAATTGCCTGTATTTCTATTTTTGCGTTCTTGGCAAGACTATTGACTCCTATGGCAGCCCGTGCCGGGAAATCACCAGAGAAATACTTGCTATAGATCGAATTCACTATTTCAAAATCGTTCATGTCGGTAAGAAATATTGTAGCCTTTACAATCTCATTCAAAGAAGAACCTGAGGTTTCTAAAATGGCTCTTAGGTTCTCTAATGTCTGCTTTGTTTCGTTTTCAATACCCCCGCTAACTTTTTTACCACTTGCGGGATCTAATGGTAAAATACCAGAAGTAAATACAAAACCTCCTACCTTTACTGCCTGTGAAAATGGACCAAAAGCAGCTGGAGCATTTTCGGTCATAATAATCTCTTTTTTCATCGTACATCTCCCCTATCATTAATTATTTGATTATAGCATTTTATAAATCTCACTATTACAATGATCCTATCCTGATCCTGGTTACATCGTGCTCGGTAACCAAAGAATAATCTGAGGAAAAGCAATCATTAAAAGGAGACCAACTGCTATTAATATTATAAAGGGTATTACCCCACGTATTATATCAGTTGTTTCTATGCCCAACTCTGGTGCCGCTGCACCTTTTAGGAAGAATATAGCATAGGCAAAGGGTGGAGTTAAAAATGACATTTGAAGATTAACAATAATCATCATAGCAAACCACAAAGGATTAAAACCCAATTTAAGAACAATAGGAGTCAATATAGGTACCAATATAAAAATAATACCGATCCAATCAATAAACATACCTAAAATAAAAGATATAAACATAATTAGGGCAAAAGCCATCCAACGCCCACCAGGAATAGATAAAATTAAATTCGCTACAACATCTCCACCACCAGCGCTAAGAAATACACTGACAAAAGCAGTAGAACAACCCGCAATAAGAAGAACCATCCCGGTTAATTTTATCGTATCCAGAGCAACGTCTTTCAGTACTTTCCAGGTAAAATGTCCATAAGCTATGGTTAAAATAGTTGCCGCCGCAGCACCCACTGCAGCAGCTTCGCTTGGAGAAGCTAAACCAAAATAAATTGACCCCATTACTGAAAAAATAAGTATTGCAACTGGACCGATACTGCTAAGCAACATCGATGTTTTCTTACCAAAGGATAACTTCTCATCTTCGATAGATGCTGGTGCCATTTCCGGTTGAAAATAGGAACGAATACCAATATAGAGCATGTAAAGACCGGAAAGTACAAAGCCGGGGATGAAAGCACCCATAAATAACTTACCTACCGAAATCCCGGCTGCCGGTCCGTATACTATAAGCATTATACTGGGTGGAATAAGAATACCCAAAGAACCTCCCGCACAGATACTCCCTGTCGCTAAACTTTTATCATATCCCCGTCGAATCATTGACGGTAGCGCGACAAGTGTCAGCATTGTAATAGAAGCAGCAATAATACCTACACAAGCTGCCAGAATCGTACCGATTAACACACTAACAATAGCCAGACCACCTCTAAATTTTCCAAACCATACATAAAGCGCATCATACATTTTTTCAGCTATGCCGGATTTTTCAAGCATATTTCCCATAAAAACAAATAAAGGTACGGCTAGCATTCCATAATTTGTTAATATATCATAGACACGGCTATATATTATATCAAAGGCATTAGGGCCAAATAGTAAATACCCGGCTATAACACCGACACCACCAATAGGAAGAGCCAATGGAAATCCGGTAAGTACACCAATTAATAGAGCACCAAACATAAAAATGGTAACAACTTCGGGGCTTATTGCTATATTTATCATAATAGTTCTCGCTTTCGAATTATAAAGTATAATTCTTGAATGAATTGGGATATACCCTGCAGAGCAAAAAGGGAAAAACCTGCCACCAATACAGCTCTAAATGGTGCAGCCGGTGGTAACCAACTACTTTCAACCATTTTTTCACCTAGTCTCAAGGAAAATGCCAACCATTTTATTCCAGAAGAGATAAGGATAGCACAAATTGGAAAAAGAAAAATAATTGATAAAATAACATTAATCCATGCCTTCACCTTACGTGAAAAACGGGAATAGAAAACATCCACCCTGACATGTCCATCGTGTAAATAGGTATATGCCCATCCAACAGCACCAAAGGTACCCATGAGCATCTTGGAAGTCTCTAATGCCCAAATTGTTGGATTATGAAAAACATATCTGGAAATAACCTCATAGCAAAGTACAATTATTAATGCCATAAGCAAAAACTTGACTACCTGGCCTGAGAATTCACTAATGGAGTTAATTACCTGTACAAATTTTTTCATATCTATCTAATTGTTCCTCCTTACTTTTCTAACCTTGCTCCGGAAGGATTGAATCCGGAGCAAGGTTAGAAACTAGATACTATATATCTTAGGATGATAGTAATTTATTTGATACCAATCTGCTCACAAGTTTTCCTAAAATTTAATACAGAATTATATATCTTTGCATACTCGGGATCTTTTGCAGCTTCTGCGGCAAAGTACTCATCCGCTTTCTCGTATAATAAGTCTACAATATCTTGGGGCACATCTTCAATAATTGTGCCGTATTCCTTAAATTTTTCAAGTGCTTTACTATCCTCAAGCGCTACCTCAGTATGGAATTCATGCGCTACCTTATATGCGCACATCTCCACAATCAATTGCAAATCTGCAGGAAGCTCATCCCATTTCTTTTGATTCACAAAGAGGGATTGACCATCAGACGGAGAACGGGATGGAGATAAGTACAAATATTTAGCAATTTCCTGGAAACCCATCGCCCAATTTCCGGATGGTGTAAAGTACTCAAAAGCATCAATAACTCCACGCTGCATCCCTTCGTAAATCTCACCACCTGGAAGGAAAACCGGCGTTGCTCCCATTTCCTTAAAAATTGAATTAAGGGCAGTGGTTCCCAATCTAATCTTTAACCCCTGAATATCCTCAACTGAACGTAAGGGTTTATTGGTGTGAAGAAAAACCTCTGCAGGGTGTACGGTTAATTGGCCCACATAGTGTAAACCAACGGGAGCATATAATTCTTGAGCAAATTTCAATCCCTCATAATCCATCCACATCATCATCTGATTACCGGTAAGAGTAGCTACAGAACTAGTGTAAAAGACACCCGCCGGAACGTAACCGACAGCCCAACCAGGAGATGCGTGGGCAGCTTCTACAGAACCGGATATCACTCCCTCAAACTCTTTCCCTGCTGGTGTAATAGCGCCTGAAGGAAAAGATGTAACTTCCAAACGTCCACCACTGGCTTCGGTAACAAGTGCCGCAAATTTCACTGTAGCGAGGAATGTGACATCAGCAGCTGCACCAAAACTTTGCAGTCTCCATTTAATTACCTTTTCCTGGCATAGACCGCTAATACTTACACCAAGCAACAATGTAAAAACTAAAATCAAGCAAATAATTGACAATTTATTCGATCTTTTCATTTTATAACACTCCTTTTTATATATTTTACTTAATAGAGAAGGAACAAAGATACTTTAGTATACAACAATCACCTCCTTTTTTTTAACCATGGTCTAAAATCTTTTCCCGTTTTTTATTGTAT
>Ga0209386_1000501_pt1 | contig 18992 bp, 15 predicted proteins | sample NGEPertwo_FD_184510 | JGI IMG/M metagenome (GOLD analysis project Ga0209386, IMG submission 184510) | Arctic peat soil microbial communities from the Barrow Environmental Observatory site, Barrow, Alaska, USA - NGEE Permafrost154B-two... | ecosystem: Environmental > Terrestrial > Soil > Wetlands...
GGCGCAGCCACACCTGTGCCGAGCGGCAACGTCCCGCGAGCCACTGGGTGTGCGAGCTGGGTACGATCCGATCCTTGCCACCATGCACGAGCAGGACCGGTGCGCTCACCCGGCCAGGATCGAAGCCCCACGGGGCGACGTAGGCCAGGTCGTCGTCCACCATCCCGCCCAGGCCGCCCTCCAGGGCCTGCCCGGCGACGACACCCAGCCAGGACCACGGTCCATCGAACATCGCGTGATCCGCCGGCGTGAACTGCTCCGGATCGAACTCGGTCGAGGCCAGGAGCTCCGTCAGCGTCTCCCGGCCCGCAGTTGCGGCGCGCAGCTCCGCCGCGCCGGCGGCCGCCATGCCGGCGAACCAGTCGAGTCCCTCGGCCTGGAACGGAGCCAGGCCGGCGACGATGACGGCGCCGAGGACGCGCTCCGGGAGCAGGGCCGCGCATGCCAGGGCATGTGGCCCCCCGCCGGAGTGGCCCATCACCGCGAATCGCTCGATGCCCAGCGCATCGGCGATGGCGGCGACGTCGGTGGCCGCCGATGCCACGTCCCGGCCCGGTTGAGGAGTCGACCCGCCGTACCCGGGCCGGTCGTGTGACACCCAGCGGATGGTGCGCTGGGCGGCGGCCGGGAGCAGCGGCTCGGGCGGCGCGCCGGTGTTCGGCGTGCCGTGGTGCCAGAAGACGGTGAGGCGGGCGTCGGCATCATCCGGCGGGGCGTCGTAGACGTGCAGCGTGCGCCCATCGACCAGTTCGAGGTCGGTCTCCGTGATCACCGGCCGACCCTAGGCGGCCTCCAGGTGGCGTGCGAGTGCGGCCATCGTGCGGGCGCCGACCTCGGATGGCCGCGCCCGCACCTGGTCGGTGTCGCGAGGGGTGCTCAGCCGAAGGCGTTGAACTCCTCGATGCCAAGCAGGGGCTTGATGACCCGCTGGATCGGCCCCCGCACGACGTAGCGCTGAACCGCGCCGTTGCGGAGCTCGTTCCCGATGGCCGCCATGACCATGCCCTGGTCAAGGGACAGGTACCGCTCGGCGACCGTGCCGCTGCGGACCGCGACCGAGTCGTAGAACCCGCCCGGCCCGTAAGCGCCGAGCTCGGTGCGGATCCGGGCGAGGTTGTCCATGGCCGCGTCCTTCGCGTACGGCAGAGCGAGGAAGGAGGCGTGCGGCGTGACGACGCCGTCTCCGTACTCGGTCGGCACACTCGGCGGGCGCAGGCATGCGGGGTCGTCCCAGCCCGGGTCGACGGTGGTGCGCTCCTGGTCCGAGGTGTAGCCGTTGGGCTCCATCCCGATCTGGTCGACGCCGTACTCGCGGTAGCCACCGGCCGGGTTGCTGGCCGGGGAGAAGCCCCAGTAGCCGTACCCGGCCTCATCCATTCCGTGCTCGATCTGCGCTCGCACGACGAGCGGGTGGTTCACACCCCAGCTGCGAGGTCCCCACTCCGCCTCCGGTACGAACAGGTCCACCATCAGCGCCTCGAACATGCTGCCGCCCCAGGTCGGCACGAGCTGCATTTCCCGGTAGCGGTAGGCGCCCTCGAACACGGGCACGCCCAGGTACTCCTTCCACTCACCCACCGGCCTCTGCTCGGGCCAGCTCCAGTCGCAGGTGTTCGGGAAGGTCCGGAACATGGCGAAGTAGTGCTCGGGCGGGATCTGTCCCCAGGCGATGCCGAGGTAGCTGGCCATCCGGGGCTCGGTGTTCAAGGTGCCGTAGTGGTGGCCGGTGTACCAGACGTCCGGTCCGCGGTCACGGTAGTTGCCGAGCACGGCCGCCCCGTCGGCAGGTTGCGCGTCCCAGAACCCGCCGCGGAGCTGCCGGACCTGCGGGTCGTAGTAGAAACCGAAGTCCATGGTGGAGCGGATGGCCTCGGCCTTGTCGCGCAGCCGTGGCTCGGCGTTGCTCACGAGTACCAGAGCCGTGGCCAGCCAGGCGTTGTCAACGGTGGAGAGGAACGGGTAGACGGTGCTGCCGTCCGTCGGCCAGATGGTGAGCTTGGTTCCGGTCGACTCGTCGTACCAGTTGTAGAACATCCCCGAGTCCTCGTGGCGCTCGAGGCCGGCGACCGTGTCGAGGGTCTGAGCGAGGCGGTCCTTCGCCTCCCTGCGGCTGATGATGCCGAGGTCGCGGGCGACGACGGTGCTCCACAGGTAGGCGCCGATGTTGGTCGGTGACGTGTAGCCGCTGCGGGTCGTGACGTCGAGGTCGCCGGCGACGTTGTCGGCCGGCAGGCCCGTCGCGGGGTCCACCATGGCCTCGAACGAGGTCCAGGTGTCCGTGGCGTACTCCAGGAGAGTCGCCCGGTCCGAACGAGGTCCTCGCGCGGCGGCCGCGGTCGACTGGAGCACGAGCCCGGTGACGGCAAGCGCCGCGACGGCAAGGGCAGCAGTGCGGAAGCGTCCGTGCATGGTCATGGTCGATCCCTTCTCGAAGGTCGTTCGGTGGGGACGCTCGGCGTCTGTCCACAGGTGTGCGGTCACGGCAGGTGGACCTCCAGCTCAGGACCGCCGGGGCGCAGGGCCTTGGCGAGGTCGGCGAGGTCGACGGCAAGGCCGCCCGGGCGGTACGGGTGGCCCGCCCGAGATCCGGGCAGGGCCCGCCCGCCCAGACGCACCTCGGTCGGTCCGTGCCCGCGCGGCCCCACGTGGTAACGGACCCGGAGCACGCCGCCGGCCAGCGGGACCTCGGCGGTCAGGCCGTCAAGGAGGGTCGGCAGCACCGGGTCGATTAGGACGGTCGGCCCGCGGCGTCGGACACCGAGCAGGGACTGGGCGACGATCCGCAGGAGCACACCAGGGCCGGAGGAATAGATGCGCCACCCGCCCTCCAGCCCGGTTGCCCCCGAGAGCACGTCCGCGTACCGGCGGGCGAAGTCCCCGCGGTCCAGGACTGCGGCGTCCGAGCTGGACGGGTAGGTGTTCGCCTGGCGACGGCGCGCCCCGGGGACCAGGCCCGCGGCCGGGGCGAGCACCTGCTGCAGCCCCAGCCAGAGCGCCTCCGCGTCGCCGTGGTGCGCCATCGCCTCGCACCAGCGCAGGTGGGCGTGGACGTACATCAGACCGATCTCGCGACCGACGAACGTCGCCGTCTCCGCCCGCTGGAAGTACCGCATGGTCCCGCCGTGGTACGCGGGCGGTCGGTCGAACAACCGGACACCGTCGACCCCCATCAGGTGCTCGCGCACCAGGGCGATGTGGTGCGCGGCCTGGCCCGGGTCGAGCAGGTCGTCGACGAGTGCATGGATCATCTGCAGCGACCCGTGGTGCAGGCCGGTCTCGGTGTCCCGGGGGTGGACCAGGAGGCGCCGGACTGCGACGTCCCCGTGCTCGTCCGGTGGGTCGAGCTGGGCGTACCCGGCGAGCTCCCCGTCGACGACGAGATACCGGTGCAGGTCCGCTGCGACCTCGGCGGCCTCCGCGCGCAGGGCCGCCGCCAGATCGTCGTGACCGCCGACGACCCCCAGGCCGTCGGCGATGGTCCGCAGCGCCTGGTGGTGCAGCGTCACCGTCCAGGCGCTGGTCATCGCGCGGGCCATCGCAGGGTCGGCGGGCTGCAGCGAGTCGTTCCAGTCGCCATGGCCGTAGGCGACGAGCCGGGTGCCGGGCAGCACGTCGGAGCGGGCCCGGTCCAGCGCCCGCTCCAGGTGGGTGTGCACCGTCGAGGTGGGCGCTGTCGGTTCGTCGGGCGGCGTGTACCAGCCCACCGGTTCCTCGAGCAGTGCTGCGTCACCGGACGCCAGGAGGTACTGGCCGAGGGCCAGGACCGGCCAGTGCACCACGTCGCCGTGGGCCGGCTCCATCCGGAAGTGCTCGTCCCCTGGCAGGAATCCGAACGCCTGTGGCCAGGTGCCGTCGGGGTTCTGCGCGGCGAAGACCGTCAGCAGCAGGTCACGGGCGTCCTGCTGCCGGTCGAGGGCGAGGAGCAGCTCGAGCGGACCCTGGACCACGTCGCGGGTGCCCCATGCGCCGCCGGTGAACTGCTCGAGGCCACGGGGGGAGAGGAAGTGCACGAAGGCGTCGCGGACCAGCCAGGGCAGGCTCACGGCGAGGGCGTCGACATCGCCGTGGGACACCCGCAGTGCTGTCACGTCGGTCCACCAGGCGGTTCCCGAGCCCGGGCCCGACGCCGGCCGCCCGGGCGCGCGGGCCGGTTCCGCCGGGCGGTCGCTGACGTCGTCGCCTGGGTGTTCGACCTGCAGCTGCACCGTGACTGCCGATGTCGCCGCGGTGACCAGCGTGACGACAGTAGGGCTGCGTCGGCAGCCGTCGTCGAAGAGCTGTCCGTCGTCCCCGAGCGTGATGGGCTGCTCGGTCCGCACCACCAGCTCGGGCCCGAGGTGGTGTGTGCCGACGCCCAGCCGCACGACGCCGTCGGCGCGCTGTTCCGTGCTGGTGGCGTCCTGGGGGGCGACGTCGCCCGGGGCGCGCAGCGGATCGGCAAGATGCAGGGCCAGCAGGACGCGCCGAGCGGTGCCTTCGGTGAGGCGTACCCGCAGCTCCATGCGGTGAGCCGACGGGGGTGCCACCGTCGAGAGCTCGACGGCACCGCCCGGGTCGGTCCCGTCGGGTCCGACGACGTAGATCCACCGCGCGGAGTCCGGCGTCATCGCGAACACGGACGGCAGGTCGAGCAGCCGCCATCCGCCGTCGACCTCGACGAAGACGCGCAACCCGTAGGCGCGATGCAACCCGAGGTAGCCCCGGACGGTGGTCAGCAGCGGAGCGTTCGACGCGTGCCCACGGGTCAGGTAGGACAACGGCGAGCCGGTCATCCACGCGGTGGCGGTCAGCGCGCGGACGTCCGGGGACGCGGTGTCGCCGGTCCGCAGGATCGTGCCGTGCGGGCGGAGCGTGGTGAGCTCCTTTGCCTGGCTGACGACGTGCTCGTCGTCGTCGGTGAAGAAGGAAAGCGGACCGCCGCGGTCGTCGCGCTCGACCGCGCGCCAGGGGGCGGGCCACCGGTCACGCAGCTCCGTCTCGGTCAACGGGCGGGCCGTCAGCTCGCGGCCGCGGTCGTAAGCGCCGGCCGGGGCGAGGCGGCCTGCGGGTCGTCCGGCGAGCCCCCTGCGGTCACCCGCCCCGGGCGCGGACCAGGGCGCCGCCGCCCGTGCCGCTGCCAGCGCGTCGGCGACCCGAGGGAGGTCGTCGTCGGTGGTCGCGGGGGGATGGTCGTCGACCAGCAGTCCGGCGAACGACGTCCGGAGGGTCTCTCCCGGGCCCAGCTGCACCTGCTGAGTCTGCAGGGCGGCCAGGGTGTGCTCGTGCTGGCGTCGGCGCGACGGGAGGTCCCCGGCCAATCCGGCAGGAGGCACGGCGGCTCGGGCCGACCAGCCGTAGACGTCCAGCGCGTCGGTGGCCCAGGCGACCACCGGGGAGGTGGCAGCCAGCACGCACCACGGGTGCAGTCCGGCCTGGGCGAGGTTCTGGCGCACAGCAAGCGCCGTGCCGAACCCTTCCCCGTGCAACGGGGTCACGTCCAGGTACTGGCTGACGTAGAGCTCATTGATCCGCAGGGCACCGGGCGCGGCGAGTGCGACGTCGTGGGCGTGCACGAGGTCGACATCGCGGGCTCGCGGACCCTGGTTGACGACCTCGACGTGCCAGGCCCAAGCGGGCCGGTCGCTGCTGAGGGTGAGGGTCGCCTGCCAGCCCAGCGTGCCGTCGGGGTCGACCGCTTGGCCGGAGACCACCAGGACACCGTCCTCGAGGCGTGCGCGCGACCCCGATCCCGCGCCGAGCACCGGCCAGGAGCGGCCCTCGGCCCGGTCGCGGACCCACAGCTGGAGGAGACCGGGCTCGAACACCGATGCCGCGTGCTGGACCAGCTCGAGCCGGTCCGTCCCGAGGCAGGCCGGCGCCCCGCCGTCGACGACGACGGCGCGCAGACCACCCCCAGCGTCCAGCACCCACGGCGGCCTGTCGGCCGCACCCATCACTTGATGCCCGTCAGGGCGACGCCCTGGACGAAGTAGCGCTGCAGGATGAGGAAGACCACCAGCACGGGGACGACCACCACGACCGCGCCCGCGAGGAGCAGGCCGTAGTCGGTCTGGTTCTGCCCGGTGCTGTACAGGGCCAGGGCCACGGGGAGCGTGTACTTGTCCTCGGTCGTGGCCACCACCAGCGGCCAGAGGAAGTTGTTCCACGAGCCGAGGAACGTGAGGATCGCGAGCGTCGCGAGCGCGGGCTTGGCGAGCGGCATCACGACCTGCACAAAGATGCGGGCCTCGCTCGCGCCGTCCACCCGCGCGGCGTCGATGAGCTCGTCCGGGATGCCGAGGAAGAACTGCCGCATGAGGAACACGCCGAACGGCGCTGCCAGGAACGGCAGGATCAGGCCGAAGTAGGTGTTGACCAGGCCCATGTTCGCCACCAGCACGAACAGCGGGACCAGCGTGACCATCCCGGGGACCATCAGCGTGCCGAGGACCAGGCGGAACAGCAGCTTCTTGCCGGCGAAGTCGGACTTGGCCAGCACGTAGCCGAGCATCGAGCAGAAGATGACGTTGCCGATCGTGACCGCGAGGGCGACGACAGTGGAGTTGGTGAAGAACTGCGTGAAGTCGAGGCGGTCGAAGAGCTCGCGGAAGTTGTCGAGCGTCGGCGCCTCGGGGATCCAGGTGGGCGGGACCTGGCGGATCTCGCCCTCGCTCTTGAGCGAGCTCAGCGCCATCCAGATGAACGGGCTGGTGACGACGATCAGGCCCACGCCGAGGACGAGGTACGCGAGCCAGTGCGGGCGCGCCTCTCCGAAGCCCGTCTCGTGGGTGCGGCGGCGGCCGGTCCCACCGGTGGCGTCAGTCGGCGGCTCGACGGGCGGGAGCTGGCTGCCCGAGCGGGCGGTGGGTTCCACGGTGGCGCTCATCGTCCGATCTCCTGCCTCGCGACGGGCACCGGCTTGCGCCGACGGCGCCGCGGCTCATGCTCGCCGAGCAGACGGAACTGCACGAGCGCGAGGAGCACGACGGCGAGGAAGAGCACATAGCTCATCGCGGCGGCGTAGCCGTAGTTGCCGAAGCCGAACTGGTTGTACGTGTGGAAGGCGACCGACAGCGTGCTGTTGAGCGGCCCGCCCTGCGTCATGACGAACGGCTCCTCGAAGAACTGCACGTAGCCGATGCCGGTGATGACCGCGCCGAAGAGCAGGGTGGGACGCAGGGTGGGCACCGTGATGTGGCGGAACCGCTGCCAGACGCCGGCGCCGTCCAGGGCCGCGGCCTCGTGCAGTGCCGTCGGCACGCTCTGCAGGCCGGCCAGGAAGATGATGATGAGCGTGCCGATGGATCGCCACGTGGCCATCGCGATCATCGACGGCATGGCCCACGTCGTGCTGGCCAGCCAGTTGGGCCCGTCGATGCCGAACCAGCCGAGGACCTCGTTGAGCAGGCCGACGTCCGGGTGCAGCAGGAAGCGCCAGACGACGGCGACCGCGACGATGTTCGTGACGACGGGCATGTAGTAGCCGACGCGGAAAAGGGCCTTCGCCCGTGTGATGCCCGCGTTGAGGATCACCGCGATGGCGAGCGCCAGGCCGAGCGTGAGAGGCACGCCGGCCAGCACGAAGTAGGCGGTGTTGGCGGCGGCCTTGCGGAAGATCGGGTCGGCGAACACCGCGGCGAAGTTGTCGATCCCGACGAACTCGACGGCGAAGGGGTTGCGCAGGTCCGAGCTGCGCAGGTCCGTGACCGCCATCGCCAGGGACATCAGCACCGGTCCCAGCGTGAACGTCAGGAACAGGAGCATGAACGGCAGGGCGAAGCCCCACGCCGCCCGGGTGCGGCGGCGGTACAGCGGCGGCCGCTTGCGGATCGCGTAGGGGTCGGTGCGGCTCGGTGGGACCTGCTCACCGGGCCGCACCGCGGTCGCGGCGGACATCTCGATCAGAGCCCGGTGCCGATGGCGGCTGCCTGCTCCTGGATCGTGGTGGCCACCTCCTGCGGGTCGGCTCCGGACTTGCAGAGCCGCTCGAGCTCGGTGTCGATGACGCTCGCGACCTCCTCCCATGTGGGGATGGACGGCGGCGCGAGGGCGGTCTCGAGCTGCGCGCCGAAGACGGTGAGGTACGGGTCGTCGGCGATCGCCGGGTCCTCCCAGGCGCTGGCGACCGACGGGAGGTCGTTGACCTGGGAGTACCAGGCGACCTGCACCTCGGGCTGGCTCAGCCACTCGACGAACTTCCATGCGGCGTCGCGGGCCTCGGAGTCGCCGAAGACGGCGAGGTTCGCGCCGCCGATGAAGGACGCCTCCTGCTCGCCGGCCGGGAGCGTGGCGAGGGCGACGTTCTCCATGCCCGCGGCGTCGAGCTCCTTGAGGATCCCGACGTGCCACGGCCCGGAGACGAACGACGCGATCTTGCCGGCCATGAAGTCGGGCTCGAGGGAGCCCTGCGGCAGGTCGGTGGGCGCGAGGCCGTCGGTGAAGAACGACTGGTAGTACGTGAGCGCCGCGACCATCTCCGGGGTGTCCAGGGTGAACTCGGTGAAGTCCTCGTTCGTCAGCTGGACGCCGGCCTGCCAGGCGAAGGGCAGGAAGGTCTGCCAGGCGCCGGTCTGGCCGGGCTGCAGGTTGACGCCGTAGGTCGCGCCTGCGGCCATGGCCTGCTCGGACATCGCTGTCAGGCCCGCCCAGTCCGTCGGCGGCTCGGGGGCGAGGTCGGTGCGGTAGTAGAGGACACGGGTCTCGACGTACCAGGGGACGCCGTAGTTGGTGCCGCCGACGTTCGTGGTCTCCCACGCGCCCTCGAAGAAGCCGGCCGAGTCGATGAGGTCCGGCGTCGGGTCGAGTGCGCCGGTCGCGGCGAACTCGCCCATCCAGGTGGTGCCGATCATCGAGACGTCGGGGGTCTGCCCGCCGGCGATGGCGGTGGCGATCTTGTCGTGCGCGGCATCCCACGGGACCGCGGTGACGTTGACCTCGACGTCGGGGTTCTCCTCGACGAAGGCCGCGACGAAGGCCTGAAGGGCCTCGCCCTCAGTGCCCATCGCCCATACCTCGACGGTGCCGGATGCAGGTCCTTCACCGACGGGCTCGGCGGCTTCCTCGGAGCCGCCGCCCCCGGTGGAGTCGCGTCCGCAACCGGCGAGCGCGAGGGCTGTCACGGCGATCACGGCGGCGCCCACGCGGGCGCGCGAAATTCCGTTCATGGTTGGTCCTCCCCATTGAGTTCGACGACCAGCATTGCCGTCCCGCCGGCGATCTATGCGCTTAGGCGACCCCTTGGAGGCAACGTAGGCGCACAACCAGGCGGCCGCAACCGGAGGGCTCGGGACGGAGCCGGAGTGTCCGGTCAGGCCTGGGGACAGCCGCAGCTGCGGCGGATGACCATCCGGACCGGAAGGGTTCGATCGACCGGGGCAGTCGTCTGCGCCGTCAGCGACTCCACGAGGATGTCGACGGCGAGACGGCCCATCGCCTCCATCGGCTGCCGCACGGTGGTCAACGAGGGTGTGCACAGGCGCCCGGCGACGACCCCGTCGAAGCCGGTGACGGCCACCCGCCCCGGGACGTCAACGCCGAGCTCCGTGAGCACCTCGAGCAGTGCGAGGGCATGTTGGTCGCTGGCGCACACCAGTGCCTGGGGGAGCCGACCGGCGACGGCCCTGGCCCGGATCACAGCGAACGGGTCGTTGTCGACCAGGGCCGTCGGGTCCAGCACTGCGTGCGGTGCGGGTAGCCCGAGCCGCCGGAGGGCGCGGCACATGCCGTCGAACCGCTCCGTGTAGTCGGTCATCTCGGGCGCGCCGACGAACTCGACGGACGTGAGGCCGTGCTCGGTCACCAGGTGTTCGGTCAGCGCCTCGGTACCGGCCCGGTTGTCGACCCGGACGTGGTGCAGAGCTCCTCCGCGGAAGGGCATCGCGAACGCGACGACCGGGAGCCGGTGGGACAGCTGGGCGATGATCTCCTCGGATCTCGCCCCTGGGAGTACCGCCAGACCGTCAACCCGACTCGCGATGTCGATGATCCCCGCCCCGTCGCCGCCAGGACCCCGGCCGATCAGCAGCGCCCGGCCGCGCCGGGCGCACTCGAGCTCGAAGCCGCGCTGGACCTCGTCGACGTAGAGCGGGAACACCCGGAAGTCCTCGGCGTCGGAGTCGTCCGCGAAGACATCGCTCGAAGCGTCCGGTCCGAAGTACGGACCCGGGTCCTCGCTGACCGGTCGCGCACCGCCTGCCTCGAACGCCTCGAGGAACATGTCGAAGGCGTAGAGACCGAGCGCGCCGGTGCGTCCGTGGGCCAGCCCGCGAGCATTGGCGCTCGGCACGTAGTTCAGTGTCCGCGCCGCATCGAGGACCGCCTGACGCGTCGTGGGGCGCACCCGCTCGGGCTGGCGGAAGGTCATCGACACCGTTGCGATCGAGACGCCCGCAACCCGCGCCACGTCGTAGACCGTCGGGCGCTTCGGCACGATGACTTCCCCTCGACGTGCGCAACTCTAAGCGCATCAGGAACTGGCGGGGCCGTGTCGACGGCGCCGTCTCGGGTGCTGTCCCGGGTGCCGGTCAGTGGGCGCCCGTGAATCGGCTCTCGACTCCATAGGGCAGCGAGTGCCCCGCTGCGATCTCCAGCAGCCGGTTGTACTTGGCCACCCGCTCGCCACGAGCCGGTGCCCCGGACTTCAGCTGACCGCAGCCCGTTGCGACGGTGAGGTCGGCGATGAAGGAGTCCTCGGTCTCACCTGAGCGGTGCGAGACCATCTGGGTGTAGCCGCCCTCCCGGCACAGGCGCATCGCCTCGAGGGTCTCGGTCACTGTGCCGATCTGGTTGAGCTTGATCAGGGCCGAGTTGCCCACCCCGCGCGCGATCGCCTCGGCGATGATCTCCGGGTTGGTCACGAAGAGGTCGTCGCCCACGATCTGGGTGGTCGCGCCGAGGCGGGCGGTCAGGTCGGCCCAGCCGTCCCAGTCGCCCTCGGCCAGGCCGTCCTCGATCGACCAGACCGGGTAGTCGCGGACCATCGCCGCGTACCGCTCGACCATGTCGCCCGAGGTCAGCGTCTCGCCGGCGACGTGGTAGGCCCCGTCGCGGTAGAACTCACTTGCTGCCGGGTCAAGAGCGATCGCGACCCCGGCGACCCCGGCGGTGTAGCCCGCAGCCTCGATGGCCTTCACCAGCAGGGCGAGGACGTCCTCGGGTCGGGTGATGTCCGGGGCGAAGCCGCCCTCGTCGCCCAGTCCGGTGTTCATGCCGCCGTCGCGCAGCAGGCCGCGGAGCTTGCCGTAGACCGCCGCTCCGGCGCGCACGGCCTCGGGGAAGGACGGTGCACCCAGTGGCGCGACCATGAACTCCTGGAAGTCCAGCGTGTTCGGGGCGTGAGCGCCGCCGTTGAGGACGTTGAAGTGCGGGACCGGCAGCCGCGGGGCCACCCCCTCGGGGGTCAGGTACTCGAACAGCTCGCCGGTGCGACCCAGCGCCCGCGCCACTGCCATCGAGACACCGACCAGGGCATTGGCGCCCAGCCGCGACTTGTTGGGCGTGCCGTCCGCGTCGCACATGGCCTGGTCCATCTCCGCGAGGGAGGACCAGGACCGGGAGAGCAGCAGGTCCTTGAGCTCGCCGTTGACGTTCGAGACCGCGCCGAGCACGCCCTTGCCGCCGTACCGCGCCGGGTCGCCGTCACGCAGCTCGACCGCCTCACGACTGCCCGTTGACGCCCCCGAAGGCACGCCCGCGACCGCGTAGGTACCGTCCGCCAGGGTCACGCTCACCCGAAGCGTCGGGTTGCCCCTCGAGTCGAGGATCTCCAGGGCCGAGACCTGCTGGACGTCGAGTTCCGGGCTGCTCGCTGCCATGACCGCTTCCCTTCCCGTCGGCCCACCCACCATGGATGGCACCCCGTGCCGAGAGCCCCGCCCGAGGCGGGGAAGAAGCTGCAGGCGTCACCGACAGCTCCGCACTCGTGAAGCTCCAGGGACCGTTGGCGACCTGCCGGTCGCGGTTGAAGGCGAGCCCCACCGCCGTGACGAGGTCAACGATATCCCGCTGCCTCCGGTCGGCGACCGCCGCCGGGGCCGGCTGACCCGCCGCCGGGTCCGAAGGTCCTAAAGTGCCGCCATGAACGCTCGGGGCAGTGAGGTCTCCAGCCCGACCGCCGACTCCGGGTCCCCGCCCGGCTCGAGGGTCTTGGCGGCACGCGACCTGAGGCTGCTCACCGCATGTGGCGTGTTCACGGTGGGCGCCGGCGTGTTGGCAACGGTGGGCGCCGGGCCGCTGCTGCCCTTCGCGGTCAGCGCGGTGGCCCTTGCACTGCTCGCCACCCTCGTCGGCCGCGCGGTGGACGCACTCGGCGATCGCCTCGGAGCCGGCGCGACCGGGGTCGTCCAGTCCGCGCTCGGGAACCTGCCCGAGCTCTTCGTGTGCATCTTCGCTCTCCGGGCGGGCCTGTACGACGTCGTCCGCGCGGCCATCGTCGGATCCGTCCTGTCCAACGTCCTCCTGGTCCTCGGCCTGGCGTTCGTCGCGGGAGGTCTCAAGCACGGGCGGCAGAAGTTCTCCACCGAGCGGTCCCGGACGCTCGCGCTGATGCTGGTCCTGGCAGTCTTCGCGCTCGCGGTCCCGACACTGACCGATGCGCTGCACACCCCCGCGGCCGGCCACGAGGGTGCCTTGTCCGTCGTGACCGCCGTCGTGCTGCTGGTCCTGTTCGGCGTGTCCCTGCCGGCCGCCGTTGCCAAGGATGGGCAGGAGCCGGAGAAGCGGGTGCGGCATGCGACCGCGCAGGCTGCGAACGTCGAGCAGTGGCCCCTTGCGCTGGCCATCGGGCTGCTGGCGGCCGCGGGCGTCAGTGCCGCGTTCGTGTCCGAGTGGTTCGTCGCCGCGCTCACCCCGGCCATGGACGCCGTGCACATCTCCCCGACGTTCGCGGGTCTGGTGATCGTGGCGATCGCCGGCAACGCGGTCGAGAACGTCGTCGGCATCCAGCTGGCGCTGCGCAACCAGGCCGACTACGCGCTGTCCGTCATCCTGCAGTCCCCGCTCCAGGTGGCGCTGGTCGTGGCCCCTGTCCTGGTGCTCGCCGCCCCGCTGGTCGGGGCCACCTTCACCCTGGTCCTGTCGCCCCTGCTGCTCGCGGCCCTGCTGATCTCGGCACTCGTGACCTTCATCGTCGTCTTCGACGGGGAGTCCACCTGGTTCGAGGGGACGACGCTGATCGGCTTGTACGTGCTGCTCGCCGCCGGCTTCTGGTGGGGGTGACCGGGCAGATCACAGGCCCTCCCGATCCGTGGATCGGAAGGGCCTGTGACGTCGCGGTCAACGGGCGATGGTCGCCCGCTACGGGTGTCAGACGGGCTGGACGGTGTAGACGACGGTCTGCACGCGGATCATGCCGTCGGCGAAGATGAACGTGTCGACGCCGTTCTCGACCTTGCGGCCGCCTCCGGTCGCCTTCCATCCCAGGTAGAGCACGTCGTCGGCGAACGCGGTCTCGAGCTCCCACTGCGCCTGGGGGACGTCACTGAGCAGCTGCGTGAAGACCTGGCGTGCGCCGTCCTTGCCGCGGTACACCTTCCCCTGCACGATCAGGATCGCGTCGTCGGCGTAGTCGGAGAGGATGCCCTCGAGGTCCTCACCACCCAGCGTCTGACCGTGGTGCGCAAAGACTTCTTCCGGGGTCCTGGTCATTGCGTTCCCTTCGCTTGAGGGACTGCGGATCGCGGCCGACCTGCGGCCCCCTCCAGTGTGCGCGCTCCGCCGCCCCTGTCCAGGCGAGCCGGTACCGAACGCCGTAGGCTCCGAAGCGACGACGACGACATGGTCCGACCCTGGGGAGGCGCCATGAAGGCGGTTCGGCTTCATCAGTACGAGGTGCGGCCTGTGGTCGAGGATGTCGCGGAGCCGGAGGTCAGCCATCCCTTCGACGTGGTGGTCAGGGTCGGTGGCGCCGGCCTGTGCCGCACCGACCTGCACATCGTCGAAGGGCAGTGGGCCGCCAAGAGCAACGTCCCGCTGCCGTACACCCTCGGGCACGAGAACGCCGGCTGGGTGCACGCCGTCGGCTCGGCCGTCGAGCACGTGCAGGTCGGCGACGCGGTGATCCTGCACCCGCTGGTGACCTGCGGCTTCTGCCGGGCGTGCCGGGCGGGGGACGACGTGCACTGCGAGACCTCGGCCTTTCCCGGCATCGACTCCGACGGCGGCATGGCGGAGCTGATCAAGACCTCGGCCCGGTCGGTGGTCAAGCTCGCTCCGGGCGTGCAGCCCGCTTCCGTCGCAGCGCTGGCCGACGCGGGCCTCACGGCCTACCACGCGGTCAAGAAGGCGGTACCGCTGCTCTACCCGGGCAGCACCTGCGTCGTGATGGGTGCCGGCGGCCTCGGCCACATCGGCATCCAGGCCCTGCGGGCCATGAGCGCCACCCGGATCGTCGTGCTCGACCGCAACGAGGAGGCGCTTGCCCTCACGCGCGGCTGGGGAGCGGACGAGACAGTCGTGGTGGACGGCTCGCACGTGGCGCGAGTTCTCGAGCTGACCGACGGCAAGGGAGCTGAGGTCGTCCTCGACTTCGTCGGGGAGCGTGGTGCCGAGCACGACAGCTGGGCCATCACCAGGCGCGCCGGCAGCGACTTCGTGATCGGGTACGGCGGGACTGTCGACATCCCGACCATCGACGTGATCTCGACCGAGCGCAACGTGATCGGCAACCTCGTGGGCAGCTACAACGACCTCGTCGAGCTGATGGCTCTGGCCGCCGCCGGCAGCGTCGAGATGCTCACCCAGACCTATCCGCTCGACGCGGTCAACGACGCGATGGACGACCTCGACGCGGGGCGCATCCGTGGCCGCGGGATCCTGGTCCCGGCGAGCCAGGGAGCGTGACTCGTCGCCCGGGACCTCCGGGAGGCCGTCGATCTCGCCTAGGTCCCGCGCGGTGCTGACGCCAGGGACGTTGGTCCTGTAACGGACGAGGCCGGCGGATTAGCGTGCAAAGAGAAAGCAGACGCCGGCAACGCCGGCTCGGCAAGAGAGTCGAGCGCCCGACGCGCGTCATGTGGAGGTCAAAGATGACCGTGTACGCACCCCCTGGAACCGCCGACAGCATCGTCGACGTGCACCCTCGCTACGAGAACTTCATCGGCGGCAAGTGGGTCGCACCGCGAGCCGGTGAGTACATGGACGACCTCACGCCCGTCACCGGGAAGCTCATCTGTCAGGTGCCCAAGTCGGACGCGTCCGACGTCGAGGACGCCCTCGACGCGGCGCACGAGGCGTTCGTTACCTGGGGCAAGACCACTCTCACCGAGCGGGCAGCGGTCCTGAACAAGATCGCCGACCTGATCGACATGCACCGCGAGGAGCTGGCTGTCGCCGAGACGTGGGAGAACGGCAAGCCCGTCCGCGAGACCCTCGGGGCCGACATCCCGCTCGCGGCAGACCACTTCCGCTACTTCGCCGCCGCGACCCGGGCGTGGGAGGGGTCGAGCACCGAGATCGACGCCAAGACCATCTCGTACGAGTTCCACGAGCCGCTCGGCGTCGTGGCCCAGATCATCCCGTTCAACTTCCCGCTGCTGATGGCCGCGTGGAAGATCGCGCCGGCGCTCGCGGCCGGCAACTGCACCATCGTCAAGCCCGCGTCGCCGACGCCGTGGTCGATCCTCAAGCTCATGGAGGTCATCGGCGACGCCGTCCCGGCCGGTGTGATCAACATCCTGACGGGTCCCGGCGCATCGATGGGCAAGGCGCTCGCGACGAGCCCGCGAATCGCGAAGATCGGGTTCACGGGTGAGACGACGACCGGCAAGCTGATGATGCAGTACGCGGCCGAGAACATCATCCCGGTCACTGCCGAACTCGGTGGCAAGAGCCCGAACATCTTCTTCAGCGACGTGATGGCCCACGACGACGCGTTCCTGGACAAGGCCGTCGAGGGCCTCGTGCTGTTCGCGTTCAACAAGGGCGAGGTCTGCACGTGCCCGTCGCGCGCGCTCGTCCAGGCCGACATCTACGACGCGTTCATGGAGCGCGTCCTGGTGCGCATGAAGGCGATCAAGCAGGGCAACCCGCTCGACACCGAGACGATGGTCGGGCCGCAGGTGTCGATCGCGCAGCTCGAGAAGATCTCCGGCTACGTGGACATCGGCCGCGGCGAGGGCTGCGAGGTCCTGACCGGTGGAGCGCCCGCCACGATGGCGGCGCCCTACGACGGCGGGTACTACTACCAGCCGACGATCCTCAAGGGTGAGAACTCGATGCGGGTCTTCCAGGAGGAGATCTTCGGACCGGTGCTCGCACTGACGACGTTCACCGACGAGGCGGACGCGCTGCGGATCGCCAACGACACGAAGTACGGCCTCGGCGCCGGCGTGTGGACGCGCGACGGCAACCGCGCCTACCGGATGGGCCGCGGGATCCAGGCCGGTCGGGTGTGGACCAACTGCTACCACAACTACCCGGCCGGAGCGGCGTTCGGCGGGTACAAGATGTCGGGCATCGGCCGCGAGAACCACAAGATGATGCTCGAGGAGTACAGCCAGAACAAGAACCTGCTGGTCAGCTACGACGAGGAGGCCATGGGTCTGTTCTGAGCAGACCGCCGCTCGGCGTACGACCACGTCACGTCACGGTGGGTGGCGTGGCACCCGACGGCAGGCGACGGATGGGCAACGTCCGGTCGGGGCGACGCTGACAGAGCCAGGTCAAGGCGCTTGACCTGGCTCTCTCAGTGCTGCGCTGTCTAGTACCAGTACTTCCGCCCACCGATGGCGCGGCCCATGGAACCGAGGACCCAGAAGATGACTCCGAGGACGATCAGGATGATCCCGATCGTCGTCAGGATGCCGATGTTGAGGAAGTAGCCCAGGACCAGCAGGACGATTCCTAAGACGATCACGTCGGACCTCCGTTTCGGAGCGGGCCAAGGGGGACCCGCCTTCGCGTTCCGATCATAGCCAAGCGGCGACGTTGCGCTCGTCGAGACAAGGGGCTGCCGGACGCGATGTGCGGCTTCGGTACGGTGGCAGGGTGACCACGCGGCGCCAGCCAGTTCGGGCCGACGGTCGGCGCAACCGCCAGGCACTTCTCGCCGCGGCTCGGGACGTGTTCGCCCGGCAGGGGCTCGACGCCCCGCTCGACGCGGTCGCGCGCGCGGCCGGTGTCGACCGGGCGACCCTGTACCGGAACTTCGGCTCGCGTGAGGAACTGATCAGGGCAAGCTTCGACGAGGCCCTGGAGGGCCTGGCTGCGTTCCTCCGCGAGCACGCCGACGACGACGGGGCCTTCGTCGCCGCCATCGAGCGGACCGCGCTCCGGCAACGTCAGGACCTGGGTCTGATCGACCTGCTGACCGCTCGCGGATCCGATCTGGGGCCGTTGCGCGCACCCATCGCGCAGTTCCTCGACCTGATGCGCGAACCCCTACGGCGAGGGCAGGCGGCGGGGTTGGTGCGTCCCGACCTCGCGGTCGACGACCTCCTGCCGATCCTGCTCATGCTGCTGGCCGCCGTGCGGTGGGGTGGTCCGCCGCAGCAGGAGCGCACGCTCGCCCTGGTCCTCGACGCGATGTCACCGCGCTGAGGACCTGCGATCGGTTGCGCTACAGCCCCTGCGTTGCGCCCTGGTAGGTGGGCATGTGGGCGAGGATGCCGCCGTCGACGGCGAGGTTCGTCCCGGTGATGTACCGCGACTCGTCCGAGGCCAGGTAGACCGCGGCGTAGGCGATGTCGTCGGGCGCGCCGAGGAACTGGACGAGGTTGTTCGCCAGGTACAGGTGGCGCAGCTGATCCGGGAGCGTCTCCTCGGCCTCCTCGGTCATGATCAGTCCTGGGGAGATCGAGTTGCACCGGATGCCGTCGCGGCCGTGCTGCGTGGCGATGTACTTGGTCAGGGTCAGCAGCGCGCCCTTGACCGAGCCGTAGCCGGACGACCAGATGTCCCCGAGGCTGGCCGCTCCGGAGGCCGTGACGATGATCGAACCGCTGCCGGTCGCCTTCATGTGCGGGACGACGGCCTGGGTGAGGTAGACGACGCTGTTCAGGTTCGTCCTGACGTCGAAGTCGAGCGCCTCCGGGGTCAGGTCCATCACCGAGACGTCGGAGTGGTGGCGGCCGCCGGCGTTGTTGTACAGGACGTCGACCGCGCCGTAGGTGTCGATCGTGAACGCCACGAGGGCCTCGACCTGCTCCTTGTCGGTGAGGTCGGCCACGAAGTGCGAGAGCTCGCCACCGGCCGCGCAGACCTCCTCCTCGAGCTTGACCAGCCCGTCTCCCCGCAGATCGGCGGCGACCACCTTGGCGCCTTCACGAGCGAACATGCGGGCGCCGGCGTAGCCGATCCCGCGCGCGGCACCGGTGATGATCGCGACCTTGTTGTCGAGCCTGGCCATGTACGTTCCTCTCGAAGAGATCCACTACCCGCGCGGAGCGAGCGGCTCCGTAACCGCACGCTACTGAGCGTTTAGGCGGGATGAGGGGGCCCAAGGGCCCGGCGAGACGTCCCCGGTGGACGGTCACGCCGAGCGACGTCCGGGGCCCGCCCGGAGTGTGGCGGGTGGACCCGGAGGCGATCTGGAAGCCGTTCACCGGGCGCCCGGACCTCCTGTCGCCGTTCGACCGGCCGGTGCACGACCGGGCTCGCGCCCTTGAGCTGTTCGACTTCGAGCGGACGCTCGAGATGTACAAGGCCGCGGCCAAGCGTCGCTGGGGCCACGTCGCACTGCCGGTCCTGCACCACGAGATCGGCGAGCTCGCGTCCTGGCTCGGCCGCAGGGCGCGCTGAGGTCCGTTCGCCGCTCCCCGTCCACCCGTGCGCGTTCCCGGGCCGGGCCCGGGTCGACCGCAACCAGCAGGTGGCGGCAGCGCTGTGGGCGAGGTCATCGATCGCCTCCGCAGGACCCTTCCGTTCTCGCCCCGCCCGGGGTCTTCGGCGCAGCAGGGGCGTTGTCCAGCGCGCCGCCCGTGGCTTCGGCCCGCAGCGCGCCACGTGCCAACCGCCGCGTGCCGGTCCAGGCCGCGAGCAGCACGCCAACGGTGATGAGCACGTCCCCGACGCTGAAG
>Ga0209386_1000502_pt1 | contig 18979 bp, 15 predicted proteins | sample NGEPertwo_FD_184510 | JGI IMG/M metagenome (GOLD analysis project Ga0209386, IMG submission 184510) | Arctic peat soil microbial communities from the Barrow Environmental Observatory site, Barrow, Alaska, USA - NGEE Permafrost154B-two... | ecosystem: Environmental > Terrestrial > Soil > Wetlands...
TAACTTCCTTCACGATATCTGCAGACATTCTGCTTCGTTCTCTGCCTCTGGTAAAGGGAACGATGCAGTAGGTGCAAAAATTGTTGCAGCCATATATTATATTAACAAATGCTTTGAAATTAAAGTCCCGCCTCGCAGGAAGCCCCTCTACTATTTCGCCGGCTTCTTCCCATACCTCTACAAGTTTCTGTTTCTCTGAAAGAACGGAAGTCAGTAATTTTGGAAATTCATGTATATTATGGGTGCCAAAAATAATATCAACCCAGGGATATTTTCGTTTCACCGTATCAATGATATGTTGCTGCTGCATCATACAGCCGCACAGACAAACAGTAAAATTGGCGTTATTTTCTTTAATTTTTTTCAGTTCTCCAAGAATGCCATAAAATCTCTTATCAGCATTATCTCTTACGCTGCATGTATTTATTATAGCAACATCAGCCTTTTCTTTTTCTTTATTTTCCATATATCCAAGTGCTGACAACATCCCTGCAATTGTTTCTGAATCATGCTCATTCATCGCACAGCCGAAGGTTTGAATATTAAAACTTTTATCTAAACTCATTATTTATTTACCTTTTCCACTTAATAGGATTCACTTTTTTTGTCTCTTGCCATTAAAGCAATTACAGCGTCTTTGGCATTTATTTCTTCATTGATTACTGCATAGATGCATTCCGTAATAGGCATCTCGATATTAACTTTTCTGGCAAGCTGATAAGCTGCCTCCGTTGTATACATGCCTTCTACCACCATACCGATCTTAGCTGTTGCTTCGGACGGCTTCATACCTTCCCCGATCAATATGCCACAGCGCCTGTTTCTGCTGTGCATGCTTGTACAGGTAACTATTAAATCTCCTATTCCGGAAAGACCTGAAAAAGTACTTGCTTCCGCTCCCAATTTAACGCCAAGTCTTGAAATTTCAGCAATACCTCTGGTCATCATCGCAGCTTTCGCATTGTCTCCAAAGCCCATCCCATCTGATATTCCAGCACCTAATGCAATGATGTTTTTAAGCGCCCCGCCAAGTTCAACTCCAAGAACATCACCATTTGTATAGACTCTGAATCTGTCTGTCATAAATATGTCCTGTATGTATTCTGCCGTCTCCATGTTTTCCGAAGAAACACAAACAGTTGTTGGAAGCGCCATACCCACTTCTTCAGCGTGAGAAGGCCCTGAAAGAACAACATACCTAAATTCAGGAGCCATTTCCTTTGCAATCTGAGACATGGTCATCAGCGTCTTCTGTTCAATTCCTTTGGCAACATTAACGATTACCATATCATCTTTCAATAATGGCAATGCACTTTTAAATGCTTCTCTAAAATGCTGTGCAGGCGCTGAAAACAGCGCAACATCTGCATCCTTTAATGTTTCTTCAATACTAAACGTCACCTTGATGTTATCATTGAATTTCACACCCGGCAGAAATGGAATATTTTCTCTTTTTTCTTCAAGAGACTTCAGATGTTTTTCATTAATATCCCAGATTCTAACGGCATGCCCTTTGTTGCTCAAAGTTACTGCCAGAGCCGTTCCCCAACTTCCTGCCCCAATAATTCCTATATTTTTCATTTTGGTATCACTAATCCCTTCGCTTTTTAAAATCCATCCTGGGTTCTTCACCCTTCATTAATCTGTTAATATTTTCTTTATGTTTATAAAACATTGTAACCCCCATAATTAATGTCCACCATAAATACTCAGGATTATACAAATTGGCAATGAATGGGAAAACAAGAGAACAGATTACAGATCCTGCCGAAACACGTTTTGTGATCAGCACAATTGCTACCATCATCCCGCCTACAACAGCCCCCATAACAGGATTTACCGCTGTGATGACACCAAATGCTGTGGCAACACCTTTGCCTCCCTTAAACCTGAAGAAAACGGGCCAGACATGGCCGCAAAAGGCCAGAAGGCCGCAAGCCATGGCAATTGTCTCTCCACCTGTATATCTTCCTATCAAAACAGCGACGACACCTTTAAGGATATCAACCACAAGGGTAATGATTCCAGCTTTTTTCCCAAGAACTCTAAGTGCATTCGTTGTTCCTGCATTTCCGCTGCCTTGACTTTTAATATCAATGCCATATTTTTTACCTAAAATTATTGCCGGAGAAATGTTTCCCAGTAAATAAGCAACAATTAATGCAATAATTACAGGAATATCAATCATTATCCTTCTCTCCCTTTTCTCTGAATACAAATTTAATTGAAGTTCCTTCGAAACCAAAGGCAGCTCTTATTTTATTTTCCAGATATCTGGCATAAGAGAAATGCATTAAATCTCTTTTATTCACTTGGAATGAAAATAAAGGCGGTTTAACGCCTACCTGTGTAGCATAGTAGATTTTTAAATGCTTGCCTTTATCGGAAGGGGTCGGGTTCATCATGACAGCATCAATGATCAGACTGTTTAATTGACCTGTAGGTATTCTCATTGCACGTTTTTCAGCTACCACCTTGGCCATGTCTATTACATTTGTCAATCTTTGTTTTGTAACTGCGGAAATAAACACAGATGGTGCATAGGACATGAACTGCAATTCGTTTGCCATTTCCTTCTGAAATTCTTTCATTGTATTCGTTTCTTTTTCAACAAGATCCCATTTATTTACAACTACAATTATCCCCTTACCTGCCTCATGGGCAATACCCGCAATTTTTTTATCCTGTTCCGTAACCCCTTCAGTGGCATCGATCATCAGCAGACAAACATCGCAGCGTTCAATTGCAGCAATGGCTCTGATAACACTGTATCTTTCGATGTGTTCATTCACTTTGCTTTTTCTTCTGATACCGGCAGTATCGATCAACACATATTTATCATCCCCTTTTATAAAAGGTGTGTCTATTGAATCTCTGGTAGTTCCGGCTATTTCCGAAACAATTACTCTGTTTTCTCCTAACAGTGCATTGATCAATGAGGATTTACCAACATTCGGTTTGCCTACAACGGCAATCTTGACAGACTCATCATCCTCTTCCTCTGCAGGCAACTCTGGAAAGTTGTCCACAATCATGTCAAGAACATCTCCCAGATTAAGCATATTCACTGCAGAAACTGGAATAGGTTCACCAAGACCAAGTTCATAGAAATCATAAAAATCCTCAGGAAGCCCTGGATTGTCTATTTTATTAACTAAAAGAATTACTTTTTTTCCAGTTCTCATCAGCATGTTTGCCACTTCTCTGTCTGAAGCTGTCAGCCCATCCTTGCCATCAACAATAAATAGAATGACATCTGCCATATCCATTGCGATTTCAGCCTGTTCCCTCATCTGTGAAAGTATGACATCCTTTGTATTTGGATCAATTCCACCTGTATCTATTAACGCAAACTGAATTCCTCTCCACTCTGCTTCAGCATATATTCTGTCTCTTGTTACACCTGGAGTATCTTCAACGATGGATACTCTGCGTCCGACTATTTTATTAAAAAATGTAGATTTACCCACATTAGGTCTGCCTACTACGGCAACAATTGGCTTACTCATTAAAAATTCCTCCTACGAATTCCTCTGGGTTAAATACCTTCAAGTCATTCATACCCTCTCCGACGCCGATAAACTTAACTGCCAGGTCAAATTCATCTGCAATAGTTATTACAATACCACCTTTTGCAGTACCATCAAGCTTTGTCAATATTATTCCTGTCAAACTGGTGACTTCCCCAAACTCTTTTGCCTGCGAGACAGCATTTTTTCCAGTAGTTGCATCAAGCACAAGTAATGTTTCTCTTGCTGCTTCCGGATATTCTCTGTCAATCACCTTGTTCATCTTTTCAAGCTCTATCATTAAATTCTTCTTGTTTTGCAGCCTGCCTGCGGTATCACAAATAAGAACATCAATTTTTTTGGTTTTTGCAGATTGTATCGCGTCAAAAATAACTGCTGAAGGATCTGCACCCTCCTGGTGACGGATAACGTTTACTGCTGCCCTGCTGCCCCAAACTTCAAGCTGTTCGCTTGCTGCTGCTCTAAAGGTGTCCGCTGCTGCAAGAAGAACCGTTTTGCCTTCATTTTTACATACCTTTGCAAGCTTTCCGATAGATGTTGTTTTCCCTCCCCCATTGACCCCAATCATTAAAATAATTAATGGAGTGGTTTGATTCAGAATGTGTCTTTCTTTCTTATCAACAAGTTCGGTGATAATGTTCTGCAACTGTGTTTTGACGCCTTCTGGCGTTGTAATATATTGGTTTTTTATATCATCTCTTAATCTTTCGGTTATTTTCAAAGTAGTTTCCATCCCAATGTCTGCCTGAATAAGAATCTCCTCAAGTTCTTCCAGTAATTCTTCATCAATAGAAGGTCTCCCCATTATTGCGTCTCCGATTTTTTGAGAAAGACTGCCAAAAAATGATTTTTTCTGAAATGCTGCCATGTAGTTTATCCCCTTTATAAGTCTATTTTATCCCCAAGTTTTAAGGATATTACCTTTGAAATCCCCTGTTCAGGCATTGTTACACCATACAATACATCTGCATGCTCCATTGTTGCCTTTTGATGAGTTACCAGTGTGAATTGAACATCTTTAAAGTTTTTAAGATACCTTGCGAATCTGTCGATATTTGAATCATCCAGTGCTGCTTCAACTTCATCCAAAATACAGAATGGTGTAGGCTTTGCTTTAAGTACAGCAAACATCAGTGCTATGGCAGTCATTGTTTTTTCCCCGCCTGAGAGTAAATTTAAATTCTGCAGTTTTTTCCCGGGCGGCTGTGCAATGATCTCTATCCCTGATTCTAAGGGTCTAGTTTCATCTTCAAGCAGCAGTTGAGCATGTCCGCCACCAAACATTTCCTGAAATACAAGCTCAAAATTCTCAACAACCTTATCAAAGCTTTCTTTGAATCTTGCTCTGATAATTTTATCCATATCTTCAATGATTTTTCTCAAACTGTCAACAGCTCCTACTATATCATCCCGTTGAACTGTTAAAAATTCATAACGTTCACTAACTGCATCATATTCCTTGATGGAACCAATATTCACTTCCCCAAGCTCTTTCATCCTATTTTTGATTTCTCTGCTCTCTTTAACAGCCGTACCCATACTGAACTCTTTTTTCTTGAACTCAATAGCTTTTATATATGATACTTCAAACTCCTCCCACAACTTGTCTTTATAACCTTCAAGCTGTGTTTCATTTTTGGCCTGTTTGATTTCCAACTCATATTTTTGGCTTTGCAGGCGGCTCAATTCCTCCTCCAGCGTATCTTTGCGAAATGCTTTTTCATTTATACTGCTGTTCAGTTTTCCTCTTTCTTCAATCAGCTCACTAATAAACTCTTCCAGGTTGTTTTTTTCTGCTTCCTTGCCTGCTACAACGTCTTCTATATTGACATGCCCTGAAATTAAATTTTCTTTTTCTTTTTCAAGACCGGCCAATGCTGACTCTTTTATTGATTCCTCGTATGAAAGCTCCTGCACCGAACTCTTTATTCTGTCTACAATTGATTCAAGATTATTTTTCTCACTTTCACAACTGTTAACATCAATTCTCGCTTTAATGATTTCTTCATTGATGATTTCCAATTGTCTTTTTTTGAATTCATACTCTTGAATATAATTTTCTATTTTTCCCTCTGTATCAATAATTTCCTCTTTGATTTTCTCTGCATATTTGTCAATCTCAGAAATCATTTTATCTGCGCCTGTTTTTTCTTCCTCAATGCTGTTCAGTTCTCTTAACCACTTTCCCTGATTTGAGGTGAGACCGTTTAAAATTTTCTCTAAAGCCAGAATTTCATTATTTTTTGACACTAAATTCAGTTCGGTTTCCCTGATTGATACATCCAGATTTTGAATCAATGATACATCTTTTTCAATGCGATTCCTTAGCTTGTCAAGAGTTTCAAGAATTTCGGTTTTTTTCGCATTTGCGGCTTCAATATTATCTCCCAGTTTTATTATTTCTGCTTTTCTTTCAAGAAGGTTAGCTGTCTTGTTTTTAAACGCGCCGCCAGTGATTGCACCTCCGGAATTGATGATTTCTCCTTCCAGGGTCACAAAACGTACAGATCCCTGAACACTTTTTGAAAGTCTGATTGCATTGGTTAAATTATCAACGATCACTACCCTTCCCAAAAGATATTCCATGATTTTTTTGTATTTGGGATCAAAGTTTATGCAGTCAACGCCGAAGCCTTTAAACCCCAAAGAATTCTTAACTCCTGAATCCTGAGTCCCCCCAGTACCTCTGATTGAACTGATTGGCAGAAAGGTTAATCTTCCTGCTTTATTCTCTTTTAAAGATAAAATTGCTGACTGTGCGCTGCTGTCATCTTCACAAACCATATTTTGAAGGGCGGCCCCCAAAGATGTTTCAATGGCAGTTTCAAAACCGGATGGAACAGTTATAAGCTCCCCAATAACACCATGAATTCCTTTTAACTGTGATTTCATTATAAACTTAACAGCACCATTATATCCTTCATAATTGGATTCCATTTCTTCAATTGTTTTCTTTCTTGAGGACAACTGGCCTATGTTGAATTTAATTGACTCCAATTCATTCGCAAGCTGTTTTTCTCTTAAATACGCCTCATTATATTGTTCTTTTGTTTCAATTAAAGATAATTTAACTGTTTGAAACTTTTCTTCGATGATTTTCTTTTCTTCTTCTGCCTTGTCAAAGTTGAACAGAGTGTCTTTATTACTCGATTCATATTCATTTTTATCAAAAGAAATCACTTCTTTTCTTCTGTCCAAGGTTGCTTTCAGACTTAACAAGCTGTTTTTTTCAGCGGTTTTAGTCGAAACACTGCTGTGCAATCTATATATGTTATTCTTTTTTTCATCAATTTCTTCAGCTTCTTTTGAAAGCTTTTCTGTCATATCTGCACAATTATTAATACCTGCATTTAAAACCAGCTCTAAAGCAGTCAGTTTTTTATCCAGATTGTTCTTTGTCAGACCAAGATTTTCAAGGTTTGTTGTCTCAGTTGATAATTTAGCCTGGATTGTTTTTATTTCTCCCTCAAGTCTTTCGTTGTCCTTACCCATTGTAGCCAGTTTTTCCTGGTTCAGCTGGGTTTGATTCACTAGACTGTTAATCTGTTCAATGCTGACAAGAAGCTTGTCTCTGGCCTCATCATTCAGCTTCTCCAGTTCTTCATTTCTTTCTCTGCCTGAGGATAACTCTTTATCTAAAAGTATTTTTTCGTCCTTCACTTCATCAATGTTTACTGAAGCTTCAGAAATTTCATCCTTGATATATTCATTCTTCAATTCGACATTTTCAATATTTTTCAAAGTAATATTAATCTCAAGATCCTTAAAGGTTTCTCTCAATCCTATATATTCTCTGGCTTTTATACTTTCATCCTTCAGATTTCCTATTCGTCCTTCAATTTCGGAAACAATATCATTTACTCTTTCAAGATTCACATTTGTCGCTTCAAGCTTTCTTTCCGATTCCGACTTCTTGCTTCTGTATTTAACAATACCCGCAGCCTCTTCAAATATTTCCCTTCTGCTTTCTGATTTATTGCTTACAATATCGGCAATTTTTCCTTGTCCTATGAGAGAATACCCATCAACGCCAATACCGGTATCCATGATTAATTCTCTGATATCTCGAAGTCTGCAATGACTGTTGTTTATAGAATATTCACTTTCACCAGACCGGTACATTCTTCTTGTAATTGCAACTTCGCTGAAGTCAATAGGTAAAATCCCGGTTTTATTATCTATTACAATGGTAACTTCCGCCATACCTCTTGACTTTCTGCTTGCAGTACCTGCAAATATCACATCCTCCATTTTGCCACCACGAAGAGTTTTGGGGCTTTGCTCTCCGAGCACCCATCTGATTGCATCGCTTATATTGCTTTTACCGCTGCCGTTTGGCCCGACAATGCAAGTAATGCCTTCATTGAAATCTATCGTAACCGGCTCCGCAAATGATTTGAATCCGTGCATTTCAATCTTTTTAAAATACAATTTTTCCACCTCTTTCCAGCGCATCTTTTGCTGCCGCCTGCTCCGCTTGCTTCTTGTTTTTCCCCGAACCCGAACCTATTTCTTTTCCATCGGCAAATAACCTGATATAGAAGATTTTATCATGAGCAGGGCCTTCCTCTTTTTCCAGTGTATATTGTATTTCAATGTCCCCATTGATCTGTAATTTTTCCTGCAGACTTGTTTTATAATCGTTGTTAAGTTTTCCTTTTATTGCCTCATTAATATTTTTGTTAAAATAGCTCAGGACAAATTCTTTTGCGGCGATATACCCTCTGTCAAGATAGATTGCGCCAATGACTGCTTCAACAGCATCAGCAATAATTGAATCTCTGTTCCTTCCGCCGGTAAGTTCTTCGCCCCGACCCATTTTTATATATTGACCGATTCCAAGTTTTTTCCCTATATCCGCTAAAGATTTTTCGCAAACAATTGCAGCTCTTGTTTTAGACAGTACCCCTTCTCCAGTTGACTTTTCCTTGTTAAAAAGAAATTCACTTATTATTGCTGCTAAAAATGCATCTCCAAGAAACTCTAATCTCTCATTGTTCATAGCGTTTTTATTTTTTGCGTCTGACGAACAGGAGCTATGTGTCAAGGCTGTATGCATCAGTTCAATATTATTAAATTTGTAATCTATAACACTTTGAAAATCAAGACTATTCACTAATTAATATCTCCTCTATTTCAACGACAGAATTTTGAATAATTTGCACCACATTGTTCTCAACATAAGGTATCCCTTTTAGGATGGTGTTTTTTACTGATTTGGCATTTGATGATCCGTGCATTTTTACGATTGCGCCCTTCACACCTAAGATAGGAGCTCCACCGTATTCGGAGTAATCAAATTCATTTTTTATCTCAACCAGTTTATCGGATAATAATAATGCACCAATTTTAGCTTTTGCTCCATCTGTAAACTTAGACTTTAACAGCTTAAAAATATTCCAGGCCAGGCCTTCTGTAAGCTTTAATATAACATTGCCAACGAATCCGTCACAGACAATAACCTCTGCTCTTCCCTTTGGAATATCTCTTGCTTCAACATTTCCAATGAAATTCAAATCACTTTTTTCCAGCAGTTCAAAGGCTGCTTTAACAACAGTTGTCCCTTTCGTCTCTTCAGCGCCTATGTTGACAAGCCCTACAGTTGGTGATTTTCTATCCAGAACCTTTTCCATATAAATACTGCCCATTGTCCCAAATTCAAGAAGATTTACCGGTTTGCACTCCGCATTTGCTCCTGCATCAACAAGCAAAGATGCTTTATCTCCAAGTATTGGATAAATGCTTGCCATAGCCGGTCTGTCAATGCCTTGAATTCTTCCGAGAATGAATAGCCCTCCTGCCATCAATGCGCCTGAGTTGCCAGCAGAAATAAAAAGATCTCCTTCTCCATTTTTTATCATATTGATGCCAATGACCATCGAAGATTCTGTCTTTGTTCGAACTGCTCTCACAGGTGCATCATCATTTGTGATAATGTCTGCTGCATGGCGAACGGTAATCTGCCCTTTATCATATTTATGCTTTGCAAGTTCTGCATTTATCTTATTTTCATCACCGACAATAATGATTTTATGTTTCATTTCTGAAGCAGCCAATGTTGCCCCCTTTACTATTTCAAAGGGTGCATTATCTCCACCCATACCATCTAATATTATTTTCATGATCCAAACCTCCGTTTAGCTGCTATTCTGATTAAATTTACAAAATTATACCTTGATATTGTATCATAAAAAGCCTGAAATTGCAATTTTTAAGGCTTGTTCTTATATATTTTTTCACCTATTTAATCAGTTCAGATATGTATATGAATAATATATCAATTCATCTTGAATAGTTACATTATATTTGATATATTCATTTTATAGTTGTAGCTAAATTGAAGGAGGGCTCGCATGCGTAATCCATTAAATATTTTAACAGCTAATCCAGCCGGGAACAAAACAATTTTTGTTTTGGATCATTTTGAAAGAACTGATTACAAGGATATTGCAGATAAACTTCTTGCAAATCAAGAAATCGCAGCCGAGCAGGTAGGTTTCATCATACCCGCTGCCGGTTTAGAACCGGGACGTATGGAAATGTGCGGACTGGAATTCTGCGGCAATGCTTCAAGGAGCTATGCACTTTACCTTGCTAAAATTCTTGGCATAAACGGTGCCGGTTCAGTTACCATCAGGGTAAGCGGAGTTGATGAAGCGTTAGAAGTGGAAGTAGATACATCTTCTAATTACACTAAAATATCCATGCCCGTTCCGACTGAAATAATACCTTTTCCATTAAACTCTTGCCAGGATGCTCAGCTTGTAATTTCAAAAGGCATTCTTCACCTGGTTGTTTTCGACCAGCCAGCTACACTTGATTTTTTTAATGATTCGATATCATTCATGCAAGAACTATATGATGTCCCGGCAATCGGGATAATGTTCTATGATACATTAAACAACTCTCTTACTCCTGTTGTCTGGGTCAGAGATATAAATTCAACCTATTTCGAAGGCAGTTGTGCTTCTGGTTCCGTTGCAGCGGCGGCAGTCCTTACCAGAAATTATGAAGATGGAACATACACTTTCATCTTGCAGCAACCTAAGGGAATCTTAGAAATAACAATAATCAAATATAATGGTGTAATAAAAAATGCTTTTCTGCAAGGGAAAGTTGAACTTAATGATCCTATCAAGATTTTCATTTAGATTCACTTGATTAAATTTTCCCACCCTACTTGAATTAATAAAAAAACACAACTATAATAAATCTAAGAAAGTTGAAAGGAGAACAAATATTATGTTGCAAAAAAATGTCATCAGGCTTATCAATGAACAAATCAACAAAGAATTTTTTTCTGCTTATCTTTATCTGGAAATGTCAAACTATTATTACTCCAGAAATCTGAATGGATTTGGGAATTGGTTCAAGGTTCAGGCTCAGGAAGAGCGTGATCATGCCATGTTATTTTTAACCTATCTTCAAAATAATGGAGATAAAGTTGTTCTTGAAGCTATCGCAGCACCTGCAAAAAAATATTCAGATTTCAGAGCTCCCTTAGCTGATGCTTTGGATCACGAAAGATTTGTAACTGCTTCTATTTATGCAATTTACGAGGAAGCTTCCCTTGAGAAGGATTTTCGTACAATTGAATTTCTTTCCTGGTTTATTAAGGAACAGGGAGAAGAAGAGAAAAATACTGAAAATTTAATACAAAAATATGATTTATTCGGTTCAGATGCAAAGGGCTTATATTTATTGGATGGAGAACTTGGGACCAGAATCTATTCTCCTCCTTCTTTAATAATATAGCTTTATGAATGATCGTATACTAAAAATGATGGCTTCAGGAAAAACATCCTAAAGCCATCATTTTTTTGGAGCTACTGAAGGGAATCGAACCCTTGACCTGCGCGTTACGAGTGCGCTGCTCTACCGACTGAGCCACAGTAGCATGTCACTCTGTTATTATAACTCTAAGTGCTCTATATTATCAAGCCAAATTTCTTAGATTAAAGTTTTGTTCAATATTGCAGAATAAAATTTAATTTTTCATTAAAACCATATTGACAAATTTAAAAGAATATAGTAATATTTTTTTGATATCATTATAATATCATAATTAATCATTTATGGAGGGGAAAAGAACATGAAAGAATTCAATAAACAAATGCAATACGAAGAAAAGATTTTAAAACCAATTAACGGTATGCTGGTTCTGATTTTGAACATTCTGCTGATGCTGCTTTCTACCTTTGGAATAATATTAGCTGGTGCTACTTTAATCGTCATTCCTGTTGTTTTAGTTCCAGCCATTATATACCTGTGCATCATTGGTCTGTTCCTTTTTGCAGGTATAAAAATCATTAAACCGAATGAAGCTCTTGTATTAACTCTTTTTGGCAGATATTATGGGACACTTAAAGCAGAGGGCATCTTCTTTGTGAATCCTTTCGTTGTAGGTTTTAACCCTGTTGCAGAAGCTTTTAATGAGGCACATCAGCAAACTTTAAAAGAGGCGGCTGCAAATGAGAAAAAGAGTCCGATTCCAAGAGTAAGTAAAAAGCTTTCTTTAAAAACAATGACCCTGAGTAATGAAAAGCAGAAAATCAATGATCTTTTGGGGAACCCTATTATTATCGGGATTGTGGTTATCTGGAGGGTGGAAAACACCGCAAAAGCAGTATTTAATGTTGATAATTTCAGAGAATTTCTTTCTATGCAATGTGATTCCTCATTAAGAAACATTGTCAGACTTTATCCGTATGATCTGTCAACAGAAAGTGATGAAAAATCACTTAGGGGAAGCAGCCAGGAGGTTGCCGCCAAACTACAGGAAGAAATCCAGAAACGTGTGGATATTGCCGGTATTGAAATATTAGAAGCAAGAATCACCCATTTGGCTTATGCCCCTGAAATAGCAGCCGCAATGCTTCAAAGACAACAGGCTTCTGCCATCATTGATGCAAGAAAAATGATTGTGGAAGGTGCTGTAGGAATGGTGGAAATGGCATTAAACAAATTAAGTGAGAATAACATTGTTGACCTGGATCAGGAACGCAAAGCCGCCATGGTCAGCAACCTGTTGATTGTCCTTTGCGGAAGCAAAGATGCTCAGCCGATTATAAATAGCGGCACTATTTACTAAACTCCTGTATATCCAGCACATAAAATGACATTTTTAAAGCAATAAATAAAAAGGTGGTGGTTTTTATGGAGCTCAAAGACAAGGAAAAAGAAAAAAAACAGATATTACTCCGCCTGTCACCTTCCTTATGGAAAGAACTGGCTGGCTGGGCAGAGGATGATTTCAGGTCAATAAACAGTCAAATTGAATTTCTTCTTTCTGAAAATGTCAAAAAAAGAAAAAAAGGGACGCCTTCAAAAGATTAATAACTAATCTTTGAGAGGCGTCCTCTCTTTCAATTATTTCGGTTTATTGTTTTACAGTGATTACATTGCCCTTAATAAGTTCCACAAATAATTCCGCTAATTTCGGATCAAACTGTTTTCCCGCCTGATCTATTATCTCCTGGCAGGCATATTCTATGGCAAATGCGGGTTTATAGGTTCTCTGTGATATCATCGCATCAAATGAGTCTGCAATAGCCAGGCATCTTGCCCCTATTGGAATGTCTTCTTTTGAAATTCCTCTCGGATATCCCCTTCCATCCCATCTTTCGTGATGTGCTACTACGCATGGTATTACATAATCAAGACTTGGCAAATGCCTTATAATTGAAATGGAGTGCTCCACGTGTGTTTTCAAAACGACATATTCATCTCTGGTCAGTTTTCCCGTCTTTGCCAAAAGTGCCTCAGGGATTGCAATTTTTCCAATATCGTGAAGGAGCGCTGCTTCCCTGATTATCTTAACATGCTCAACATTTATCCCCGCCGCTTTTGCAAGCTCAGTCGAGTACAATTCAACATTCTGGCTATGGCTGAAGGTGTAGTGATCTTTTGCGTCAATTGCCGCTGTCAAGGCATATATTGTTGCTGCGTAATCAGAATAATCTCCTGTTGAACCTTCTGAAAAAGAAATACCTTCTTTTATTGTCGTACATCCCATTGAATATACGCAAATCTTGTTTTTACCGCTTCGTTTGGCATTGTATACTGCCATGTCTGCATTTTCAAGCAGCTCTTTCATTGTGGTAGCACCATAAGGAATAGCACATATGCCACCGCTCAGGGTCAAAGTTTTCAGACAGACACCTTCCATGTTACTTTCTATTTTGCTTACTTGACCTTGTATATTCTCTGCAAGGGATATCGTCTGCATGACATCAAAATTAGGAATACAGATTGCAAATTCCTTATTGCCATAACGCCCAGCCGTAGCTTTCACGCCAATCGTGTTTTTAATTATATCAGCTATGCTCTTTAGCGCAATATCCCCTTTAAGGGTGCCATAAAGCTGGTTGAATAATTTAAAATCATCAATATTTAAAATTATAAGTGACAGGGATGTTTCTTTACTTTTTTCAACTTCATTCTCTAACGTATTGATGAATGATTTCCTGTTAAAAATACCGGTTAATGAATCAGTGCAGGCGTCGTATTTAGCCTGTTCATACAGACTTGCATTTTTTACCGCTACTGAAACTATAGCCTGCGCCGATTCCAGCAATATAATATCATCAAGTGAATAATTGTCAGTTTTCTGCTTTCCGCTCAACAGTATTAATCCGATTAGTTCCTCTCCCATTATTAAAGGAACTACGCAATTGATATTCAAATCAGAAAACAGCCTTTTTTCCAAATCATGCATAGATTTATAAATATTTGAACGTCTGAATTCCTTTAACAAAAGACATCTTTTATTATTTTTCAACCACGCAATACATGGATTTCCCATCGCTATTGAAAAGTTCTTAGAATCCAGCGGCGTCGCAGTATGAATTACATTATATCCGGTTTTATCAATATTCTGAAGGCAGACAAATACTTTTTGAGTATTAACAGATTCCACAATAAACAAAACCAGAAGCGCTAATATATCTTTTAGATTCAAGCTATGAGATATTGCCATGCTGAAATCTTTTAAACGTTGGTTCTGTAATTGCTCCACCTTTAAAAACAAACTGTTTAAAAATACATTAATGATCCTGTAACTTGCCATGATGAACACAGCAAATATAATGGCAATAATTAAAGTTATATTCTTTTCAACCTGCGGGAAATATTTAATGATAATTGCTTCAACGGAAGCAATCTGATAAGCACTCAATATAGAGCCCAAAATCATCGCTTCTACAAGGACAACGCCACGGGAAACCAGTAAAGTCATACGAAAAAGTCTGTTTTTATACAGGGCATAAAACATAAAGCCCGCATTAAAAATCCCTGATAAAGTATCAAAAGGAAACAGATTTCCGGGTATAACCGATGCAACATTTCCAATGACAAGGATTGGAAGACCAACAAAAATAGGCATAAGACTATTTACAGACACTTCGAGTTTTTTAATTCCATTTAAAACAGTAATAACACCGCAAATAAGTATTACAATAATAACTGCAGTTGGAATAAATATTGCCCATGTCGTTTCATAGATAAAAGCTTCCTTGCCGTCTGCGAGTTGTACTAACTTAGGTACTTTTAAAAACAATTGGAAATGAGTCAATACCAGCATTACAATTGTACTTACACACAAGGTTGTCCAAATAAAGCGTCCCTTGGCTCCGACAAAAGAAAACATAAAATTATATACAAGAAATGGTGCGGCGAACAGTGCAAGTATTGAAACCTCATACCATAGTGCATACCCTGGAAAAACCTGCAAACGCATCAGCAGTGATCCGCCCGTCCACAAGAAAAAACAAAATAGAAGGTAAATAAACGAACGAATTACCTTGTTTTTCTTGGCAGAAAGTAATGCTATACTCAATAATGCATAACATGTAACTGCTAATATAGGTACCCAGATAAAAGGTATGACACTATTCATCAAAGTCCTCCCTTTTCTTTATATCAGCATTATATGAATCAAATTCGAGAAGATCAAAAATCTCGAAATCAGAAGGGTTCATCCTGCGTACTTTTTTACCTGTTTTTTCAAAAAAGGCTTGAATGGTTCCACATTTCAAGATATCTATTTGAAGCGGCTCAATCCCCAGCATTTTTTTCAGATCATAATAATCAGCATCAAAATATTTAAAATACACTTCTAAATGTTCTTTAATAAGTTGACGGTTAACGGCAATTAAATGCAGATTTTCCGGAGCCATCTCAATGTAAAGATGCATAAAAGGTCTTCGTTTTTCGTCATATTCTTTTTTTGCAATCCAATGTTTGATTGAAATACCCGAAAGACGTATAACATCGCTGATTGAATTCTCTGTTATACGTGTAAAACCTGCTATATCAATTACTTCTGAAACACGATCCAGAAAAATAAGTTTAGGAAGAGAAGTTGTATTATCTCCATTTGTACTGATGCAACGGAACATATCTCCTACTCTGTATCTTGCAAAAACACCACCTTTAAAGACAGTTACCACTAATTCATAATTATGATTCACTATTAATTCATTCATTAAAAATGTACGCGGTGCAAATTTCGGATTATCAATGTTTTTATATACATCTTCTTCAGAAATGAATTCATAAAAGCAGCTGTCAGGGAAAAAAACCATACCATTCCTTGATAATGTTTCCGTTCCTACAATTGATATCTCAGTGCCTGCAAAAATTTCTAAAGGATCCACACCCCAAGCCTCTTTCAAGGATTCTTTATAGGAAACAGTGTCTGTTCCTGCACAAACAAGTGCCTTCAGCTTAAATAAATCAGATGGTTTAATATCTCTGCCTTCTTTTTTGCATACATATTTTGCTTTAATAAATCGATATAGCATTTTGGGGGAAAGTTTTAAAATTTTGGATAGTTGATTGCCAGATGACCCATTTTTCAACATATTCGAAAAATTTTCTGTAATATAATATATTACACTGCTAAGTCCAAAGAATACATCTATACCTTGCTCCATTCCCATAGCAAAGCCTTTTCTGTTTCGTTCACCAAATGACATGTTTAGAGCTTCTTTGACCGGCGGAAGAAATTTAAAATCTATCTCTTCTTCAAAAACCAAAGGGAAAAGCCCTGTAACATATGGCAGTGGAGCAAGCCCAAACAGTACTCTGTCTCCATTTTTCAGCTTTGTTTTATTGTAGCAATCGCATGATGATAATGTTGATACCGCCATAAGATTCGTTTTAAATATATCTAACATGCCTTCCGTGTATGGAGCGACCTTCAACGCGTGTTTGCCGCCTTCCCAGGTAGTTTGCAGCCATAAGACAGGATCAACAGGAAGCATGTCATTCTTCTTTCCAAGTAATATATCAGCATAATCCATATAAGTGGTTAATGGAACCTGATTACGAAAGTCTTCTATTGTGAGAATTTTTTTCCCTTTTACAAATTTTTGACCAATCCCGCTTGGAAGCCATAACTGCATCTGTTCATCCATAAGTCTGTTTTGTATCATCATGTATTCATCAATGGAGAGATCCAAAAAATTACAGTAATCATACCAGATTTCTCGATGCTGATTTTTGTTAAGTTTTTGCCTGTAATTCAACTTTCGAACACCTCACCTTCAATGATTTTTAATAATATGATTTAAATATAATATTTAAGACATTTTTTTATACTATGTTTTGATGGTAAAAGAAAATTTGTATGCTGCTGGTAATGATCATAGTTTTTGAATGTTTTTGGAAAAAAATATTTATCCTGTATAAAAACATATAAAATATTCATTACAGTAAACACTGCACCTGCCAGCAATACAAACGGTTTGCCAAGCCCGATGCCTAAAAACAGATAGAAAAATCCGAAAAACAAAACACCAGGATGCCTGCAAAGAGAATAAACTCCTACGGTACATAATTTTTGCCTTGTACCAGCAACGTATGCTTCATAAAAAGGAATTGCAAAAAACAATGTATAAATTAAGAGCAAGAAGCTAATAATGGCTAAAAATATAAACGTGATTAAAACGATTGGATAAACGGAGATATCGCTTTCAAAAGTTTTTAGTGTCATCACGCCAGTAACACCACAAAGGGTAAGGCAACCAACGGCAAAAAACGGCTTAATCCATATGAGGTTCCCCTTTATCTGATTAATATCGTATATAATAAAAATCAAAAAGCTTAAGCAGCCTAGCAATAAAATTAACATTTTCCCCCTCATTCTTACAAAAAATGGAATTAGTATGTATATTCTATTATTTTAATTTAGTGAAGTCAAGCAATATCATTATAATTTTTAGAACTTTCAAAGCTAATAATTATTTGGAAAAAAACTAATTTTTTACAAAACACAATATATAGAATAATCATTCGTATTAAAATATATATGTGGTATAAAAAAAACTTTCTTGACATAAGTAAATCTTTTGTATAATGTACTAGTAATACTTAAATAATAAGAGTAAAAATTAAAAGGATGGTGATTTAAACATGTTAGAAGAAATCAGAAGGCTTCCACAACGTGTAATTGATAATTTGGATGGTGATGTTGGAAACCTGAAGGTCTATCTGGTACAGGATTATAATTTGAAATTACTGAATAGAATTGTCAACTTCGGCCAGGATCTATTTGGTGACTTGGGAATGGATGAATGGGGTCTCGTACCGCAAATACGCCACGGGAATGTTTTCATCCTTAAAGAGGAAAAGAAAAACCGGATTATTGGATTTGCCATATTGATGAGGGAATGGGAAAATCTTAATACCGCATACTTATTTGATTATGCCATATTAGAGGAATTTCAAGGTCAGGGGTTAGGATATCATCTTTTAGTGACTATCTGCAGGAATTTGATAGAACAAGGATTCAAAAGCGTAACGCTTACAGTTGATGTCAATAACCCTCCAGCAATAAAATTGTACAAGGATAAACTAGGCTTTGAAATTGTGGAGCATCGCAAAGATGAATATGGTAAAGGGCACGATCGCTATATTATGGAACTGGATCTGGAAAAATTCAATAAATAATAATTCCCTAAATAAAAATTTACCTGTTATCTTTAGGTTCAGTATCCCTTCTTATAACCAAATAAAAACAAAAGACATCATCAATGATGCCTTTTGTTTTTATGGTGCGCCCAGAGGGACTCGAATCCCCGACCTTCACAAACTAATTTGTGGTGTTTTCTCGTAACATCTCGTGATATCTGTTCTCTGTAACCCACTGATTTCAACATACTTGTAACATCTCGTAATATCTCGTTTTAAACAAAACGATTTGGCAGTGGTAGAAAAGTGGTAGAAATTTGGATATACCCGCTCTATTGTCCACTTGAACCCACCGACTTTTAGTGGATTAAATACTATAACCAATCGCTTCCATAACTACATCTCTTTAATGTCTGTCGAGTCCTTCTTCCTCCAGGTAGTTCTCAACTTTCGTCTTCCTGGTGAACAGACCTCCTCTATCATATTCGGTAGTCTTGCCTGTCTTCTCGTTCTTATCAGAAGTCATTACTTCGACC
>Ga0209386_1000503_pt1 | contig 18968 bp, 11 predicted proteins | sample NGEPertwo_FD_184510 | JGI IMG/M metagenome (GOLD analysis project Ga0209386, IMG submission 184510) | Arctic peat soil microbial communities from the Barrow Environmental Observatory site, Barrow, Alaska, USA - NGEE Permafrost154B-two... | ecosystem: Environmental > Terrestrial > Soil > Wetlands...
ACTACGTATAGCTAGCCATCTATGTATACGCCGACTAACTACCATAGCAACTGGATTAGCTCGCTCCCGCAGGATGACCGCGCGCCAAGCTCGGTTAGCTTCCCGAGGAGACGAGGGGAGATCCACCGAGCGGAGATAGATTAGTGACCTAAGGTGGCGAGCAAGGCCTATGCAGGATAAGACAAGACCGGGCCGTGGTTTTCCGACGAAGAAGGGAAATCTCGGCCGGTCTTGTGGACCAGGGCAGACCAGAACCCGCGCGCTGAGCTCGGTTAGCTCCCCGAGGAACGAGGGGAGATCCACCGAGCGGACGCTCTAGGACCCGATAAGCGGTCTGACAAAGCAGAATAACTGCGCGACAAGCAGGGTAGCTGCCCGAGCAACGAGGGAGGCTGCCCTGCGGTGGCAACCTTTGACCCACTACCGTGCGCCCCGCTCCCCAGCTGCTTTTTTTATTGCATGGAAACAAACTGGGAAGATATCCGTAGATTCATTGAGGTGAATTGTGCATTTTTTCATAGAGCAGCTGGGGAGATGTTAAGATCCATTCCAGCGGTACTTTCTCGATATTCGACGTATAGACGATGTTGACCTGGAAGGATGCCCGGGCCATCGCACAACGCCAATGACGATACACCTGTAATTGTTGGATTATATTCGTTATCTTGGGAGGAAAGTAAATAAATATGTGGAAAGTATTCTACAAGTGAAATGCTTGGTGCGGTGCTAGAAACCCGACACGACAATCCGATTTGAAGTAATCTCGATTCCTTACAGTGGTTGACAAAATATACTGATTATCAACGGACTAGTCATTAAGATTTTAAGCTGTATTCACTTTTCAACGGTCATCTTTTTGTCCGTTATCATGTTTACAATAAATGTGGCATCATAATTAATTGTAAATATAAATGTTTTTTTTAAGAGACTAGGATTTTAAGGAGGCGGTACGATGATTCCTATTAGTATAATTAAAATGTACATGAAAGCTAAACTAACTGACAACGACACGTGTAAAAACTGTAAACTTGAAGCTGAGAAGCGTTTTGAATGGATATCGGAGCCTTTGGCATTGTGGCATGTCGGAGAAGAGTTTCTTGAGGACAACCTACGCGTGGTATTTGTTGGCAAGCCACATAGAGGGGAACCGTGGACCCCAGATGAGGATTCAAGGTACGAGGGTAAAAATCAATTAGTTAAAACTAATTCCTCAACTTATGGTATTGCAGAAAACTGCGCTACTTGGCTTTTTCATACTGGGAAAGGACCTTATTGGCGATATACGAAGGAAATAACGGCAGGTCTATTTGGTAATGAAGAAACGGCCTGGGATAAGATTGCGATGTCAAATTTAATAAAATGTACCGTTAGCAATAAAGAAGACAAAACTACTGAATCCATGAAACAAAAATGTGTGAATGAACTCGGCATTATATGGAAGGAATTACAGCTAATTGGAGCTAAAAACGTGATAATCTACTCAGGCCCATCTTACGATCACGTTATAAGCGATGATTTAATGCGGAAGTTCTGGGATGTGGAAAGAATTGATGAAAAGACTGATAATAAACATCGAATTCCGGTTGGGCGTAAAAATTGCCTGTGGTGGGATCGCGAAATAATATTGAAATCGGGAGAAATGCTAAGAATCCTTAGGGTATCTCATCCTGAGAGAATGAGAAAAAATGATTATGTAAAAAACATATCAGATTGGTTGAGTAATGGATGAAGATAGCCTGTAGGCTAATGCTTCTTTGGTTACACCCGTGAAATAGAGTGATCCTATGACATCGTCTGTCCAGACAGTCGTAATTATGGTACTAAACGTCCGTCGTCATCCTGCATGAAATGGTCTTATAAGAAATTATATTGATATTAAAGTCGAAGAATCTGAGTATAAGTACATTCGAACAGGAATATAGGAGACCCCGTGATATCAATAAATTGTACTCACAGAAACTTAAGAGGGATCCTTCCATGACGCTAACATCTGAATTTTAAAAATTAGGGGGAGCAGAGTTTATGGTAGAGGCAAAACGTAGCGTATTAGGTAGGCTATTAGAAGAAATATCGTGGGAGGGAAGCAATGTAAAGAGATAAAGGGCTTGAAGGTGCAATAAGTAATGAGTTAAGGACAATGATTCTTAAAGATATTGAGAACGCAAATTTCACACTATTACCTGGGAATATTTACTTGCGTCCTAGCGCAAATACACATTATGATGGAATTGGTGTACAACCCGACGGAATAATAGAATCTGACCATGTGTATTGTTTACTGGAAGCTAAGCGAATAAAAAACGGTCAGTTTGGTCCCGAACAACTTGCCAGAGAGTTTACAATCGTCACCAGAGAAGCTAGGGGTCGTCAACCTCTTTTGATTTTAGTGCTTGGAGAAAATCCGCCTATCAAGGTTAGAAATCACGGAAAGATATCTGTGAAAGAAAGTATACTGATGTATTTACAATCGGTATTAGATAAAAGGGAAGACCATCCATATAATTTTGAGAAACTAGCCGCCATGATTGATTTATCAGTTGCTTGGATAACGTGGGATCAAATAAGTGGGATAGTATCACGTAAATTAGAAAAGTTTCAATCAGACTTGCCATCTACATACAGTTGCATTTCAAGGCTAGTTACATCTATTACAGATTCTATAGAAAGGCACAATAAGTAAAACTTGTTTAGAATATTTTCTTAAATAGGCAAAGACCTAACTTCGGCACTAGTAACTCTTGAGCCAATGAGATTGCGATGAGTTAATGCACCGCCCCGCAGGCACACACCGTCGCCCGTGAGGTCTGGTCCGTTGAGTGATCCAGTGTTGGACCAAGCCAACCTCTTACTAAATCTTGGCAACTGGAACTCAAGCTGTGAATGCGAAACATTTGAGTTAAGTTGAGACATTTTTGGTCTTGTCATCGTCGTTCTTCGTCGGCACGGGTGTTTCCCACTGAGACAACCGTGCCGATTTTATTCCCGTCGGTTCAAAACATGCATGAAGCGCGTGTCTCCCTCCTCGTAAAACCTCGTCAACGTTCCAACTCACGTCGTACCCAGGCGGCGGACCGACGCAGGAGGGAACTTCGCCTGAACGGTTTCAGCTACCGACCACGTATGATCGACGCAGGAGGGAATTCGTGGATCTCGTCCCCCGCCGCGTATGACTATGCGTAAGCGGGAATTCGGGGACGGACGGCCAGCAGGCCGAGCCCACTGGCATGCCGCACTTTCTCGTCTAAAATGGAAAGAATCATGCTCAGTTCGCTTTTACAATAACTCACTCGACAGATGCTGGAATGTATTATATACTGTACTATCGTACTCGTTGACTCAGAGTGAACGCAATCAATCGTTGTTTCTGCAACTATTGGATGCGTTCCAAATTAATTAATGAGGGGTATTATGGATAAAAGAATTTTAGTAGTCACTTCCTGCACAGGTGAAAAATTGCATAAACCGACAAACGAACTCATTCAGGATGATTTTAGAGATATTGTGCGGCTTAAAAGTAAAGAAGCAGACTTGTCTCAATATAGAATGTCAGCGGGGACCCTTTACACTGGTAAGCAGCATTTATTTTTAATGAAAGGTATAAACGACTACCGTGCCCAGGGTGGTAGAATCGACGTTAATATTTTATCTGCTGGTTACGGAATGCTTAGTGAAGATCAATTGATTGTACCTTACGAAGTGACCTTCAGTACTATGAAAAGTATGGATATTAAATTGTGGTCTATGTTTCTTAACATTACAGATGACTTACAGAAACGAATTGAAGATTATGATATTGTCGTTTTCCTTCTAGGTGATCGTTATTTGCAAGCAGTAAATTGGTCGTCTCTTAAAACAAGGGATGATCAAAAGCTTATTTTCTTAGCAGGAAAGTCGAGCAAAAATAAATTTCTTATTAAGCCAAATTGTTATATGCTAAAAGTATCCGAAAAAGAGGCAAAGGTTTTTCATTCTGGATTAATAGAAATCAAAGGCTATCTTTTTTCTTTGTTGTTAAATTACATTCAGCACGATTATGGCTTGTGGAATGATGTCTACCAGGATCCGAATCTTGTAAGAAACTTCATTCTGCAAAGCTTTATAAAAGTTTCCCAAATAACCATTTTCGAAGGCCACTCAGAGGAAATGGAGGACTTACTGACATTAAGTACTATCTATATACCCGAGGACAAAATTGCAGTCAACTATGGTCTAGAAGTGAAGTATTTTATGCCCGAGAACGATGACCGAGTTGATCCCAATTACAATTTTATGCACGACGTACCGAACCGAATAGGGGATCCACTTGATCACGATGTGTACTCTCATCAGTTACATGTTGTTCCTCAATATGACGGAGTCCTTATTTCTATGGTAAATATTAATATTGCATCTCAAAAAAAGAAAGTAAAAATTTCAGAATTAGGGATTAGAAAGTTCCTACGGTTACCTGAGGATTATCCCATCATGGGGGACTGCGGAGCGTTTAGTTATCTGAATGAAGAGGAACCCCCTTATACTACAGAACAGGTATTAGAGTATTATCATTTATACGGTTTTGATTATGGAGTTTCTGTTGACCATCTCATTGTTGGCTCTTATTCAAAAGATCATGAAAAAAGAATGTATCGGTATAAATTAACGCTTGATAATGCTCGCGATTTTATTAAAAAGTATTCTCAGAATAAAGATAAGTATGGTTATAAGTTTACCCCAATTGGAGTAGCGCAAGGTTGGGACCCAATTTCCTTTCGGAACGCTGTACAGGAATTGATTACAATGGGATATGACTATGTTGCCTTAGGTGGATTAGCAATGGCCAAGTCTTTGGATATAGTTGAGATCTTAAAGGAGATCGCTCCAATTATCCCCCATAAGAAGTTTAGAATGCATTTATTCGGAGTGGTTCGAGATAATATGGAGTATATGAAAGTGTTTAGTAAACTTGGCGTTACTTCGTTTGACTCTGCCGCGCCCTTGAGAAGAGCTTGGCTAGGTTCTGAACATAATTATTACTCTCCAGAGCAAATCGGAAGGCATTATGCAGCGATTCGTATACCCGAAGCGACAGCATCAAGTCCACGAGTGAAGCGGCAAATTAAAAATTATTTAAGATTAGTTTGTTTTGGGTCTAAAGAAAACTACACAGCTAACGATCTCGATATCGAAGAGGTTATACTGAAAGCTCTTAAAGCCTTTGACAAAAGGAAGTTAGATAGGGCCTCTTCAATAAAGTTAATCCAAGAATATGTAGATAAGATTAATTTTCCTATTACGAATCAGGGAATTTCCGAACAAATATTAAGCATGTTTGAGCAACTTAAAAGGTTAGAGCAAAAGGCGTTGGTAACTCTTCGTACTTATGACGAGGGAAACGGTGATATGGAGACGGCACTCCATGCCATCTTAGAATATGATGAAAAATTAGGTGAGAATAGGGAAAAACATGCGACTTACTATCGGGAAGTACTAATGGATCAACCGTGGAAAAAGTGTAATTGCAATATTTGCAAAGAGCTTGGTGTAGAGATCATTATTTTTCGAGGCAATAATAGAAACCGTAGACGAGGTTTTCATAATACGTATGTTTTTTATGGACAGATTAATAGGTTGAAAGATGAGATTAGAAAAGAACAACTAGACAAAGTAATAAATCATAATGAAGTTAAGGCAGACCTGGTTAAGTAGGAGGAAAAATAGCATGAATCAGTCAGCATTAGTCGTATTCAGTGGCGGACAGGATAGTACAACATGCCTGTTCTGGGCAATGAAAAACTTTGATCGAGTCGAAGCAATCACCTTCAACTATAACCAAAGGCATAAGGCGGAGATCGATTGTGCAATCAAGATTGCTAAGGAGTTTGATATACCACATTCGGTTATAGATATGAGTCTGCTTAACCAATTGGCTCCTAATGCATTAACAAGAAATGATATTGAAATTAAAACCGGTGAAGATGGACAACTTCCCACTACCTTCGTTGATGGTCGCAACTTATTATTCCTGACGTTTGCGGCCGTTGTGGCGAAACAAAAAGGGATAAATCATATTGTGACTGGTGTTTGTGAGACGGACTTTAGCGGTTATCCGGATTGCCGTGATATATTCATAAAATCGTTGAATGTGACCTTAGATCTAGCTATGGACTATACTTTTGTCATTGATACTCCACTGATGTGGATTGATAAGGCAGACACCTGGGAATTGGCTGATCAATTAGGCAAATTGGAGTACGTACAGCAAAATACATTAACCTGTTATAATGGCATTATGGGTATAGGGTGTGGCGAATGTCCCGCTTGTAAACTGCGAAGTGCTGGACTTAAAAAGTATCTAGAAAAGAAAGAGGCTACTCGATGACAGGTATGGTAATAAAATTAACCAAGAGTTTTACCTTTGATTCTGCTCACTTTTTACCAAATCATAAGGGGAAATGCTCTAATATGCATGGTCATACCTACAGATTAGAAGTGACCGTGGTTCGTGAAAATGGGACGCTGCTCGTGGGAGGTTCAGATGAGGGCATGGTCATTGACTTTTCTGATCTAAAGGCTGTTGTAAAGGGTGAAGTGATCGATAAAATAGATCATAAAGTTTTAAATGAAGTCCTACCGTTTAGGACAACGGCGGAGAATTTGGCTGCTCATATATTCAGTGTTTTGTCGGATAAATTGCAATTAAGTGGGATTATAGTTGAGAGAATTAAATTATGGGAGACTCCAGACTCCTATGTGGAGGTATGTCTTGGATAAGGTACTGTATCCGATCATTGAGATATTTACCAGTATTCAAGGTGAAGGATTTCATATAGGTAAGGGATGCAGCTTTATTAGACTTGCTGGATGTAATTTGCGTTGTAGTTGGTGTGATACTCAGGATTCCTTTGATTTATCAAAAGCACGATGGATGAGTGCGGAGGAGATTGTAGATGAGGCGCAAATTTCACATAAGCATGTCGTTATCACTGGTGGAGAACCGACATTGTATAATCTTCAACCACTAGTTCGAGAATTGCATAAGTTCGATAAATATGTGGCGATAGAGACCAATGGTACAAACTCGATACCAGCTGAATGGAATCTTGATTGGGTTACTGCATCTCCCAAACCTGGTAGTGGGTTTGCTTTATGTTGTCAGGCAGACGAACTGAAGTATGTAATGGATGATGAATTCACTATTGACTGTATAGCTGAACAGGATATGCCTGAGGGAAGGATTTTTTTTCAGGTGGAAAGTGGTCGAAAAGAGTCAGCGCAAAAGGGATACGACCTAATTAATCGTTACCCGGATCGTCGACTACGGATGGGGATACAACTGCATAAGGTTCTGAATGTCAGGTGAAAATGGTCCTCCCGCATAGATCAAATTATCGTGGAAGAGGGCGACAGGTAGGGGTGTATCCCAATGTCGCTAACCACCATATAAGCCCCCTAAAGGCCCCCTAAAGTAGATTTTCGGTTTAAATTACCGTGTCTACCTTAGGGGGTTATTTCATTGTTCACAAAAGCTGTAGTTAAGTGTATTTCGAATAATTTATTCTTCGAGTTTGTTTTGTGTTTTTTGCAGGTATTTACAAATGATTGTTGAAATGGCATATAATAATACATTTTCAGTGCTAATTGGAGCTTTGGGAAAGTGATAAAAATAGAGACAGGCTTAAACTGGGGGAATAAGAGTGCAGGAACTAAAGTGCGGAATGTATGTACGATGCCCGGAGGACAGAGAGTACCCTGCGGATCCTCGGGTGTTCCTATTAGGACAGATCATTCGAATAGAGGATGAGAGCGATAAGGCCTTCGTCAAGTTTCATGATATTCATCAATTAAATCAATACTATGAAACGATCCCGAAGAAGGACGAGCTATATCTAGATCAAATTATTCATTGTCCAGTGCTAGAAGGTACGGAAATTATACAGCAGAAACATAGAGGCATCGTTGTTGCGAGAGAACTTAAAAGTAATGATGATTTCTTTTGGTATTATGTTAAATTTGGGCATGAAGGACAAAAAGTCGTTAACCTCGTTTGCGAGAAAGATATTTTGATACCACTGAATCGTGCAAATATTTCCCCAATTATCCAGTTACTTAACTACGAATTCCAAAACCCCTTCTGGTTCAAACATCGCAATGTTGTGAGAAATTCCTTGCATATGTTAAAAAACGCGACGTATGGATTTGAAACTCTGATTGGATCTAGAGTTTTCCTTATGCCTCACCAAATCGACGCTATTGTGCGGGCTATGACGGATAATCCATGTCGACTGATGTTAGCAGATGAGGTAGGTTTAGGTAAGACAATTGAGGCCTGCGTGATTATGAAGGGCCTCAAAGAACGACGTCCACTTCTCAGAACTCTGATTATTGCCCCTCAGTCTCTGATCCATCAATGGCAAAACGAGCTTTCTTATAAGTTTTGGATAGAGGCACCAATATATTCGAAGTCTGCCAACTATAGTGATTATTTGATCTTCCCGTTGGAGGAGATCCTGGGGGAAGATGCCAAAGAGATTCTTAATGTGGATTGGGACTTATGTATTGTGGACGAGACTCATCGATTGTTGGCTTTGAATGAGCATTATAAAGCCATTTATCAACTAAGTTGTCGAACTGAGAATTTGTTGCTTTTGAGCGCTACGCCTATCCAGCAGCGAAGGGAGGAATATTTGAGGCTGCTTTCTCTGCTGGCTCCTCAGCGATTTGGGAAGATGACAGCGAATGAATTCGCAGGTCTGCTTGAAAAGCAAGGAGACATTGCTTCTACGGTACAACGCTTGATGCAGGACATTGAGTCTTATCTGGATGATCATTTGGCAGAAGAATTCATTGAAGAACTCGAACAACTGGGGAATCAACTGAATGATAAGGTGTTTAGCGGACTCATAAGTAAAATTGATCCTCAAAGCGATGACCAAGGGCTTGAAATTGTAAAGTTAGCGCTGGCATATTTAGGTGAGAATTATCAGATTGAGCGACGGATTATACGTCACCGCCGCGCCGAACTTCGGGACAAGCTTCCCGCTCGTGCTCTTGAAAAGGTTGAATACGATATGGCGGGGTCGGAATATGGTTTTTACGAGCGGGATGTTTACGAACAAATTGTATCCTTTCTGGAACAGATATCCGCAGCAGATCCAGAACAGTACATTCTTTGGGCAAAAAGATTATTGAGTTCTGTTGGTAGTTCTCCATGGGCTCTAAGAGATGTACTCTGTCAACGACTTACTCAACTGCAAAGTATTGATCTTGTTGGCTTCATTCCTAATGAACAGGAATTGATACAAGCGATTGATCAGCTATGCGCTCAATGGCAAAAGGCAGTTGAAGAGGAGTTAGCAGGTATTGGAGAACTGTTAGATGACGACCCGGATCAAATTAGGGGACGCCTTGGGAAGGTATGCAATTACCTTGATGAGACACTAGAAAGTGAAAAATATGTCCTGTTTACAAACTTTACTCAGACGGTATTACCCTTGGTTGGAGCTCTTCGCAGTCGATTTGGAAACGATGCGGTTGCTGCCTTTCATCGGGGTAAGACTGCCAAAGAACTTCAGGAGGAAGTTGACCGTTTCCAGAACGATCCAAAGTGTCGCTTTATTCTGTGCGATGAATTGGGAGGAGAAGGACGAAATTTCCAATTAGCCCACGCGATCATCCATATTGATCTTCCTTGGTTCCCCTCCGAATTAGAGCAACGGATTGGTCGCGTTGATCGCATCGGACGTACTAAAGAAGTGACATCCATCGTTTTCTATGCCCTTGAGACGGTGGAAGAGCAGCTATTTTTTCTCTGGGACAAAGGTCTCAATATATTCCATGAATCGTTGAGCGGCCTTGAAATAGCTTTGAAAGAAATACTGGCCCAAATGGATCATGCTCTTGTGAACGATGTGCGCTATGGATTGAAGGAGGCCCTTGAACCTCTCGAAAGACAATTGGGAGAGATGCGGGATATTGTTGCTAAAGAACGCTATTTTGATCTTTGTCGGCAGTTGGATCACAGAGTTGAGGCGCAACTTGGTCAACTAATCAGTCACTTTGATGCTGATGAAGGGCAGGCCCTAGCAAATACCATGATGCAATGGACCTCAGCAGTGGGTCTGGGCGCCAGAGAAGATAGAGGCACTAATATTGTCAAATTCATTCCTAAACTATTTCGTATGAATGCTACTTCCAATACGTTGTTTCGACCGCCCAATATGCAGGAAGCCTTTCGAAGAACAGACGTAGACCAGGAGATTAGCGGGACGTTTTCCCGACGTGTTGCTTTAGAAATGGAGAATCTCTTGTTCTTTGCGCCAGGAGAAACGATGTTTAATGCTATTACAGAAAATGCTCAGGAATGCTACCGCGGGCGCTGTTGTGCCTATGCCATTGAGTTGCCAATTCCTAGAGAATGGTGGGGTTTGGTGTTTACCTGGTCCGTGGCCTTTGACACCAGTCCGTTAATCCGTAATAAAGTGCCGTTGACCTATATCTCGTTAGCACAGGGCTATATCCCACTGGAGCCGATGATGACTGTTCATGGATTATCAATAGAGGATGAGGGTTTAGTGCCGGACATTGATCCAGTCTTACTCACGCGTGAATTTGGACCGAAAAGCGTTGCGCATCTTGGAAAACGCAAGGCGGAAAAAGATTTTATGCAAATTAAGGAACGTTTCGCAACGAGTAATTCAGCTTGGACTAAAAAACAGTTTCCATCAGACGAGTGGCAGAGTCTGGTTAATGAGGCTTATCGCAAGGGACTTGCCCAAGCGAGACAACAACTGGCTGAACTTATAGAACTGGACGTAGCACAGGAGGATTTTTCGCGTCGCTTTTATGGTATGAAAGGTGCCGCCTTGTATTATGGCGAAAACGATGGTTCGACCGATGAACGGCATAATTATATGGAAACTGTATTCCAGGCGTTGCAAACGGGTCTCAGGAAAACAGATGTCCATCTGGATTCAGTAGCGCTGGTTTGTGGGGTACCTGCAGTTGAATGATATAAACGCTATTGTGCAGCAGGTAATGGAAAAGGGCATCTTACCAAGAGAAGGGTTACACCTTATTGGAGAATGGATACAAGCTGGCGGATCTCGCTCCAAGGCCTCTTGCGCTTATCGGCTATGCCGGTCCTTGAGTGACCTCGAAGAATTGTCGGGGAGCAGGGGATGGTTAGATGTTGCAAGTCATTTGCGACAAGTCATGCTGAACTGGCAAAGCACGTTTGTCCTTCACCCTGACTTTAGAAAAAAAATGCAAGCAGTGTGTCCAAATGCCAATCTGCACATTGACGGTGACGGTGAGATCAGTGCTGTAAAGAAGATGCCATCTTGGTTCGGCGCCTTTGAAACTATTCAGAAAGTTTATCGGCTTCAGCAAAGTCACCCAGCGGAGTCGATTCTGGGTGATGGGACATTATACGCCATGACAGGGTATACGCATTTCGCATCACGTGGGCAGAAAATTGCAGTTAAGAAGGCCATGGACCTTCCGCCGGGTCATACGTTGCTTGTTTGCCTTCCGACTGGAGGTGGGAAAAGTAATGTGGGCCGTTTTCCAGCCTACTGGGCCACTGAGGGAGGAAACTTAAGCGGAGCCATCGACCAATCGGGAACCACGCTAGTCGTCGTGCCGACGATTGCTTTAGCCATTGATCAGGCGGATCAGGCACGTGAGTGCTTCTCCAGCGCGGTTGACGAAGAATATAAGCCTACCGCCTATTATAGCGGGATGAGTGACGAAGATCGGCATCGTATCTATGATGGTATAAAAATGGGGACGATGCCTCTTGTTTATATGTCACCTGAGACAATGATGGGGCCTGGCTTCAGGGCTCTGATCCTCGAGGCGGTGAGAAGTGGTAAGGTAATTACTCTCGTTATTGATGAGGCCCACATGGTTTCTGACTGGGGAAGTTCATTCCGGACAGACTTTCAATTTTTATCAAGTTTTCGAAAAAAAATGCTTGAGGCGAGTGGTGGACGTCTGCGGACGATCCTGCTGTCGGCAACGTTGTCGGACCGAGCGACCGAATTACTCACCAAAATGTTTTCCGAACTCGATCGACTCATTTCTATACGTGGTGACGCCCTGCGCCCAGAACCCATGTTTTTCCTAGACCATTCGGATAATAATGAACAACGACGAGAACGAATACTAGAGATTATGCCGTTACTTCCTAAACCAGCTATTCTCTATGTAACTAAGCCAAGCGAGGCAGTGCTCTGGAAAAACAGTCTGGTTGAGGCTGGGTTTAATAGTGTGGATGTATTTTCGGGGAGTACAACCTCTGAGCGGCGGAAGAAACTGATCAATCAATGGAATAAAAATCAAATCGATATTATGGTAGCCACCTCTGCGTTTGGCATGGGAGTGGACAAATCGGATATTCGTACTGTCCTCCACGCCAGTCTGCCTGAAAGTATCAATAGCTATTACCAGCAGGTTGGGCGGGGCGGAAGGGATGGATTTCCTTTTGTAGCACTACTTAGTGTTGTCGCATTGCCAGATTATAGGCAAGCCTTTAATCTAATTAAGTCGACGGTACTCCGTCCTGAAACAATCGCTCAGCGGTGGTTTGCCTTGCGTCAACAGGGTAACTTCATCTCTGGTGATACGTTATGGGTCGATAGCGATTGTCGACCGCCACACTTGGCTGATAAAGAGACGGGGGTAACGAATGCCAATGTTAATGAAGTGGCGTTACTTTTTCTATATCGTTGCAACTTAATTAATATTATTGATGTTAAGTATCCTAACCCTGAAGCGCGGCGCCATATTCTGGTGCAGATGAGGGATATCGATGTACTGGAGGATGAAGATTACCTTATTAGGACCGTAACCGAGCCACGGCAGGAGGAGTGGAAAGCCAAGCATGGGGACTTAAGACGGATGACTGCCTTGTTGGATAGGAACGGAAATCGGTGTTGGAGCGAGCACTTTCGAGCCGTATATTCATATACTCGTGAAGTCTGTGGCGGATGCCCCTCTTGTCGGATAAATTCACATGGCAACGATAAATATCGATCCATTTTAGGTCTCCAGGGACCAAAAGTCACTAGATCATACGAATTAATTGGACAATTGCGCAAATGGTTAGGGTACCGATCAGAATTACTACTTTATACCCAAAAAGAGCTGGCAGTTGAAGCGACTCATGTAACCGCTCTCATCGAATCTGGCCTTAGAACAATAATTCTTCCCGAAAAGGCTATTGGCGATTTGGCAAAGTTCATGCGGGAAATACCCGCCTTTCAGTATGATTATACTCTCTATGACTGGGATGAAGTGTTAGACCGTGACCCAAATATACGGATACTCGGCGTTGTTGCTGCCTGGTATTCTGCTAGCGAGGATGTAGAGCGTTGTTATAGATGGTTGCAGCGCTATCGCATAGCGAATGTTGCCAATCAAGTTTTGCATATCACCGGTGAGAAAACTTATATCCCTAGTCAAGGTAAGCCTCTAACTGAACTTGTCGAAGGCCGTTATGCCCTAGAAAACTTAACGAATTCGATGAAAAAGCAAGCCGAAACAGTCTTATTCTGAGGAGGATCATTATGCCTTTTGATGATAATTTGTATGGGACCCGAACACCTCATCGTTTGCTTGCGTTACTCAAATTGGTCGCCCGGGGTCGGATGACGAGCGATCTGCTGAAACACTATCTTCAACCCACTCAATTAAATCCATCACAGACAGGGTTTGAGCAAGTCTTTAGTTTAGCTCGAAAAGGAGACCTTATTAAGGAAGATGCTGAAGAGATAGTTCATTTGCAGTTCGACCCGCTGGATTTGGAAGACGAACGGCGGGTTCGCTTTGTTATAAATCAAAAGATTATGGCTCAACCGGAGCGAGTCTTTGTGCGTTTCTCTACTTGGTATTTGATGCAGGGGCGTGCCGTTTATCGTCTAGGAGACGATGAATTGGTGGCGAGTTTTATTCATGACTTGGGAGCCACCTTTAATAAGACAAAATTAAATGCATGGAAACGTTGGTTTATTTACTTCGGCTATGGATTTCTTCACAATGGGGATATTATTCCGAATGTTGCAGGACGACTCCGTGACGTTCTGGCGTTTGATCATGAGTTACCAAGGCAAAAAGCAATTCTTTTATCGGATTTTATGACTTGGTTAAACCGTACTTGTCCTGAATTAGATTTTGGGGAATATGCCAACAATTTTCGGGGTAGTGCTGTACTGGAACCTAAAAAACTATTTGTTGGTCTGTCGTCAGGTTTGCGAGCTCTCCATGATCAAGGTTTGGTTACGCTTATCTATACACCTGACGCGACGAATATCTGGCAACTTCATAGGGTGAGTACCCACGAAATTGCGGCTCAAGTGTCTTCTATCCTGATTGGAGGGAGTCTATGATGCAGTCTCAAGAGATAATTAGACGATTAGATGAAGTTATCCGTACGGATGCCACGATTGTTTCTCGAGAAGATTTTTTGGCGACTCATACTCCCTTTCGTCAATTGAAATTTCAGGGTGGTGGGGCGCCTGAAAAAACTGTGCTTGAAGACGAATTACTCCAACGCGTCTTGTTAGACCTACCGGATTCCCACAGAGTGATTATGATTCGCGGTGGTCAGGGAACCGGAAAATCACATATAATTCGCTGGTTGAAAGAAAAGTACCTACATTATGCTGAGACTAATGGCGATGTCCTGTTGTTCATTACTCGGGCCGAGAATACCTTGCGAGGTGCTTTGGAGCAGATTATTCAATCTGACGTATTTTCAGAGGATTACCGTCAGAACGAATTAAAAATACTTATCGAAGCGAACCAGCATTTGAGTGAGATTGCTCTCAAGCGTAAGATTGTCCTCAGTTTTGCTAGAATAGCAAGTGAGTTCGGCGAGAGTGAGATGAAGAACCGGTTTGGACGCCATCTCTATTCATTCATGGTGGATGAAACGATTTTGGAATTCTTATGTCGTGACGGGAGCGCTGTTGATCGTATTCAAAAGAGATTGGGTTCTGAGGGGAGTAAGCAGCGTGTCGATGATATTGAACCACGCTTTTTTGCGGATGATTTAATGCTGGATTATCAGCAACTAACGCAAATGCAGCAAGGAGAAGGCGCTGGAACAGCTCGTAGGCTTGCCCAAGAATTGGCAGATGACAAGCGCGGACCGGCGTTACGCGAGCTCATTTCGAAATTCTTAAATAGCCATTTAAATGAGGTAGTTCAGGAATGTACGAATTTAAGGGTCAGTGATCTTAAGAAAATATTTGAGCGCCTGCGGCGAGAACTGAAGACTATGGGGAAAAGTCTGGTTCTATTTATTGAAGATATTACATCGTTTACGGGAATTGATCGGGCCTTGATGGAAGTGTTAATCCAAGAACACATGGGAACGGCGCTGAACGAACAACTATGTCGGATCTGTTCTATCGTTGGAGTCACAACTGCTTACTATAATACGGATCTACCGGATAATATCAAAGACCGGGTCACTTATAAGGTGACCATTGACCAAGATTCTTATGACGATGCGTATTTGCTCGAGATGACCGCCCGCTACCTCAATGCCGTTTATCTTCCGACGTTACAACTTAGACATTGGGTAGACGATGGGGCTTCTAAAGAGGATCTGCCCATCTCACCTCTTTACCACGATTACTACTGGGCTATGTATCAACTTCAAGAGGGATTTGAATTAACAATTTTTCCGTTTAACCGTAACGCAGTTGTTCAGGCGTATGCTCGACTTAGACCGCAGTTGCAGACACCGCGCCACTTCCTTCAAGACGTCATCAGCTTTATTACGCGCGAATTTGTTAACAGGGAGGCGCACGAACCTTTTCCGCCATCGTCCACTGCATTACAAGGCGAATTTTCAATTCCACAGTGGATGGCACCGACTCATGAAGCGGTCATAATCAGGCAAAACGCCCAATATAGCGAGAACATTGGTTGTCTGCTGCGCCTATGGGGCAACGGAACGGCTTTTCGGAAAATAATTGGTGATCAGGTGACGGTAGGAGAATTAGAAAAAGAGGTATTTACCGCGTTCCAGCTACCCTTTATTGAAGGTGTTCAAGAGGGTGCTGTGCCTAAACAGAAGGATACCAAATCTGATCAAACTAATTCAGACAGTACTCCTCCCACTCCGCCTGTCAATGAGCGGGAAGAGAAGTTCAAACGTATTCAGCAAGAGTTACAGGAATGGGTCAATGGAAAAGCGTTGGTTACTTATGCACCCAGTCGCGACAACGCCCTTGATGCTTTGAAGGACTTTATCGATTGGGAGGGAGTGGGAGTACCAGGCAATATACTGGACGCTTTTACGACTAAGCGATTCTCTATTGAAGGACAAACGGGACAGTCGTTTGAAGGATTTAGGGTCAAGAGGACTAAAAAAGCCCAGTTTGCGTTACTGGCGCTTGCTGCCTGGCAATATCTTGGCTCTAAGTCATGGGATTTTTCAGATTCTGACGATTATTTGGGACAACTATATCAATGGATGGAAGAAGTTAAAGACGATTTTATCAAGACTGTCATTAATCTACATCATAATAAAGAAAATTTTCCTTGCGGATCATGGTCAGTCTTGGCATCTTATTATGGGGCAGTAATCGGTGGTCGCCTTGCGGAAAGAGACAGTCTGCGCGAGATCTACGCGAAAATGACCTTGCCTTGGCGAGATATTATTGTGAATGATCTTCGAAGTGTCAAGTGGAGAGGTTTGCAGCAACAGCAGAAAAATAAGAAATTTGCTGATAATCACAAATTTTTAATAGATTACTTTAATCGTAAACAAGGCGACATAACGCATGACAGTAATGTATTCTTTCTAGATGCCGCTGAAATTTTAGGAAGTATGGACGAATGGCAACGGTGCGACTGGAATGTTAAGGTGCTGGATGAAGAGATATTTGCTGATTTGAAAAATGAAAAAATATATTATCCTCTCCAGGCATTGCAGGAAGTTCATAAACTATATAGCTCCGCTCTGGAAGATGAGTGTGCTCAGGCCTCCCAAGTGAAGGAAGTTCTTAATACGTATGTCGGTGCTGATCTGTCAAAAGATGGGTTGGCCGGGCTACTGAAGTCGATGAGGGAATTTTTAGTCCTGCTTCAAGGTGCAAATGAAGCATTTCCTGAACAAACGTTTGAAAAACTGACCTCAGGCAATCTAACCGGCGCAAAATTGGCTTTCGATGTAAGCGCAGTCGAACGTTTTATAGGGGCTGAAGGATCGACCAAAAATAAACTGGCTTCTTCTTTTCCGGTGCAAAGATTGCATCCTGCGAGTGTTATCTTCACGAGGTTCAACGAATTGCTCGAACAAAAGAGCGTGAGATTTCAAGAGAAGATCAAGCAGTTAGAAGCGTCATCAGCAGGCGAGGATGTAAGCAGTCTAATCAAGCAGACTGTGGATTTGACCTTAAGTCTAAGTGAAGGATTCCAGTCAGTTTGTGAGGAGGGGATCTAATGTTGTTAGCAAAGATAGGCGTAGTGGCAAAAGAATTACAGAAATGGCAGGAGATGACTCTCCTCGTTACAAGACATCAAGAGTATGAGAAACTATTCAACGAGGCTACGGCAACTGCCATCATTGGGCAAAACTGGTTAAAGGTCTTTGACGCGCTTCACCACCATGACCCTGCTTTTTTTTCTAAGCAAGATTTGCGACAGACGATTATCCAACTCGATGAACTAGTGCTCAAGGTAAATAATGTATCTGATGTGCCTAAAGTTTTAGCTTATAAAAAGATCCAGGAATTAATAGGACAAAAAAATCAGGGACTTAAGGAACTCTGGCAGGATTACGTCGATAAGGTAAGCAAGGGACAACGCAGTATGCTCAATGCATTGTCCGCTATCATTGGTGAGTCTGAAACGGCGATTCGTCTCAAGAGTATCACTGACCTAGAGCATACTTGGCCGGTGACACAAAAGACCTTAGATCAGTTGGAAACAAGCTTACAGGAGATTGATGGTTTGACGACAGGTCTTAATGTGACACCAGAGATTCAGGCATTTTTAACAAAATTGGGATTGAAACAAATGCGTTTGAGTGATCTAACCCCCTCGATTACCAATTGGCTGGAACAACAAGATTTGAAAAAGAAGATTATACTCTCCTTTGGTCATTGAGGAAGGACGAAAGATATGAACGAATTGGATTTATTGGCCAACGAAGTGTTATCACAACTTGAACTTAGAGAAACAAAATTGTTGAACTGGGGTTTCGTCGGCGGTCGTTTCACTGTACAGGAGGAGGTGGAACGGGCGCTTTTATGCCCGTCCACTTCTCAGATGGACAAGCTCTGGAATAAACTTAAGTGTCAGGGAATAACAGGAGTTCATATCGTCCAAAACCTTTCCGAACGGAAACTGATTGTAATGGATACTGTTACTGGGTTAGGGCGAACTCGATTTGCCGAAACAATCAAACTGATGTCCTTATTGAAACAGCGGTTCAGTAAAAAGGACTGGCATTCAGGTTTGAATTTAGTCAGTAATTTCAAGCTAGCCCTGAACTATCGGCAGTATCCCAGACGAGACCAAGATTGGGAAACAGTAGTAAACATCATACCCGACAATCTTATTTTAGGCCACAAAGTCGTGAGACGATTGCTTAAAGAAGGTTCTATTAAATTAGCCCAGTTCCAAGTCAACAGCGTGCACCACCTTCTGCGGCCAAGTAAAGGTGATTCCGCCACCATTATTGGTGCAGGTACCGGGTCAGGGAAAACAAAGGCTTTTTATTTACCCGCTTTTGCTATGATTACAGAAGATATCAAGCAAGATTCTTTCCCTTATGTTAAAGCTCTTGGTATTTACCCACGAACAGAATTATTAAAAGACCAAATGAAGGAAGCTGTCAGCGAATTACTAGAACTGGAGGATTTGCTCCAGTCAGAGGGTGTTCGACAGGCTAAGATAGGAGCATATTATGGCGATACACCACCTACAGCTGAAAATGTAAAGGATAATAAGTACTATAAATGGAAACAAGG
>Ga0209386_1000504_pt1 | contig 18961 bp, 15 predicted proteins | sample NGEPertwo_FD_184510 | JGI IMG/M metagenome (GOLD analysis project Ga0209386, IMG submission 184510) | Arctic peat soil microbial communities from the Barrow Environmental Observatory site, Barrow, Alaska, USA - NGEE Permafrost154B-two... | ecosystem: Environmental > Terrestrial > Soil > Wetlands...
GAATATTATTATGTTTTCTTCTATGTTATGGAAACAGCTTAATAATGAAAAAGATATAAGCAGGATTAAAACTCAAATGTTCGAAGATCTAACGGATTACTACAAAAAAATGGAAACCCCTATTGATGAAGTAATATGGCAAAAATACTGGGGCATAAGTGGGAATTTTTCATAAAATTTAATTGATTTGGAGGCACTATGCAAAAGGAAAAACAATACTGGGACGGTATTATAAAGAATTTAAATCCGGCAGAGTCTGGCTACGACGGTTGGCTGGATAAATACAATTTGGAGTTGCTTGATTCGGGGAAATTGATTGTTGAACTTGGCTGCGGCTGGGGAGATGACACTGGATATTTGGTTAAGTTGCCTGCACGGCTTCTTAGCTGTGATTTTTCTTGTGAGGCGATTGAGCTGATAGGAAAGTGTTACCCGTTGGTGGATACATGCCAGTTCGATATGACTGAGGGGTTCCCTTTTGAGGCTGGAGCGGCGGACGTTGTTGTTGCGGATTTATGTTTGCATTATTTTGACGATGCGGAAATGGGGCATATTGTGGCGGAAATCGGCAGGGTGCTGGCGCCGGGCGGACGATTGATCTGCAGGGTAAATTCGGATAAGGATATTAACCATGGTGCGGGTCAAGGGGAGGAAATCCAGAGGGGACTGTTCTTAAAAGACGGGGTGAAGAAACGGTTTTTTGATGAGGAGTTGATAAGGGATTGTTTTGAGGGGTTGGAGATAGGGATAGGGATAGGGACGGAGATTGGGGAACTTCGGGAGTATGTTTGCACGAAGTATCCGAAGGAGAAGGTTGTTTGGGATTTTGAATGTAGGAAATAGAAACCGATAAAAGGAAAGATTGGGATTAATCTAAGTACCGGATATGACACCAAACACAACGAACGAGATGAAAACCCCTTAATTGCAAGGAATGACAAGACTGGCTTCATAAAATAAGAAAGCATGGTCAGAAACGCAATGATTACAAGAGAATAACTATTTCTTATTTGTGGAGGGAATTGATAATGGAAGAGAACAATAATGATAAAATAGTAAAGGCAATGATGGATGTAGAGTATTATCCTGCAGTTTTAGAAGAACAAGTCAGTATAATAAAATATACTAAACTGCCTTTATCAAGAGTACCAGCTCTGGGAGCCGCTTTCGAGCCTTTGGCTGCGGCATTTCAAAATGTCGTAAATGGTGGTGGTACCACAAGCGGATTATATAGAGTAACGATTCCAAAAGGCGGGCATCTGGCAGAATTTAATAATGGCTCCGGATATTTAGGAAGTGTTTTGAAGGGAAACGGTGCAGTGGGCGGCGGACAGGCAGTACTGAATCCTCTTGTCTGCAATCCAACAATGCTTTTTATGGCAGTTGCAATGGCGAACATTGATAAAAAACTTGATTCCATCCAAGAAATGCAGCAAGAACTACTTGATTTTTTGGTACAAAAGGAGAGGTCGGAACTAAAAGGAGATCTTAATTTTTTGGCGGATATATTGAATAACTATAAGTTCAATTGGAACAACGATAAATATAAAAGTAGCAATCATATCAAAGTCCTGGATATTAAGCAGGCAGCAGAAAGAAAAATTGATTTTTACAAAGAACAGATAACGTCAAAAATTAAAAAGAAGTCTTTCTTTCATAGCGATCAAGAAGTGAAGAAACAACTTGAAAAGATACAGTCGGAGTTCAAAGACTACCAACTCGCCTTATATCTGTACTCGTTTTCTTCCTTCCTGGAAGTTATACTCTTGGAGAACTTTGATTCGGCATATCTTGATGGCGTTTCCAAAAAAATAGATGATTACTCGCTTAAGTATCGTGAAATCTACACGAAGTGCTATGACCAACTCGAGGGATACGCTAAGTCTTCAATACAGTCCCATCTATTAAAAGGTTTTGCAAGCGTTAATAAAATGGCAGGAGAGGCTATAGCAAAGGTTTCTGTAATTAGTAAGTCGCAAATTGATGAGACACTAATTGAAACTGGAGTCAAACTGGGAAGGTTCGGATCGAGAAGAACAGATCATACTATGAAACAGTTCGTAGAAAAGCAAAGCAGCTGCGTTCGTCCATTCGTAGAAAATATCAACGCGGTAAACAGTTTGTATAATCAACCAATGGAGCTTATTTTTGATCAAGAAAACATTTATTTTAGTCTTTCAGAAAGCTGATATGTTCCCACGAACAGATAGGTTGTATATTATCAATGCTATCAAGTCGAGCCACACAGAAATAGTTTGCTTACTTGAAAAAAGAACGCAAGGAAAAGGAAGTCGCAAAGAAAAAGAAATAATTTGTCGGCGTGGAAGGAGATCTGCAAACTTTGATAATTAGTTCGGAAGGCTTTATAGAAGAATATATAGACAAATCATACGCAGAGCTTCTCCCTGTGCGTGATAAACTGATTACAGGTATTCGATACTTTGAAGAACAAAAAGATGACTCTTGCGATGAAATCATAATGTACCCTTCGCCAGAGATTATATATCAATGCAACCTGGAATACTTGGCAAAGCTATGTGAACTTATATCAAAAAAGTTTAATGAAATATTTGTTTGGGGTGGCGATGGCGAAGAGTATGAGCACTACCTCTTTGTAATTCGTGCATTTTTGGAATCGAAGGGATTGCGTTATGACTCTTCATTGGCTTCAGCAGTTGAGGAACGAAAAGCAGGTAGAACATATACTCTTTCTGATCACATAAGAGGTCTTGTATACTCGATGCTTACAAATCAAACAAAATGGCATCGAATTGAGCCAAACCTCCCGAAAATTGATAAACTGTTCTTTGATTACGATTCGGAAAAAATCAAAGGCATTCCCGCAGAGCTTTTTTACAACGGTTTGTTCGCTTTGAAGTGCGGCAACATGAGTACGAAGGCCCAGATGGATGCTTTGAATGAGAACATTACTCTCTTTGAAAAAATCACAGAGGACTATGGTAGTATCGATACTTTCGTCACCTCCGAACCCGCAAATGATATTGTGAAGAGGTTCTCCAAGGCAGATTCTCCATATAAGCTACGGATGCTCGGTGAAGCCCTTGTTTGGGAGTACCTACGCAATATGGGAATTGACGGAGCGAAGCCGGATACTCACCTTCGCAGATTTCTAGCTTCGGACAGAATGGGAATCGGTGCTACAAATCCTGCATCCGTTTATGAAGTGAACAAGCAGATTGATGCTCTAGCAGAAGAAACCGGTCTGAAGAAAGTGGAAATTGATAACTTGATTTGGAGCTTCTGTGCTGATGGCTATGGCGAAATATGCACAGCTTTACCACATTGTAGAGAATGCCCAATTCGAGAATTCTGCAAACGTGGATAAATAAGGCTTTTGGGTGCTTGACGTATATTTGGATTTAAACCCGACTATATGACGAGTGGGACAACAGTAAAATCTTTTATATTAATGATATAAATAATTTCTTGGTATATGTTTGAACTTTTGGAATTTTAGAAATTGGTAGATCGTGAGATTTATATAATTTATATGTATTTTGAATATTAAAGGAGGATGCTGAATGGATTGGGTTTTTAACGGATTAGGTACTCAAATAATTTTAATGGTTATAACCTTAATAATTGGGACGGCTGGTGGAGGTATAATTGGTTATAAAGTTGGAATAAATAAGAAATCTAGCCATCAAAAGCAAAAGGCAAAGGATGGAGCAAAACAAGAACAAAAAGTAATATTAAACTCTAAATCAGATGATTCGCAAAATAATGCATTGGAAATAAATGAAAGTGGTTTAAACCAAAAACAACAGGCAGGAAATAATGTAGTTCAGACACAAATGGGAGAAATTCATCATGAATGAGAAGCAAGTTCAAAAAGCTGGCGATAATTCTCAACAGTTACAAGCTAGTACAATTATCGTTAATAATGGAATTGAAGAAAAAAGGGCAAGAGAAATCTTTATGGAGATGTTTGATATTGCTCGAAAAGATTTAACTGATGAAGCGTATTCGATAGCGACTCAAAGAGTTACGGAATTTGAGAACGAGTTGATTCCTAAGATGGGAAAGATTGAAGGTGCCATGAATGAAGTTACTTTTGATGCTAAGGATTGTAAAGAAATATGCGATTTTTTGAATGACTGGGATGATGAATAGTAATTTTATATTTTTACTTAAAGAACAAGTTGAAACTGGAGGAATTAAAATGAGAATTGCATTGCTATCCTGTACCAGCAGCAAGAAATCCTACAAATGTAAAGCTTCGGAGATGTATTCAGAAAGTCCAAGATTCACGTTAGCATATAAGTATGCAAAAATGGCAAGTGATGAGGTATATATATTATCAGCAAAATATGGATTAATTTCTGAGGATTTGGAAATTGAACCATACAATGAGACATTAAAAGACAAATCAACAATTGAAAGAAAAGAATGGTCTAGGAAGGTAGTTAGTGAATTAAACCGTCTTTTTTCTTTAGAAAATGACGAATTCCTGGTACTGGCTGGTGTCGCCTATAATGAATACATTTTACCGCATTTGAAAAAATATGACCTTCCTTTAAGAGGTGAATCACTTGGGAATTGGATACCAAAACTCAGAACCCTTATAGAATATCAAAAGTCCGGAAAGGAACATACTGATTGCGATGAAATCCATAGAGTTTTTAATAATATGCAACGCATGAGATATACTGATATCAAGGAGCTCTCTTTTAAAAATGGAATTTACATCATGTTCGAAATTGGCGAAAAATATTTTGATATGGACAGGGTTGTTAGAGTTGGAACTCATCGGGCAGATAACAGGCTAAAAAAGCGTCTTAAAGACCATTTCATAAGAGAAAATAAAGATAGCAGCATATTCCGAAAAAACATTGGCAGAGCGATTTTGCATTCAAAAGCGGATTCTTATGAAACAATATGGGAACTAAATACCTCAAATCCTGAAATAAGGTTAAAGTATGCTAATATAATAAATCCAGAGTATCAGGTGAAAATAGAAAAAGAAGTCACCGCTTATTTGCAAGAAAATTTTTCGTTTGTTTGTTTCGAAGTGGACACCAAAGAAGAACGGTTAAAATTGGAAGAAGGTCTCATTTCCAGCTTAAACCAGGCCTCATCTTTTAAAAGTTCCAGCAGCTGGTTTGGTTTGAATAGCCCAAATAGAGACATTGCTAATAGCGGTCTTTGGAATAAGCAAGGGTTAAGAGGAATACCATTAAACGCTGAAGATATAAATAGGATAAAAGCATTAGTAAGCAAAGAAAATTACAATCCTGAATATATTATAAAAACACCGGTGCTCAGGAAAAGCAAACCTAGCGTTAAAGTAGTTAATAATACTGGCAAGGTATCAACGCAGGATATCAGGAATTATATTAAGGTAAAATTGGAGACTGCAAGAGAAAACGGGTTGAGTTATTGTGACGTTATATCAGGGGATATACATAGAGAGATGAATCTTGACAATAAAATGCCGTCTGTTTGTGGTGCTATGTATAAATTGAAAAGTGAAAAGGACGAGATTCTACATACAACGCCAAGTGGAAAAAGTTCGACAATTAAAATAAGGTATTATTTGAACGAGTGTTAGCCACTAAAGTCGACAAATGGAACAGACAAATATTTATCGTCAGTGGCAGGTACAACATACTTGAAATTAATGAAGTGCTGTTCAAATACGACCAGTTGCTTTTAGGAGGATAATCTAATGTTTAAAAAACCAGAAATTGTACCAGTTGATCTAGTTCTTCAATGGAAAGATCTTCATTTACCCAACTACCAGCGCCCATACAAGTGGGGCGTAAAAAACGTGTACGCTCTTTTGGATGATATTGAGTTAGCAATTCATCAAGCGGACAAATATGTGGATTTTAAATACCGCATCGGAACAATTATTCTTCACAAAGATGAAGATAACTCTACGCTTAATATTGTTGACGGACAGCAGCGAATCATAACCCTTGCCCTAATTTGTAAGGCACTCGGCACCTCCGTCAAACCAGCGATGCTGAACGCAAAAATTACATCTAAAACATCGGAAGAAAATATCCAGCGCAACTTTTTGTCAATAAAAACTTTTTTTGTAAATAAAAGCATGAACGAAAAAAAGCGTTACATTGAAGCGATGACTGAGGTTTTGGAGTTTGTGATTGTTTCGACAACCCGACTTGCGGAAGCCTTTCAGCTTTTCGATTCACAGAATACGCGGGGCAAGGCTCTGGCTCCGCACGATTTGTTAAAAGCGTTTCATCTAAGAGAGATGCGCGACCATCCCAACGAAATGAAGCATACAGTCGAAAAGTGGGAGAGAACAGACCCGAAGGACATTCACCTACTGTTTCAGGACTATTTATTCCCCATAAAGCATTGGATTGAGAAGGATAACGGGCATAGGTTCACTGCGGCTGATATTGATGAATTTAAGGGCGTAAGTTTTGACTTGCAATATTACTACGCCATGCGGACGGTTAAGGGAATGCCGATATTCCAAATCGACCAGCCGTTTGTTTCAGGCAAAAGCTTTTTTGAATACGTTGAACACTACCTAAACCTGCTCTCAGATGTTAAGGCGGCGGTATCCAAGGATGATATTGACCTGTTTTTAGACGGAGCCGGCGTTGGGTTTTCATACGCAAAGCAACTGTTTTACTGTGCCGTGCTATACTACTGCGACAGGTTTAGAAATTTTGACGACCAAATTATAAAACGGCTATATGCTTGGGCGTTTATGGTTCGCTTACAAATGCAGAAACTTGGGTTTGATTCGGTGAAAAATTATGCCATCGGAGAAACGGTTGGCGATAGAGAAACGATACCGATGTTCTATATGCTTCAGAAATGCATGAAGGAGTCGGACGCGTTAAAAATCGTTGTTCCAATGTTGTCACAAGAAGAAATTCGGTATTCGCCTACAACCGACGATAAGACATTACTTTTAGAGAATATAAAGACGATATTGGGTTTGTCGGGAGGTGTTGCACAATGACGGATAGCAACATCAGAACTCTCACAATTGCCAGCAACGGTGTAAATATTTTCAGTGCAGACAAATATATCATTCCGTTGTATCAAAGGGCTTTTGCTTGGGAGGATAAAGAAATTGAGCAAATGATTGATGATATTTTGAACTTCGAGACGGATAATTACTATCTTGGAAATCTTATCGTGTTTGCACGCAAGGATGGCAAGTTTGAGGTTATTGACGGTCAACAGCGTCTGACCGCTTTATACCTTTTGCTAACTGCTTTGAATATCGATTTTGAGAGCGATGCGGTTTCTTTTGAGTATCGCCAAAAATCCGACGACACGCTCGCAAGGCTCACAAACACGGAACAGTCCAATTGGCGGCAGAATGCAGATAGCGGCATATTATCCGGCTTCGAGGTCGTCTCTAAAAAGATTGTAGGAAAAGCGAAAAAAATAAATATGCAACTTAAAAAGGTCAGGCTTGTACGGGTTATCGTTCCGCCGAACACCGACCTGAACAAATATTTTGAAATCATGAATAATCGCGGCGAGCAGTTGGAGCAACAAGACATTGTAAAATCGCATTTGATAGAGATGATATCAAACAAAGAGAAGCGAGACGCTTTCGCGCGAATATGGGACGCTTGCAGCGATATGAACGGTTATGTTCAGATGCATTTTGATACAGTCGAGAGAAAACATTATTTCGGCAGCAATTGGGATGCATACCCCGATGATTCCGCAGGGTACTATTTGGCGGCGGATAAAACCGACGTTGTGCGAAAACGTTCGATTAACGAGATTGCTGATAGTGCTGATATTACATCAGCGGATACGGGACGCATCAATAAATTCGACGAGGATAATATTCGTTTTGAGAGTTTTCTCACGTTTCGTCATTTTCTCTTGCATGTTCTAAGAATTTTTGAATTAGAAGAAGCCGGGGATGAATCTTCTTCTAAAAAAGACTGGGGCGGTGAGTTGATAGACGACAAAAAGCTAATACAACGCTTTGAAACAGTATTTACCCGCAAGCAAACCACAAGCAAATACGTCGAACGTTTCGGTATGTGTTTATTAAGATGCAGATTTTTGTTTGATACCTATATGCTAAAGAGAGAGTTCAACGGAGACGACACAGAAGGGCGATGGAGTCTTAAGATGCTTAAGGTTTCTTGGAGCAATAGCAGAAAATATGCCAAGCTCCTACCGAAGGCATATTATGTGGATGTCCCCGATGTGGACGAAAGCCGAATGTTACAGTCCATGCTGAGAGTTACATATACTTCACCGCTGGTAATGCATTGGGTTACGGATTATCTTTCATGGCTTTACTTCAACGAGTACGAATATAACCCGATAGACGTAGCAGAAAAGCTGGAAAGCATAGCAAAAGTGCCAGTAAGCAAGTATGTGGAAAACGACGACATCTCCGTTGGATTGGATACCCCTCACATCGTGTTCAATTATCTGGATTATCTGTTGTGGCAGGAATCGAATCCGGTTTTTCAGTTCGAATTTCGGAATTCGGTTGAGCATTGGTATCCACAGCATCCCATCGACAGCAATGTTAAGTGGGACGAGTCCGCATTGAATCACTTCGGGAATTTATGCCTTGTTTCGAGCGGGCTAAACTCAAAATTCTCGAACAATTTGCCACTTGCCAAAAAAGCGAATTTTCGTGACGGGATTGAAAGACAAAGTTTGAAATTGCAGAGAATGGCTGATGCGACAGGTGACGCCGATGCTTGGACAGAAGACACCGCCATTGCTCATGGAGAAGAAATGCTCGCAAAACTTGAACAAGCGTTATCGAAGGAGTGAGTATATGGGCGGCGATGTGCCGGAAAAGCGGTCTTACCAAAGCGGTCGTTCAGTAAAATAATTTTGTGTATTTTTACCAGATCATATAGGAGGTTCAAAATGGAGGAGCAACAATTTGTTGTGATAAAGGATGCGTCTTACATAGATGTGTTAGATGAAAATTTGTATTGCTATTAAAGTGCTGTATTTAAATTAACGCCAGCAATATAAAACATATTACTTCTTTTCACATTCAACTTTTAATAAAAATTATGCACCTGTACATACAATTGTACAGGTATGTGCTTTATAATAATTATTAAGAAGTTTGGGGGGTGAAGATGAATGATAACAAAATATTACTATATTTACATAAATCATTTAATTTATGATGACATAGACATGGAGATTCTTGCCAGTCGTGTTGAATGTTTTAACAGTAAGGTACAATCCATAATTTTGGATTCACTGTACAGTAGTTCGGACACCTTTTGCTTTGGGAAAATCCGTTTGATTTATATATCTAAAATTGATTCAATCCAAAAATCAACAGAAGAAGAGCTAAAAGAATTAGCAAATCTTCTTGAAACAAGTATCACACTTGAACCAATAGAAATAAATCAAATGACAGCCGCACAACTTTCAAGTATTAAAATCGCAAAGAAAATGATGCTTGGTGATGATTATATATGTGGAATTCATAAAGTGAAATGGATAATTAAATCTAAAGCGGAAGTATGTGAAAATGTAAATTCTTTAATTGGATTCGAAGATTTTAAGTTATTCTTCAAAAAACTTTGTGCCTATATTGATAATGTCAAGAAATCTATAAGCAAAGGGAATTATAACATAGTCTTAATTAACAATTGTGGCGCAGATGAGGAAATGTTTATTAAAATAATTTATGAGTTGTACATAAGTCTAGGAGTAGTTATGGATATGTCTATAATTTCCGGAGATTTAGATGACGCACTAAGAACTCAAAAGGATACACCTTTTCTTTATGAAGTGAATGAAAATTGGAACTTTGGTGGAAATGAAAATCGTTTATCAATAACAAATGTCGAAGGATCATTCCGGAAACTAGGTAAAAGGGAAACCATATATATTACCACAATGGATAAAGTTCAATATGAAAGAGCGAAAGATATAAGTAGCTTTACAACTTTCTTCATTCATACTGTGGAAATAAATGATCTGAATCAAATTGAAAAGCTTGGTTATGTTGAGCAATGCGCTAAACGTTTAGGATTTGCAATCAACTTGGACAATCTTGAAAACTGTTACCTGTTAAACTTATCACTTTCGATGATTGAAGCCAAAATTTCAGAAGTTGTTAAGAGAAAACTAACAGAGGATTGCAGGGAATGCTTTCAGCTCTCATTTGAAGACTTTTCGGATACAGAAGCGCCTTTAGAGAAAATAGACCCATTTCTTAAGTTAGAAGCCATGATTGGATTGGGAGAAGTTAAGGAGAGGGTTCGAGAGATATCATCGTATTTAGATCGAAAAGGAAGAGATTCAATGCCATGCCTTCACATGGTTTTTCGTGGTAATCCTGGGACAGGGAAAACAACAGTCGCGAGGTTACTGGGGGAGATTTTTGCAGAATCAGGGATAATTAAACGGCGGGACGTTTTTGTTGAGACTGACCGTGAGGGGCTTGTAGGAATTTACGTGGGGCAAACTTCACCTAAAACATCAGCAAAGATCAAAGAAGCTATGGGAGGAATACTATTCATCGATGAAGCGTATTCACTGGGTTGTTCGAAGGAAGGTTATGATTACGGACAGGAGGCTATTTCTACTTTAGTAAAGAGAATGGAGGATTATCGTCATGATTTTGTTTGCATTATGGCAGGGTATCCAAATGAGATGAATAGTATGCTTTCAATTAACCCGGGTTTACATGATAGAATACAGTTCTACATAGATTTCCCTGATTATACAGCAGAGGAGTTAAGGCAAATTTTTTGCAAGATGTGTACAGATGAAAAATATATATTATCTTCTGCTACCCAAAAAACTATAATGGAATATTTTCAACAAATTATTAGTTGTAAGGATACGGATTTTTCTAACGCCAGGTTGGTACGTAAGATTTTTGAGCGGGTACGAATGAGGCAAGCACTTCGAACAAGTACAAACAAGATTAGCAAAAGGGATATTGAAGCAGTATTTGCAGAAAAAGACATTGCAGTGCTGATTGCGAAAGATAAGAATACTTTACGGATAGGATTTTAATTTATTAAAGAAGACCCGATTATATTGAGGAATCGAGTGCTTGCATAATGATGAATTTTATGTAGAATAAAGTATATTGTAATAAGTAATTTAAGAAAGTTTGCTTTAACAAATGGGGATTGAAGCAGGATTAGGAGAGTGCTCATGGTTAATGAAAGAGCCACAATAATTTGTATTTTGAAGATTTTACAGGAATGCTCTGATGAAAAACATATAATGCCAATGCGTGAAATACTATTAAAGCTAAGGGTCATTTATGATATTGAGGTTGACAGGAGAACGGTTTACAGTGCAATTGAACTACTTATAGATTTGAAATATAATATTTCTGTTTACAAGCAAAACCATAAAGGTTACTTTCTGAAAGAAAGGATATTTACTTTGCCAGAAATCCGTCTAATAATGGACTCACTTTATAATTTCCAGGGTATTACTTCAAATCATACTAAAATTCTCGTTTCAAAATTACAGTCTACATTAAGCATTTATGAACGCCGTAAGTATAAGAACTTAATTGGTATCCAATCTCAGATGAAAACACAAAATAATCAGGATTTTATAAACATTGAGCTTATAGATAACGCTATTAGTGAAAAATGTAAGATACGTTTTACCTATTTAGAATATGGATTTGATAAGCGTTTAAAGCCAAGACGAGCAGAAAAATATTTGGTTAATCCATATGGTCTTATTTGTGCCAATGAACATTATTATCTCGTCTGTAATTATGATGCTTATGATGATATTAGTCACTATCGAATAGACCGAATTTGTGATATTGAGTTGACCAGCGAAAGGATAAAACCTATTGTGAAGGGGTTTGATATTAGGGATTTTTCGAGAAAAAGCATATATATGTTCTCAGGGGAGGAAGAAGCAATTTCAATAAGATGTGATAACCATATTTTAAATGATGTGCTTGATAAATTTGGACTGGATGTTATCGTAACCCCCAATTCTGATGGAACTTTTACAGCTAGGTTTAAAGCTTTAACAAGAGGCATGAAATTTTGGGCGCTCCAATATTTACCATATTGTGAAGTTCTAGAACCTGATTGGCTTCGAGGTGAAATTATTGAAAGTATTGGTTTGAACAAATACAATTTAAATAATCCAAGCGCAAAGTAACTTAATTGAAGGAGGACTAAATAATTGAGAGATAATTGCATTCGAACAAAAGTTGAATTCTACGGGAATAATGTTGAAAATCTTAATTTTTTTAAAGAAAAATGGGCTACTTTATTACCGCAAATAAATGAAAATGAGTGTATGAAATGTGTCCGAAATGAATTTAATTTTTGTAAGCCAAACCTTGATCATGAGATTACAATGAACATTCAATATCAGAGTGAAAGGCTAAATTTCGAAGTTATTGACGAGGACACATTTTTTTTTAAGACAAAAGAAGACTCGGAAAAATTTGCAAAAATGCTATTCTTTCTATGGAATAGTGATGGCTCAACAATTGAACTTGACTACTCTGATATATATCAATCTTTTACTTCTTCAAATAAAATCATTCGCCCAATAGTAACACTTACTAGAGAAGAACTTGGTAAAATTGAAAGTGGGATTGTGATATTATTTTGCCTCCGACCAGATTTTAATGATGTGCTAAGTGATATTTATGAAATTGCGGATATGGTTGATAAAGAAATTGGCGAAAACGTTATTTTTTTAATCACTGATTTAATTGTTCCGAATTTACCGGATCGAGAGATTAGTTATTTTTACGTAGAGGAATAGACCTTGTTAATAAAGATAACAACGTGAATATAATTCGAAAAAGTTCCACAATATAATATAAAAGAAAGGAAAATATAATCCAATCATCTATAAAACGATAATTAGATTATACGAGATTGATTATGAATCCTAGATATCTTACAAAATCAAGATTTCAATTGGCGATGGATTGTCCTACTAAATTATATTATAATAACAAGCCGGAGTATGCCAATCAAAAGATTGAAGATCCGTTTCTATTAGCATTGGCAGAAGGTGGATTCCAGGTTGGAGCACTTGCTAAATGTTACTTCCCTGGTGGATATGAAGTTGAAATTAAGGATTACGAAGAGGCTTTGAAGAGGACAAATGAACTCCTTGAGCAGGAAAACGTAATCATTTATGAGGCGGCAGTGCGGTTTGATAATCTTTTCATTCGTACCGATATTCTCATAAAAGAAAAGAATCATTTGGACCTTATTGAAGTTAAGGCAAAATCCTTTGATTTTTTGGTTGATGATTTCTACAATAAAAGCGGAGGCATTGCGTCAGGGTGGCAATCCTACCTATGTGATGTAGCGTTTCAAAAGCATGTAATGAGTATGGCATTCCCCAATTATGAGATATCAGCATTTCTCATGATGGCGGATAAAACAGCATTATGCCCTACAGATGGATTGAACCAGAAGTTTAAAATTGAGAAAGACAGTAATGGTTTGAAGCATGTCTCTGTTTCCAGTTCACTTGTACCTGCCGATCTAATACCACCAGTTCTTATCAAGATAAATGTTGATGACTGCTGTGATGAGATTTATAATACGGAATTTGAAATCGAATCCGAGCAATTCGGATTCAAGGACTGTGTGAAGAAGTTTTCTTCTTGTTATGAAAAGGATGCAAAGATAATAACCCCAATTTCCGGAAATTGCGGTGGCTGCGAATATAGGACAACAGAAGAGGAAGCACAAGAAGGACTTGAAAGTGGTTTTCAGGAATGCTGGAAAGAGCAACTAGTTTGGACCGATGATGATTTAAAAGATGCAACCGTTCTTGATATATGGAACTTTAGAAAAAAGAATCAGTTTATCTGTGAAAGACGCATCAAACTTACTGATATTGATGAAGAAGATATCGGTGTGAAGCAAGATGGTAAACCGGGCGTATCCTTAACTGAAAGGCAGTGGCTTCAGATTAGTAAAGTCCAGAATGCCGATGAATCATACTGGATTGATGCGGAGAATTTGAAACGAGAAATGGATGGATGGGTCTATCCGCTGCATTTTATTGATTTCGAAACATCTATGGCAGCGATACCTTTTAATAAGGGAAGACATCCATATGAGGGAATTGGTTTCCAATTTTCTCATCACATAGTAAAAGGGGATGGAACAATCGAACATGCCGGTCAGTATTTAAATACTTCCCCTGGGTTCTTCCCAAATTATGAATTTATAAGGAAACTAAAGAGTGAACTGGAAAAGGACGAAGGAAGTGTTTTCCGTTATGCAACACATGAGAATACCTACCTCAACATCATATACAAGCAGCTTATGGGCGACCCTAATGATATTCCAGATCGAGATGAACTTTGCTTATTTATTAAATCAATCACAAAATCAGTCAATGGCAGTGTCGAAAAATGGGAAGGGCCGCGCAGAATGATTGATATGTGTGAGCTCGTTAAGAGGTATTATTATGACCCTGCTACAGGAGGATCAAATTCAATTAAATATGTTCTGCCAGCTATTTTAAACAGCTCAAGCTTCTTAAAGGCGAAATACTCGCAGCCTATTTACGGCGCGGAAGGTTGCATACCAAGTTTGAATTATAAAGACTGGAAATGGATTGAGTATGAAGACGGTATTGTCGTTGATCCATACAAGTTGCTGCCTAAGATGTTTCAGAATATAACGGACAAGGATTTTGAATTATTAAATGATACGGATGATATTCGAAACGGTGGGGCAGCATTAACGGCTTATGCTAAGATGCAATTTGAGGAGATGTCTGATTATGAACGTAAGGAAATAGAAAAAGCCTTGCTGAAATACTGTGAGCTTGATACATTCGCCATGGTTATGATCTATGAGGGTTGGAAGGATTTAATCCAAAACGAACTTGGATAAAGGGATAGCAATACTGCAAGAACTAAATTTAACGTGTACTATGGATCAGCAATTAGGCTGTTATTCAAGGTAATTAAGTTAAGATGCTAACAAAGGAGACGAACAAGTGAACAACAATCCAGAAACCTTAAGCGAAGAACTTTTATTTAACACATCAGAAATTATCAATGAAAATGAAGAAATGTTAAGTAAAAATGGCGGTACATTTAATGTTTTTTCAATTTTAGATATGGAAAGAAAAGAAGTGGCTGTACACTCAGCATTTATACTTGAATTAATAAATCCAAATGGTTCTCATAAACAAAAGGATTTGTATTTAAGAGCATTTGTGAAAGACGTACTGCAAATAAATGATTTTGATTTTAAAACCGCTTCAGTATATAAAGAAAAATATGCTGGTAAATATGGTAGAATTGATTTGTTTATTGAAAGTAAAAATTACAAAATTGCCATTGAAGTGAAAATAGACGCGAGTGATGGATACAATCAGATTCAAAGATATTTTGAATACCTACAGAAAGCCAAAACTTCAGTGCAACAATGTAAAATTTATTATTTAACTCTTTATGGCTCAGAACCGAGTGAAGTATTTTATGGGAAATTAAAAGATGAAGAACGAAAAATAGTTGAATTAAAATCTTTTAGTGAAAATATTTTACAATGGCTTGTGCAATGTACAAATCAAATTAAGATAGATAAGGTAAATCAAGCGATATTTCAATATATAGATATTATAAAAAAAATTACAGGAAATTCCAATGAAAAAACGGAGGGCGTTTTGAATAAATTAATTTTAAAAAATGTTGATAGCTATAAGGCAGCGTTGAGAATTTCTGAGGCTGTTAAGGATGCAAGACAAGAAATACTTAATAGATTCGTTAGTTCATTGAAAATTAAAATTAATAATAGCAAACTTCTTCGTGAAGTAATAGAAGACGAGAATTTTGAAAATTATTATAATTTACCTAAGAACAGATATTCTTACCTCACATATTTTCTCAAAGAGACGCAATATGAGAATATAGGTATATATTTTAGTATAGAGTTACAACGGAAATTGAATTTTTCATTTTATATAGCAAAAAAAAATAAGGATGGTAGCATAAATTGGGATGCGAAAATCTCAAATGAAAAACGTAGTTTAATCAAAAGTGAATATTTTAATGATATTAAAGACCTGTTGAAAATTGAACCAAATCCCAACTGTCTGGGGTGGGAGTATTTAAGGAGCAAAAGCCAGCATGATTATAATTTTTTCGAGGCTACTGGTGCATATAATGTTGAATACCTAGCTGATAAAGAAATTATGGAAGAAGAAACTGAACAGTTAGCAAAAGAAATAAATGAAATTATAGAAACAGTTCTAATTAATAAGTGATAATAAGGTTAAAAACTATTAATATAGGACGGTGTCAGAGAGAGCTCCAAAAAAGTATCTATTTTTCAAAAACAGAGGCCTCAAACCCACATTATTACTGAGCCGTTTTAGTTTAAAACAGACTTTTTCGGATCTCTCTCAGACATCAAACACAACGAGTAAGATGGGTATAGTTTAATTGCAAGAGTTGTAGGGTGCGACGTTGCAAAAAGTGTCATAAACCAAATTAACAAATCCAACAGACCGGTATTCTAACGCCAAAAGATTCGGAGGCTCTCATGATTAATCTACCCCAAAATGACAAACTAGATGTTCGCATTCTCGAAAAAGTATTGAGCGACCAGTATATTACGCTAAGCTATAAATTGTTCTGGTTTAAGAGTATTCTTTATTTTGTTGTACTTGGAAAGAAAAAATTAAAATTTGAAGAGTTGGTAAATGAAATGATTGCCACGGCCTGGTACATGGTGGCGGAATACAAGCTGAACCTGGGATATAAGGATACACTGCAAAAGATTGTATTACATATTAGTCTGAAGTACGGCATTTCTTCCAGCGAGCCTAAAAAGAAAATTATTGAATTTCTTGAAGGGACGGAGGATCTGGAACTGATTGCCATGAGGAAGATGTTATATAATTATGTACCTTATCGATTGATATCGCCTTTCTATGATGTGGAGCTGAGGCAGATTTCTAATACGAAGCCTGGATTGAAGAATCTCACTATTATGGAATTGTCCTATTCGGACGAGGGCTCATTGTATAGTTTTACTGCTGAAAAGGATACCATCATTGTCAATGATATCTGGTTTAATTATCTCTATGTGAATAATATTTTCAAATAGAGCCACTGTTCCGATTTTTAGAGCCACCATGTTCACTTTTGAGAACCATTAGATTCATGGTGTGAGCCACCACCAAAAGGTGGCAGCTCAATAATCTATTCTTTTAAGCCATGACGTTCTCTCATTGACATCTGGCCATCAATAAAAACGGTGTAGGAATCATGTACAATGCGGTCTAAAATAGCATCTGCCAAGGTGTCTTCCCCAATTTTCTCATGCCACCCACCGGGTGCAAACTGAGAACAAAAGATGGTAGAACCAAGTTGATGCCGGGCTTCTATGATTTCCAGAAGATCCCTAGCCTCATTCGATTTTAAAGGAGTGATTAACCACTCATCTAAAATCAGAAGTTTGACACTTTTGTATTGCTTCATGACTTTTTTAAAGACACCTTCACCCCTTGCTACCGCAAGTTCATCAAGCAAGTCGGGGAGGCGGATATACCTAGCGTTGTAGAAATTTCTGCAGGCTGCTATACCAAAGGCGCATCCCATGTAGGACTTTCCATTGCCGGAGGCACCCATGATGATAATATTATGTTTCTCTGCAATATATTGGCAGCTGGATAGCCTCGCGATTTGAGTCTTATCAAGTTTTCTATCTTCGTGATACTCAATGTCCTCGATACATGCTTGATTAAACTTAAACCCGGCGCTTTTAATTAATTTGCTCAACCGATTGCTTTTACGCCTAGCCCACTCAATATCCACAATGATGCCAAACCGTTCTTCAAAGGATAACTCCTGCAGTTTTGAGTTGGTTAATTGGGTTCGAAAGTTTTCTGACATAGCGGTGAGCCGCATTTCATTTAGTTTTGACACAGTCATTTCATTAGTCATTTTGCTTTCCTCCGTAGTAGTCTGCACCTCTGGTAAAACCAAACTTTGCAGAATCATTTGTATTAGCCTGTGATGCTTTTTCCTCTTTTGGAACCTTGTCCTGCTTGGTTTTTAAAATCATTTGGATACTTTTCAAGCTAGGGGTTGGTGTGTAGGATAAGGCTTTTTCACAAGCTTTTTCAAGCCTCGGAATGGAATACTTGTCAGCTAATTTAATCAGTGAAACGCAAGATTTGAAGCCTTGCTGCTTGACTCTACCTGAGGATAACAGACCCTTTACGACTGTAGAGATATTCACTCCGGCACCAGATGACCATGACAGAAAATATTCTTCGTCCCAGGTGACAAACTTTTTATGGTTGTCAGGCATATGATCAATGACCCTGCTGTATTGACCCTCTTGCCCATACAAACGGACATGTGATGCAATCCGATGATTGTTAAAGAAAACCTCCACAACATTACGGGTTATTCGTACATCAACTTTGAATTTTATGTACTCGTATGGAACAGAGTAGTGCATTTTTCCTACGGGTATGCAATAATCGTATTGTACGGTAGCTATTTTCCAAGTGGCCAATTCGTATGGGGTGATAGGCAAGGGTAAAAGGGCATATTTTTCTTCTTCAAGAAATATGCTCAGCCTGCATCCTTCTTTCTTTTGAAAGGGCTTTTGATTAAACTCATCTAGTTTTAAAAAGATGGCCTGATTCAACTCCCTGAGAGAAAAGAATTGCTGGTTTCTGAGGGCTGCAATAATCCACGTTGAGATGATACCCACGGTACCCTCAGCAGTTGGTTTATCTTTAGGCTTCCGTACCCTTGCAGGAATTACTGCCGTTTCATAATGTTCTGCCATCTCATGGTACGTTTTGTTAATGGTAGGCGTATACCAATCAACTCTATCCACCCCGGTTTTCAAGTTGTCCGGGATTAAAATGCGTGTTGCTCCACCAAAAAACTTGAAGGCATTAATATGAGCTGTTATCCAGCTTTCCATATTCATTGAAAGGAACGCCTCTACATATGCATACTGGCTACATGAAAGAGAGG
>Ga0209386_1000505_pt1 | contig 18941 bp, 18 predicted proteins | sample NGEPertwo_FD_184510 | JGI IMG/M metagenome (GOLD analysis project Ga0209386, IMG submission 184510) | Arctic peat soil microbial communities from the Barrow Environmental Observatory site, Barrow, Alaska, USA - NGEE Permafrost154B-two... | ecosystem: Environmental > Terrestrial > Soil > Wetlands...
AGGGATGGTCCGCGTGACCTCACAGAACCGGATCCTGCGCAGCGCGGCGGCGCTTCTCATGATCGGCGTGTTCGTGCTGCTTGCCATCGCGCTGCCCGCCTGGTGCCTCGCGACCGGGCTGTGGTGGTAGGCGACTTACGCTAGCCTGCGAAACGGAACCGCCCGGGCGTCTCCCCCTGCTCAGGAACCCTCGGGTCAGCCTCAGAGGTATCTTGGGCGCGCCGGCTGGCCCGTCGGGCGTACCCGGCGCGCTGTTCAGGCGGTAGCGAAGCCTGGCCGCAGGGTGGCGGCGATCTCCTCCGGCGTGATGAAGATGAGCTCGCCGCCCAGCTGCTTCTGCAGGAAGGAGTCGTCCGCGCAGTACTCGTGTTTGAACACCGAGCGCGCGACGATGCGCAGCGTGACGGAATGGCCCGCCGCGCTCGCGGCGAGCGGCCCGCCCCCGAGGGTGAAGTTGAACGCCGAGAGGCCTTCACGCTCGTACCAGGCGAGCACCTTGGAGAGGCCGGCGGCGAGCGCCGCGACCTGCTCGCCGCCGAGCTCCGCCACGCGCCTGAAGCCGGGCAGCACGGCGATGACCTCGCGGCCGCCGGTGGGCGCGAACGGCGCCAGCCACGTGCAGCCCGCCTTGCCGGCGATGAAGCGCTCGCCGCGCTCGGTCTCTTCGTCCACGAGCGCGCGCCAGTAGGGCACCCCGTGCTCGGCCTGGAACGCCGCGGCGCGCTCCCACATCAAGCGCAGCAGCCACGGCACGGCGGGGCCGCCGAACATCTGAAAGTGGGGGTGTACGAGGCTCGCGCCGGCCGGCAGCATGTGGTTGCAGCACAGCTCCAGGTGATCGAGGCCCTCGTAGGCGCGCTCGGCGCGGCCGGCGAAGTCGATCGCCGCGCCGAGCCCCTCCTCGAGCAGGTCGGGCGTGAACTGCGATGGCCGCAGAAAGTGCAGGTCCGGATACGTGACCACCGCGTGCAGCGCCGCCAGCGGGAACAGGTTCGGGAACACGAGCGCGCGCCCGCGTTGAAGACGCCCGCCCGCCACGACGTCCTCGGGGTACCGCGGCGTCGTCTCCATCACCTTCTCCGGGCAGAAGAAACAGCCCTCGCGCGACTTCCGCGCGAGCTCGTCGGCGTACTCCCAGTCCGTCGTGCCGTAGAACGTCTCCTCCTTGGTGGCGAGCTCGGAGGAGGCGACGGCCGTCATGCCGGTAAGCGGGTCGCGCCGCACCTCGATGATCTGCTCGGTGAACTCCATGCCGGCCAGGGGACTGAAGAAGGCCGCCTTCTCGACGCTGCGTTCGAACCTGATGCGCTCCATGCGACCCTCCACGGCTGGGTGTGTGTCGTGCGGCGATGGTACGGCGGTGGGCCGATGACGGCAACGGCAACGCTGCTCTGGACCGCTCGCGCGTCCTACAATAAAGTGAGTATCATCGCCTGGGGGCTGGGGCCCGGAAAGGTCCGATCGTGAGCTGGAAGCTGTGGATACTCGTCGGTTTCGCCGTCGTGTTCATCGTCGGCGTGGGCATGGCAGCACGCGCCCTGGTCATGGATGTCGCAAGGGAAGTGCGGGTCGGCGACGTGCTCAAAGAACACGACGCCGAGCTGCGCGCGATCCCCGGCGTCACGATGCTGGGCACGCACTCCGGCGGCGGCGATCCGGCCCACATCGTCGTGTACGTCGACAAGGTTACGCCCGAGGTGAGGGCAGCGGTGCCGGCCACACTCGATGGCTACCGCGTAGACGTCGAGGCGGAGCTCGTCCTGCCCCCGTCGCCGCCGATGCTGGTCGGTGTGGTGAAAAACGTCACCCCGGCGACGCCGGAGCAGGCCGCCGCCGGGATCGCCGGCGTCCTGACGATCGAGGGCGACCTCTACAAGGTGGGCTACGGCGAGTCGAAGCCTTCGCCCCGCACGATGGTCGTGCTCGTGCCCAGTGCAGTGCAGATCTGGCGGCCGCAGGGCGAAGGCAAGGAGTTCATCAGTCTCGCCGACGTTCGCGTCGGCGAGACCGCCAACGTGACACTGACGGCCGTGCCCAAAGCGAGTGCGCGTCGGGCGACCGCCGCCGACCTGGAGGCCTACGGGCAGATGTGAAGTCGGATACGCCGGCGTGTCGCCTTCGCCCCCCGGCAATGGTCACTTGCCGGCCGGCGCGCGGCGCCTCAGCCGTCGGGCGTCTGCCAGCGCTCCAGCCAGCGCGCCACGGAACGGTTCATCTCGTGAGCGAAGTCGGCCGTGTACTTGCGCGCATAGACGTCCTGGCCGATGTTCTCGATGCCCGCCCGAAAACCGCGCGGCGCGTGGAGCTGCGCGAGCTCGTCGGAGACTTCGCGCAGCTCTTCCGGGCTCAGGCGGCGGTAGCGGTCCTTGTGCACCACGTGCTTTTCGTAGTGCGGCGTGGGGCGGCGAGGCTTCGCCGGCCGCCCGAAGCACAGCATCGCGATGGGCAGCGTGTGGTTGGGCAGGCCGAGCAGCTCCGCGTGTTCCTCGGCCTGCTCGAGGATGTCGCCGATGTAGCACGAGCCGATGCCCAGAGACTCGGCCGCGATCACGGCGTTCTGCGCGGCGATCAGGGCGTCACAGCAGGCGTCCATCAGATCGCCCGGGCCGGGGGCGCCACGGTGCCTGACGCCCGGCAGCTGATCCACGCCCGAGACGGCGAACAGGTCGATCCACTTCTGGTGGTCGGCCACGAACACGAGCACCCACGGCGCCCTGGCGATGAACGGCTGGTGGTCGCAGGTCACGGCCAGCCGGTCTTTGAGCGCCTGGTCCTCGATCTCGATGATCGAGTACAGCATCAGGTTGCCGGCGGTGGGCGCCCGCATCGCTGTGTGCAGGATCGCCTGCTTCTCCTCGTCGCTCAGCGGCGTCGGATCGTAAGCGCGCGTGGAGCTGCGCGCGTTCATCAAGTCGATGGTCGGATTCACTTGGTCTCCTCGGAGTAGCATGCGGTCGTGAGGTTCGCCCTTCGCACTTGGCGGCGTGACGCCGCCGGCCTCTCAAGCCGACGAGTCGAGCAGCCGCCGCAGCGCCGTCTTGGGATCGTCGACGATGGGCGCGCCGTGGTCGAAGCACAGGATGGCGAACGGCAGCCCGAGCAGCTTGTCGACACTGCGGCGCGTCTCGGCGGGGTCCTCGTGGAACTCGGGCGGGACGAAGCGCAGCGCGCCGTCGCCGGCGTGCATCACGAGGTCCGAGCAGAACACCACGCCCGGGTCGCCCTCGAGCAGCAGCGAGTAGTGCGGCCACTCGGGGCCGGGCGTGCGCACGGCGACGAGGCTGCCGGGGAGCACGTCGCCGTCCGCGTAGCGGCGGTCGGGCTCCTCGTCGGCGGCCGAGGCGTCCTCCGGCAGCCACACCTCGATGCCGAACTCCGTGCGGTAGCGCCACGCCGCCCGTTGGTGACATCTGGCGGTCAGGACGATAGCCGTCGGGCGCGGCAACGCTGCCATGGCGTCCTCCGCAAGTCGCACCGGGTCGATGAGCACGCAGCCGTCGCCGGTCGCGAGCGCGTGCGAGCTCGACACGTCGCCGCCGATGCCGCTGTTGTGGATCCGCCAGTGGTAGAGGCCCTCCACGACCTCCTCGACCTCTGCGGCCGTCTCCCGTGGTTCACTCATCTCTCCCCCTCTCCGTGCCGGCGGTGTGCTCACCCCAGTCCAGCCTGAGCCTTTGCGCGCCGGCGGGTCAAGCGTTTCGGGCCCGCGCATGCTCGCACGGCCTGGCCGGTGAAGGTGGTTCCTGGACGGACATGTCGAAGTAGGGAGGCGCGGCGCCGTCGGCCTCGTAGTGGCGCGCTGGCTCGGCGGCTGAGCCGGCGGCGCACTCGCGACATCCGGCCGGCCACGCCAACGGCGGCCTCCATATGGCGCTCGCCCAGTGCTATCCTTCCCTGAGGAGGCGACAGCGAACGGGGGGATGATGGCCTACGTGCTCCAGCAGTTCAGGGTGGCGGACTACGCGACCTTCAAGCACGTGTATCTCGATGATCTGGAGCGTCGCCGCCGGCTCGGGTCTCGCGGCGGACGCGTGTTCCACGCGGTCGGCGACGAGCACGAGATCACCGTCCTCATCGAGTACGACAGCGCCGCCAACGCGTACCAGTTCGCCCAATCCATCGAGCTGCAGGAGGCCGTCAAGTGGGCCACGAGCGACGTGATCCCGCAGAAGATCGTCGTGCTCGAGGAGTCGCTCCAGTCCGAGGCCTGACGCAGGCGGCCGACGCGCCTCTGCACGCTACTCGATCGGCAGCTTGAAGAAGTCCTTGGGCGTCTGGTAGCAGACCTCGTCGATGGTCGCCTTGTCCAGACCCATCAGTCGCATCGCCAGCATGACGCGGGGCACCATGAAGTAGTCGTTGCCCTGGCCGCCGAGCTCGGAGTTGATGATGATGCGGTCGCGCTCGTCAGGATGATCGATCACGTAGCGGGCCGCCGCCTCCGGCGGCATCTTGTCCCAGCAGATCGAGAGGCCCACCATGCCGCCGGTGGTCATGCGGAAGTCCATGGTCTCTTCGCCGGCGTGATCGAAGACGCACTTCTCGACCGGGAAGCCCTCCTCAGTGATGATCTCGAGGATCCGCGGGGTGATCGTCGGTCCCTGCGGCGCCAGGCGGATGGGGGTGTGCAGGATCACCGGCAGATCGTGAGCCTTGGCGATGCGCAGGTGCTCGCGGAAGAGATCGATCTCGAACTGCGTCCCGCAGTCCAGGCCGATCTCGCCCATCGCCACCACCCGCTCGTGCTTCAGGAAGTCGGGCAGCTTCTCGAGACATTTCTCCGCGTCCTTGGCGGTCACCCCGAAGAACGGGACCGAGAGTGACGCGTAGGCCTCGAAGCCGAGCGTCTTCGCCGTGTTCGCCTCCAGCGTGAGGAACCGCTCCCAGAGAAGGAGCACCGCGTCGGCGTCGTGGCTGCCGAGAAACATGTGCGGGCTCGGGATGACCGCCGCCTCCATGCCCATCATCACCAGCTTCTGGAGCTGGATGTCCTCGATCATGTCGGTGTGCAGGTGCGCGTCGACGAATCTCATGCGCTGGTGCTCCTTCGCTCGGACGGTGATGCGCTCGTTGCTGAGGCGCATCATCTCGCCGATCGTGTCCTCCTTCAATGCCCGGTGGCCGCGCGCGCCCGGGGCCCCTCACCCTGGGTGCTGCAGCTGACGACGGCAAGGATGTACTTGCCGGGCATCCCGCTCAGGCGACCGCGAACGCCTGCTTGAGGTCTGAGGTCGGCGATCAGGTCGCCGGCATCCTCGATGCCCACCGAGTAGCGGATCAGCCCTTCGGGGATGCCCATCGCCTCGCGCTCCTCGGCCGTGCACTCCACGTGGCTCGTGGTGGCCGGCGGGCCGGCGACGGTCTCGACGGCGCCGAGGTTGGCGGCGCGGTGGGCGAGCCGCAGGCGCGGTAGCACCCGTTTCACGGCCTCGAAGCCGCCTTCGAGCGTGAAGCCGAGCACGCCTCCGTAGCCGCGCATCTGGCGGGCGGCGACGTCGTGGTGCAGGTGGGTCGCGAGGCCGGGGTAGTAGACAGCGGCGACGGCCGGCTGCTCTTGGAGCCACGGCGCGATGCGCAGGGCGCTCTCGTTCTGCCGGCCGATGCGCAGGGCCAGGGTCTTCATGCCGCGGATCAGCAGGTAGGCGGCCATCGGGTCGAGCGTGGCGCCGGTGATCTCGCGGTAGTGGAACACGCGCGCGACCAGCTCCGGACCGCCGCACACGACGCCGCCGAGCGCGTCGGCGTGGCCGCCGAGGAACTTGGTGGCGCTGTGCAGCACAAGGTCGGCGCCCAGCGCCAGCGGGTTCTGGTTGATGGGCGTCGCGAGGGTGTTGTCGGCGACCACGATGGCGCCCGCCTCGTGCGCGGCCGCGGCCAGGCGGGCGATGTCCATCACCTTGAGCGTGGGGTTGGTCGGTGTCTCGAGGTAGACAAGGCGGCAGCCCTGGGCGATGGCCGCCTCGATCTGCTCGTGGTCGCTGGTGTCGCAGAGCTCGACCTCGACGCCGACGCGCGGCAGGAAGTCGAGGAACAGCCGGTTGGTGCCGCCGTAGGTGTCCTTGACCGAGACTACGCGGTCGCCCTGCCCGAGCAGCGCGAACAGCGTGTTGCTCACGGCGGCCATGCCGGTGGCGAAGCTGGTCGCCGCCTCGGCGCCTTCGAGGATCCGCACCTTCTCCTCGAAGGCGTGCACGGTCGGGTTGGTGTTGCGGCTGTAGATGTGGCCGGGCTTGCGCCCGAGGGCCACGTCGAGCCACGCGTCCACGTCGGGGTAGCCGTAGGCGGCGCTGTACACCACCGGCACCTGGGTCGCGCCCTGCACGAGGGATCCACCCTCGCCCGCCCAGACGGAGAGGGTGGAAGAAGAGAGGCCCGCGTTCGAGCCGTCTTCTGAAGACCGCCTCAGATCTGCCATCAAGAGACTCCTTGTGTCTGTCGCGAGGGCGCACGCCCGGGCTGGGCACCCAGCCATGGCGGCAGCATAGCACCGGCTCTCCAGCAGGCGGATGGGGTAGGCTGGACCACGGGAACGATAGAGGCTCGGCAAGGAGGGTGACGTGGACGTGTTCGAGGCGATCAGATCCCGCTACAGCGTACGGGGATACAAGCCTGACCCGGTGAGCGACGAGACGCTGCAGCAGGTGCTCGAGGCGGCGCGGCAAGCGCCGACCGCCGCCAACAAGCAGCCGTTCCGCATCGTCGTGATCCACACCAAAGGCCGCGAGGAGGAGCTGTCGCGGGTCTACAGGGGCTCGTGGCTGCTTCAGGCGCCGCTGGTGCTCGCCGTCATCGCCGTGCCCGGCGAGGCTTGGCGGCGCTCGGACGACAAGCCCTACGACGAGGTCGACGCGACGATCGCCATGGACCACCTCGTGCTCGCCGCGACCGCTCTGGGGCTCGGCACCTGCTGGATCGCCGCCTTCGATCCCGCCGCCGCGCGCGAGGTGCTCGCCCTCCCGGACGACGTCGCGCCCATCGCGCTCACGCCGCTGGGGTATCCCGACAGGGACAGAGCCGCCACAGGCCGGCGGCCGCTCGACGAGCTCGTCAAGTACGAGCGCTGGTGAACACGGCGGAGGCCGTGTAGGCCGCGCCCATCTCCCTGGAGGACGCGTACTGCCCCATCACGTGGTCGCTTTCGTCGGCGACGCGGCCATTCTTCATCGGTGGAGGAGTCGCGTCCACCGCGTCCCTACCGGCCGGGACGTGCCGTCGGCCGGCCTCAACCCTCCAGGGTGCGCAGGTACGCGGAGATCGCCGCCAGCCCACCCTCGAGCACGTCGCGGGCGCAGGCGTAGCCGAGGCGGAAGGAGTGCTCCTCGTCGAAGGCCGCGCCGGGCATCACGAAGGCGCCGTTGAAGTCGAACATCGCCCGGCAGAGTGCCACCGACGGCACCGGGTACTCGTAGCGGATCAGGGTCGTGGTGCCGGCCCGCGGCCGCACGTGATGAAGCCGCGGCTCCCCGGCCAGCCAGTCGTCGACCACGGCGAGGTTGCCGCGTACGATCTCCAGGTTGCGGGCGAGCACCTCGCCGAGGTGCTCGAGCGCCAGCACGGAGAGCGCGTCGTCGAGTACGCCACAGCTGATGGTGGTGTAGTCGCGCACCTCGAGACAGCGCTCGATGAGGTCCGACGGGCCGGCCACCCAGCCGGTGCGCAGGCCGGCCAGCGAGTAGCTCTTGCTCATGCTGCCGGTGCTCACGCCGCGCTCGTACAGGTCGGCCACGGACGGCGCCGTGGTGCCCGGCTCGTGCTCGAGCATGCGGTAGACCTCGTCGCAGTGCAGCCACGCGCCTTGCTCGCGGGCCACGGCGACGATCTCGCGTAGCAGCGGCTCGTCGATAAGGGCGCCCGTCGGGTTGTTGGGGTTGTTGAGGATGATGAGCCGCGTGGAGTCGTCCACAAGGTTGCGCAGCTCGTCAACGTCGGGCAGATAGCCGTCCTCCTCGCGCAGCGACAGCAGACGGACCCGCGCGCCCAAGGCCTCGGGCACGCTGTAGAGCTGCTGGTACGTGGGCCTCACGCACACCACGGTGTCGCCCGGCTCGACCAGCGCGAACAGCGAGAGGAAGTTGGCGCCGATCGCGCCGTTGGTCGTGATGACGTGGTCCGGTGTGATGCGCTCGCCGTACAGCGCCGCGATGGCGGCGCGCAACTCCGGCGAGCCGCTGATGTGCCCGTAGGTCAGCCTGGTCTCGAGAAGGCGACGGAGCACTGCGTCGCCGTCGCCCGTCAGCGCCAGCAGCTCGTCCACGCGTAGCGAGTCCACGCACGTCTCGGCGGTGTTCCAGCGAGCCGTCGTCTCGTGGGCGTTCATCCACTGCTCGACGGCGAAGGGCTTGATGTGCATCGTCGCTCTCCTCAGGACTCGAAGGCCACCCGCGTGCGGAGTCCCATCATGCGCGTACGTCCTCCGGGAAGAAAGCGTCGGCGGCGGGGCGCGCCTTGCGCCCCCCGCCGCCGGCTTCGCGGTTCAGGTCATCCCGCCGTGCGTCACTTCATCGGCAGGTTGTACGCGGTGCCGTCCAGCGGCGCCATTCGCGCCATGCCGGTAGACTGCACGATAAATCACGCGGGCGCCGGCCTGGTCACGGGTCCGAACAGCTTGGATGCACGAGAGGAGCGCCACCGATGGACACGCACGACTTTCGCCGTCTGGGCCACGAGCTGATCGACTGGGTCGCGGACTACCGCGAACGCATCGCCGAGTACCCGGTGATGAGCCGAGTAAAGCCGGGCGAGGTCGCGGCGCAGCTGCCGGCCGAGCCGCCTCGCCGGGCCGAAGGCCTGGCGACCATCTCGGCCGACCTAGAGCGCATCGTGCTGCCCGGCGTCACGCACTGGAACCACCCGGGCTGGTTCGCCTACTTCCCCTCCAACACGGACCTTTCGTCGGTGCTGGCGGACCTCGTCTCGGCCGGCCTTGGCGTCCAGGGCATGAGCTGGCAGACGAGCCCGGCGGCCACCGAGGTCGAGGACGTGGTCATGGAGTGGCTGCGGCGGATGCTGGGCCTGAGCGACGCCTTCACCGGCGTCATCCACGACACCGCCAGCACGGCCACGCTGTGCTCCCTGCTGTGCGCCCGCGAGCGGTCCAGCGACTTCAGCCAGGACCGCGGCGGCCTGCAGGCCGAGGAGACGCCGCTCGTGGTCTACGCGTCAGACCAGGCGCACAGCTCGGTGCCCAAGGCGGCGCTCCTCGCCGGCTTCGGCGCCGACAATCTGCGCCTCGTCGAGACCGACGACGACCACGCCCTGCGCCTCGACGTGCTGGAGGCGGCCGTACGTGAGGACCTCGCCGCCGGCCGCCGGCCCTGCGCCCTTGTGGCGGCCGTCGGCACGACCGCCACGACCGCCATCGACCCGCTGGCGCCCATGGCGGAGCTCGCCGCCCGCCACGGCATGTGGCTCCACGTCGACGCCGCTCTCGCCGGCTCCGCCATGATCTGCGCGGAGCACCGCTGGATGTGGGAGGGCGTGGAGCGCGCCGACTCCGTGGTGCTCAACCCTCACAAGTGGATGGGCACGGGCTTCGACCTCTCGGCCTACTTCGTGCGCGACCCCGGGCACCTGGTGCGGGTCATGAGCACAGATCCGAGCTACCTGCGCACCGCCCAGGACGGGCTGGTTCGCAACCTGCGCGACTGGGGCATCCCGCTGGGGCGGCGCTTCCGCGCGCTCAAGTTGTGGTTCCTCATCCGCGAGTACGGGGTGGAAGGTCTGCAGGCGCGCATCCGCCGCGACATCGGCAATGCCGCCTGGCTGAGCGAACAGGTCGACGCGGCCCCCGGCTGGCAGCGCCTGGCGCCCGTGCCGCTACAGACCGTGTGCGTGCGGCACGTGCCGCCGGAGCTGGATGACGATGAGCCGGCGCTGGCCGCCCACAATCTGGCCGTGGCCGACCGCGTCAACCGGGCCGGCCGCTCCTACGTGACGCCGTCGGTGCTCAAGGGCCGCCAGATGATCCGCGTCTCCATTGGCGCCCAGGCGACCGAGCGCGAGCACGTGGAAGCGCTGTGGCGGGAGCTGCAGGAGGCAGCCGTGGCCGCCGGCGAACCGGCCGGCCGACCTTGATCACTCAGGGATGGTCCAGGCCGGCGTACCCGCCCGAGCGGCTCGTGATGGCCAAGTAGTCTCCGCACCAGTCGTCGTTCAACACACGCGGGAATGCGGTCTGCGAAAAGGCCGTGCGCTCCGGGGACTGGATCACCACGACGGTCGGGGAGTGCTTGCGGCACGTCCCCCAGCCCTGACCACGATCGCGGGCGAACACCGACCCGCGCGACTCTTCCGTGCCATACCGGCAGGTGCTGCAGCACAGACCCTCCATCGAATTCCCTCCCGCTCCGTCGATTCTCCTTCTTCCGTCGGCACAATGGGGGCGAACGGGTAGCGCCATAGACGAATGTCCCCGCCGGTCGCTCGACCAGGCGGTCGCGAGTCCGCGCAGACGAGGTGTCGCCCGCCCCGCGAAGGGGCACCACTCGGCAACCCGCTGCGCGGCGCCTGGCCCGCCTCCTCGATCCTCGCCGCCCTGGAGCAGCCGAACCCCCACCGCGACGACGAGACGCTGATCCTTGGAGACATCGCGCGCAAGGCCGTCGTCCAGGTGCGCGAGACCGTGGTGGAGCTGGTCCGCGACAGGATGCCTGCTGAGGCCGAGACCCTGGCCACAATGCTGAGCGAGGGGCGCTGGACGCCCGTTCACGGGTGGCGTCGTCGGTCACATCGGGTATTCCCTGCCGGCGACGGAGCAAGCGTCATCCGACCTTTAGCCGTGGCGGATGTCGGGTATCTTCCCAGCAAGCCGGCACAAGTCGCCTCCAGGCAGGGGAGGGCTCATGGACGAAGGAATCGGCGAGCGTTTCTTGCGCGAGACGCGCCACAGCCGCGGCCACCTCGTGGGCGGGCGCACGGACTGGGCCCGCCAGCCCTCGTGGTTCAAGACCTACCCCGAGGCGCCGAGGGTCGCGCTGCCGCCCCTGACGTCCGGCGCCGACGCGCCCGCCGACGCGGGACTGTTCGACGTGCTGGCGCGGCGGCGGAGCGTGCGTGAGTACGGGCCTCCGCCACTCGACCTCGAGGAACTCGGCGGGCTGCTGTGGGCGGCCGCCGGCGTCACGGCGCGGCAGGTGGGCTTCGCCTTCCGCACCGCACCGTCGGCCGGCGGCCTCTTCCCCATCGAACACTACGTGGTCGCGAACTCCGTGACCGGTCTTGAGCCCGGCGTCTACCACTACGCCGTGCTCGACGAGGCGCTGGAGCTGCTGCGCGGCGGCGACCACCGGCTGACGGTCGCTCACGCCGCGCTCGACCAGGCCATCGCCGCCGCGGCGGACGCCGTGTTCGTGTGGACGGCCGTGCTCGAGCGCTCGCGCTGGAAGTACGGCCAGCGCTTCGCGCGCTACATCTTCCTCGACGCCGGGCAGATCGCCCAGAACGTGGCCCTCGCCGCCGTGGCCCTGGGTCTGGGAAGCTGCCAGATCGCCGCCTTCTTCGACGACGAGGCGGCGGCCCTGCTGGGCGTGGACGAGGACGAGGAGCCGGTGGTGTACATGACCACCGTGGGCAGGCCGGCGGGCGGTTAGCTAGCCCCTCCGGCCGGCCTACGCGCCTCGAGCCAGGCCGCGAGATCGGCGAAGACCGCGTCGCGCCCCGTCTCGTTGAACAGCTCGTGGTAGTAGCCCTGGTAGCAGTGCACCGTTTTGTCCGGGGAAGCAGCTCGCTCGAACAACTCCCGGCCGGCCTGCGGGTCGGCGACCGCGTCGGCGTCGGCGTACAGCAGCAGGAGCGGCAGGCGGATGCGGCCGGCCGCCGAGAGAGCCGCGCTCTGCGCGGCCACCACCTCGGCGGCCCACCTCGCAGTAGCCACGTGATGGTTCAGCGGGTCGGTGCCGTAGGCCCTCACGACCTCATGATCATGCGAGAGGTCGGCCGGATCCAGCGTGTTGCCGATGTTCACGGCCGGCGCGACCAGGGAGAGGAGCCGCGCCGCGCTGAGCTTGAGCGGCGGGACCGGCATGCCGAGGCGCAGGAACGGCGACGAGAGGATGAGACCGGCCGGAGCGTCGGACGGCCGGTCCTCGACGTACGCGGCGGCGATGAGCCCGCCGAGGCTGTGGCCGAGCAGATAGACCGGCTGCTCGGGCTGCTCCTCGCTCACGGCGTCGAGAAAGATGGCAGTGTCGTCGAGGTAGTCGGTGAAACGGCCCAGGCGTCCGCGGCGGCCGCCCGAGCGGCCGTGGCCGCGCAGGTCGTACACGTGCACCGCGTAGCCTCGAGGCGCCAGCGCCTCGGCGAGCCCGCGGTAGCGGCCGCCGTGCTCGCCGTACCCGTGGACTACGGCGAGCACGGCGGCCGGCTCGCCCTCGGGGCGCCACGCCTGGCGCGTCAGCAGGAGACCGTCGGCGGCCGCGAACTGCGAGGAGGCGTGCTCCGCCGTCCGGCCCGTCTTCTCACTCGCCATGGTCACACCTCACATGGTGAGCGCCGCACGGACCGACGAGGAGATGGCGGCCAGGCCGCCCTTCAGCTCGTCCGGCAGCGGCCAGGCGTAGCCGACGCGCATGTGGCGCCGCGACTGCTCGAACCAGTGGCCGGGGCCGACGTAGGCGCCGTGCCGGTCGTTGAGCGTGCGGTAGAACTCGTCCACGTCCACCGGCACGTCCGGCTTGATGCGAGGAAAGCACACGCAGCCGCCGCGCGGCTCCACCCACTCCATCAGCTCCTCGCCGGCCATCCAGCTGCTGATCACCTCGAAGCGGCGCCGGATGCAGGCGTTGATCTCCGGCAGCCAGGCGTCGCGCTGTGCGAAGGCGCGCGCCGCGATCTCCTCGTCCACCACGCTGCCGCAGATGCCGATCTGCTCCTTGGCGGCGAGGAACGTCGCCATGAGCTCGCGGTCGCGGCAGACGAGCCAGCCACTGCGGATACCGGGGATGCCGTAGGTCTTGGACAACGAACTGACGCTGACGGTGCGGTCGCTCAGCGTGGCTGCCACGGGCAGCGGGTCGCCGAAGGTCATCTCGCGGTAGGTCTCGTCCACGAGCAGCCGGCAGCCGGCCGCCTCGACCCGGCCGACGACGCTGCGCAGGTCGGCCTCGCTCATGGTCACCCCGGTGGGATTGTGCGGCAGCGTGATGCTCACGTACTTCGTGCGCGGCGTGACCAGCGCCATGAGCTTGTCGGGGTCGATGCGGAAGCCCTCTTCGAAGGTGAGATCGAGGTAGCTGATGTCGGCCTCGATAGCCCGCGGCGTCTCGATGTTGGTGGCGTAGTTGGGCCGGATCACCACGAGGTGATCGCCCTTGTCGAGCAGCGAGGTGGCGATGATGAAGAGCGCCTGGGCGGCGCCCGCCGTGACGAGCACGTCGTCACGGCCCACGCCGCCGCTCGCGCCTCCGCTCTGCGCGGCGATCAGCTCGCGAAACGTGTCGTTGCCGACGTGGTCGCCATAGAAGAGGAGCATGTCGCCGACCTCGATACCGAGGTCGGCCAGCGAGCGGTCGCGCACCGCGCTCTCGGTGAGGTTGAAGCGGATCTTGTCGTAGCCCAGCTGTTCGGGCGACTCCTCCTCGATGGGCATGCGGCGGTACTTCACAAGCGGTGACCTCCTCGGCGGACGGCTTGCTGCTGTCCGGCAAGACTACATCCGCGCCGGTGGCCGTGTCGCGGCGCCGCGCCCCGAGTGCTACAGTCTTCTTGAAGCGGGAGGGAACCTTGGGCATTCGTTCACACCATCGATCGACGAAGTCTGCGGCGTACGCGCGCATCGCGGCGGCGCTCGCGTGGACCGCCTGTCTGCTCGTCGTCGCCGCGCTCCTCGGCGCCTGCTCCGCGCAGGCGACCACGGGCGGCGTACCTGCCACCGACGGCGCACCAGTCTCGGCCTCGGTGAGCGCAACGTCCGCCGACGCAGGGGGCGGCAACGACTGGGCTCACGTATTGCAGGTCGTGGCCAATCTCAAAGCGCAGCCGCCCGCCGAGCCCGTCGTCGTCCTGTTCGGCGGCTCGGCTGCCCGCGAGTCCACGATCAGCGACAGCAGCTGGCGCTCGCAGATCGAGGTCAAGGGCGGCCCCGCCACCGCCGCGTACAACCTCGGCGCGCGCAATCGCACCTTGGCTCAGAACGTCGCCATCGTGCAGGCGCTCCCCAAGGTACCCACCATCGTCTACATCGGCATCAACCTGGGTGCCTTCACGTCGGCCCAGAAGACCGCCACGATCTCGCTCCCCAAGCCGGTCACCCCGCTGCCGGCGTACAAGCAGCACTCCTACAGCCAGAGCAAGATCCTCAGCGTCGCCAAGAAGAAGGCCCTGCTCCGCGACTGGCTTGCGAAGCGCTATCCCGTCTTCAAGCGTAACTACGCCACCAGCGCCGGCGTCCTCGAGAAGCTCGTCAAGGTGTGCAAAGCAAAGGACGGCTCACACCCCGTCCTTTTCGAACTGCCGCGCAACACGGCGATCGTCGGCCACGCCCTCGACGCGCCGGTCTCCCGCTACCGCAAGACCTGCCAGGCGCTGGCCAAGAAGTACGACATCCCGTACGTGAGCTTCGTCGCCCAGGCGAAGCTGCCGAACTCCAGCTTCTACGACCTCTGGCACCTCGTCGAGCCCGGGCGGACCGTGTGGCAGAAGCTCCTCTCCGCCAAGACCGTGGCGCTCCTCGAGAAGTACGACATGGCCGGAGGCGCGACCCCGTGATGCGCCGCGCGCCTCTCGTGGTCGCCGCGTTCGCGGCGCTGGCCTGCCTGGCGACGGCAGGCGCGCCCTTCCTGACCGGCCAGGCGCGCGCCGGCGCCGCCTACCCCAAGACCTTCACGACCACCGACGATGCCGCGGCGGCCCGTGCCTATGAGCTCAGCAAGGACCGCGTCCACTGCCTGCAGATCGTCGCCAACCTGCGCGCCGAGCCGCCGGAGCAGCCGGTGGTCATCCTCCTCGGCGGTTCGTCGGCGCGCGAGAGCACCATCGACGACGTCAACTGGGCCGCACAGATACTGCGCAAGGGCGGCCCCACCGTGCTCGCCTACAACCTGGGCAGCAAGCACGATACCTTCGAGTTCGACCGTGAGGTCGCCGAGCTCCTTCCCAAAGACATACCCGCCATCGTCTACATCGGCATCAACATCGGGCGCTTCTGCAACTCGCCCTCCGACCCCACGCTCAGCCTGCCCGATCCCGAGATCCCCCCCAATGTCTACTACCAGCACGTCTACTCGATCCACAAGCGCATCCAGAGCGCATCGCTCAAGCGCTACTACGTGCGGTACTGGCTGACCAGGCGGTGGCCCGAGTTCAAGGCGCACTACAGCTACAACATCAAGACCCTCGATAGATTGATCGTCGCCTGCCAGAATCGGGGCCTGCACCCGGTGCTGGTCGACCTCCCTCGCGACCTGCCGATCATCGGCCGCTCGTTCGAGCGGCCCGTGTACATGTACAAGGCCGGCTGCAAGCGGCTGGCGGCCAAGTACCATATCCCCTGGCTCACGTTCGTCGCCGCGGCGGGCTTCGTCGACCGCGACTTCTTCGATATCTTCCACCTCGTGGAGCCCGGACGCAGGAAGTACCAGCACCTGCTCTCGGAGAAGACCGTGACGCTGCTCGACAGGTACGGCCTTAAGGACCCGGAGCCGACGCCGACGCCGACGCCCTCGCCCACGGAGACGCCGGTGCCCACGCCGTCGCCCACGGAGACGCCGGCGCTCTGAGCCGCTGGAGTCTCGGGGGAGCGGTCGCCGGCCGGCGGCCGAAGGCGCCCCGGCCCGTCAGATCGCGCAGCCGAAGCGGCCGTGCTTCTCGAAGTACTTCTGGTGATAGTCCTCGGCCGGCCACCACTCCGGCGCCGGCACGACGGCGGTGGCGATGGGCCGGCGGAACCTTCCCTTCGTCTCCAGAGCCCGCATCGCGGCGCGAGCGGCGTCCTCCTGCTCCGCCGTGTGGAAGAAGATCGCCGAGCGGTACTGGTCGCCCACGTCCGGGCCCTGGCGGTTCAGCTGCGTGGGATCGTGCATGCCGAAGAACGCAGCCAGGAGCTGCTCGTAGGTGATCCGCTCGGGGTCGTACTCGATGCGCACGGCCTCGGCGTGACCGGTCCTGTGTGAGCCCACCTGCTTGTACGTCGGGCGCGGCGTGGGGCCGCCCGTGTAGCCGACCTCGGTGCTGGTGACGCCGTCGAGCTGCGCGAAACGCTGCTCGACGCCCCAGAAGCAGCCGGCCGCGAATGTCGCAATGGCCATCGTGTCGCCTTCCTGTCGGTGCCGCGCGCACGAGGCGCGTACCTTGCAGGAGGGTGATTCCCGCAAAAGCAGGGCGACACGCACGGCCGGCGGCGCGACGCCCGCGAGAGGCGCGCCGTCTGAGGCTACGCGCGCTGCGCGCCGTCGAGCACGTCCGCCGCCGGCGAACGGCGCCGCTGCTCGAGCATGCGCATGTGCCGGCGGTTGCGCGGGTCGCGCCACCACATGCGCGCGTACCACCAGCACCAGCCGTACTCGAGCATCCGCGAGAAGCTGCGCTCGCGGCGCGTGAGGACCCACGAGGCGAACTTGCGCACGGGGCGCTCCGCGTGGAAGAAGCGCCGCTGGCCGCGCAGCACCTCGTGCTGCAGCTCCGCGGCGCTCATCTGCCGCGGTTCGAAGACCACGTGCTGCGCGTCGTACAGGTACCACTCCCTGGTGATGATGCGGCCTTGGGCGTCGAGGTCGCTGAACTGCTGAGTGCCGGGCAGCGGCGTGAGGATGTTGAGCATGAGCGTGTCGACGTGGTTCTTGAGGGCGAAGGTCACCGTGTCGCGCACGGAGCTCGGGGTGTCGCTGTCGGCGCCCAGCACGAACATGCCGTGACTACGGATGCCGTAGTCGTGCAGCACCTTGATGGCGTGTTCGATGTCGCCGACGGTCTGCGACTTCTCGTAGCCGTCCAGGGTGTCCTGGTTGACCGACTCGAGGCCGAGGGCGACGAAGTCGGCCCCCGAGGCCCGCATGAGCTCGAGCAGCTCCTTGTCGCGCACCACGTCGGTGCGCACCTGGGCGCCCCAGGGCATCACGAGACCCTCGTCGATCATCATGCGCAGGAGCCGCTTGAGACGCTTCTTGTCGGCGGCGAAGTTGTCGTCGTAGAAGAAGATCCTCTCGGGCTTCTTCTCCTTGATCTCGGCGACCACGCTCTCGGCGCTGCGAAAGCGGTACTTGCGCCCGAACATCGCCGTCACCGAGCAGAAGTTGCAGGCGAACGGGCAGCCCCAGCTGGTCATGATGGGCGTGTTGGTGAGGCGCTCGTTGCCGACGATCAGCGTGAGATCGGGGAACGGCAGGGTGTCGAGGTCGGCGCAACGCTCGTGCAGTGGGTTGTGCACGATCGCGCCGTCACGTTTGAAGGACAGACCCGTGATCGACTCGAGCTCGCGCGCGCCCTGCAGCGCCTCCACGAGCTCCGCCATGATCGTCTCGCCGCCCTCGCCGCGCGCCACGTAGTCGACGTGCTCGAGCGCCTCGTCTGCCATGAAGGTGACGTGCGACCCGCCGACGATCACCGGGATGCGCCGCCGTCGCAGGCCGTCGGCGATCGCGTAGGTGGCAGGGGTGGTGGAGGTGGTGCTCGACAAGCCGACGAGCTCGGCGGTGTGCACGTCGTCCCAATCGATGGGCGCCAGCTGCGGGTTGTAGATCCGCACGTCGTGGCCGAGCTGCTTAAGCCTCGCACCGATCATGGGGAGGCCGAGGCGCACGAAGTAGGAGTGCGACCAGAGGTGCATGCTGGGGGCTTCGGGCTCGATAAGGCGGATCTTCATGAGCGTCCTTTGAATGTGGCCGCTGCTCGCCGCGCGGCGAGACGGGCCGGCTACGCGATGACGGTTGAGGATACAACCCTTCACAATACGGGACAAACGCGGTCCGCGCCGCCCCGTGGCCGTCTGATACCGTGTGCGGCGGCATCCGGACGACGTTGAGGAGCGCGCGTGGACTTCGACCAGCCCTTGGAACGAGCGGGCACGGCCAGCTTCAAGTGGGACAAGTACCCCGAAGGCGTCCTCCCCCTCTGGGTGGCCGACATGGACTTCGTCTCGCCGCCGGCGGTGGTAGCTGCGCTGCGCGAGCGCGCCGCTCACGGCGTCTTCGGCTACGCGCTGGTGCCCGACTCGCTGATCGACGCCATCCGCGCGCATCTGGTGGCACGCTACGGTTGGCGCATCGAGCCCGACTGGCTGGTCTGGCTGCCGAGCGTAGTGCCGGGGCTCAACCTCGCCTGCCGCGCCTTCGCCGGGCCGGGCGAGGCGGTGATGACCGTCACGCCCGTCTACCCGCCTTTCCTGGAAGCGCCGCCGGACCAGGGCCGCCGGCTCGTCACCGTGCCGGCCGCCTTCGCCGGCGGCCGTTGGCAGCTGCCGCTTGAAGCGATGGAGGCGGCCGTCACCCCCGACACCCGGGTGCTCCTCTTCTGCCATCCGCACAACCCGCTGGGGAGGGTGTGGAGCAAGGATGAGGTCGCGGCGGTCGTGCACTTCTGCCGCCGCCACGCCCTCGTGCTATGTTCCGACGAGATCCACTGCGACCTCATCCTCGACGAGCTTGCCCACGTGCCGGCGGCGCTCGCCTCTCCCGGCGACGCGGACCGCATCGTGACGCTGATGTCGCCAAGCAAGACCTTCAACCTGCCGGGTCTCAACTTCGCTTTCGCGATCGTGCCCCACGAGCAGCTGCGGCGGCGATTCCAGCGGCCGGGCGAGGGGCTTCTGCCGTTTCCCGGCTGCTTCGCCATCGACGCCGCCGAGGCGGCCTATCGCGGGGGAAGCGACTGGCTCGCCGAGCTCCTCGACTACCTGCGCGGCAATCGCCACCTGGTCGAGCGCTTCGTCGCCGAGTCGCTGCCCCGCGTGACGATGACGCACGTCGAGGCCACATACCTGGCCTGGCTGGACGTGCGCGGGCTCGACCACG
>Ga0209386_1000506_pt1 | contig 18934 bp, 23 predicted proteins | sample NGEPertwo_FD_184510 | JGI IMG/M metagenome (GOLD analysis project Ga0209386, IMG submission 184510) | Arctic peat soil microbial communities from the Barrow Environmental Observatory site, Barrow, Alaska, USA - NGEE Permafrost154B-two... | ecosystem: Environmental > Terrestrial > Soil > Wetlands...
AGAGTCCTAACAGGACCACCACCCGGCGATGGCTTTCGGCCATCGCCACCCTCCCCCTTGCAGGGGGAGGGATGCGCGAGCCGAGGGGAAACAAGAGATAAAGAGCAGGCGGGGCGGGGAAGGGCCGCGCCCGGTGCGGGGGGTGTGGCCAAGGTCACGGGAACCTGCTCGAGCGCACGGATCGAAGCGCGTAGCTGCTCAATCAGGACCCTCCCCGTGGGCCCGCCTGCTCTATCTTCAACGCCAGCCAGCGGAACGAGCTCACCACTATCGCCGTCTGGAACGCTGTTACGCACGATTTACACTCCACACTTACTCACTCTCGTTCCTGTTTTGTTCTAATCAGAGTCGAGCTGGGAGTCAAGGAGCGCATTTGTGTGTAGAGAATACACACGCTTTGATTGACTGCCTTCGGATCGTGTGTATAGAGTGTGTGCGAACTTAACTTCGAAACCGAAGAGAACCGAAGAACCGAAGAACCGAAGAAACCCGAAACCCGAAACCCGAAACCCGAAACCCGGAAGGAGATGACAATGACCTGCTCAGTCAGACGGCAACAACACCAAAGGATTTCGGGAAATGCTGTCCTCAAAAGACATTATCCGCGCCTTAGAGGCGGACGGGTGGCACATCGTGGGACAAACCGGTAGCCACGTTCATTTCAAGCACGACACCAAAAAGGGAAAAATCACCGTCCCTCACCCGGTAAAAGATCTGCCTATCGGCACGTTGAAGAGTATCGAAAAGGCCTCAGGCGTCACACTCAGGTGAGGGTCGCCCAAAGGGCTTGGAAAGCAGATCAGATGGCAAGGCTGTTCTATCCAGCGATCCTGGAGAAGGAGCCGGAAAGCGCATTTGGCGTAACGTTTCCGGACTTCCCAGGCTTGGTGAGCGCCGGCAATACGGCGGAGGAGGCCCTGGTGAATGCTCACGAGGGGCTCGCGGGCCATGTGGCGCTTATGGACCAGGATGGCGATCTCTTACCGAAGCCGACGGCAATCGAGGCTGTTGTGGCCGATTCTGAAATTAGGATCGTGGCGATTACGTTGGTTGGCGTGACAGTTCCGGGCAGAGCCAAGCGGGTGAATGTCACCCTCGATGAGGCCTTGCTGGAAGAGATCGACGAGGTCGCCGGGAATCGATCGCGTTTCCTAGCCGAGGCTGCACGCGCGGAGCTTGCCCGTAGGACCGCGAGCTGACGACTCAATTTCTCCAGTCGGCACGCGCGTTTGCACTTCGCTAACCAGAATCACCCGACAAAGGACGGATAGTCAGACGGGGGTTTTGTAATGCGTATCCTCGGTCCCTGGTCCGCGGCGCCCGCCGTGGCCGCCGCAGCCATGTTTTTTGCTCTTCTGCCTGGCCAAGCCTCGGCGGGGCTCTTCGATTTTTTCGGGGATTCCTATCAGCCGCAACAGGTGAGCGGCCGCCACCTCGTGGCCATGCCCGCCGGCTACGAGCCTGGCACCATCCTCGTCCAATTCAGCCAGCGCCGGCTCTACTTCGTGCTGCCGCAACAAAGAGCGATCAGCTACCCGATCGGCGCGCCCAAGGGCGACGCCAGGTGGTCCGGGGAGACCTATGTCAGCGATAAGCGGGTCAACCCCACTTGGACGCCAACAGCCGAGATGCGGCGCGAAAATCCGGCTCTTCCGGCCTATGTGCCGGGGGGACACCCCCAGAACCCGCTAGGCTTCCGGGCCATGTATCTCGGCCAGACCACCTACCGTATCCACGGCACCGACGCGCCCTGGACGGTGGGCCAGGAGGTCAGCCATGGCTGCATCCGGATGCTCAATCAGGACGTGGCGGATCTTTATCAGCGAGTGCCTATTGGGACCCGTGTTGTTGTGCTGTGGTAAAGGCTCGGTAAAGACAAGACAAAGCTTCGCTAAACTTCAAGCAAAAATTGGCGAATTTGCTCGATTATTGCGTTCTGGCATTTTCACTTTGTTTACCCTGAGACGCCCGACTCTGTTGGATCGATTTAACCTGTATCTAACGGGTAGATGTTAGCTTTTGCGTCAGGTTCCACCGCTTAACAGGACAACGGTGCGGGGCCTTTAGTGAGATCTGATCCAAAGGGAGTGTCGAAATGAGGACTTCTATTATTGCACGCTTCGTCAAGGACGAGTCGGGCGCCACGGCCATCGAGTATGGCCTCATCGCCGCCGGTATCTCCGTCGCCATCGTGACGGTCGTCGGTACCATCGGTACGAACCTGGTGGATAAGTTCAAGGACATCTCTACCGCCCTGCGTTAAGCCGCGTTCGCAATTATCCACTTCAGCGGGGTCTAACTCTCTCTGGGAGTTAGACCCCACTTGTCTTTGCAGCCGTCACGCCGACACACTGCTGCTGGTCGGCATTGATGGGCTAGCCCCCAATCCTCCATAATCCAGGCTTAAGCACGCTCAATCGAGGGAGCTTCAGCCTTGTTGCCATTGGCCAAGTGGGGACGCCAATCTTCCCTGACGACTCTGCTCGCGAGCGTAGCGCTGGCAGGCTTCGCATCGGGGGTAGACGCGCATCCTCACGTCTGGGCCACCGTGCGCTCGGAAATCGTCTTCGGTCCCGACCAGAAGATCACCGGCATTCGTCACGCATGGACGTTCGATGAGTTCTACACCGCCATGGCGGTGCAGGGCCTGGATGCCGACGGGGACGGCGTCTACTCGAAGGAAGAGCTTGAGCCGCTGGCCAAGGTCAACGTCGACTCGCTTCAGGAGTTCGACTATTTCACCTTTGTCCGGCTTGCCGGCGACGACGCGTTCCTGCCCCTGAAACCGCCCGTCGAGTATTGGGTCGAGTACGACAACACCGCGCTGACCTTGCATTTCACGCTGCCGCTCGAAACGCCGGTCGCTCCACGAGCCAAAGCCGTCACGGTCGATGTCTACGACCCGTCCTTCTTCGTGGCCTTTGGCTTCGCCGAAAAGGCTCCGGTCACCGTTGCGGGCACCGCCGCAGGCTGTGCGGCCGCGGTCGACACGCCCGATCCGGAAAGCGCGGAGGCGGCCAAGGCGCTGACCGAAGCCTTCTTCAGCCAGCTTGGACCGAATTCGAGCTACGGCTCGCAGTTCGCTCAGACCGTGACCGTGACATGCAAAGCCCCATGATGCGACGGTGCGGTACCTGTGGAGTTGTCGCGTTTGGGCTGGCGATGTTGATCTTCGCCACGCTTGGCGCTTCGGCGCAGACAACACCGCCATCGGCTTTCGGTGCGCGGCCCCAGCAACAGGCAGCGCCGCCGGCCTTCGCGGGGCCCAAGGCCTTTGCGGGGCCCAAGGCCGCGCTGCTTCGCGCCAAGGGTCCCTTCGGCAGCGTGCTCAGCTGGGTGGCGCAAACCCAGCAGAAAATGCAGCGGCAGCTCGCCGGGGCCGTCAAACGCCTCAAGAGCGGCGACGCCATTGGCGGCGCCCTTCTGCTTGCGGGTTTGAGCTTCGTCTACGGCGTCGTCCACGCGGTGGGGCCGGGACATGGCAAGGCGATCATCTCGTCCTACGTCATCGCCAATGAGGAGACTGTACGGCGGGGCATCGTCATTTCTTTCCTCGCCGCCGGGCTTCAGGCGCTGACCGCCGTGGCGCTCGTGAGCGTGCTGCTCGTTGGGTTGAACGCCACGGGGTTCCAGGTCAATGCCTGGACGAACCAGCTCGAGACCGTGAGCTATGCGATGATCGCGCTGGTCGGGCTCTATTTGCTCGTAACCGAGCTCATTCGTCTGTGGCGGCGGTGGCGGCCGCCGGCAACGCCCGGCATGCATCACGATCACGCCCACGCCCACGATCACAATCACAATCACGACCACGGCCATGGCCACCACCATGCCGACGGCGCGGCGTGCAATCACATCGTGGATGCCAGCGATATCGCCGGCCCGTTGTCGTGGCGGAAGGTTCTCGCCGTGGTGGTCTCCGTGGGCATCAGGCCGTGCTCGGGCGCCATCCTCGTGCTCGTTTTCGCCCTGACCCAAGGTCTGTTCTGGGCGGGCGTCGCCGCGACCTTTGCCATGGCGTTCGGCACCGCCCTTACGGTCGCGGTCCTGGCGACGCTTGCGCTCGGTTCGCGGGAGCTTGCCCTCAGGCTCGGCGGCGGCAACAGCAGCTGGGCCAACGCGGTATGGACCATTTGCGCGATCGGCGGCGCCATGGTCGTCCTGCTCTCGGGGCTGGTCCTGTTCGCCGCCTCGCTGGGGCCGACAAGACCGTTCTGATTCCCCCGAATTCCGGCCTCCGAACCAATCGACGGCTTTGTGCGTTCTCTACCAAAGCCCTCACCCCAAGCAAGGAGGTCCCTATGGCTGACATCAGCGACAAGAGGATCATGATTCTTTCGGCAACCGGATTCGAGCAATCGGAGCTGATGGTGCCGAAGCAGACGCTCGAAGAGGCCGGCGCCAAGGTGGACATCGTATCCCTGAAGGTCGGCGAGATCCGTGGCTGGAAGGACGGCGACTGGGGCGCCTCGATCGATGTCGATCGCACCATCGATGCGGTCAGCGTCGACGAGTATGACGCGCTGGTCATCCCCGGCGGGCAGATCAACCCCGATCTGCTGCGTGCCGACAAGGACGCGGTCGCGTTCGTGCGCGACTTTTTCGACAGCAAAAAGCCGGTCGCGGCCATCTGCCATGCGCCTTGGGTGCTGGTGGAAGCCGGCATCGCCAAGGGCCGGACGATGACGTCCTATCACTCCATGGCGACGGATGTGAAAAATGCCGGCGCCAAATGGGTCGACAAGGCGGTCGTCGTGGATGAGGGCCTGATCACCAGCCGCAATCCAGACGATCTCGAAGCCTTCTGCGCCAAGATCATCGAAGAGGTGCAGGAAGGCCGCCACGAGGATCGCAAGGTCGCCTGACCGCTGATCCATCCGACTGACGATTTGCGACTGACGAGATTTGGGCCGGAACATTCGTTCCGGCCCAAATTTTTGACTTCCGCGACGCGGTCGAAGCAGACCCGCTGGCGACATATTGCTTATTGTCGCATGGCAATTGCGGTCAGGGCGTAAGACACCCTACATCTGGGGTCTAAATGCCCGCCCCATGTCAGGAGTAAACGATGACCCTTCAACTCGGCGACACCGCCCCGGACTTCGAGGCCGACACGACCGAAGGCCCGATCAAGTTTCATGACTGGCTTGGCGGTTCCTGGGCGGTGATGTTCTCCCACCCCAAGGATTTTACGCCGGTCTGCACCACCGAGCTCGGCTACATGGCCAAGATCAAGCCGGAGTTCGATAGGCGCGGCGTGAAGCTCATCGGCTTGAGCGTCGATCCGGTCGAGATGCACAAAAAGTGGATGGCGGACATCAAGGACACGCAAGGGAGCGCGGTCAACTATCCCATGATCGGCGACCCGGATCTCACGGTCGCCAAGCTCTATGGCATGCTGCCTGCGACAACGGCCGGCACGTCGGAAGGCCGCACCGCCGCCGACAACCAGACGGTGCGCAACATTTTCGTCATCGGACCGGACAAGAAGATCCGGCTGGTCATGGTCTATCCGATGACCACGGGGCGCAATTTCGACGAGGTGCTGCGGGTGATCGACTCCATGCAGCTCACCGCCAAGCATCGCGTGGCGACACCGGTGAACTGGAAGCCAGGCGACGACGTGATCATCGGCGGCTCGGTGTCCGACGAGGAGGCCAAGACCATTTATCCCGACGGTTGGAAGTCGCCGAAGCCCTATATCCGGATCGTGCCGCAGCCCAAGGACTAAGGGCGTGCCGATCTTAAGATGCCAGCTTAAGCTGTCCTTTCATATGACAGAGGATAGGGGGGCGATTTCGATTGGATGCCTTCAGCGGCTTCGTGTTAGAAGCGGGTGCCTACAAATCATACCGGTTCGTGGCCAACTGAAAATGGGACGCTTGTCGGTGCCTTCGGGGCCGACCAGAACGCCGGGCAAGAAATAATGTCGGATCCAAGCAGTCCGGTTTCGCCCGGAGGCGGGGAAGACCCGCGCGAATGCGCCAAGCAGATCGCCGATCAGATCGCGCCTCTGATGAAGGTCGCGCGGTCCAAGCGCTTCGACTTTCTGTCTTACCTCCTTGCCATGGCCGTCAGGGAAGCCCGGCGGCTGGCGCGGGACGATCGCTGACCCCTCGCGATCCGGCGCAACCTGCTACGATGCGGCTCATGGGACTGCCGAAGACCCCAGCGCTCACGGTCGATTGCGTCATCACCGATCCGGAGGGGCGCGTGCTTCTCATCCGTCGCAAGAACGAGCCGTTCAAGGGCGCGTTCGCGCTGCCCGGAGGCTTCGTCGATATTGGCGAGACCGTCGAGTCGGCGTGCCGCCGCGAGGTGCGTGAGGAGACCGGCGTGGAGGTCGACGGTCTTGGGCTCGTGGGTGTCTATTCGGACCCAGGGCGCGACCCGCGGGGGCATACGGTGAGTGCGGCGTTCTTGGCCAAGTTGCCGAAGTCCGTGGCGCCAACTGCCGGTGATGACGCCGAGGCTGCCGAATGGGTGGCCGACTGGAGGGCGCATCGACTCGCCTTCGATCACGGGCAAATCATTGAGGACGCGGAGAAAATGGCGGACCCCGGGGCCCGAGGCTAGGCGCGTCGGGTCCGATGCCCTATCTAGAGGCGTGATGTCAGGAGCGCCCAAAATGAATGAAGCCCCGCGATCGGACGCCTTCGCCAATTCGAGGGCGCCGGGTTTCGGCAAGATCGGCGTGCTGCTCGTCAATCTCGGCACGCCGGACGGCACCTCCTATTGGCCGATGCGGCGCTATCTCAAGGAGTTCCTCTCCGACCGCCGGGTCATCGAGATCAATCGCGTGCTGTGGTGGGTGATCCTGAACGGCATCGTGCTGACCACGCGGCCGTCGAAGAGCGGTGAGGCGTACCGGTCCATCTGGAACGAGGACCTCGACGAGTCGCCATTGCGCACCATCACCCGGGCGCAAAGCGAGAAGGTTGCGGACGCGCTCGGTCACCGCAAGGAGATCGTCGTCGATTGGGCCATGCGCTACGGCACTCCGAGCATCGCCTCGCGAATCCGGGGGCTCTACGCGGCGGGCTGCGACCGGCTGCTCGTGTTTCCGCTCTATCCGCAATACGCCGCGGCAACGACGGCGACCGTCAACGACAAGGTCTTCGACGAGCTCAAGACCATGCGGTTCCAGCCGGCGCTTCGCACCGTGCCGGCTTACCCGAAAGATCCCGTCTATATCGAGGCTCTTGCGGACTCTATCCGCGCGCATCTGGCCGGTCTCGACTTCGAGCCCGAATTGATCCTGGCCTCGTTCCACGGCTTGCCCAAAGCGTATGTCGACAAAGGCGACCCCTATCAGTGCCAATGCATGGACACCGCAGACGCCTTGCGCGCGGCGCTGGGGCCGCTGGGCGATAAGCTCAAGCTGACCTTCCAATCCCGCTTCGGCCGCGCGGAGTGGCTGCAACCCTATACCGACAAGACGGTGGAGGCGCTCGCACGCGACGGCGTGAAGCGGATTGCCGTCCTCACGCCGGGCTTCGCCGCGGATTGCGTCGAGACGCTGGAGGAAATCTCGATCGAGGCCAAAGAGATCTTCCTCGAGCACGGCGGCGAGAAATTCAGCTTCATTCCTTGTCTCAACGATAGCGCGGCGGGTATCGGTGTCCTCGTCCATGTCATCGAGCGGGAGCTCAAGGGCTGGGTATAGGAGGGGGCGATGGTGCGCGCGGCCATCTTAGGTCTTGGTCTTGGTTTGGGTCTTGGCTTGTCGTTGCTGGTTGTGGCGCCGGCGCTCGCCGAGGAGCTTGCAGCCGAACACAGTACCGCGGCTGAGCTTGCAGCCTTCGTTGACGTCGTCGGCGCGCCGGGCGACGGCGAGCAGGCGCTGGAACGCGCTCTGTCCAACCGCCTGCTGACCGAGGGGTTCACGGTCACCGCCACGCCTGCGGTCAATGCCTATGAAATCCAAGGCACGGTCAGGATGTCGCCGGCGAAGCGCGGCAAGGAGAGCGTCCGCATCGATTGGACCGTTTTCGGCCCCGAAGGCGCGCGGCTCGGCAACATCACGCAAATCAAGGTGATCCGCAAAGGCTCGCTCGACCGGCGCTGGGGCGCTGCCGCCGACGCCGCGGCGAATGCTGCGGCGCAAGACATCCTCAAGCTCCTGGCAGCCAGCAATGTGCGTGGCGGCGCCTCCGCGCCAGTTGCCACCCCTTAAAACGCCGCCAAGCCTCCACCATTTATGGACTGCCGCAATCCGCGCGCACGCGATACGCTAAGACCAACTGGCAGCGCTGCCAGACGTTTGGGAGGGTGCCAATGTTCGGCTTCGATATTTTCGTTCTTGCTCTGCTCGTTCTGTTCGTCGTGCTGGTCATCGCGGCGGTCAAGATCGTACCGCAAGGCTACAACTATACGGTCGAGCGCTTCGGCCGCTATACGCGCACGCTCCAATCCGGCCTCACCCTGATTATTCCGTTCATCGACCGCATCGGGCGCAAGCTCAATGTGATGGAGCAGGTGGTCGAGGTGCCGAGCCAGGAGGTGATTACCAAGGACAACGCCATGGTCAGGGTCGATGGCGTCGCCTTCTTCCAGGTGCTCGATGCGGCGCAGGCAAGCTACGAGGTGACCAATCTCGAGGTCGCCATCCTCAACCTCACCATGACCAATATCCGCACGGTGATGGGCTCCATGGATTTGGACAAGCTGCTGTCGGAGCGCGACGAGATCAATCACCGCCTGCTCAAAGTGGTCGACGACGCCACCCACAATTGGGGCGTCAAAGTCACCCGCATTGAGATCAAGGACATCGAGCCGCCGCGCGACCTGGTCGATTCCATGGCGCGGCAGATGAAGGCCGAGCGCGACAAGCGCGCGGCGATCCTGGTCGCCGAGGGCGAACGCCAGGCGGCGATCCTGTCCGCCGAAGGCGCGAAGCAGGCGCAGATCTTGGCGGCGGAAGGGCGCCGCGAGGCGGCCTATCGCGACGCCGAGGCGCGGGAGCGCTCGGCGGAAGCCGAGGCCAAGGCCACGGCCATGGTCAGTGAAGCGATCAGCAAAGGCAGCGTGCAGGCGATCAATTATTTCGTGGCCAATAATTATATCGGTGCGCTAAAGGCGCTGGCCGAAGCCAAGAACCAGAAAGTGCTGATTATGCCGGTCGAGGCCTCCTCGGTGATCGGCGCCATCGCCGGCATCAGCGAGATCGCGCGGGAGGCTTTCGGCAATAAGGACGACGAAGCAAAGCCGCAAGGCGGCCAGCGCGGACGCGGGTCCGTGCCGAACGTCTAGCGAGGCCGGGTGATGGAAGCGATCCTCGAGCTTGGCGCCTGGAGCTGGATGATTCTCGCCGCTGTCCTGTTCGTGTTCGAGCTGGTGGCGCCCGGCATCTTCTTCATGTGGTTCGGCCTTGCCGCCTTGGTGACCGGGCTCATCATGTTCCGCTATGACCTCGCCTGGCAGTGGCAGCTCATCTGGTTTTGCGGGCTGTCGCTGGCCGTCGTGCTGGTCGTCCATCGCTATCTCGGCAAGCATCCGCTGGAAAGCGAGCAGCCGCTCTTGAACCAGCGCGCCGCCCAGTTGATCGGCCACTCCTTCGATCTCGTCGATCCGATCGTGAATGGGCGCGGCAGCATCCATTCCGGCGACACGATCTGGCGGGTGGAGGGGCCCGCGCTGCCCAACGGCACCCGGGTCACGGTGGTCGGCGTCGACGGGTCGGTGCTCAAGGTGGAGCCGGCCTAGGCGCTAGAGGTGTCGGCAGGCTTTTGCAGAGCCACGTCGTAGAGCGCGTACGGGTGAAAGGCGAAAAGGGCGAGCGGCCAGCGCGTCTCGAGGACGAAATCCACCACGGCGCGGTGCACGCCATAGCGTCCGACGTCCGGATCGATGTGCGCGAAGTCGTTGAAGACGAGAAAGCCCCCCCGGCCGCAGCTTCGGCGCGCTGGCGCGCGCATCCCTGAGCGTTGCGTTGTAGGAATGATCGGCATCGACGTAGATCCAATCGAAATACGCGTCCGGAAATGATGCGATGACCTCATGGGTGAGCCCGCGATGGCGCTTGACGCGGGCGTCGGTCAGGCCGGTGTCGACGAATCTCGAGTAATCGATGTCGATCAGATGCAATTCGCGGGGTTCCGTCCTCTCGACGATGAGACGCGCGAAATCGCCGATGTAGGTGCCGAGCTCGGCCACCACCCCATTGCGCGGCAATTCGTGGAACATGTTCACGCGGTCGGCGCAGACCCGGCAATCTTTGACGAGATCGGCGGGGAGCGGTTGGGAGAATGGGGCAAGCTTGACGGAACGCGCGAGCCGGTAGGCCGTCCGCACCCACCGCGGAGATGATGTGCGGGCGAGGATATTCAGCCGTTTCAGGGTTTCGCGCGTCTGGCTCCTCTTGGCCATCGAAACTCTCTCTTCCTCTCCTCAAGCCTCGCTCTGTCCGCTCTCGCGGATGTCGCCGATCTCGTCGGGGATCTCGGCGGCGGTGTCCTTGTTTGGCCACGAGCCTTGAGCCAGCCGGGTGCGGCCGGAGCCGGTGACGACGACATCGGTGAACCCGACCTCCCGAAGCTTTCCCGCCACCACGTCATTGGAGGCCAAGCCCTGGACGAATTCGAGATTGATCGTTGCCCGGTAACGTTTGCCCTTCTGTGCGGTGAAGCGCGCCATGATATCTCCCCTTTGCGGAACGTGTATCGCGAAATCAAACCTTCGCGAACCACTGTCTGACAGCCTCGCGCCCGGTGTCGTCGAGCAGGAGATAGAGCTTGGTGCGGCGGAGCAGGAAATCCTCCGCTGTCTGAGCGTCCTCGACCTCCGTCCCGTATTCGAGCTCGGCGCGGGGAACCCCCGGCGCGACCTCATGGGCGGCGGCTGGGTCGGCAGCGAGGCGGGCGAACAAGTCGTCGATCTTGTCGCCATAGGTGAGCGCCCAGCGCTGGCGCGTTTCATCTGAAATGGTCTTCGGCCCGCGCTCGGCGCACGCCAGCAGCGACGGGCGGTCGAGACCTCCCCCGTAGAGCGGCACGTCCTTGGTCCAGGGCCCGCTCATCTCCAGGCCCAGTGTGCGAAGCTCGTCGAGAACCTGCTCGGCGAGCGCGCGGTGGGTGGTGAGCTTACCGCCATAGATCGTGACGAAGCCGCCGCCGCCGTTTCTGGCGGATGCAAGCGTGGGGCTGCGGCTGATGCGGCTCGGGTTTTGGTGCGGGTCGCCATGGAGCGCGCGGACGCCTGACCAGGTGAAGACGATATCCTTCTCCGTCACGGGCCCGTGGGGGTTCGCGAAATAGCGGTTATAGGCGTCGAGCAGATATTGCTTCTCCGCGTCGGAGCAGCGTGCCGCGCCCGGATCGCCCTCGTGCGGCACGTCGGTGGTGCCGACGATCAGAAAGCGCCGATCGAGCCAGGGGATTGCGAACACGATGCGTTCGCCCTCATCTTGCAGGGTGTAGGCTTCCGCCTCAGGCGGGTCCGGCATCTTCAGCACGATGTGGCTGCCGCGCACGAGCCGCAAGGCCTGCGGCGGTGGGGCGGCGTCCGTCAGGGCATCGATCTGCGCCACAAACGGACCGGTGGCGTTGACGATGAAGCGCGCCTCGATGCGCCGCTTCGTCCCGCGTTCGTCGAGCTCGACGGCGTAGCCGTCCGTCAGCGGCGCGATGGCGGTGACGGCGCGGCGATTGAGAATGTCGGCGCCACGAGCGCGCGCATCGAGCGCCACGCACAACGTGAGCCGCGAATCGTCGGTCTGGCAGTCGTGATAGTGCAGGATCGCACCAAGGTCCGCGTGGCGCAGCCGAGGGAGGCGCGCGGTCTCCTCCGCGGAGAGCCGTCCGCTTGCCGGCAAGCCGTCGCCGATCGAAAGGAGGTCGTAGAGCGCCAAGCCGGCATGGATGAACCACGCTTGCCGCTTCTGCCAGTCGTAGATGGGCAAGAGGAACTTCAGCGGCTTGACGAGATGAGGCGCCGCCTTCAGCAGCTCGGCGCGCTCGACAAGGGATTCGCGCACCAGCTTCAGCTCGAGATGCTCAAGATAGCGCAAGCCGCCGTGGATCAGTTTCGATGAAGCGGACGACGTGGCGCAGGCGTAATCGTCCTTCTCCGCAAGCATCACTTTCAGCCCGCGTCCGGCGGCGTCGCGGGCGACGGCCGCGCCATGAATACCGCCGCCTACGATCAAAAGGTCGAACATTTCCGTGGCCACGACGTTCTGTTCCTAGGGTCGCCCCACGCGCCGTGGCGCGTAGGGAAGGGTTAACCGGCTTTTTCAAGCCTTTTGCTTGTTCCTGGCGCGCTATCGCCATGTTGCCATGCCTACTCTACACTGACTGTTGTTCTCAACCGCCCGGAAGGAACCATGGCAGATATCGTCATCATCAATCCCCGCTTCGACATCTCCTTTTGGGGTTTGGAGCACTGCATGCCGCTGTTCGGCAAACGCGCCAATTTGCCGGTCGCGTGCCTTGGCCTGCTTGCCGCACTCGTTCCCGACCATCACGAGGTGACACTGGTCGACGAGAATGTGGAGGACATCGATTTCGATCGCCTCCGCCGCGCCGATCTCGTCTGCCTGACGGGGATGAGCATCCAGGGGCGCCGCCTGATCGAGATCCTCGACGGGGTCAAGGGTTCCGGGGTCCTGACCGTCGTCGGCGGACCCATGGCGACGGTGGAGCCGGAAGCGCTGGAGGGATTGGCCGACGTCCTCTTCCTCGGTGAGGCCGATGAGACCTGGCCCCGGTTCCTGCGGGAGTGGGAGCAGGGCGCGCATCAGGACCGCTACGAGCAGAGCGAGAAGACCGACATGGCGAGCCTGCCGCTGCCGCGCGTGGAGCTGCTCAAGGCCGAGCGCTATATGTTCGGCAGCCTGCAGATATCTCGCGGCTGCCCGTTCACCTGCGAGTTCTGCGACATCATCGTCACCTTTGGCCGGAGACCGCGTCTCAAGACGAGCGCACAGGTCCTGGCCGAGCTCGAATCCTTCGAGCGCGCCGGGCTGAAAATCGTGTTCGTCGTCGACGACAATCTCATCGGCAACAAGAAGGCGATCAAGGAGGTGCTGCGCGACATCGTGCAATGGCAGCAGGCGCGCGCTTATCCGCTCACCCTGTTCACCGAAGCCTCGCTCGATCTGGCCGAGGACGATGAGCTCATGGAACTGATGGGGCTCGCCAACTTCCAGAGCGTGTTCATCGGCATCGAGACGCCGAACGAGGACTCCTTGCGGGAGACCAAGAAGCTTCAGAATGTGCGGCCGAACGCCGGCACGCTGCTCGACCGGGTGCATCGCATCCAGGATCACGGCCTTGACGTCTGGTGCGGCATGATTGTCGGCTTCGATCACGACGATTCGTCGATCTTCGACGTGATGCCGAAGTTCCTAGTCGATGCGCGCATCTCTGCCGCCCTCATCGGCCTGCTGCACGCGATTCCGACGACGCCGCTTTATGACCGGCTGAAGCAGGCCGGGCGTCTGAACGGTCCCGAGGCAAGCGACCTGTACGGCACGAACGTCGTGCCGCTCGGCATGTCGCCGGAGGTGTTGCGCGACGGCTTCATCCAGGTGATGCAGGAGTGCTACGCGGCGGATGCCTATTTCCAGCGCCTCGATGCTCAGTTCTTCGACCAGAACTTCAAGTTCACCATGCATCAGCTCCCCTATTGGGGAAGCCACCGCTTGGCTTGGGTCAAGCGATCCGTCCTCAACTATGTGAGGTTCGGTGCCGTGGCCGCGCGGCTGTTGTCCGTGGTGAAGGATGAGACTCTGCGGTCGCGATACAAACAGCAGATATCGCGCGTGGTGCGCCAGCGCTGGCGCGAGCCCCACATCCTGTTCGTCTACACGATCAAGGTGGCGATGCACTATCACTACTCGGAGCTCGTGCACGCGCTCAGTCAGGTCGACGAGAAGACCGGCGCCATGCCCGATGCAGGGCGCTCGTTCTCGCGCGCGAAACGACCGGTGGAGGCGGCGGAGGCCGCGGAAGCCGCTTAGGCGACGCCGATGCGCAGCAGGTCGTGGATGTGGATGATGCCGACCGGCCGTCCATCCTCGACCACGAACAGGGCGGTGATGGCCGAGGCGTTGATGACCTCGAGCGCGGCACTGGCCAGGAGATCCGGCGTCACCGTCTTGGGCTCGGCGGTCATGATGTCGATGGCGCGCAGGCCGAGCAGCCCGCCGCCCATGTGACGGCGCAAGTCGCCGTCGGTAATGATGCCCTTGAGCTTGCCGTCGTTGTCGACCACGCCGAGACAGCCCAGCGCCTTCTCGGTCATGACCACGATGGCTTCGGACATGACCGCATCGGCCGAGGTCAACGGCAGGCGGTCGCCTTTATGCATGACGTCGCTGACGAATTTTAGCCGGGCGCCGAGCTGGCCGCCTGGATGCAGCGCCTTGAAATCGATCGCGGTGAAGCCCTTGCTCTCCAGCAGTGCAATGGCGAGGCAGTCGCCCAGGGCCAGCTGCATGACGGTGGACGTCGTGGGTGCCAGGCCGTGCGGGCAAGCCTCCTTGGCGTGCGGCAATGCGAGCACCACCTCGGCGGCCTGGGCGAGGGTGGAGTCCGGGTTCGAGGTTAAGGCGATCAACGGCACGGCAAAGCGCCGCGAATAAGAGACGATGTTGCCGAGCTCGACGGTCTCGCCCGACCAGGAGAAGGCGAGGATCGCGTCGTCTCGCGTGATCATGCCGAGGTCGCCATGGCTCGCGTCGCTCGGATGCACGAAATAGGCGGGCGTCCCGGTGGAGGAGAGGGTGGCGGCGACTTTCAGGGCGACATGGCCGCTCTTGCCCATGCCGGTGACGATGACCCGGCCACGGCAGGCGCGTAGCATCTCAAGCGCCGCGGTGAAGCCATGCACGAGGTCGGCGGCAAGCGCCGATCGCAGCGCGCTCAGGCCTTCGGCCTCGAGCTGAAGGGTGCGCATGGCTGACGCGACCGCTTCGCTGCGGTCTTCTAACGGCGAAAGATCCTGTTTCAGGCCAGCCGGCATGTGGTGCTCCCCCTGGTGACGTTTTGATTTTAGCACGGATTGAGGCAGCGGAAGGTCTAACAGGGCGCCATTTCGAGACAGGCCTAAACGCCTCGTTAACTGTCTTGCTCCTAGGCTTGGATAGTCAACGGGCCTGGGGCCTGGAGTCCGCATTTTGGCGGATTCCGCGCGTTTTCCCAAGGCCGATCGAGGGTGCGTCCTTGCAGCGTCGCCACACATTAAGCGCAGCGGGCGCTCTCGCTGCAGCGTTGCTCGCCGCGGCGTCGGTGCCGGCAGCTGCCCAAGTCGCGGCGCCACCGCCTTTGCGCGGCAGTCTTGGCGCGGACGAGGATGCCGGTGGCGCGCCCCCGCCTGTCTCGCGAACGCAGAAGCGGCGCCAATCGGCCAGCGACCTGCTCGAGGCTGGAGGAAGCAGCGATGATCCAACTCCGCCGAACAATCTCGCCGACGATCCGTCGCTGACGCCGGCGCCGCCCGCGCCGCCACCGCCGCTCGGCGGATTGGGAGACGAGTCCGGCGAGCCGGTGCCCGCGGTCCCCGAATTCGGCATCACCACCGCGTCGGGCGAAAGCGGGCTTGACGTGCCAGGCACGGGGGAGGACTCCGACAACCGGGCGCTCGCGCCCCAGCGCCACGATCTGGACCCTTACGTGCCGATCGGCATGAAGCTCGGCAGTTTCCTGCTCTTCACCGAGGCGGAGATCGGCACCATTCTCACCGACAACGTGCTCGGCACGCGGCTCGATCCCCAATCGGATGCAGCCATCGAGGTCGCCCCGAACGTTCGCCTCGAATCGAATTGGGGCCGGCACTTCTTCAGCGCCGAGTTCGATGCTGACCGGAGCTGGTACAAGGACTTCGGCGTCGAGGACGACAAGACCTATCTCGCCCTGCTCAAGGGCCGGCTCGACGTCACCTATCGAACGCATCTGGAACTTGAACTCGGAAAGTCGCAGACCCAAGAAGGGCGCAACTCGATCAGCCTCACCGACATCGCCGGTGTCCAGACCAACGTCCAAGAACAGCACATCACGGCGGCAGCCGATCATACGTTCAACCGGCTGACGATGAAGCTCACGGGAACGTCCACCGATTACGATTACAGCGACTTGGCCGGCCCCTTAGGCATCTTCGATCCCGACGTGCCGACCCTCCTGCCTACCCAGGACATCCGGGACTATCGCGAGGACGAGCTGAAGCTGCGCGGCACCTATGAGCTCAAGCCGGCAATGGCGGTCTTTGTAGAGGGTGCGATCAACCAGGAGGAGTACAGGCAGCCGATCAGCGTCGAGGGCATCAGGCGCGGCTCCACGGGCTTCGATGTGCAGTCCGGCTTGACCGTCGCGTTCACCGACAAGCTCACGGGTGAGATCGCCGTGGGCTGGGGCCAACAGGAATCGCTCGACGAAAACCTAGGACCGATCGAGGGCGTGCTGCTCAACGCCGACATCATCTGGCTGCCGACGCCGCTCACCATGGTCGAGTTCCTGGCCCGCTCCGAGGTCAACACCACGACGCTCGTCGATTCGCTCGGCGCCATCGACCACTTCTACGAGTTCTCGATTCAGCACGCCTTCTGGCGCTATCTCGTGGTCGGAGGCCACGTCTCCTACGAAATTGCCGACTACGCCTCCAACCCGCTGGTCGACCAGCGGATCAAGGAAGGGGCCAGCGCCGAGTACTACTTCAATCCGTCTATGTCGGTTTATGCCCGCTACGAGCACACGGACTTCTTCTCCAACGACCGGCTCAGCGATTTCGTCGAGAACGAGGTGCGGATCGGCATGCGGATCAGGCACTGAGGGCTCAGACGAGCTTGTTGATCTCGGCGATGACGGCATCGCGTAGTTCGGGCCGTTCCAGCGCATAGGCGATATTGGCGGCAAGGAACCCGGTCTTCGAGCCGCAGTCGAAGGCGCGGCCCTCATATTCCAGCGCATAGAAGGGCTGCTTATCGAGCAGCGCCAGCATGGCGTCGGTGACCTGGATTTCCCCGCCCGCGCCCTTCTCCTGCTGCGACAAGAGGTCGAAGATCTCCGGCTGCAAGATGTAACGGCCGAGAATGGTGAGGTTGGACGGCTCGGTGCCGGGGGCCGGCTTCTCCACCATGCCGGTGATGGGAAACACCTTGCCGTCAGCCTCGCCGACCGCCGCCACGCCGTAATTCTTCACCTGATCGTCGGGCACGGGCTCGACGGCGATGATATTGCCGCCGCGCTTCTCATAGACATCGAGCATCTGGGCGAGGCAGCCTTTGCCGGGCGTCTGCACCAGCACGTCTGGCAGGAGGAGCGCGAACGGCTCGTTGCCGATGATGTCGCGCGCGCACCAAACGGCGTGGCCCAAGCCCAGCGGCTCCTGCTGCCGGACAAAGCTCATGCGGCCGGCCTCGGGCAGATCGCGGACGAGGGCGTCGAGCTCATCGGTCTTGCCACGGGCGGCCAGGGCCAGTTCGAGTTCAGGCTGCTGGTCGAAATGGTCCTCTATGACGCCTTTGTTGCGGCCGGTCACGAACACGAAATGCTCGATGCCGGCGGCACGCGCCTCGTCCACCACGTGTTGGATCAGCGGCCGGTCGACCACCGTCAGCATCTCTTTCGGCATGGCCTTGGTGGCCGGCAGAAAACGGGTGCCGAGCCCCGCCACGGGGAACACGGCCTTGCGGACGCGAGCAGGCATTTAAGTCCTCGTTAGGCTTAACCATTGACTAGCGACGGCGGCTTCCACCCCAGAGCTTAGAAGTCCCTCAACCTCTTTGCGATAGCTAGCAATGAATTGCAAATCGGATTGCGGGGAACGGATATCGTGAGTGTTCTGGTCACCGGCGGCGCCGGCTTCATTGGCAGTCACATGGCGCTCGAGTTGCTCGACGCCGGCGAGGACGTGATTGTCCTCGACAATCTCTCCACCGGTTTCCGCTGGGCTGTGCCGGATGGCGCCAAGTTTGTCGAGGGCAATGTCGGCAACCACAATCTCGTGCGGCGGCTCCTGCTGCGGAATTCCGTCGACGCCATTCTTCACTTTGCCGGCTCCATTGTCGTGCCGGATTCGGTGGCCGATCCGCTCGGCTACTATCTCAACAACACCTGCAACTCGCGCTCGCTGCTCGCCTGTGCGGTCGAGACCAAGATTCCGAACTTCATCTTCTCGTCGACCGCCGCGGTCTACGGAATCCCGAAGATCAACCCGGTCACCGAGGACGCGGTGCTTCAGCCGATCTCGCCCTATGGCAGCTCCAAGCTGATGACCGAGACCATGTTGAGCGACACGGCGAAGGCGCATCCGTTGCGCTTCGTGGCCTTGCGCTACTTCAACGTCGCCGGCGCCGACCCCAAAGGGCGAAGCGGGCAATCCTCGCCGCGCGCCACCCATCTGATCAAGGTGGCGTCGGAGACCGCGCTCGGCATGCGCCCGCATCTCGACGTGTTCGGCACGGATTATGAGACGCCGGACGGGACGTGCATCCGCGACTATATCCATGTGAGCGATCTGGTCCGCGCCCATCTCGACGCGCTGCGCTATCTGCGCGAGGGCGGGGAGAGCATCGTGCTGAACTGTGGCTATGGTCAGGGCTACTCGGTGCTCGATGTGGTCAAGGCGGTGAAGCAGGCTTCAGGCACAGATTTCGCCGTTCGTACCGCGGAGCGCCGGCCGGGCGATCCGGCCTCGCTGGTGGCCGGCGCCGGCCGCATCCGCGACGTGCTGGGCTGGGTGCCCCGCCGGAACAATCTCGACACCATCGTCGAGGATGCGCTGTCCTGGGAGAAGCTCCTGCAGAACGATCGCGCCGCCTCCCGGGCCGCGTCCTAAGGTTTCGCCGTTTTCGCCTTTTCAGCGACAAGAGCCGTCGGCACAATCAGGGTCCATTTGCCGAATCGCCCGGTCGCTGAAGGAAAACGCATGAGTTTGCGCAAATACGCGCTTTTTCGCGCAACCGCCGCCACGCTGGCCGTGAGCCTCGCGGTGCTCCTGC
>Ga0209386_1000507_pt1 | contig 18923 bp, 21 predicted proteins | sample NGEPertwo_FD_184510 | JGI IMG/M metagenome (GOLD analysis project Ga0209386, IMG submission 184510) | Arctic peat soil microbial communities from the Barrow Environmental Observatory site, Barrow, Alaska, USA - NGEE Permafrost154B-two... | ecosystem: Environmental > Terrestrial > Soil > Wetlands...
CCGCCATAGTCCGAGCTATGCCCCACCGCATCGCCAAGACATTCAGGCCGGTGGCGCCGTGACCACCCCGCTTTGGGTTCTGCTGGCCTTCGTCCTCTGGACCATCCTGGTGCTCTTGGCCGGGGTTGGCCTTCACCGCTGGAGCCGGATCCTGTCCCGCCGGGCCGGGGCGGCCGACTTCCCCGGCGGCGTGGTCGAAGGGCCACCCGCCTATCGCCGCGCGACCCGCGCCCATGCCAACTGCATCGAGAATCTGCCGCTCTTTGCCGCCATCGCGCTGACCGCCGCCGTCGCCGGGATCGACACGACGCGGCTCGATCAACTCGCCATCGTCTTTCTTATTGCCCGCATGGGCCAGACCCTGACCCACATGCTGTTTCCCGAGACCAACGTCACCGTAGGCATTCGCTTCAGCTTCTTCTTCGTGCAAGTCGCCGCCATGCTGTGGATGGTGGCGATCATCGCGGTGACGGCGGCCTCCGGCTTCGCCCCCTAGCCAAGGCCCCTCCCCGCCGCCATATTCCGGGGCATGTCCCACCGCGTCCCGAAGACCTTCGGCTCCCGCGCCGAGCCGCGCGCCGTCACCGGCGAAGCCGGCGGCATGCCGCTCGGCGCCGACCGGCGCACGCCCGGCTTCGGCGAGGCGTCGCAGCCCCTGATCCAGGGTCATCCTCTGGTCACCGGCGCGGTTCCCGAGTTCACGCCGCACCGCCCGCCGCGGCCGGACAAATCCGAAGGCGGTATCCCTTTCGATCTCCAGACGGAGTTGGAGCCCAAGGGCGATCAGCCGAGCGCCATCGCCGAGCTGGTCTCCCAGGTGAACGCGCGTGAGCGCGACCAGGTGCTGCTCGGCGTCACCGGCTCGGGCAAGACCTTCACCATGGCCAAGGTCATCGAACTGACCCAGCGCCCGGCCCTGATCCTCGCGCCCAACAAGACGCTCGCCGCCCAGCTCTATGGGGAGTTCAAGAGCTTCTACCCCGACAACGCGGTCGAGTATTTCGTCTCCTATTACGACTACTACCAGCCTGAGGCGTATATCCCGCGCACCGACACCTATATCGAGAAAGACTCGTCCATCAACGAGCAGATCGACCGCATGCGCCACGCCGCCACCCGCGCGCTGATCGAGCGCGACGACGTGATCATCGTGGCGAGCGTGTCGTGCATTTACGGTATCGGTTCGGTCGAGACCTATACGGCCATGACCTTCAGCCTGAAGCGCGGCGATAAGGTCGAGCAACGCCAATTGATGGCCGACCTCGTGGCCCTCCAATACCGGCGCAACGACGTGAACTTCGTGCGCGGCTCATTCCGCGTGCGCGGCGACACCATCGAGCTGTGGCCGGCACATCTTGAGGACCGCGCCTGGCGCATCTCGCTGTTCGGCGACGAGGTGGAAACGCTGGTCGAGTTCGACCCCCTGACCGGCGCCAAGACCGATGAGTTCAGCACGGTCAAGGTCTACGCCAACTCGCACTATGTGACGCCGAAGCCGACCCTGAAGCAGGCCGTTCGTGGCATCAAGGAAGAGCTGAAGCAGCGGCTCACCGAGCTGAACGGCGCCATGCGCCTGCTGGAAGCCCAGCGGCTCGAGCAACGCACCACGTTCGATCTGGAGATGATCGAGGCCACCGGCTCTTGCGCCGGCATCGAGAACTATTCGCGCTACCTCACCGGCCGCCGGGCCGGCGACCCGCCGCCGACCCTGTTCGAATATCTGCCCGACAACGCCCTGGTGTTCGTCGACGAGAGCCATGTGACCGTGCCGCAGATCGGCGGCATGTTTCGCGGCGACTTCAAGCGCAAGTCGACGCTCGCCGAATACGGCTTCCGCCTGCCCTCCTGCATGGACAACCGGCCCCTGCGCTTCGAAGAGTGGGACGCCATGCGGCCGCAGAGCATCTACGTCTCGGCCACCCCGGCCAGCTGGGAGATGGAGCAGACCGGCGGCGTGTTCGCCGAGCAGGTGATCCGCCCCACCGGCCTGGTCGACCCGCCGGTCGAGATACGCCCGGCCACCACCCAGGTCGACGACCTCATCGACGAAACACGCAAAGTGGTGGCGCAAGGCTATCGCATCCTGGTCACCACGCTGACCAAGCGCATGGCCGAGGACTTGACCGAGTACATGCACGAGCAAGGTATCCGCGTGCGCTACATGCATTCCGACGTGGAGACGCTCGAGCGCATCGAGATCATCCGCGATCTCAGGCTGGGCGCCTTCGACGTGCTGATCGGCATCAACCTCTTGCGCGAAGGCCTCGACATCCCTGAATGCGCCCTGGTCGCCATTCTCGATGCCGACAAAGAAGGCTTCTTGCGGTCGGAAACGTCGCTGGTGCAGACCATCGGCCGCGCCGCGCGCAACGTGGATGGCCGCGTCATTCTCTATGCCGACGGCATCACCGGCTCCATGGAGCGGGCCATGGCCGAGACCACAAGGCGGCGCGAGAAGCAGACGGCGTGGAACGTGGCGAACAACATCACCCCGGAAAGCATCAAGAAGAATATTGGCGATATTCTCTCGTCCGTGTACGAGCGCGACCATGTGCTGGTCGATGCCGGCACCGGCTTCGCCGACGGCGAACAGACGCCCTTCGGGCACAATATCGAGGCCGTCATCGCCGACATGGAGAAACGCATGCGCGCGTCGGCCGCCGATCTCGAGTTCGAGGAGGCGGCGCGGCTCAGAGACGAGGTCAAGCGCCTGCGCCAAATGGAGCTCGCCATCGCCAACGACCCACTGGCGCGACAAGGGGAGTTGGAGCGCAGCGCGGCGGAGGTCGATCTGACCCGGCCCCATAAGCCGAGCCTCGACGAGATGGGCCCTCACAACCGCGAGATGCCGCTCCAACGATCCCGTCCACGCTCAAGCGCCGGCAAGCCCGGCACCCGCGCCTTCAAGGGCAAGAGCCGCTAGGCCCAGCGTGTCCTGGCGGCCAGAGGCTACGTTCTGTCAACCCTAGCGTGTTACGCCTCGGGTAACAGAGCGAAGGGCCCCACTAATGACCGCTAGGACAACTTTGATCGACATCTACGATGCGTGGCACGAGAGCGATTTTGATTGGCTCGGATCGTATTTGCCGGCCGATTTCCGCCATTCCATGAACATCCCGACTGAGAAGCTCGCGCTGAGCGGCACCCGGCAGGGCAAAGGCGCCACGCTCGACCGCCTCCGTGAGATCTTTCAGGCCTACGACACGCGGCATTTCGAGGTCGGCAAGCTGATCGTCAAAGAGGACCGCGCCAGCGTCGACGTCACAACGCGTTGCACGCTCAGGGGAACCGCCGCGTGCCTGCACACGACGAAGACGCATATCTGGCAGCTCGAAGATGGCTGGCCGGTGCAGCTTTCCGAGTTCTACGACCTCGCCGAGTTCGACGCCTTCTGGAAGCACGCGCTCGCAGCCTAGGCTGGGCGTTATGTGCCGCCTTGCGCCGCCTGCTGGATAAAGGCCGGCCATAATCTGCGGAGCTCCTGCGGGAACATGCCGGCGATCTTGACCGCCGCGCCGCGGTCGACATGCTTGGAGAGCACGTCGAGCACCGCGAGCGTACCCTGCTCCACCTCATCCGCAGACGCGCGTGGCAACTCGCGCGCAATATGGGCGAGGAAGGCGTCTTCGTGGCGCTCCTTGGTCGGCTTGTTAGTGGGGTCCCAGCCTTCATAGAAGAGACCCCGCAGCAGCATGGGCAATTGCGCGCCGAGATGGGCGGCACTCTCCGGGCCGATGCGGTCGCGAAGTGCGTGCAGCACCGCGCGCAACGTGGAATAGGCGTGACGGCGGTCCTCGGTCTCGAGCCGCTCCATCACGTCCTTCAGCCACAGATTGGACTCTTGGACCGTCTTGTCGAAGGTATCGAGGCCGGTGCTCATGGGCTTACTCCCGTCGAGCAGCCTAGGGCGCAGCCGTCGAAGCACCTTGACCTCGATCAACCGAGGGCAAGGTGGCCGATAAAGTCACTGGACAAGGCGGATCTTCGGCACGGCTATTTTTTCTTTTGGCCCTTGCCGGACTTGTCGCGCTGATCGCTTGATGCAAAGGGTGAAGCTGCCGCCGTGACCTTCTTCTTGTCCTGCTTCGGCTTCTTCTTCTCGCGATTGCTTTTCTGCTGACCTTTGGCCACATCATCCTCCCTGACCGACAGCCACGAACGCGACGCGTCCGGCCAAGCCTCGGCCTCACATCTTACCTTGTGACGCAAAAAGGAGGAGCCCTCAAGCAGCCGATTTCACGGTTCTGAGGGGCTTCGCCACCTCACGGATCACCTCGCTTGCCGGCTTGTCCGTGCGCAAGCCCAGGAACACCGGGTGCCGCATCTCCCCGCCCGCGGTCCATTCGGTGAACTTGATCTCGGCCACGAGCTTCGGCTTCACCCAGGTGGTGGAAGCCTCGCTCGGGACCTTCTTCTCGATCGGCTTGGCGCGGGTGATGAGCGGCACCAGCTTGGCGTAGATCGCGCGCAACGTCTTTTCGCTGAACCCGGCGCCGACCCGCCCGGCATATTTCCATCGCTTGCCGTCGCGCACCGCCAGCAGCAGCGCGCCGAAACAGTTGCGCGAGCCGCGCGGGCGGGTGAAGCCGACGATCACCACCTCTTGCTCCTGGCTCGCCTTGACCTTCAGCCATTCGCGCGTGCGCTTGCCTGAGTGATACTGGCCGCTCGCAAGCTTGGCGATGACGCCTTCTTCCTGCGCGCGCTTGGCCTTGGCGAAAGCCTTGATGCCGTCACCGGCCACATGGGCGCTGTAAAGGAGCAGCGGGCTTTTTGGCAGGACCTTCGCAAGCGCTTCTTTGCGCTTCAGCAGCGGCCAGTCGCGCAAATCCTTGCCATCGAGATAGAGCAGGTCGAACACGCAATAGAGCAGGCGCGCGGTCTCCCGCCCGGCATTCTGCAACAGCTGAAACCGCGACCGGCCGTGCCCGTCGAGCGCCACCAACTCGCCGTCGAGCACGGCCTCCTGCTTGATGGCAGCGAGCGCCGCGCACACCGTCGTATATTTGTTCGAGATGTCGTTGCCGTTACGGGAATACAGCGCGGCGCGACCTGGCGCGGCAACGGCAATGGCGCGGAATCCGTCCCACTTGGTCTCGAAAATCCATTCGGGATCGTCAAACGGCTTGTCCGTCAGTGTCGCCAGCATGGGACGGAGATCGGGCTTCATCGTGATTCAGCCTCGGCTCAGGCGAACATCCCGCGGCACGCTATCACAAGCATTAGCATAAATATGCAGCATACGTCATATGCTCATGGTAATGTGCCTGCGGCGCCGATGGGGGGATGATGACGAAAGCCGAGACGATCATCTGTGAGATTTACGACGCGTGGCGGGCCCAAGACCATGAGTGGCTCGCGAGTTACCTGCCCGAGGACTTCTGTCACGTCATTCACATTCCCACGAACCTCCATCCTTTAGGCGGCGTCAGCCGCGGCAAGGCGTCCTCGATCGCACGGCTTAGCGTCATTGCCGACGATTTCGATTTCCTGCGGTTCGACACCAGCGGGCTGCTCATCCACAAGGAGCGCGCCGCGGTGGAGATTCCCATCCGCTACCGCCACCGCGAGACCGGGGCCACGCTCGAGACCACGATCGCGAACTTCTGGACGTTCGAGGACGGATGGCCGATCAAGCTCACCGAGTATCACGACATCGGCCGCATCCAGACTTTCAGCCAGACTCTGGCAGCGATCGCCGGTACGGAGACCAGCGCGTAAGAGCTGGCAAATCGTCTAGCAGTGGTGAGCTTGACGCCGCTCAGCCCTTCGTCATGGCGTTGCGCAGCATGCCGATGACGGCCATTACCACCGCACCGCCGACACCGCCGCCGGTCGTGATTGGTGAGCGTCGAGGCGTGAACGACTGCGCTACGCCCGCTTCACCAAGAAACGAACGCCCCAAGACTGCTTCGACTAGAGACTGCTTCGACTAGAGAATGCTTCGGAAGCCTGACCGGCGTCAGACCTCTCGGCCACACGGAGAGGCCGTTCTTGATCCAACGCAAAGTCCCCGCTCGGGGGCCGGCATTACCCTTCACCTTGGCAGGGGGGATCGTTTTCGTATTCGCGTCTTCCGCCTCTGCCCCGGCGGCTCGACCCGATCGGGCGAACGCAAGGATCGCCGGGCCGCCGCGCAGGTTGTTGATCTACCCTTCGACTGCCTATCGAGGAGAAGCCCGGCCTTGTGCCGGGCTTCTTTCTGCGTGCCCGGGTCCCGCGCCACCGGCGCCCGTTCTAAAATGGCGCGCGCACTAACCTTTTTTTAAGCGGATCAGAGTGAGATGGGCGAAGTACCGAGTGGAGTACTAAGTAGCGTAAAGGGAATCAGTCATGCGCACCATCTTTGCCCTTGCGGTCATCACCGCAACCATCGCCCTTGGCGGTTGTTTCCATCACGGCCAGCAGACCTATGTCACCGAGCTGCCGCAGGCACCCGTCCCTTACAAGTAAGCCTTCCAGCGAATTCGTTCGGGCCGTCACGGCTCAAGCGCCCGGAAATGGGCGCAAGACCGTCCGTGGCGGTTGGAAGGCGAGAGTTCTGTTGCGTAGAAATGGCCCGGCCTGACCGCCGGGCTTTTTTCTTAACCTTTGGCAACACTTTGGGCGGAACCGTGCCCTAACGAGAGCGTTTTCTAGACGGACCTCCTGCGTTCGAGTCAAATCGGATGCAAACGGGGGGAGCGGAAGAAGCGACGCGCTCTAGAGTCAAGGGATCGTGCAATGGCGTTGAACACGCTCAACCAGAGCGACCAGGACAAGGACAGACTGCGGCTGCCGGCATCGAGTTGGTGGATCCCCTCCGTCACCGCCGCCGTCGCCCTGCTCGCCATCTTGGCGGCCTGGGCTTAAGCCCCGGAGCGGCTTAGACCGCACCGTTGGTGCAGGCGCTCACCCAAACCCACAGCAGCACCGCCGCGCCGATCGCCCCGGCGGCGACGAACACGTTGAGCCAGCTCCGCCTGCGGAGCGCGCCGGCGATGTCGTTGTGATCCGCGGAAGACCGCACCCAAACCATGTCGAGCCACAGCACGACGAGCAAGAAGCCGAAGGCTGCCTGCCAGAAGCTGAATGGCCGACACGCCGGTGCAGGTGTCCATTTGTGCCCTCTATTCCGCCGCGAGCTTACGCGGATGCTGCCCAAGCGTTTCCGGCGCCTCACCGGGCTCGAACTCGGTCGCCGGTTCGGCGCCGGGCTCGGGCTCGGGCTCGGGCTCATGCAGGATCACGATGAGGCTCTCGTTGTCGAGACGCGGCGCAAGCAGCCTAACCACATGTCACGGCAATAGACGAAGGCGTCTTCGATCGTGCCGAAGGCCGATTGTCCCATTCACTCACTCTCCTTAGGCCAGCAAAGGCAAAGCCCGCTCCGGGCATCGCCAAGCTAGTTTGGCGCAACCCGACTTTGCGGCGACACCTGCCATGTCTCCCCTCAAGACCTTGTGAGGAGATATGAGCCGCAATTGAACGGCCAGTCCAATAGCGTCCGGCTATGGTGCTTATCGGCCATCGGCAGTTCCCTGCCGAGGCCAATCGGGGTTTTCTGCTCCTGCGGAAAAACCGCGGAAATCGGCCTCCGCGCGAGGCAATTGGAGGGATAGGAGATGTCCACGCTGAAAACCTGGCTTGAGGCTGGCCGGCGCCTTGCCGAACGCATTCCCTACAGTCTCGTGGCGCTGGTGGCACGGCTCGCCGTGGCTGGCGTCTTCTGGCGCTCGGGCCAGACTAAGGTCGAAGGCTTTCTCCACATCAAGGACAACACGTTCTTCTTCTTCGCCGAAGAGTACAAGGTCCCGCTCCTGCCCCCCGACGCGGCCGCTTACCTTACGACATTCGCCGAGCACATCTTCTCGGTCTGCCTCGTCGTAGGCCTGGCGTCGCGTCTATCGGCGCTCGGCCTGATGCTTATGACGCTCGTGATCCAGATCTTCGTCTACCCCAGTGGCTGGCCAGATCACATCCTGTGGTTCGCGGCCCTGTTGCTGATCGTGGCGCGCGGACCGGGCGCAATCTCGCTCGACCACCTCATCTGGTCTCGCGCGGACACAGAGCCCGCACCCGCGCGCTAGGCACAGGTGCGACCAGTCGTGCGACCAGTCGAGGAATTGCCGCGCGCTAGCGACCGCGCTGCAGCTGCCGCAACAGCTCATGGCTTGGATAGGAGTCGGCAGGCAGCCCATATTTGATCTGCACGCTGCGGATGGCTTCGCGGGTGCCGGCGCCGATCACACCGTCGATCTTGCCCACGTCGAAACCTTGTCGTGCGAGCAGCGCCTGGAGCTGCTTGGTCTCCGCCGCGGTGAAGGGCTCCGGATTGCCTCTGTCGAGCGGCGGCGCGCCGGCGAGCCGCGTGGCGTAATAGGCCGCCGTCGTGGAATAGACGAGCGAGTTGTTCCAATCGAGATAGACGGTCGTGAAATTCGGATAGGCGAGGAACGCCGGTCCATCACGTCCCATGGGCAGAAGCAGCGACACCGGCGTATTGTCGGCCGGGATCGCCTTGCCGTTCCGATACGTAACGCCGTTCTGCGCCCAGAAGGAACGCGGCTTCTGGATGGTCACGTCCGCCTGATCCCACGGCAAATTGCCTGAAACGCGGACCTCCTCAAGCCAGGGCTGACCGGCTTGCCAGCCCTTGGACTGAAGGTAGTTGGCCGCGGACGCGAGCGAATCCGGCGCGCTGTGCACCAAGTCGCGATGCCCGTCGCCGTCAAAATCGACGGCGTAATTGTAATAGGTTTTCGGTTGGAACTGAAACTGACCGACCTCGCCATGCGCCGGACCGCGCATCTGCCCCGGCGTGAGATCGCCGCGGTCGATCACCTTCAGTGCGAACATCAATTGTTCTTGAAACTCTTCAGGACGGCGGCAGTCGTAGCTCAAGGTGGCAAGCGATTGGATGCTCGGCAGATCGCCCATCACCTTGCCGAAGTCGGTCTCCAGCCCCCAATAGGCGACCATCACCGGCCCGGGCACGCCGTATTGCTGCTCGATTCGTTTGAACTCGGAGGCGTATTTCCGGAGCATCGCCTTGCCGACCTGCAGACGATTGTTCGACACCATGCGGCCCTGGAACGTCAGAAAATCCTGGGCAAAGACGCCCTGGCGGCGGTCGTGGGCAATGGCTGTCGGATAATAGGTGACGCCGTTGAGCGCCGCGGCGACGGTCTGGGGAGAGATCCCTTCCGCGATCGCTTGCTGCTTAAAGCCTTGCAGCCATTTGCCGAAACCGGCGGGGCCTGGACAAGCGGCAAGTGCGCTCGCAGATGAACCGAACAGCACCGCCGCGCAGAGGCCAGCGCGCGCTGTCATAAGGGTGACGCGTGTCATGAGGTGTCTAGCCATGCGCGTCACTGAACCCAGTCGGGAGGCTTCAGTCAAGCAAAGAGGTCGTCATGATGCCAGTCTACCGATCCCCCTTCTGATAGGTGCCCATGAGCTCCACACGCGCCAGGACATGGCCTTCCATGGCGGCCTCAAGTGCCGCCTTGGACATCGCCGCAGCAGGTAGCACGGTATCGAGCGCGTAGAGCTTATGGAAATAGCGGTGCCGGCCGATGGGCGGGCACGGCCCTTGATAACCCGTCTGCGTCCAGTCGTTGATCCCGGCCGTCGTGCCCGCAGGGACGCCCCCGCTGCCGACATTCTCGGCCAGCGCCGTGATGTCGGGGGGAAGATTGTAGACAACCCAATGCACCCAGACGCGCTTCGGCGCCTTGGGATCCGGCGCGTCGGGATCGTCGAGAATGAGCGCGAAGCTCTTCGTCCCGTCGGGCGCACCGGCGATCCGGAGCGGCGGCGAGACGTCGTCGCCCTCGCAGGTATATTTGGACGGGATCTTGCCGCCGGGCTCGAACGCGGGGGATGTGAGCGTAAGAGTCACTGCGGCGCTCCCAGTGTCAGCCAAGGACACGATCAGCACGGCGACCAGCACGGTCACAACCCACAGAGGGATCGCAAGCCGCGCCTCGGTCATCGTTAAGCCCGGACGTCGGCCGGACGCGCCAGGACTAGTCCGTATGCGGCGGTAGCTCGCCGATCCGCAACTTCTCCATCAGCACGTTGATGCGCCGTGAAGCCTCGCGCTTGCTCAAGCCCTGCTGGTATGCTTCCGGCTCCCGAACCTCGTCGGCCAACGTCTTGAGGTAAGAAGCCTGGGCACCCGTCATCAGCTCCATCCCAGGAGCCTCCACGGATGAAAGTTGCTGGCTCTCCTGGTACTCAGGAGCTCTCTTCTTTTGTTGCATCGCACCTAATCCTGAACCGTCCTTGGTGTTTCCTGGGGAATCTTTTTGTACATGCGATTGTTACAGTAAGAATCGAAAAGGGCAAGGATTTGGCATCCATGAGCCAAGGTTTAGGCATTCTACGAGGCCGCCTAGGGATAGGGCGCCGAACCTGACAAACTCCACCTATAGCGCCTCGCGCCAGACTGAGATTGATTCAGCGCAAAAGAGCGGCCGACCGCCTCCGCCGGGGAAGATCAACGCCGTGGCGGGGCTAATGGGCGCAGGCGCCCCCGCGACCTGGTGAAGCAGGCCGCGACCGGCGACGCCTTAGCATATTGTAAACCCTAACTAAATCTTAGCGCGCGGTCGCGAAATGGCCCTTCAATAAACGCTTGCCAGCCGATCTTTTGCCCCTTTGTTCCATAGATTACTGCACTGCACCAACGCGTGCGACCGGCTTGATTCGTCGTCGGTCTTTTCAAAAAACCTCCCAGACAAATTGGAAGTAAGGAGAACAACGCATGGTCAAAGTGCGAGCTAAGATGATTGCGGTGGGGCTCATGGGCGCCGCAATAATGTTGCCTCTGAATGCCGCCATGGCGGACCAGGTCGGACACGCCTCCTGGTATGCCCTGACCTCCCAGACGGCCAGTGGGGAACGGATGAACCCGAACGAGTTGACCGCAGCGCATCGCTCGCTGCCGTTCGGCACCAGGGTCCTAGTCGAGAATCTCAGCAACGGCCGCTCGGTGGTCGTGCGAATCAACGACCGCGGGCCGTTCATTGGCGGCCGCGTCATCGACCTGTCGAAGGCCGCTGCCGCACATATCGGTATGATCGGTTCCGGTACCGCCAAGGTGCGGATCACCAAGGCCAGCGGCGGCGCGCTCGAGGCCCTCGGCAAGTCTCGGGCAAAGAGGAAGGCCTTCAACTAGCAAGGCCTAAGTGTCGCCGGAGCACCTGCTCACAGGCGTCCACCCCAGACAAGCATCTGAACTATATGAGCTTCTTCGCTGAGAGCAGCGTCGCCAGGAAACACGAAAAACGCCGGGCCAGTGCCCGGCGTTTGCAGTTCTGGCCGAAGCCGCCTCCCCGCCCGGCATAGCAACGGCCAAAGCGGGCGGCGCACGAAGGCGTGATGCCTCCAAAACAGTCGCGAACTGTTGCATAGATGCGCTAGGCAGGGGCTCCCAAAGACCGCATAGTCGGCCAAGGCGGTTCGCCGCCAGCCTGAGAAGGCATGGCTCCGATCCGCCGAGGCTTGTTGGTGGCCAGATCCTTTCGGGCACGCGGTGACACATTAGTAACCAATAAAGCTCAAGATTCGCAGGGGTTTAAGGCGGCCCTACCCTCGATGGAGTCTCGATTCGACATGGCCATGCTTCCCGCTCTTCGCAAAGCCCTCCCCCGCGCGGCAATCGTTGTTGCCGCCCTTTTCGCGCTTGTCGCCGCCGATGCCGCCGAAGCGCAGCAGCGCCGCGCCGACCGTAACGGCAACAGCAACCAGGCGTCCGGCAATCAGGGCAGCCGCACACGTGGCGTCGGCGGGACGTCATGGACCCTCAGTGATGTTTGGGGCGAACCGAAAATGCCGAAGCCGTCTTACGATTACCCCGGGTTCAATTACCCTCCAGGCGGCTATAGCCTCAACGGCCCGCCGAGCCAGTCGCCCTACCCCAACTAGCCACTCGGGTTGACCCGGCTACTTCACCGCGCGCCAAAGTAGATGGGTCTTGCACACAGCAGCCTCGCGCTTTTACAGTGAGCCGCTTTGCGGGCAGACTGAGAACCCGGGTGGCCCCGTACGCTCCTTGGGAAGCGGCGTGGTTTCTTTCCCGTTTCCTAACCCTGCCTGATTTTCCGCGCGTGTTGCACGGACCATTTGGAGGGGAAAGGAGCTTCCCATGCGTCAGACCGGGACGGTCAAATTCTTCAATCATTCGAGGGGGTTCGGCTTCATTACGCCGGACGATGGCGGCAAGGATGTGTTTCTTCACATCTCCGCGCTGCAGAGCTCGGGCCTGCCGGCGCTCGACGAAGGCGCGAAGGTTTCATTCGAGACCGAACCAGACCGTCGGGGCAAAGGTCCCCAAGCTATCAACGTACAGCTCGGCGAATAAATCACCCAAGCAATCGAACGTCGTTTTTCATCCGCTGCGATCGTCTTGTGACACTGCTATCGTCAGCGGGATTTTCTTATTTCGGACGGCGGTGAGACACCGGACGGGAAGCGATAGGCTGTGACGGTGGCGGGATCCCCCACGTCGGAACGCGCACTCCAAAGCGTGCTCGATTGTCTCGCCGAGGAGCGCGGCGCGGCGCTTAAGCGGCTGTTTCAGTTCCTCGCCATCCCGAGCATCTCGACCGACCCCGGCCATCACGAAGCCTGCATTCACGCCGCGGACTGGTGCGCGGCGGCCTTGCGCGAGACCGGCTTTACCGCGCGCGTGGAACCGACCGCCGGCAAGCCGATGGTCGTGGCGCATTGTCGCCACGCTGACGGCGCGCCCCGCCCGCATGTTCTGTTCTACGGCCACTACGACGTGCAGCCGCCTGACCCGCTAGAAGCATGGACGGCGCCGCCCTTCGAGCCCCAACTCGTCGCGCACGAGCAATACGGCAAGACCATCGTCGCGCGCGGCGCCTCCGACGACAAAGGCCAGGTCATGACCTTCATCGAGGCATGCCGGGCCTGGCGCGCGGCGCACGGCTCGCTTCCGGTTGACGTCACCGTGCTCCTTGAAGGCGAGGAGGAATCCGGCAGCCCCAGCCTCGCACCGTTCCTCGCCGCCCATGGCGAAGAGTTGAAGGCGGACATTGCGCTCGTCTGCGATACCGGGCAGTGGGACGCCAACACGCCCGCGATCACCGCTTTTCTGCGCGGCCTCGCTTTCTCCGAGATAACGATTTCGGGCCCGTCGCGCGACCTGCACTCCGGAATCTATGGCGGGCCAGCACGCAATCCCATTCGCGTCCTCGCCGAGCTGGTCGCGGCGCTGCACGATGCGCAAGGGCGCGTGGCGATCCCCGGGTTTTACGACGATGTGCGCGAGCCGTCGCTCGAGCAACTGTCCGCGTGGCGCAATCTCGGCTTCGACACCGCGGGCTTTCTCGGCGAGGTGGGCTTGAGCGAGCCGGCCGGCGAGGCGGGTTTGAGCGTGCTGGAGCAGCTTTGGTCGCGGCCGACGGTCGAGGTCAACGGCATCGTCGGCGGCTATACGGGGCCCGGCACCAAGACGGTGATCCCAGCGAGAGCCACCGCCAAGCTGTCGTTCCGTCTCGTTCCCGATCAGGAGCCGCAAAGGATTCTCGATGGGCTCCACCGCTTCATCGCCGCGCATCTGCCCGCCGACGCGGCCGTATCCTATGCCGGCGAAGGCGGCTCGCCGGCGGTCGGCTTCGACACCGAAGCGCCGGCCTTCCGCGCCGCGGCGCGCGCACTTGAAGCGGAATGGGGCAAGGCGCCGGTGATCGTCGGCTGCGGCGCGTCCATTCCCATCGTGGAGTCATTCCGCACGCGGCTCGGCATGGACGCGCTTCTGGTCGGCTTCGCGCTGGAGGACGACCGCATCCATTCGCCAAACGAGAAATACAATCTGACGAGCTTCGAGAAAGGCGCGCGAAGTTGGGCCCGCATCTTGGCCGAACTCGGCGCCGAAAGCGATGTCAGCGTTTAGGGCTGCGACCCATGCGTCAATCGCTGCGATCGCGCTGCTTGTCGCCGGCTTCGTGGCCGCGGCCGAGCGCGATCCGCCCGGCGTCTTCGACTATTACGTACTGGTGCTCGGCTGGTCGCCCACCTACTGCGTCATCGAGGGTCAAGACCGCCGCGACCGGCAATGCGCTGATGGTGCAGCGCTCGACTTTGTGCTCCACGGCTTATGGCCGCAATTCGACAAGGGCTGGCCGGAGGATTGCTATGCCGGTAAGCGCCCCTGGATTCCGCACCACGTCATCGAGGCGATGCGGGACATCATGCCGAGCACGGGGCTGATCATCCACGAATATAAGGCCCACGGCACCTGCTCGGGCCTGACGCCGGAGCAGTACTATGCCACCGCCCGAACTCTCTATGACCGGGTGAGAGTGCCGACCGCGTTCGACGATCCGGAAACCCAGCGCTTCCTGTCGCCGGCGCAGATCGAAAGTGAATTTATTGCAGCCAATCCCTGGCTCACGCCGGACATGATCGCGATCACATGCCGGCGCGCCAATCTGCTCGACATCAGGGTGTGCTTCGACCGCGATCTTCGTCCCCGCGCTTGCGGCGTGAACGAGGAGCAGCGACGACTTTGCCCCGCCGGCAAGATTACCGTGCCGGTTCCCTAGAAGCGGTAGATCACAGAACCGCGGAACATGTTCGCGTCGGGATCGTATGTCTGCTTGCCGCCTGGGTAGGAAATGGTCTCGGACTCGAAATCGGTGAACTGATAGTCGAACCGCGCACTCCAATTCGGATTGAACGCAAATTCGGCGCCCGCGCCGGCATTCCAGCCGAACAACGTGGTCTCGCGGAAACCGCCGCCGGGACCGCTAATGGCCAAGTCGGCGCCCGCCCACGTGCCGCCGAAGGTGCCGAACAACAGCAGGTTTGGTAGGACGGCATAGCCGGCGCGCAGGCGGAGATCCGCCATGTTGTCGAGACTCACGTCAACCCTATTGAGTCCGCCGTTGAAGTTGCGGCCACCCGTGATGTCGGTGGCCAACAGATCTGCTTCGACGCCGAGCACGAAGGGGCCGTGCTGCCAGCTATAGCCGCCGACGACGCCGCCGAGCACGCCGCTCGAGGAGACCGAGCCCGACGCTGGGGCCATGTCATAGCTCACCGTGGCGCCACCGATGGTGCCGCCGAGCCACCAACCTTCGAACACGTCCTGGTCAGGAATAGGCGCCGCGTCGTAGAGCGGCGGATCGGCGTACAGGTCGGCACTCAACACTGGGCTTGAGACCGTGGCGCTGGCCGTTAACACGGCGGCAATAGCCACAGCCTGGTACAATCGCGTACGCATGACAGACTCCCTCACGATTGGAGGCTCGGTCCGTCCGCCGCGCAGCACGGAAAAACGTGCTGGACCAAGCGCTCACGGCCCCAGGGTAGTGCCCTACCCTTACTGATCGTTAACAACGAACCGGGGCGAAACTTGGCAGGGTAAACGGCCGGTTAATGTCCATCCCAAGGCGGGACCGGAGCCAGTGGACGCGCACGGACTCAGACCGCGCGGAACAGGGCAACACAACCCTGCCTGTCGATCTCGACCGTGTCGAAGCGCTGCCGTAGCCCCTCGGCGAGAGCCTCCACATCGTCCGCGCGGTTATTGAACACGCCCTTGGCGTTGTAGAGGTCGAGCAAGGCCCGCGCCGCGCCGTTCGGGGCCACGCCGCGGCCGAGAATGGTGGCGCCGAACAGCACCGCCCCCTCTGCCATCATCGGCTTCAAATGATCGACGGCCGTGAGCTTCTCGCCGAGGGCGCCCGGCAGGCAGTGGAGCACATAGGTCAGCCCGACGGACTGAAACGGCGCCATGGGTTCGGCGAGCGGCGCCAAGAGATTGGCCTGGCAGAGCGTGGGCCGGAAGCGCACGAGCCGTCGGCCGGCGCGATTCAGACAATGCCGGTTGATATCGAGCACGACGAGGCGGTCGAAGCTTGCCCTGCCTGCACGATCGATGAACAGGCCCGTGCCCGCTCCCGCCTCCAAATGATTGGCGGAAAGGTTGGCTTCGTAGAGGCCGTGCAGCCGCGCCGTAGGACACCCCCAGGCGAAGCGGTTGGAGAGCCCGTGCACGACAAGGTCGTAGAAGGCAAGCGCCAAGGGCGTATAGACGGCGTGCGCCCGCGCGATTGCTGCCGCGTCGGCCGCCGCATCGGCCTGGGGTACGGAAGGCTCAGCCATAAGAGGGATATGCACCCGCGCCGGCACCAAAAAAAGGGCGCCGAAACGGCGCCCTTTTAGGTGGGAAGTGCTTTTGGGGTAGTTCTAAAGCTCTAGAACGAGGCGCTGATGGTTCCCACGACCCGCGAATCGCAGTCACTGCTCGCATAGCCAAGCGTGCTACAGCCACCGCTACTCGTATCCGTGTCCCAATAACGGATATCGGCGGACCAGTTCTCCATGAAGCCGAGGGTCAGGCCCACGTTCCAGTAGGTGTAGTCCACGCCGCTCACATTGTCCTCATACCACTGCCAGCCGACCAAGCCGCTGACGCTGGGCGAGAAGAAGTTGAAGAGCTTGCGGCTGAAGGCGTATTCACCTGAAAGCTCAAGAGCATCGCCTCCATCTACGTATAGATCTGGCGACCAGTAGTTGGTGACACCGACCGTGAAGGCCTCGCCAAACGTGTAAGACGCACCGGTCTTCAGCTCGAAGTAGTCGAACGTCGAGTTTTGCCCCGGATAGGTGTAAAAGATACCGCCAATATCGAAGCTGATATCTTTCCAGGTCGGGGTGATGCCGCCATAGTAATCGAGCTCGATGCTCTCGGCAAAATCGATGTTCGATCCCCACATGCCAGCATAGAAGATGCCGTAGGTCGCGTCGATCGAGGCCTGAACCGCCGGGTGCTCGTTCGTCTGCGAAAGACCGCGGAACACATAGTCCGTGGTGAACGTGGCCGTACCGCCAAGCTCAAGCTCCGTTGCCTGCGCCGGCAGAGCCAAACCCCCAATAAGAGCCGCGCTCAAAAGTCCTAATTTCAAAGTCCCCACTTCCCGAGCCATTGTCCAGTCTCCTGCTTTTTTCGCCTGTCCCTGCGAGTATGATTTCATTGGTTGGGAATGTGCCCCCCGCATGCGTGTCCGCGCCGCAACGTCCCCCGTTCCCTTGACAATAGTCAGCACCCCCCTTGAAGCAACGAAAAAGCAAGGATTTCTTAAAACATCTGTGCGGGTGTGACTATTCTGCAATGGTCCAAGCACTTTGACGCCACATTGGGCTCACCACCAAAAAGCCGCTGTACTATTACGCATCGAGATTGCCTCCAAGAGTGGCAATTGCCTATCATTGAGGCGCAACCAAAGTTCGTCGCCGATTCCGGGGCCTAACTCGGTCCAACTTACACACCGCATGCACCATCGCGCCCTGCGCCTTGTTCTTACATAGGCGGTCTCCTAGAGTGGATTCGGCGCTGAGAAAACTTCTTGACGCTCCGATTCGAGGCTTCTTCCACGCTTAGAAAGACATGCCCGAGGACACGATTGCCGCGACCGTGCTCATAACCGGCGCAGGGCGCCGGCTTGGCCGGGCCATTGCCCTTGATTTGGCTGAGCATGGCTGGCGGATCGGGGTCCACTATCACGCCTCGGCGGCGGAAGCCTTAGGCCTCGTCGATGAGATCGAAGCCATAGGCGGCCAGGCCGTGGCGCTTCAAGCTGATCTTGCCCGCGTGGAAAGCCTCGCGCCCCTCGTCGCGGATTGCAGCCGCCACCTTGGGCCGCCGACCTGCCTCATCAATAATGCCGCCTGTTTTGAGTGGGATTCAGCGGAATCCCTCGATGCCGAGTCCTGGCAGATGCATCTCGACGTCAATCTGCGGGCGCCGGTCTTCCTAACCCAGGCCTTTGCCAGGCAGCTTCCCGACGGTGTCTCCGCCAATGTCATCAACCTGGTCGACCAGAAGGTGCGGCGGCTCGACCCGGACTATTTCTCCTACACCATCGCCAAATCGGCTCTGTGGACCGCCACGCGGACCCTCGCCCAGGCGCTGGCCCCGAGAATCAGGGTCAATGCCATCGCGCCTGGGCCCGTGCTGCCGGCCCGGGACCAAACCGAGGCTGACTTTGCCGAGGAGTGCCGCTCGACGCTGCTGAAGCGGGTGGTCTCGACCGATGACGTGACAGGCGCGGTCCGCTTTCTGCTGGAGACCCCCTCGATTACCGGCCAAATGATCGCGCTGGATGGCGGTCAGCACCTGGCCTGAAACGGCGGCTGAACCATCGGCGGGTCTTGAACGCGGCAAGCCTTAGACCTTACCTTCGCCTAGGTATGGCGCATGCTGATCCCTGCATCGCGCGAAAGCCCTCATGATCTCATGCCGTTAGAGAAACCCCACAGCGACCCCTCGCTCCTTTCGCGCGCGAAAACCGCTCTGCTTGGCCCGGAGACCGGCGCCGCCGTGATCGCTCGCCACGCCAAGACGGCGCCCGCGGGCCCCGGCGTCTACCGCATGTTCGATGCGGAAGGCCAAGTGCTTTATGTGGGCAAGGCCCGGCACCTCAAGAAGCGCGTGCAGAGCTACGCCCGGGGCACCGGCCACACGAACCGCATCGCCCGCATGATCGCCGACACCGCGACCATGGAGTTCGTCACCACGGCCACCGAGATCGAGGCGCTTCTCCTCGAGGCCAATCTCATCAAGCGGCTGAAGCCCCGCTTCAACGTCGTGCTCCGCGACGACAAATCCTTTCCCTTCATCCTCATCGCCCGCGATCACCCGGTGCCGCAGATCCTCAAGCATCGCGGTGCACGGAACCGCAAAGGCGAATATTTCGGCCCCTTCGCCTCGGCCGGCGCGGTCGGCCGCACGGTCAACACGCTGCAACGTGCTTTTCTTCTGCGGTCCTGCTCGGACGCCTATTACGAGACGCGGGTCAGGCCCTGCCTGCTGTTCCAGATCAAGCGCTGTAGCGCGCCGTGCACCGGCGAGATCTCGCTGGAGGACTATGGCGCGCTGGTCGACGAGGCGCTCGGCTTCCTGC
>Ga0209386_1000508_pt1 | contig 18914 bp, 18 predicted proteins | sample NGEPertwo_FD_184510 | JGI IMG/M metagenome (GOLD analysis project Ga0209386, IMG submission 184510) | Arctic peat soil microbial communities from the Barrow Environmental Observatory site, Barrow, Alaska, USA - NGEE Permafrost154B-two... | ecosystem: Environmental > Terrestrial > Soil > Wetlands...
TCCGGAAGATGTCGACACCGGTGGCCGCCGCTTCCCGCACGAAGGCCCGCGTGACCGCCGTGGGGTACGGGGTGTACCCGACGGTGTTCTGTCCGCGCAGCAGCATCTGCAGCGCGACGTTCGGCAGCGCCGCACGCACGGCCGCGAGCCGCTCCCACGGGTCCTCGCCGAGGAACCGCAGCGCGACGTCGTAGGTCGCCCCGCCCCAGGTCTCCATGCTCAGCAGCCCACCGGTCATCCGGGCGACGTACGGGGCGACCGCGAGGAGGTCGTACGTGCGCACCCGAGTGGCGAGCAGGGACTGATGGGCGTCGCGGAAGGTCGTGTCGGTGACCGCGACGGCGGTCTGCTCGCGCAGGGCGCGGGCGAACCCCTCCGGACCCAGCTCGAGCAGCCGTTGCCGACTGCCCGGGGCGGCCGGCTGCGAGAGATCGACCACCGGCAGCTTCGCGCCAGGACGTGGCAGCCCGTTCGGTGGACCGTTCGGCCGGTTGACCGTGACATCACCCAGGTAGGCGAGCAGCTTGGTCCCCCGGTCGGCACTGAACTTGGCGACCAGCAGCTCCGGCCGCTCCTCGATGAACGAGGTGGACAGGTGCCCCTCGACGAACTCGCTGTCGGCCAGCACGGCCTGCAGGAACGGGATGTTGCTGCGGACACCCCGGATCCGGAACTCGGCCAACGCCCGTCGAGCCCGGCGGACGGCCGTCGGGAAGTCCCGTCCACGGCAGGTGAGCTTCACCAGCATCGAGTCGAAGTGGCCCGTGACCTCCGAACCCGCACTGGCGGTGGCACCGTCCAGGCGGATCCCCGCGCCGCCGGGCGATCGGTAGGCGACGATCCGGCCGGTGTCCGGACGGAACCCGTTGGACGGATCCTCGGTGGTGATCCGGCACTGCAGGGCCGCGCCGTTCACCCTGACGGTGTCCTGGGAGATCCCGAGGTCGGCGAGGGTCTCCCCCGCGGCGATCCGGATCTGGGCGGACACCAGGTCGACGTCGGTGACCTCCTCCGTCACCGTGTGCTCCACCTGGATGCGAGGGTTCATCTCGATGAAGACGTGCTCGCCGGCCCGCTCCCCCACCGTGTCGACGAGGAACTCGACGGTCCCCGCATTGACATAACCGATGCTCCGCGCAAAGGTCACCGCATCGCGGCACAAGGCGTCCCGGACCGCCGGGTCCAGGTTCGGCGCCGGCGCGATCTCGATCACCTTCTGGTGCCGCCGCTGCACCGAGCAGTCCCGCTCGAACAGGTGCACGACCTCGCCGGTCGCGTCGGCCAGGATCTGGACCTCGATGTGCCGGGGGCGGAGCACGGCCTGCTCCAGGAAGACCGTCGGGTCACCGAAGGCGCCGTCCGCCTCGCGCATGGCGGCCCGGAGGGCGGCCGACAGGTCGCCGGGGGCCTCGACCCGGCGCATGCCGCGCCCTCCGCCGCCGGCCACCGCCTTCACGAACAGGGGGAAGCCGACGTCCGCAGCGGACGCAAGGAGCACCTCGACGTCGGCCGACGGCTCCGACGACGGGAGGATCGGGATCCCCGCCTGCCGGGCCGCACGCAGGGCAGTGACCTTGTTGCCCGCCATCTCCAGCACCTCGGGCGGCGGCCCGATGAACGTGATGCCGGCCTCGGCGCACGCACGAGCGAGATCCGGGTTCTCCGACAAGAAGCCGTAGCCCGGGTACACGGCGTCTGACTCGGACTCCCGGGCCACCCGAATGATCTCGGCGATGTCCAGGTAGGCCCGGACCGGATGACCAGGCTCCCCGATCGGGTATGCCTCGTCGGCCTTCAGCCGGTGCTCGGAGTTGCGGTCCTCGTAAGGGAAGACCGCGACGGTGCGCGCGCCCAGCTCGACCGCGGCCCGGAATCCCCGGACAGCGATCTCTGCGCGGTTGGCGACGAGCACCTTGGAGAACACGAACTCACCTCATGGTCAGCGGGATAGGAAGCAGAACCCTAGCGGCTGATGACCGGTCCACGTGAGGCGTCCGCCTCGCGGACGTCAAGAGGAGGTCAGGGGTGCACCATGGCAAGACCAGCGATCATGCGCAAGCCAGCAGGGCGCCGTTCAGCCGGCGGTCCGTGCCCGACGGCGCAGCGAGAGCTCGTCGTCGCCCGCCACGAGAGAGCCGTCGTCGTCCGCCCGTTCCGTCGGCAGCGAGGCGAGGGTCCCCTCGACCTCGCGCCAGACCCGGCCGACCGCGATGCCGAAGACGCCCTGGCCGCCCTGCACCAGGTCGATGACCTCATCGGCGGACGTGCACTCGTAGACCGACGCACCGTCGCTCATCAGGGTGATCTGCGCCAGGTCCTCGACGCCGCGCTCGCGCAGGTGCGACACGGCGGTCCTGATCTGCTGCAGCGAGACACCGGTGTCCAGCAGTCGCTTGACGACCTTCAGGACCAGGATGTCGCGAAAGCCGTACAGACGCTGCGTCCCGGAGCCGCTGGCCGGCCGGACGGACGGTTCGACCAGCCCGGTGCGGGCCCAGTAGTCCAGCTGGCGGTAGGTGATGCCCGCGGCACGGCAGGCCGTCGGCCCGCGGTAGCCCGTCGTCGTGTCCAGATCGGGCAGCTCGTCGCCGAACAGGAGGCCCTGGGCGCGCTGTGGGATGGCGACGGACTCGTGGACCGACTCTCCGGGGCCGCTCACGGCACCCTCCCCTCGTCGTCGTCATCCGGCGCGCTGACCGCCTGATGATCTCACTGGTCACGCTAGGGCCGGCCACAGGGGGCGTCAACGACGCCACGCGGTCGGCGGCGTGCGTGTCGGCCGGGATGAACCCTCAACCTCAACATGAACGTGACATCTGTCCCGGATCGCGGCTTCTGTGCCGTTCTGGCCGCCGTCCTCAGGAGGTGCCGTTGCTGGTGTCGCCCTCGTCGGTCGCCACGAAGTCGTCCGGGCTGACCGTGTCAAGGAAGGCGCGGAACTCCTCGACCTCCTCGTCCTGGTCGGCCGCCTCCTGGACCTCCAACCCGGACTCGGCCAGCACCTGCAGGTCGCACAGCACGGGGCTGCCGGTCCGCACCGCAACGGCGATCGCGTCGGAAGCCCGCGAGTCGATCCGGCGACCGTCTGCGAGCACCAGTGCGGCGTGGAACACGCCGTCGACCAGGGCGACGATCTCCACCCGGTCCAGCGTCGCCGCGACCGTCGACAGCACCGACACCAGAAGGTCGTGGGTCATCGGGCGGGGCGGGACGACGCCTGCCTGCCCTGCCGCGATGGCCTGCCCCTCGGAGAGCCCGACGACGATCGGCAGCACCCGGCCCCCGTCGACGTCCAGCAGGAGCACGACGACCTGGTCCAGGGGCACCTGCCGGCGCACACCCAGGACCTGCATCTCGATCAGGCCGTCCCGCATAGCGCCACGCTACGTCCCCGACGCGGCGCAAGCACATCCCCTCGGCCCGATCGGCCGACGCGCGAATCAGGCAGCCGAGGGGCGCTGCTCAGAGCGGCAGGTCCGCGACGCCGGCCCGCACGAGGGTCACGTGGAGCTGCGCACACAGCTCGCCGACCTCCCCCGCCACGCTGGCGGCATTGGCCTGTGCCGCAACCGCGCGCTGGCCGCGCAGCGGGGCGACGATCTGCTCGACCATGTCCACCTGGCGGTCGGCCGCCGAGCGGAACGCTCGCAGGTGCCGCGGCTCGACACCGTGCTCGGCGAGGGCGACGGCCAGCAGGACCACGTCCCTCGCCCAGGGCTCGAGATGGCCTGACCGGTCGCTGTGCAGCACCCCTGCCTCCGCGAGCCCCGCGACCATTGCCGGGTCCGCGCCGGTCTCCTGCGCCAACGACGCGACCGTGTACCGGCCGTGCCGCGCGCCGGTCCGCTCACCGTCTGCCGTGGCGAGTCGAGGCGCGGGTGACGACGTCACCTCGCCCGCATCCAGGGCGGCCAGCTGTTCCCGGATCACGCGCAGCGGCAGGTACCGGTCACGCTGCTGGCGCAGCACGAACCGCAGACGCTCCAGATCTGCCGGGCTGTACTGCCGGTAGCCACCGGCGGTCCGCACGGGCTCGACCAGCCCCTGCTCCTCGAGGAACCGCAGCTTGGACGGGGTCACCGTCGGGAAGTCCGGGCCCAGGTCAGCCAGGACGTCGGAGATCCGCATGCTGGGCTCGCGCGAGACCCCCTGGGGCCACGGTTCGACGAGTCGCGGTCGGGCTGGCGCCTCCGCTGGGATCGACCCGTCCGGGTGCGGCTGTGCTGCTGGCGTCACGGGAGCTCGTCCACCGCCACGCCCTCGGGGCGGTCCGCCGGGTGAACCGGGCTGGGGTGGAAGGTCATCCGGAACTTGCCGATCTGCACCTCGTCGCCGGCCCTGAGCGGCGCGCGCTCGATCCGGTCCCGGTTCACGTACGTGCCGTTCAGCGAGCCGACGTCGCGCACGACGAAGCCGCCACCCTCACGGACGAACTCCACATGCTTGCGAGAGACCGTGACGTCGTCAAGGAAGATGTCGGCGTCGGGGCTGCGGCCGGCAACGGTGCGCTCGGCATCGAGCAGGAACCGCGCGCCCGCACTCGGCCCGCGCTGGACGACCAGCAGGGCGGACGTCGGGGGAAGTGCCGCGACCGCCGCCTGGTCCTCCGTGCTCAGGCCGGCGGGACCGTCGTGCTCCACCGCCCCGACAACCCCCTCGCCGAAGCTGATCGTGGTATCGGCCGCCGTCCAACGACCTTCGGACGCATCGCGCTCGGTCATGGGTCCTCCTCGGCGTCGGCGGTCGGTGATCGCCTGGGTGTCGTGGTGGACAGCCTAAGCCGCACCCGACCCCGACCGGCAGTCCCGGGAGGACTCCAGCGTCATCCACCGTCGATCGCTGGGGCCGGTGTGGCGTAGCGCGGGCGCTCGACCACCCGCACCGCCGTGACCTGCACCTCGTCACGGGAGCTCAGGTCGGTGCTGCCACCGGCGTTGCGGACCGCAGCGAGGGCACCGCCGGGGATGCTCAGGGCGGTGGTCATGGTGTCGGGATCCCCGATCGCCAGCCAGTGGTAGGGCGCGCTCAGCAGCACGCCGTCCACCTGCACGCCGTTCGGGGTGTCGATGAAGTAGCTGGAGGCGGTCAGCCGCTGGTCGCCGACCTGGATGGCCTCGGCCCCCGCGTTCCGCAGCTCCTCGAGCACGTTGTAGAGCACCGGTGCCGGGATCGGCTGATCCGGTTCGCGGATGATCAGCTCCACCCCGGGTCCCACGGCCGGCAGCTCACCGGCCAGGATGCCCTGCACCTCCGCTCGGGCCGCGGCTGCTTCGCGTGCGGCTCGCTCGGTGTCCGAGCCGGTCACGAGCTCGGTGCGCTGCGCCCGCAGGTCGGTGACCTGGGTCTGGAGCTCCTCGGCGCGGCGGGTGACCTCGTCGAGGATGCGCACGAGCTCGTCCTGGCGCAGGCTCGACAGGCCCTCGCTCCGGTTGGCCTTGACCTGGACCACGAGGGCGAAGCCGAGCAGCGCGCACAGCAGACCGGTGATGATCTGGCCCCGGCTGCCGCGCGGTGCGAACGAGTGCGCGAGCGTGCGCCAGGCCGATCGCGGTTCGGGCTGCCGTTGCAGGTGGTCGGGTGGCATCTCAGGCCTTCAGCAGGTGGCGCCGGATGGCCGCGGCGTTGGAGAAGATCCTGATCCCCAGGACCACGACGACGGCGGTCGACAGCTGCGTCCCGACCCCGAGCTGGTCCCCCATGAAGACGATCAGCGCGGCCACAACGACGTTGGACAGGAAGGAGATCACGAACACGCGGTCGTCGAACACACCGTCGAGCAGCGCGCGCAGGCCGCCGAAGAGCGCGTCGAGCGCGGCAACGACCGCGATCGGCAGGTAGGGCTGCAGCACCGCGGGAACCGTCGGTTCGAGGAACAACCCCACGAGGACACCGACCACCAGCCCGATGAGCGCGATCATGACGAACCCTTCTCCTGCGGTGGTGCCGACTCCTGCGGTGCCACCGACGATGCCACATCCGCCAGGCGCGTCGCGTGCCGCAAGGTGGTGCTGCCCGCACCGGGAAGATCAAGCTGCTGCGCCGCGGTCGTGGTAGCGGTGATCCCGTAGGTCCCGGAGAGGAAGGCGAGATGGTTGGCCGCAGAGGACCGGGCGAACGCCGTCTGCATCCCCCGGACGTCGCCGATGGCCTCGATCCGGTACGGGGCGAGCACCGGGGCGAGGTCGACCTGGATCGCCTGGCCCGCGCTGCGGATCGCGGTGAGCGCGGTGAGGCGCGAGCCGTTGATCGCGATCGCCTCGGCGCCTGCCGCCCAGAGGCCGTTGGTGACGATCTGCAGGTCGACGTCCTGGACCCGGGCCGCATCGTCCTCCGGATCGGTCACCTCGCCGTCGTCGAGCTCGATCACCAGTCCGGGCCCGCTCACGCCGAGGGCACCGGAGGCCAGCTCGGAGGCCTCGAGCCGTTCGAACAACCCGGGGTTCAGCGAGGCGATCGCGTCGGACTGCACCTGCGCGATGTCGGCACTGACCTGCTCGACCGAGTCGGCCAGGTCCTCGACCTCGGCCGTACGGTCGGTGATCTCCCGTTCCAGCAGTGCACGTGGCGATGGGCCGGCCAGCAGCGGCCTCCGGAGCTCGCTGACTGCGACGACGGTGATCAGACCCAGCAGCACCGCCAGGATCATGTGCAGGGCGGTGCGCGTGGCGCGGTCGGCGCCCCCCCGCTGCAGCACCGGGCGCTGCGCGGCCTCGACGTAGCCGGGGTCGAGGGCCTTGCTCACCACGTCGTTCAGCAGACCCATCGATGCGTCGACGGCCCGCGGTGCCCTCGGCGGCACGCGTCGCCCCGGGTCCGCCGTCATCGGGGTGTCCGACGCCGTCGCGCCAGCTCGGTGCCCGCCTGCCGCAGGTAGACGGCGCCTGCCAGCCAGTACAGCCCGATGCCCCAGATGGCGAAGGCCCACCCGAGCAGGTCTGCGGCGACCCCGATCAGACCGGACAGCTCCGCGAGCAGGAGCAGCGGAAGCGCGTACAGCAGAGCGAAGGTGCCGGCCTTCCCGACGAAGTGCACCGGGAGGGGCCCGATCCGGGCGGCCATCAACACTGCCAGCACGACCGCAAGGACAACGTCCCGCGCGAGGATCACGACCACCAACCAGACGGGCACCACGTCCCGCACGGCGAGCACCACGAGCGTCACGATGATGAACAGGCGGTCCGCGGCGGGGTCGAGCAGCTCACCGAGCCGCGACTGCTGGTTCAGCGCCCGGGCAAGACGACCGTCCAGCCAGTCGCTCGCTCCGGCGACGACCAGGACACCGAACGCCCACACGTCGTGCCCACCCAGCGCCAGCCAGGTGAAGACCGGCACGAGGAGCAGTCGCAGCAGGCTGATCAGGTTGGGCAGGGTCAGGGCGCCGGCCAAGGGACGCGTCGTCATCCCGTCGGCAGAAGGCTGGCCGGTATCGCTCACGCCCCGCTCGTCCCTTCCCTACCGCAGACCGGCCGGAGGCCGTGCCGCGATCCTATGGCCCGGAGCTGACCTGCCAGGGCCGGCTCAGCGGACGCGCCGCAATCGCACCGACCGGTTCGCCGGATCGGCCTGGAGCAACCGGACGCGCACCCGCCGGCCTACCGGGAGGTCGTCGTCCTCGGTGCGGGCCACCACTGCGGGCGAGCGCAGCTGGACGGTCCGCGTGTCGAGCGCGACGCCGGCGAACTCCTCACCGACGTGTGGCGCGAGGACCGCAGCCTCGACCAGGTCCGTGCACGCATGGTCGACCGCCGCCGCGCGGCGTGCGCCGGTCGCCATCAGCTCGCCGAGCGACCCGAACTCGGCGAGCACCCAGTCCGGCGGATCGACGCCCTGCTGTGCGGCGAGGCAGATCTCCAGGCCGTACCTGTCGACCAGCCGGCGCAGCGGCGCGGTGACGTGTGCGTACGGAGCGGCGACCGCGCCGTGCACGACGACGGACGGCGGGGTTCCGCGGAACGGTTCCCAGGCGGCCCCCCGGAACAGGCTGACCGCGGCGGTCAGGAAGGCGGCGGTCGCCGGCGCCGCGCGGTCCAGGGCGGCGAGGGCGTGCGGGTAGCTCGTCCCGTGGGGCCAGGGAACGCCGAGCCCGACGGCACGGCGCTGCAGCCGCTCCAGCTGCGCGGGTTCGGCCGCGGGCATGGTCCGCAGGATCCCGACCCCGGCGTCCAGCATCATCCGAGCGGCGGTCATCCCGGTCATCAGCGAGATCTGTGCGTTGTGGTTCTGCACGGGCAGCGGGGCGCGGAACTCCAGGTCCCATCCGCCACCCGCGACGTCCACCACCTCCTGCTCGGGCCTGGCGAGGGAGACGCCTCCGCGTTCGCGCTCGAGCCGGCTGCGAAGGGTCCCCACCTCGACCAGGAGTCGAGCACCTCGCCGGCGGTGCCGGCGTCCAGCCGTGCCTGCTGCGTCGGGTAGTCCAGCTGCTCCCGGCTGCGGACCACGTTCCGAGCGACCGTTGCCTCCTCGACCTCACCGTCCGCGCCAAGCCGCAGGTCCCAGACGACGGCCGGCCGGTCCTGCCCGGGCAGCAGCGAGGCGGTGCCCTCGCTCAGCACCGTCGGGTGCAGCGGCACCCGCTGGTCCGGGCAGTAGACCGTGAGGGTGCGCTCCTTGGCCGCTCCGTCCAGTGCTCCACCGGGCAGGACGAACGCCGCGACATCGGCGATGGCATACCGCACCCGGTATCCGCTACCCAGGCGTTCAATGTGCATCGCCTGGTCGAGGTCCCGTGATCCCGGCGGATCGATCGTCACGAAGGGTAGGTCCGTCAGGTCAGCGCGTCCGGCGGTACGGCTGTCAGCCGCTCCGCTCGCCTCGTCCAGCGCGGCCTCGGGGAAGTCGGTCGGCACCTTGAGCTCCCGCCTGATGGCGGCGAAGCCCTCCCGGAGCACCAGCCCCTCACCCCGCAGGCGACGACGTGGTTGAGGCACCTCGCCACCCTAGGGCGCCGTGCCCGCGCCGGTGAACCGCTCTCCGACCAGCGGGCGGATCTGCAGCCCGACCGCCGGGCGCCCGCCCGGAACGCCCCGCCTATGCTGACGACCTCGGCCGGAACCCCCAGGAGGGTCCATGGACAAGCTGTCGCTCATCGCCCAGGCGCGCAACGAGATCGAGGCAGCCCGGCGGGCGCCCAGCGGGCGGAGCGCCAAGACGGTCCACGGCGGGCACGAGAAGGTGCTCCGGCAGACGGTCATCGCCTTGTGCGCCGGCCGGGGCACCGACCAGCACGAGAACCCCGGGGAGGCAACGGTCCAGGTGATCACCGGCCGGATCCGGCTGGCGACCGACAGCACGTCGTGGGACGGCGGCCCGGGTGACCTCATCGTGGTCCCCCGGGCACGGAGCTCGATCCACGCGGTCGAGGACGCCGTGATCCTGTTCACGGTTGCCAAGAGGAGTTGAGGCGGGCAGGTCCTTGGCGCCCTGAGCGTCAGGCACGGCCGCCATCGGGCGGGAGCTGGCCTCCGATGCCAGACTGAACCGCCGTGACCCACCTCCCGATCAGCCGCATGCACGTCGCGGCACGCCTCGAGGATCGCCTGAACACCGTGGTCGGCGGGTGGCTCACCGGACGGGGCTGGGTCCCGCGGGTCGAGCCCTACACCGGGTACGGCGCGCCGGGGTGGGTCCGGGTGATGGCCCGCGCAGTACTGGCTCCCCCCGGGACCAGTGCCCGGGAGGTCGCCGAGACCGACCTCGGCTCGGCGGACCGGGCCGTACGCGGCTGGCGCGGCTTCTTCACCGCGAAGGTCCCCTTCGGGACGGTCCAGGTCCGCATCGGCGGCCGGACCCACGACGCGCGCGCCGACCGCGGTGGGTACGTCGACGTCGTCCTGCCGGCGGATCTTGAGCCGGGATGGCAGCAGGTCACGCTCAGCCTGGGCGGCGAACCGGTGGCGGCACCCGTGCTCGTGGTGCGCCCGGGTCCGGGGTCGCGCTGGTCAGCGACATCGACGACACGGTGATGGTCACCGCACTCCCCCGGCCGCTGCCGGCGGCCTGGAACAGCCTGGTGCTGCACGAGAACGCCCGCATGGTGGTGCCGGGGATGGCCGACCTGTACCGACGGTGGCGCGGCGCCCACCCGAAGGCGCCGACGTTCTACCTGTCCACCGGCGCCTGGAACGTCGCCCCTGCGATCCGGCGATTCCTGGAGCGCCACGGCTACCCACGCGGGCCTCTGCTCCTGACCGACTGGGGACCGACGAACACGGGCTGGTTCCGCAGTGGGCAGGATCACAAGCGGCAGACGCTGCGCAGGCTCCTGGCCGAGCTGCCCGACCTGCAGTGGGTCCTCGTCGGTGACGGCGGCCAGCACGATCCGCAGATCTACGCCGACGTCGCCGCGGAGCATCCCGACCGGGTGCGGGTCGTGGCGATCCGGCAGCTCTCCCCCGCGGAACAGGTGCTGTCCCACGGGACGCCAGGGCCGGCGAAGGACGGCGACGCCCGGGACCGCCCCGCCGTTCCCGTCGTGCACGGTGCGGACGGCAACGAGATCGCCCTGCGGCTGATCGACGCCGGGCTGCTGTAGGTCAGCCGAGCTCGGCTGCCAGCGCGGCCGCGAACTCGTCGACGTCGGCCTCCGTCGTGTCGAAGGCGCACATCAGCCGGACCAGCCCGGGATGACCCTCCCAGTCGTAGAAGTGGAAGCGCTCGCGCACCCGATCGGCGACGCCGTCGGGCAGCACCGCGAACACCGCGTTGGCCTCGACCGGCAGCGCAACGTGCACCCCGGGCAGCCCGCCGATCGCGTCGCGGAGCCGGCGCGCCATGGCGTTGGCGTGCTGGGCCGATCGCAGCCAGAGGTCACCGTCGAACAGAGCCAGCAGCTGGGCGGACACGAACCGCATCTTCGAGGCCAGCTGCATGTCGATCTTGCGGAGGTAGCGCACACCCTCGACGGCAGCCGGTTCCAGCACGACGACGGCCTCGGCGCCGAGCGCGCCGTTCTTGGTCCCGCCGAGCGAGACGACATCGACCCCGACGTCAGTGGTGAAGGCACGAAGCGGCAGCCCAAGGGTGGCGGCGGCGTTCGCGATCCGGGCCCCGTCCAGGTGGACCCGCAGTCCCTGCGAATGGGCCCGCTCGCACACCGCCGCGATCTGCTCCGGGGAGTAGCAGGTGCCCAGCTCGGTGGTCTGGGTGATCGACACGACTCCCGGCTGCGCCCGGTGCTCGTCGTCGCGTCCACCCATCCGCAGGTCGACGAGCTCAGGGGTGAGGCGGCCGTCCGTTGCGGCGACGGTGAGCAGCTTCAGCCCTCCGACACGTTCCGGAGCCGCGTTCTCGTCGGTGTTGATGTGTGCGGACTCCGAGCAGATCACGGCGCCCCAACGCGGCAGCATCGACTGCAGGGCGACCACGTTGGCCGCGGTCCCGGTGAATACGGGGTAGATGTCGACGTCACGCCCGAAGTGCCCGGCCAGGACCTCACGCAGACGAGCGGTGTAGACGTCCGCCCCGTAGGACACCTGGTGTCCCTCGTTGGCCTCGGCCAGCGCCGCCAGGACCTCGGGATGGGCACCTGCGTAGTTGTCCGAGCCGAATGCCCGGTGGCCGGGCTCATGCAGTCGCGTCACGTCGGCATCCTGCCACCGGTTCGACCGCTCAGTCGTGGCTGGGCGGCTCGTCGTCGTCCGCGGCGTGCCGGGCGAGCACGAAGACGAGGTCGGAGAGCCGGTTGAGGTAGCGGAGCAGCTCTGGGCTGACCCCGTGGCCCGCGTCCTGCAGGGCCACCACCCGCCGCTCCGCCCGGCGCACGACCGTGCGGGCGTGGTCCAGAGCGGCTGACGTCCCACCCGTGCCCGGTACGACGAAGACCGGGCGCAGCGGCCGAGCTGCCAGCCTGCCGTCGATCGCCCGCTCGAGGGCGTCCACCATCTCCTGGGTCACCAGCGAGATCCCCGCCTCGAGCCGGTCGCGATGCCGCGGGTTCGTCGCAAGATCGGCGGCCACGACGAACAGCTCTCGCTGGCGCGCGAGGATCTCGCTCGCGAGCGCGGCGTCAGGGCATGACGCCCGTGCCACCCCGAGCGCGGAGACCGCCTCGTCGATGTCCCCGCACGCCTCCATCAGGGCGTCGGCCTTGGAGACCCGACCACCGAGATACATGCCCGTGCTGCCGTCGTCCCCGGTCCTGGTGTAGACGCGCACATGTCCTCCCGGTCGCCTGGTCCTGTCGGCACCCTCGCCCATGGCAGGTCCCCCGGGCAAGTCACCCGCGGCGTCGGCCTGTGGCGGTACGGTTGTCCGGCCACCCACCGGGTGACGCTCTGAACAGGGCCCGCAGCCAGGGGAAGCCGGTCGAAGTCCGGCGCTGACCCGCAACCGTAGGTCGGACGCTCCCCGCGTCCGACGAGCCGGAGCACCTGCTGCGAGTCGAGAGGCTCCAACCGTCGAGGCATGCGGGACGGAGCCCGGGTCGTCGCCACGACCGTGCGGGCCTCCCGCAGCAGGCGACGGTGCCGGGTCCGGCCACGGACCCCTCAGAAAGAAGCACCGATGCTTCGCACTGCTGCCACCTTCTCCCGTCAGCTCGCCGCCGCCCTGCTTGCGGCCGGCTTCGCAATCCCCCTCGCTGCGTCCAGCGCTGCCGGGGACACCATGATTCCTCCCCCGCCGTGCCAGGACGGCGTCACGGTCGTCGTCGACTTCACGGACCTCGGCGGCCGGCTCGAGACCGGCTGCGCGACGGATCCCGCGACCGGCATCGAGGCGCTCCAGCAGGCCGGGTTCACCGACACTCGTGACCCCGCCGGGATGATCTGCGCGATCGACGCCCGGCCGGACCCCTGCCCGGAGACCTTCGCCGGCTCGTACTGGTCGTACTGGTACGGCGGCCAGGACGGCACCTGGCAGGTCCGGATGGAGGGTGCCGACACGTCGGTGCCCGCGACCGACGGATTCGAGGGCTGGCGGTACAACGACGGCTCGACCGGCCCCAGCGTGCTCCCCCCCAACCTCCGAGGGCAGCCGACGGCCGGGACGGGGGCGCTCTCCGGCGACGACGGGACGGACGCCGGCGCCCTGGTCCCCGAGGCCGCCCAACCATGGGTGTTCGCCGTCGTCGGGATCGGCGCCGTCGCCGCGGTCGTTGCGGTCGGCGTCGGCCTGATCCGGCGCTCGGGACGCGGGTCATCGAACGGCCCGGCCGGACAGGACTGAGCCGACGACGATGCGCCCCCCTGCCCTGCACCCGCTCGCCTGGTGGGCCTGGGCGCTCGCGCTCGCGGTCGCGGCGACCCGGGTGAGTGACGTCCGGGTGGTCGCACTGCTGCTCGCGGCGGTCGTCGCGGTCGTGATCCTGCGCCGCGACGACTCGCCGTGGGCGCGGTCGTTCCCTGCCTACCTGGTGCTCGGGGGCTGCATCGTCGTCGCCCGGATCGCCTTCCACGTGGTGGTGGGGATCAAGTCGCCGGGAACGGTGCTGCTGGATCTGCCCCGCGTGCGGACCCCCGACTGGGCGGTCGGGATCGAGCTCTTCGGTCCGGTGACCACCACCGGGCTGGCCACCGCGGCGGCAGCCGGCTTGCGCCTCGCGGTGCTCGTCGTGTGCTTCGGCGCCGCCAACGCGCTGGCCAATCCGAAGCGGGCCCTTCGGGTCCTGCCCGCGTCGCTGCACCACATGGGCTCGGCAGTCGTGATCGCGATCAGTGTGACGCCGCAGCTGGTCGCGGCAGCCGTCGGGGTGCGACGCGCGCAACGCCTGCGCGGCACACCCCAACGGGGCGCCCGGGCGGTGCTGGCGTCGGCGGTCCCGGTGCTCACCGACGCCCTCGACCGGTCCCTTGCCCTTGCGGCCTCGATGGACTCCCGCGGGTACGCCCGCACGTTGCCCGGCAGGTCCGACCGTCGGGTCGGTGCGCTGCTGCTGCTGGCCCTGCTCTCGGCCGCGTTCGGCACCTACGCCCTGCTGGCCGGCAGCTCGGTCCCGCAGTCGGCCGGCATGCTGACCGCCGGCGCGGCTGCTGCCGTTGCCGCGTCGGTGCTCGCGGGACGCCAGGTGCAGCGCACCAGGTACCGGCCGGACGTCTGGGGCAGGCCGGAGACGCTCGTCGCGCTCGCCGGCACGGTTGGCGCCGGGCTGTTGATCGCGTCGTCGGCACCCGCTGGGAAGCTCCTGCTCGCGGCCGCGGGAGCCGCGCTCGCCGCAGCGCCGGCGCTGGGCACGCGCAGGTTCGCCTCATGAACCGGACCGCACTGCGGATGGAGCACGTCACCGTCACGTACCCGGGCGCCCCCCGACCGGTGCTGCGCGACGTGTGCCTGGACGTCCCCGAGGGAGAGCTCTGCCTCGTCATCGGGCCCACCGGGGCGGGCAAGTCGACGCTGCTGCGGACGGCCTGCAGCCTCGTTCCGCACTTCACCGGGGGAACGCTGGCCGGACGCGTCCTGCTGGACGGACGCGACACCCGCGACCACCTTCCCCGGGACCTCGCCGATGTCGTGGGCGTCGTCGGCCAGGACCCGGCTGCCGGCTTCGTCACCGACGTCGTCGAGGAGGAGCTCGCCTACGCCATGGAGCAGCTCGGCCTGGCTCCGGCGGTGATGCGCAAGCGGGTCGAGGAGGTGCTCGACCTGCTGGGCCTCGCAGCACTGCGGGACCGCCCGCTCAGCGGTCTGTCCGGCGGTGAGCAGCAGCGGGTGGCGATCGGCGCGGTGATCACGGCGCAGCCCCGCGTCCTGGTGCTCGACGAGCCGACCTCGGCCCTTGACCCGGCGGCCGCCGAGGACGTGCTCGCTGCGCTCACCCGGCTGGTGCACGACCTCGGGATGACGGTGGTCCTTGCCGAGCACCGGCTCGAGCGGGTGGTCCAGTACGCGGACCGGGTGGTGGCCGTCGCCGCCGACGGGTCGGTCACCGACGGACGTCCGCAGGATGTGCTCGCCACCGCCGCCGTCGTGCCACCGATCGTGGATCTCGGGCTGCTGGCCGGCTGGGATCCGCTGCCACTGTCCGTTCGAGACGCCCGACGCCGGGCCCCCGCCCTGCGCGCGCGCCTCGCACCCGGTATCGCTCGCGACGTCGGCGGGCCGACCCCTCCCATGCCCGAGGTGCTGACGGCCCGGGACGTGCACGTGCAGCACGGTCGGCTCGGCTCGCGGCGACGGCCCGGCGCCGGCCCGACAGCGGAGACCGCACTCGCCGCGACGGGGGGGCATGCGGTGCGCGGGGTGGACCTGACCCTTCGGGCCGGCGACGTCGTCGCCCTGATGGGCCGCAACGGCTCGGGCAAGACGTCGTTGCTCTGGGCGCTGCAGGGGTCCGGGCGCCGCAGCCGGGGTTCCGTCCAGGTGGCGCCCGGCCCGTCCGACGTGAGTCCGGAGCATGCCGACCCCGCGCGGCTGTCCCCCCGCGACGCGCGGCGCCGGGTGGCCCTGGTGCCGAACACCCCGCAGGACCTGCTGTTCCGCGAGTCCGTCGCGGCCGAGTGCGCGGAGGCGGACGGACCGGCGCCCGGGACGACCCGTGCCCTGCTGGACGACCTGGCCCCCGGGATCCCCGATCGAGCGCACCCGCGCGACCTCTCGGAGGGTCAGCGCCTGGCACTGGCACTGGCGGTCCAGCTCGCCGCGACCCCGCGCGTCCTGCTGCTCGACGAGCCGACCCGCGGCCTGGACTACGCCGCGAAGCGACACCTGGCCCGGGTGCTGGTCAGGCACGCAGCGGACGGTGGTGCGGTTCTGCTGTCCAGCCACGACGTGGAGTTCGTCGCGGAGTGCGCCTCCCGGGTGGTCGTGATGGCCGACGGCGACGTGGTCGCCGACGGCACGGCGGCCGAGGTGCTGGTGTCGTCGCCGGTCTTCGCCCCGCAGGTCGCCAAGATCCTGCACCCCTTGCCGCTGCTGACTGTCGCTGCGGCCCGCCGGGCCATGGAGCGCGCGCCATGAGCGGGCACCCCGTGCCCCGGCCGGCGGCAGCCATGCCGCTGGGGTCACGCACGACGTCTGCGCTCGTCCTCGCCTCGGTCGCCGGCCTGCTCGCGTTCGGCTGGCCGCTGCTCCTGGCACCGGCCGGCGGGCTCGAGCACGGTGTCGATGCGCCGCTGGTGCTGGCGGCGGTCCTGGCGGGCGTGCTGCTCGTGCTGGCCGTGGCTCTCGGCGAGGGTGGCATCGACGTCAAGGCGATCGCCGTGCTGGGCCTGCTGTCCGCCGTCGGGGCGGTGCTGCGACCACTCTCCGCGGGGACCGGCGGGGTGGAGCTGGTCTTCGTCGTCATCATCCTGGGCGGCCGGGTGTTCGGTCCCGGGTTCGGGTTCGCTCTTGGTTCCACAACGATCTTCGCGTCCGCGCTGCTCACCGGTGGTGTCGGGCCGTGGCTGCCGTTCCAGATGCTCGCCGCGTCGTGGGTGGGTCTTGGTGCCGGTCTGCTGCCGCGGCGCCTCCGCGGGCGGTCCGAGGTCGCGCTGGTCGCGGGCTACGGGGCGCTCGCGGCCCTGGCCTTCGGGATCGCGATGAACCTGTCCTTCTGGCCGTTCCAGCTCGGCATGGGTACCGAGCTCTCGTTCGTCCCGGGCGAGCCGGTGGCCGCGAACCTGCACCGGTTCTGGCTGTACAGCCTCGCGACCTCGCTCGGTTGGGACGTCGGGCGGGCGGTGACGACCGCCGTCGGTGTGGCGATCCTTGGTGGTCCGGTCCTGGCGGCCCTGCGGCGAACCGCGGCACGCGCGGCGTTCGTCCCGGCCGAGCCGACCCCAGCACGTCGCGAGGACGGTCCCGCTGCTGTCGCCGGCGCAACGCCCGCGGTGGCGCCACGCCGCGCCACGCCGTGATCCGACGGCGCTCCTCCCCCGCTCTCGGGCCGCTGGCCTGCACCTTCGCGGCAGACAGGTGAATCCGCGGCGTGCCGGACGGACGAATGTGTCGGAGGCACTACATATAGTGGTTCCACGGTTGTAAGTTAGGCACCCTTAGTGGTGGACCTCATGGTCCGCACGGTTGGCGACGAGGCCCGCGACGGCCCTCGGACACCGGCGGCGGACCGCGGGAACGCCCACAACACTTCCGGCCCGGTAGCCGGTGAGAGATCCTGAGAACGTGAAGGAGAAGGACATGACGGAGACGTCCAGCACCAGCAAGTCGGGTCCCCGCGGCGCATCGAAGGCGCGCCAGGCGGGCCTGACGATCGAACGGGTCTTCACGACGCCGGGCACGCACCCCTACGACGACGTCGAGTGGGAACGCCGCGACGTCGCGCAGACCAACTGGCGGACCGGGGAGACCATCTTCGAACAGCAGGGCGTGGAGTTCCCGACGTCGTGGTCGATGAACGCGAGCACCATCGTCACGACCAAGTACTTCCGCGGGGCGGTCGGCACCCCCGTCCGGGAGTGGAGCCTCAAGCAGCTCATCGACCGGGTCGTCCTGACCTACACGAAGGCCGGACGCGACAACGGCTACTTCGCCACCGACGAGGACGCGACCCGCTTCGAGCACGAGCTGACCTGGATGCTGCTGCACCAGGTGTTCTCCTTCAACTCCCCCGTGTGGTTCAACGTGGGCACCGCGTCCCCGCAGCAGGTGAGCGCCTGCTTCATCCTGGCGGTCGAAGACACGATGGACTCGATCCTGAACTGGTACCGCGAGGAGGGGATGATCTTCAAGGGCGGCTCGGGCGCCGGGCTCAACCTCTCGCGCATCCGGTCCTCCAAGGAGCTCCTCTCCTCCGGCGGCACGGCCAGCGGCCCGATCTCCTTCATGCGGGGTGCGGACGCATCCGCCGGGACCATCAAGTCCGGTGGCGCGACCCGCCGTGCGGCGAAGATGGTCGTCCTGGACGTCGACCACCCGGACATCGAGGAGTTCGTCCGGACCAAGGCCCGCGAGGAGGACAAGATCCGGGCGCTGCGCGAGGCCGGGTTCGACATGGACCTCGGCGGCAAGGACATCGTGTCCGTGCAGTACCAGAACGCCAACAACTCCGTCCGGGTCAACGACGAGTTCATGCAGGCGGTCGAGGACGGCGGCGCCTTCGGGCTGCGCGCCCGCGCCGACGGCTCGGTGGTAGCCACCATCGACGCCCGCGAGCTGTTCCGCAAGATCTCCACTGCGGCCTGGGAGTGCGCCGACCCGGGTCTGCAGTACGACAGCACGATCAACGACTGGCACACCAGCCCCGAGGCCGGGCGCATCACGGCCTCAAACCCGTGCTCGGAGTACATGCACCTGGACAACTCCTCGTGCAACCTCGCCTCGCTCAACTTGATGACCTTCCTGCGGGACGACGACACCTTCGACGTCCGGACCTTCGAGAAGGCAGTCGAGCTGGTCATCACGGCGATGGACATCTCGATCTGCTTCGCCGACTTCCCCACCGAGGCGATCGCGGCGACGACGCGCGCCTACCGCCAGCTCGGCATCGGGTACGCCAACCTCGGCGCGCTCCTGATGGCGACCGGCCACGGCTACGACTCCGAGGGCGGCCGGGCACTCGCCGCGACCATCACCTCGCTGATGACGGGGACCGCCTACAAGCGCTCGGCCGAGCTGGCCGGCGTCGTCGGGCCGTACGACGGCTACCGACGCAACGCCACCGCGCACCGGCGCGTGATGCGCAAGCACGCCGCCGCCAACGACGACATCCGGACGTTCGGGGCGATGGACGCCGAGCTGCACGCCGCGGCCACCCGGGTGTGGGCCGACGGCAACCGGATCGGCGAGAAACTGGGCTGGCGGAATGCGCAGGCCTCGGTGCTCGCCCCCACCGGCACGATCGGCTTCATGATGGACTGCGACACCACGGGCATCGAGCCGGACTTCTCCCTTGTCAAGTTCAAGAAGCTGATCGGTGGCGGGTCGATGCAGATCGTCAACCAGACGGTCCCCCGCGCCCTGCGCCGCTTCGGGTACACCGAGGAGACCATCGAGGCGATCGTTGAGTACATCGCCGAGCACGGCCACGTCGTCGACGC